>Ga0163152_10004124_pt1 | contig 18312 bp, 14 predicted proteins | sample OliLakLV19MP8IB2_FD_148635 | JGI IMG/M metagenome (GOLD analysis project Ga0163152, IMG submission 148635) | Freshwater microbial mat bacterial communities from Lake Vanda, McMurdo Dry Valleys, Antarctica - Oligotrophic Lake LV.19.MP8.IB-2 | ecosystem: Environmental > Aquatic > Freshwater >...
TGGAAATGCTGAGGGCGGTAACACTTTCAAGGCCCTGCACGAAGGTATTCGGGTTCACCTTGAAAGTGCGTGTGTAGAAAGCCTCGCTCTCGGGCGCCTTGGGACTGAACACAATGGCGTAATCCTCGAGTTTATATTCGATCGGCTGATCGGCGACCTGCACGATCGCATCCAATACATCGGCGAGACGAACGTCGTTCAATCCGGGATTGAGGGTGATGGTCACGTTTTTCAAGTCAACTGGAGGAGCGGCCGGAGGCGGAGCAAACACCGGCTGATTTGGGTCTTGCAGCGTCGCCTGAGGCTGCGGAGCCGGAGCGCTGGCACGGGGATTGAACATGAAATTAACTCCCTTTTGTTCGGGATCGCGTTTCTTGGATTCGTCGCGCAGGGATTTCAAAACTTCACCCAGCGGCAATCCCTCATAGACGACCTCGGGAAAACGGATTTGATCCATTTTGGCTCGGATCTTCTGACGGCCCTCTGTCGTGTGGACAAGTTTGGATTTGGCCATTGGATTGGGCATCGGCAATAAATCCCGTTTCACCACTGGCTCCCATGCTTTCTGCACGGCAACCAGCGCATTTTTCGCGGCTTGCTCCCGACTTTGCGACGCCTGTCTATAGCGCGATTCCTTGATTAAATTCTTGTAATAATACGCAGAGGTGCTGGCCGGATCTTCTTTCAGCGCGAGGGTCAATTTCGCATCGGCCTCCTCAAGCTTGCCCATTTCCCAGAGGAGTTTTCCATCCTGCACCAGCGTGGCTGCGGCAATTTTTTGCTTCTGAATATCCGGCACCTGCGCAATTGTCTCGAGACTCGGAACGGTTCCGACCTGGGCCAGTATCCTCTTGTCATTTTCCTGTTTGAATTTGACGAGCGCGTCGTTTTTAGGATCCAGTTTCAGCGCACTGGCGACCTGCTCATCCGCCTCCGCCAGATTGCCGCGACGCTGCGCATCGTCAGCCAATTTCAGCCGGACAGCGACCAACCCGGCCACGACTTGTTGTTTATCATGGTCCACATCGGGTCCGGCGCCGGCCCTGGTAAAGAGAGCGACAGCTTCCTGATATAATTTGCCTGCGTCCACCAGGAATCCCTTGCGCTGGGCTTCCTGCGCGGAGAGTAATTTATTGTGCAACGTGATGGTCGCCTCCTGGCGGCGCACGGCTTCTATCTCCGCAGCTTCCGCAGGATTTGTTTGGGCTTGGATTTTCACAGCGCCGGCTAGTAAAAACAAACCGAGCGATAATTTGACTACTTTGATCATGTTTTTTTTGCGGTTAAGAAATTGGATGGGCAGCTACTTCGCCATTGCTGGGATTGTTGTTCGTTTATTTGTTGAGATGGCCTCGACTCTAACGTCATTCTCGGTGATGGCAATAATTTTATATGATTCGCCGCCGAAAGTAATCACCTCGTTCACACGCTTGTTTGGGAAGGTCAGGTTGTCAGGCTCATACCGAAGGTCCACAGCGTAGGCTTCGACTTTTTGATAAGGTTTGTCTTTCGAAATCGTCACCATTTCATTCGAGTCGGCCAGTTCCAGAACCAGCTCGGTCGGGTCGTTGGTTTCGCCTGCGATATTTTTGATCGTGAACATGTCGGGCTTTTTCTCATTGATCTTCGCGTAAACCCGGGTCGGTGACTTCGCGGAAAGGTGGCGGACGCCAATCCAATAGCCGGAAGCGCTCGGGCGTTCGTAAGAGATTTCATAATAGAGCGGTACGATTCTTGTAGCGACCAGAGCATCCACGCCTTCGCTGACAATCTTCTGGAAAGTGCCATCCGGTTTGTGTTTCCAGGTGACGGGATTAAACAGGTTGTGTCCGCCGGAGAGCTTGACGACCGGGGGACTCTGCAGGCGCTGCAAGCTGGCCAGGTTCGTGGTCAGGTCGATCTCCTTGTAAGCCTTGGGCGGGGGAAAATCGACACTGTATTTCTGAGCTTCTTCCCGTTCCATCCCGATTTTCATCGGAAACCAGGCCGCTGTTCCGGCCAGGATGAGCAACACCACGCTCAGCAAAATCTTTTCGTAATGTTTTTTGAGAAACTCCATGAATTATTACTCAGGTTTGAGTTTGACGACGTCGAGCCGAAGCGTGACCTGCAGAGGTTTTTCGCTCTGGAAAACAGTGGGCACCGTCGGGTTGGCCAGTGTTCCCGGCTGCGGCTGGTTGAATGGATTCTGCGCCCCGTAACGCCCCTGCGGCAATCCCTCGCTCCGCCCTCCGCCGTATCGGCCCAGGCCGTAGCGCGAAGGTGAAAGCCCGCCCCCCAATCCGGGATTGAATTGCTGAAAACCTTCCGGACTCGCCCCGGCTATTGCGCCCGAGGGTGCGACCGTGATGGTTTTCACCACCAGACAATTGGTCGCGCGCAGGATTCCGTTCATGACCGAGGCCACCTCCGCGCTGAAACTGCGGAAGGTCACTTCGTAGGGAGTGCTGATGGCGACATCGTTCGTGGTGATGGCCGCCTGCATGTAGTCGGGATTCCCGCTGACATCATCGGTTGACACCGCGACGCGCCGCATTCCGTCGAGCGCATTGACCCGCGCGTTGAAAAGGATTCTGCAAATGGTTTTGATTTCACTCAACTGGGACATCCACGGCTCGATGCTGTTGGTCGCGAACGCCAGCTTTCCGCGCTGCGCGAGAAATGTGAACGAATAATCGGGCGGCAAAGCGACGCCCGAATTGCTGGCGCTCGTCTGCAGTTCAAAAATCGTGTTCAGCAAAAGATTGTTAAAACCCTTGTCATCGGTCGTGGGGTAGGTCGGCACCGGCACAAAAAGCTTCCGCGCCTCAACCAGGAATTCCCCCACGCGCTTTTCGTCCGCTTTTGCGGGGGTCATATTGTCCAGCGTCTCGGTGCCCGGATGGGTGGTCGCGCTGTGCATGTTTTTCAACTCGGATACCTGCTGGTTGAGTTCTTCCGTGACCGCGGCGTCCGCGCTCAAGTTGGAAATCAGATAGAACACGGCAACACCGAGCAGAAGGAGCGCGGCCACTCCGCCTGCGACAAATGGTAAATTTCGTTTAATCCAGGCCATACTTACAATTTAATGGGCTTCGCCAGTTTCACGGTTACGGTGAAGGTAAACGTCAACTGATCGGTCGGCTCAACAACGAGTTCGCCCAGCACCGCGCCTTCGCCAAAATATTCGCTTTTCTCGATTTGCGCTTCCAGCGCGTAGGCCATGTTCTTGTTCGCGCTCGGTGAGACGCGGTCGAGATTCACGCCTTTGCAGGTAAGCAGAACTTTTGTAACAGAATTCGCCTCCTCTGGCGGCACGGCAGGATCCAACGGTGCCGCCGCCGGGGCGACGGGCGCGTAGCGTCCACGATCGAATCCACGCATCATCATTTCCGGCGACATCCCGCCGCCAAAACCGCCCGGCCCCCCGGGCATAGGACCGGCCGCAGCGCCCGCGGGAAGTTCCGGCGTCATGGTTTCGATCCATAACCCGACGTCGGCACCGACACTCCTTTTGGAAATTGTCTCGGTCTCCACGAAAATTCGATGAAGCTCGATCAGCAGGTTGGCCCAGTGAAAACGGTCATCCACCAGGCCCATCATCAAGTCGCCTTCTTTTTTCAGTTTGTCCCGCCCGGAGAGGACCGCCTTCAACGCGCTTTCTCTAACTTTGAGCGGTTCGGACTGCGCTTTTATTTTTTCCAGCTCCGCCGCTTTGATTGAGGTGATTCTGCTCTCGAACCAGCCGATTGCGAAAACCACCAGCACGATGGCGAAGACGGAGGCGAGAATGTACGGTTTCTTCTGGCCGAACTGTTGCCGCTGGATCGAACTTTTCGGCATCAGGTTCAATTCCACCGGGCAATGCGCCAGGTCGCGCAGTCCGAGCCCGACGACCTCCCCGAAGGAATGGGCCGTCTTGGACAACTCATCCAGGTCAATCGTCTGGTCGATTTCAATGTTCCGGAACGGATTGAAATATTCCACCGGCACATTGAGCTTCTCTGAGAAAAACTGCGCCGTGTAGGGCATGATCGAGGCGCCGCCGGAAAGGAACAGCCTCTGCGGGGCCGAACCGCCCTGCTGGCCACGGAAAAACTGCACCGTCTGGTTCACCTGGATATGCAGGCGGGTCATGACCTGCCGGGCGATTTTCGAGATGGCGGCCTGCTGCGGGTTGTCCGGCTCTTCATACGCGCCACCAAGGCTGACAAAGCCATGCTCAATCTTCGCCTGCTCGGCCTCGGCGAATGAAAGTTTGGATTCAGTGCCGAAATCCTGCGTGATTGAGTTCGCGCCAATATTGATACTGCGGGAATAGACTTTTCCTTTTTCGAAGAACAGGAGGTTGCTCGTCTTGGCCCCGATATCCAGAAGCATCGTGCAGCCTTCAAGGTCGCCGTAGTTGTATCGAAACGCATTGCACAGCGCGGCTGGCGAAACATCGACCAGCTTGAGGTGCAGGCCCGCCCCTTCGGCGGAACGGAAAAGCCCTTCGACCACTTCGGTCTTGATCGCCACCAGCAGCACTTCCAACTCGCCCGTCGCGGTAGTTCCAAGGATCTGATAATCCCAAACCACTTCTTCGAGCGGGAACGGGACATTCTGCCGTGCCTCGTATTCGATGATTTGCGCCACCTTCGCGGTATCGACCGGCGGGAGCTTGACGAACTTGGAGAAAACGTGGAAGCCCGGCGCGCAGACGTTGATTTGCCTGGACCCAAAACCTTTTTCGGTGAGCAACTCCTGGATGGCGCGCCGAATGGCGCCTTCACGCGTCGCTTCCTGCGAACCCTCGATTCCAAGCGATTTGATCCCGTACTGTCGAAGGCGCAAACCCCCGGCTGCATTCGGCTCAAACTCTGCGATCTTTAAGCTGCCCGCACCGAAGTCAGCCGCCAAAAATGATTTCGAATTTAACATTAAGACAACATTATTTTTCGCATTTGCCTCAACCTTTGAACTTCAAAATTGAGCGAGCGCAGAAAAGTCCGTGCTGAGTAAAGGAAATCAACTCACCGGTCAAACAGAAAAGCAGTTTGCGGGAAATAAATTCAGGAAAAAATTCGTTCATACACATGGAGATAAAAAATATTTCAATTCGTTCGAGATTGGTGACCCACCGCCATCTCATCCGAAACAGGTTGCGCGTTCAAGGATGAATAATTCCTGCCCAATTATTTCTTCAACAGAACGTCCGGCCACTCTCCGGCCCGGAAGGATCAAGTCGCGGCAGGAATGTCCTCAGCTCGCGCGCGACATTTATTTCGCTTCGGTTGGATCATCGTCCGTGATTCCCGCGCATAAGCCGGTTTGCGCGATGAGTCGGAACCTCGGAGGTGTTCACTCCAGTCAACCCGCCGACCCCTGAACCTTCGAGCGGAAGTAATCAATTGTTTTCACGAGGCCTTCCGCCAGCGCGACGCGGGGTTCCCATTTCAAAAGGGACTGGGCGCGGGTGATGTCCGGCTTGCGCTGTTTCGGGTCGTCCTGGGGCAAAGGTTTGTGGACGATTTTGCTGCGGGAATTTGTCGCCTTAATGATGGCTTCCGCGAATTGCAGCATGGTCATTTCGGTTGGGTTGCCAATATTCACCGGCAAATTTGTTTTGCTCATCATCAGGCGGTAGATGCCTTCAATCAAATCCGAGCAGTAGCAGAAGCTGCGGGTCTGCGTCCCCTTGCCGAACATGGTGACCGGTTTGTTGCGCAGAGCCTGGCTGATGAATGCCGGCACCACGCGCCCGTCGTTGAGCCGCATCCGCGGGCCGTAGGTGTTGAAGATCCGGACAATTTTCGTGTCGATGCGGTGTTCGCGGTGATAGGCCATGGTGAGCGCCTCGCCAAAACGCTTGGACTCATCATAACAGCCCCGAGGACCAATCGTGTTGACGTTGCCCCAATAGTCCTCGGTTTGCGGATGAACCAGAGGATCTCCATAAATCTCGGACGTGGACGCGATCAGGAATTTCGCCCTCTTCTCCTTGGCAAGGCCGAGCGCCTTGTGCGTTCCCAGCGAACCGACTTTCAAGGTTTGAATCGGCAACTCGAGGTAATCGATAGGACTGGCCGGCGACGCGAAATGCCAGACGTAATCCACCGATTCCTGGAGGAACAGGAACTCCGTCACATCCTGCTGGATGAATTTGAAGTTCGAATTCCCCGCCAGATGCGAAATATTGTCCACGCTGCCGGTCACAAAATTATCGATGGCAATCACCTTGTGCCCGCGCAAAATCAGCAGGTCACACAGGTGCGAGCCAAGAAAGCCCGCCCCACCGGTGACGACGGAAACAGGCTGCATGGTTTTGGATATTTTTTTCTTCGCGATTTTTTTTCCCGCCATAAATTCGATGTTCAATGTTTTTAAAATCAGGAAAGACCGAACGCATCACACCAAACCCTCAAGTCCTCCGGAGACCGGAGGGGGCGTTCACTTCGCCCCTTTTGCGAAGAGAACGACTGGAATGGTCCACCAAAGAATTTTGAAATCCAGCCAGAGGGACCAGTTGTCGATATATTCCAAATCCAAGCGGACCCAGTCCTTGAAATTGGTCACGTTGTTGCGCCCTTTGACCTGCCAAAGACAGGTCAACCCCGGCCTGACGCTCAAGCGGCGGCGATGAGCGAGGTCATCAAACCGCCGGACTTCCTCGACGGGCAGCGGGCGCGGTCCAACCAGGCTCATCTCGAACCGTAGCACATTGATGAGTTGAGGAAATTCATCGATGCTCGATTTGCGCAGGAAATGGCCGATCGGCGTAATGCGCGGATCGTTGGTCACCTTGAATACGGGTCCCGTCATTTCGTTCATCGATAGAATCTCGTGCTGGCGCTGGGCGGCGTTGGTGACCATGGATCGGAATTTATACATGGTGAAGGGCTGCCCATTCAAACCGCTGCGCTTTTGTTTGAAGAAAACGGGGCCGGGCGAGGTGAGTTTGATGGCCAGCGCGGCAAACAGGAAAAACGGGGAAAGCACGATCAGCAAGATGAGCGCACCTAACACATCGAGGATCTGCTTGGCCACCGCCTGCCAGGAACTTTCCGGGCCGGAATGAAAGACCAAAACGGGCCGCCCGTAGAAATCGTCGAAGCTGGTGCGGGAGATTTGCGTTTTGAAAAAATCCGCAACCAGCCAGGTCTCCACGCCTTCCAGTTCGCAGGCGAGAATCGCTTTTTCAACCTGTCCAAAATAGGTGTGCTGGGCGTTGATGATCACCCCGTTTACAGAATGCTCGTGAATATAGTGAAGCAGATCCTCGATGGTTGATTCGTTCAAATCAAATTCGGAAACAATCTGGATTTCGTCACGGGATTCCTCGCGGATTTCAGTTCGCAAACGAGCCGTGTCTTCGCGGGAACCAATGAGAATCACCCGCTTCTTCAGTTGTGCCTGGCCGAATTTGCTTTTGTAGCCCCAGCGTATCAACGCCTCCTTCAGGAAAACCAAAAAGAAACTGAGCGGCGCAAAAAGAATGATCACACCGCGCGGAGTGACGGTGCGGGACATGAAGAGAATCAAAATGATGCTGATGGTCAGGATAAAACAGCCCTTGAGAAGCAGCCAGGCGGTCAGCCGTTGGGAGGCGATGGAGGTTCTCTTGTAAAAGCCGAGCGTTTCAAGGATGAGGGGCGCGCCAAAGCCAATGACCAGATACATCCAGTCATAACGGGGCAACGCAGTCGTATTGTCGGCCAGCAGATTGAAACCAAACAGCGTTGTTCCCGGGTATTGTGCGCGCAGCCAGTGAGCCAGCCAGAAAGCAACTGAGAAGAGAACCGCGTCCATCAACTGATGGATTTGCGTCCTCATTTGCAAATCACGGCGAAGCATAAATAAGTTTCAGAACTGGAATCTAGTGATCCTGCGCCCTCATTTGGAAGCAGTATGAATTTTCTCCAACGAATTCCCCGGCGATGTCCCGGCCGGGATCTGAAAATCGGGCGCCGATTTTACGATGAACTCTCGCAACTGGCCGAACGTCTCGTCCTCCTGACCGGGCAGGCAACGCGAAAAATAACTGATATACGCCCACCGTTCCAACGTGCCGGTCTTGAGAAGATTCTTCGCCATCGACCACATCCGCGCATCATGGTTTTCGGTCAGTTTGTTATCGGCCACAAACCAGTAAACATAGAGACCGAGGATCACCAGCGGATTGCCCGCGTCATCCTTAACGCGAATGCTCGCGGTTAATTTCATCACCGGCAATTCATAAGCATGGGGCCGTTCCATTTTCAGATTCACCACCTCGGTTTTATCGATCGCCCACCCCTGCCCGGTCAAACAAAACTGCGGTTTGTGAATGCTGCTGCGGTCCTGCCCCATGAGCACGACGTTGACGTCGGCGTTCGCGCCGTTGGTCGTCCAATAGCGGCGTTTCCCGAAAACCGTGTCCTTGGGCAACATGCTCAGTTCGATCGCCGTCACCGGCATCGCCTTGGACAAATATCCGGGGACGTTATCCGGCAGAATCACGGTCGTCTCGGCAACGCGGTTGGTTTCCGTGTCGAACAGCGGCGTGTTGCCGACCACGACACCCGGATTGCCGAGCTTTTGATTGCCTTTAATGTAGGCCAAAAACCTGGCAGTCCCACCCATCATCAGCAAAGCGATGATCAACAGTATCCAATTGCTCTTTTTCATGCGGCTTGAGGTTGCAGCGGCGTTGGCTTCGCGGTCTCCTCGCGCAACCACCATCCCAGGAAAAGCATGGCGACAATCGCCACGGCGTAAGTGAGGAATCCAGACCACTCGTGGACAAAGTCCCCCGCTTTCTGGCCAAAGGCTTCCGCCGCCACCACGATCAAGGTCAGGCGCAACGAATTACTCGCCACAGCCAGCGGCACGGCCATCCCGATGACAAGAATTCGTTTCCAATTCGACTTGAAAGTGATCATTCCGTAGATCGTGGTCAGGGCCAGGAGCGAAATCAGGCTGCGAATCCCGCTGCACGCCGCCGCCACGTCATAGCTGTAGGCGCCGTTCGCGTCGAAAAGTTGCGTCCCCTTTTTGATCACCGTCAGCCCCAGAATCTCATGCGTGACGATGTAGGTGACATTGGTCGCAAACAGGCGCAACGGAAAAGTGACCTCCTCGACCTTGCCACCGAGGGGCACGCAAAACGCAAAAAGAACAAACGGGAAGAAAGTCCCCTTCAGCCAGCTCGGACCCCAGGCCAGTCCGATCAAGCCGTAAATCCCCACGAACATTCCGATAATCGAAAGGCGCGGTTGTTGGACCAGATAGCCGAAGGCATGGAGGAGGAGCCCAAAAAAAACCAGGATCAATCCTGGCCACCAATTCCTTTGCGGTATCGCCAACAGTTCTTTTCGCTTCCACCAAAACAGGACGATGACCGCGAACGGAATCAAATTCCCGTGCCCGTCCTCCGAATTTTGGGTGTTGTACATATCGTACATCCAGGTCAGGAGCGACGGGGTATTGACGTAACCCAAGGTTGAATTCCCGATAAAATGAAAGAGCGCGAGCCACGCAACGAGAAGACCAAAGAAAAAGCTCTTGCAGGACAAAGCCTGCCAGCCCGATTTGAATTCTTCCAGAAAGCCGGGCGGGTTTTCCGGGACGGCATCTGTCGTTTGTATGGTTTGAGTGCTCATTAATTCGAGATTTAAGACAAGGAACAGGCGGATTTGCTCAACTTGCAGCCACTCTTTCGGCCCCTTGTCCCGACATCATAGGGATTTTCCCGAAGAATTCAATAGGCCATCTGTGCGAGCCATCCTCACACATGGAGTGCAGCTTTCCTCCACACCGAGGCATCCGCATCTGATCTGAGCAAATTGACCGATCTGCTTTGTCCTCGCGACTCCTTTCTCCGAGGGGCGTTCGCGCAGGGTGCCGGCTTTTCCCGAAGCAACCCGCTCGCACCGCCTCCGTAAGATCGTCAAACTGACCCGCCGGGTTTCTTAAAGGCACACCCCCGGATTCCATCCCACAGCAGGTAAAAGAGGAACGAACTATTGTATCGCAAGTAACGCGGCCCCAGTCGGAGCGGTTCGGACAGAAGTCGAAACACCCAGGTCAACCCAAGTTTCTGCATCCAGAGCGGCGCATCCTTTTTGGTGCCGGCATTGACGTCGAACGCGAAACCGACGGCGAACACGACGCCACGTTTTATTTTCGCCTGGTTCCGATGGATCCATTCTTGTTGCTTGGGCGTGCCAAGTCCGACCCAGATGAAATCGGGCGACAACTGATTTATTTCATCAATGATCTCCTGGTCCTGTTCCGGTTTGAAATAGCCGTTGCGCATTCCCACAATTTGGATGGCGGGATCTTGCCGGACGAAAAAATCCTTCAACCGGGTGACACAATTTTCCGAGCCGCCCAAAAAATAATGCTTATAAGGATCGGGACTCGCCAGCATGCAACGGCGCATGAACGTCGGCCCATAGACGCGATCCCGCAACTTCGCCCCCTGCAGATTCAAACACCAGATCAACGGCATTCCGTCCGGGATAAAATACTCGTAACCCGCGGTGATCGCGCGAAACGCGGGATCGCTCCGGCGCATCGTTACAATCTGGGTGTTGGAGAAATCCACCGCATGGGATTCGGGACCGGCGCAGAGTCGCTTGCACCGGGCAATGAAATCGGAATAGGTCGTGACCCGCAACGGAGTTCCCAGGACGTACCGGCTTTGTTCTGGCTCGTCAGGATTCATGCCGGGACCGCCGCTCGCCCGGGACGGGGATTGAAAAACAGGGCAGGAAGCCATTTCGGAAAACGACATTTGCACAAATCTGAAACGAGAACCTTCATCCGCCGGATTAAAGCGGAATTATCCGGACGAACAAATTAATTCTTGTGCCAAGGCGGTTATGAATACGATCTATTGTCGGCCACAGTCCGCCGTTCCGCGAAATCACTTCCCTGTTTCCGACTTGGTTTTTCTCACCCAATAATCCAGCAAATCCTTCAAGGTCGTGGAAATGTCATACGCCGGTTTCCAGCCGGTCAGTTGCACCAGTTCGTCGCAGTCTCCGTGTTGATAATGAATATCGATGGGACGATAGAGTGCCGGGGAAACTTCCTTTTCCACGCCCTGCAATCCGCTGACTTTGATTAGCGTGTCGGTATAATATCCCATTTCGCGCGGGACATCGCCGCAGACATTGAAAACCCGGCCATCAGACTGGTCATTGATCATCAGCAGATAGTAAGCATTGACCGTGTCCCGGACATCCAGCACGACGCGCACGCTTTTCAAATTGCCAACCTGCAGCTTTTTGTCCGGCATGCCGTTGACCATCCGGGCCAGTTGGTAGGCATCCGAAGAGATGGAGAAAGTGCGCCCCCGGCGCGGCCCGGTGTGAGAAAAGGCGCGCGTGATGAATCCCCGTGCTTTTTTGTTCTCGAAACGTTCCTGTAAATAAAGATCGGTGGCCGCCTTGCTAGCGCCATACGGATTGGCTGGAAGAATAACGTCGCTGATTTTGATTTTTCGCCGGTCCATCCCGACATTCCCGTAAACCTCCGACGTGCTGCAGAACATCACCTTGCACTCCGGCTGGTTGTCGGCAATCGCCTGGATCAAATTCGCGCTACCCATGATGTTGGCCTCGAAGGTTCCCAACGGGTCGGAGAAACTGGTGGGGGGATGCGACTGTGCGGCCAGGTGAAACACGCCGTCGAACCTGTGCTGCTTGAAGATGCCGTTGAGGATCCGGAAGTTGACCAGGTCGCCGTAAACAAACGTGATTTTTTCGAAGTTCTCCGGAGGCACCACATCCAGAATGTCCGTCTGCCGGCCATTGCTGTGACGAATCAAGCCGAAAACCTCGTGCTCCTCCTGAATCAGTAGATTAGCGAGATGCGGCCCGGCGAACCCGGTGATACCAGTGATCAAATACTTCATATAAAGTTCAAACTTCCGTTAATTGGGAAAAAAGACGGCGGGAACCTATTGAGAGCGCCAGTGCCAGACAAGCCATAAATATTACTTTGGCGACGGAAAACTTAAGCGAACTTCTCGATCCGATTCGCGGAATGGGCGGACGGTTTGTTCTTGGGCGCACCGCAATGACGTAGCAGAAACGGCTCGATATCCTTCCACGCTTCCTCTGCGTCCACATCGACCATGCAATGATGAATGTCGAGGAGACACCGTGCTTCGCAAGGTTTGTGAGGGCATGGGCGTCCCGCGTTCCAGGCCGCCTCCGGATGCAATGGCGCCCAACCCTCCGGAAAATGCGGCCCGAAAAAAGTAAACGTCGGAACGCCGCATAACGCAGCCAGATGTCCGGGGCCGGAATCATTCCCCATGAAAACCCCGCCGCCATCGAGGAGCGGCAACAGTTCCGTGACGCTCGATGGAGCGACTACACCGGCTTCGCCAAGGCGGCTCCATTCCTCGAGTTGCGCCCGGTCGCAAAGAACCTGAACCGAGTAATTGAGGGAGCGGAGTTTCGCAATCAGACGTTGGAAATGTTCCAGAGGCCAGATGCAGAACGATCGCGCCGCGCCACTATGCACCACCACGTCAACCTTCCGCTCCCGGCGCGATCCCAAAACCGGCGGACGCGAGGGGAGATTCAGTCCCAGCGCCTGGCCCAGCACACGCCACTGTTCATACCGATGCTTGGTTGAGTCTGGTCGCTCCAGCGATTGCGTCAAAAACATTTGCGTGCCGAGTCGCGGGAAACCGAGGCGTTTATTGATCCCAAAGAATCGCATGAGCGCATGGTCGCGCGGATCCCATCGGGACGACATAACAATCGCGAATTGTTCCGCCTGTATTTCCCGTCGCAGGCGAAAGAATTCACCCCACGCCCAAGACCACACGCGATATTTCCTCCGAAATGCAGTCCAAGGCGCATTGAACGAAATAATTCGAACCCCGGGCCAGAAGCGCTCCTGCAAATCCGCCGCGTACGATTTAGCCAGCAGCGTCACTTCATATTTCTCGGCGGCAAGGCGCAGAAATTGCGTGGCGATCGCCAGGTCGCCCAATCCCCACAGTTCGACAATTAAAAGTTTCGGCTTCATCCAGCAAATTCCGGAAATCCTATCGAAAAGAATACGGTTCGAACTTCGAAACGCGACTGAATTTTGGAATTCGAACCGGTGCGGGGTCCGACTTGAACAGCATTTGAACTGGGCAGGGACGCGGCCAGTGAAAAAATTGAGCAACAATCTGCGATCCAGGTCTTACACAGAAACCGGACCATTATGTTCTCGAAATCGCCATCAACCCGCGGAAAACCAGCAAATTGATTGCGCGAAAAGCCCGGCACCCGTGTAATTAAGAAAATGAAAAGCTGTTTTTGCAAATTCAGTTCGAATCGTTCTCGATGATTTTTTCCGTAGTCACTCCCAGTTTCAACAATTCAGAATACCTGAAAAGCTGCCTCGCATCGGTGGCAGACCAGGGGGTAACGGTACAACATATCGTCCAAGATGGCGGATCGAACGACGGGACATTGGATTGGCTTCTCGGTGATAGGCGGGTCGAGGCTCATGTTGAGTCAGACAGGGGGATGTACGACGCAATTAACCGCGGCTTCAAGCGAGCCACCGGAGAGATTTTGGCCCATCTCAACTGCGACGAGCAATATCTCCCGGGCGCACTGCAAGCGGTCCGGGATTATTTCGCCAGCCATCCAACGATCGATATTTTATTCGGCGACACCGTGGTAGTTGATCTCAACGGGAATTATCTGTTCCACCGCAAGACACAGGTTCCGTTGAAGTGGCATACACGCCTTTGCCCGCTGTCCACGTTGACCTGCACAACCTTCTACCGCCGCAGCATTATCGAAAAACACAATCTGTTTTTCGATGACAGCTACAAATATATCGGCGACAGTGACTGGATGAACCGAGCCTTGAACGCGAATCTCGAGATGGCGATCCTGCGCCGCTTCACGTCGATTTTCGCGCACACGGGGTCGAACCTGAGCCTGGAGGCTGCTGCCGTCGAAGAACGGATCGCGCGATTGCGCGAAGAACCGGCCTGGTTAAAAACTTTGCGTCCGGCCGTGTTACTTTTTCATCGCATGCGGCGTCTGTACGGCGGAGTTTATGCTCAAAAACCTTTTTCTTATTCGATTTACAAACTGAAAAACCCGAAACGCCGACTGACACATCATGCCGCCAAACCCACCGCTCGCTGGAAATGGTGATTCGCCCGTCGCTAAAATGCCCCAATCCAAAAGTAGCGCGAACCCGCTGGAGCGGTTGGGCCACCCGTTAAAAATTATCCAGGTGTTCAATCGCTACCTCCAGCCCGGAGGCGAGGAACATTCCGTGGCGCGCATTGCCCTGGATCTGGAAGCCGCCGGGCATCAGGTGACCCGTTTTTGGCGCTCCTCAGACGAATGGAATTCTCCCTCCGCACCTGCCAAATGGAAACAACCTTTCCTGCTTTGGAACAACAAACCCGTTCTGGACGAGCTGGAGGCTATCCATAATGAAGAAAAGGCCGACCTCTGGATCGTGCACAATGTCGTTCCGGTTATTTCCCTAGGCGTGTTCCCCCGGGCGATCCAGCTAAATGTCCCCGTTTTCCGATGGCTTCACAATTACCGTCCGTTCAGCCCCAGCGGCACACTCGCCGCCGGACGTGAAATGCTGCAGCCCGATGATCCTTACATCGCCTGGAAAGAAACCTGGCACGGGAGTTGGCGGGGCAGATTTCTGACCGGCTGGCTTTCCCTCTGCTACGCATTGCTCCGGCGGAGAAACGGGTTTTCGGCCGTTCGAGCCTGGGTCGCCATCAGCGACGAACTAAAAAGCATTTTTCTCCGGGCTGGCTGGCCGGCGGACAAACTCTTCACGTTGCGTCACTCCTGGCATATTCAACCGGCCCCACAGGAAACCGCCGACGAAGGGCATTTTCTCTTTCTGGGGCGGATGGTGGAAACCAAGGGTGTGCGTTTCATTCTGGATTTGTGGAAGGATCCGGCATTAAAAAATATTCCGCTGGTCATGGCGGGAAAAGGGCCGTTGGCCGGTAAACTCAAGGGGCAGTCACCGCCAAACGTTCGATGGGTCGGCCACGTGAGCGGAGATGAAAAGCAAAAGCTGATTGCCACCTGCCGGGCTGTTGTGGTTCCCGGTTTATGGCCCGAGCCCTTGGGCATTGTCGCCTACGAAGCCTATCAAATGAAGAAACCGATCCTGGCCAGCAATCTGGGCGGGATTAAGGAAATCGTGCGGGACGGCGAAACTGGCCGTCTTTTGCCCGCCATGAACCATTCGGTCTGGCTGGAAGCCATTACTTCCCTGGACAGCGAGGAATCCGTCCGTCTGGGTTCCAACGGCCGGCGCTGGTTGGAGCGAAATACCACCCCCGATTCGTGGAACCGCCAATTCAATGCCATCGCCGCACGGGTGCTGGGGAGCCTCGCGTTTACAAATGAACTAACGGCAACTCAGACCACGATCAACTCTCTCGGCGCTTTTTTGTGAGTTCGGCAAAAGTTCGGATTGCCCTTTTGTAGTCATTCCGTTCGGGGTCATTGAACCGTCGAATTTCGGATTATCAGCTAACTATCGGCCTTCGGATTTACGCGACAAATCAATATCGCGCTGGTATCAGTCAGCCATGCGCAAGCTCTTTTCCTTCCTGCTCGTTCTCTCCACCACGTTCAGCCTGGCCGCCGAGACGAACGTTCCTTTCAAGCGAACCGAGGATGTCATTTACGGACGCAAGTTCGGGACGGCCTTGACCCTCGACGTTTTTCAGCCCGAGAAAGCCAATGGCTTCGGTGTGCTCTTCATGGTCAGCGGCGGATTTTTTTCCAGCCACGACGCGATCAGCGCCGGGACCTACAAACCGTTGCTCGAACGCGGCTACACCGTCTTCGCTGTGGTTCACGGATCCCAGCCGAAGTTCACGATATCTGAAATCGAACAGGACATTCATCGCGCCACCCGGTTCGTCCGTCACAACGCCGCCCGGTTTGGCGTCAACCCGGACCATCTCGGCATCACCGGCGGCAGCGCGGGCGGGCATCTCTCCCTCACGATGGGAACGCAAGGTGCCAAGGGAAATCCGGACGCCAAAGATCCCATCGAAAAAGAAAGTAGCGCGATCCAGGCAGTCGCCTGTTTTTATCCGCCCACCGATTTTCTGAACTGGGGCAAGGCGGGCGAGGACGGAGTCGGCTTCGGCCCGACGGCCCAATTTCAACCCGCCTTCGGCCCGCGCAACGCGACCGCCGAGGGACGCCAAATCCTGGGCAAGGAAATCTCCCCGCTCTACTTCGTCACGTCAAACATGGCTCCCACGCTGGTCATCCACGGCGACGCGGACAGATTGGTTCCGCTTTACCAGGCCGAGATTTTCAAAAAGCGCTGCGAAGAAATGGGCGCCCCCTACAAATTGATCGTGCGCGAAGGCAAAGATCACGGCTGGCCTGGCATGGACGCCGACATGAAACTCTTCGCAGATTGGTTCGACGAACACCTGCGCGGGATTAAAGAAGCGAAGTAAAAAACGGATGGCAGGGCGTGTCAGTCCCCTGCGCGCCGCGTCCTGCTAACGTCAAACGGCGCGCAGAGAACTGGCGCGCCCTGACAATCGCTGTCGGACCGCGGCTGTGTCCAAAGGACCAGCCGCAGCGCGTGGAAGAATGCAACGACTTGAAAATTTCAAAACCTCGATCCAAATCCCCCGCTGCGACTGGTGCGCCGCACACAGTCGCGGTCCCATCCTGTGACGCTCTGAACACTCGACATTCGTCCCTCGACTTCGCAAATTCGTGCCATGCCGATTTACGAATTTCATTGTGAAAAGTGCGGGACCGACAACGAGATTTTGGTGCGATCCAGCGATTGGCAAGGAACGCCCTGCCCCGAGTGCGGCTCAACGAAATTAACCAAACGCCTTTCGACCTTCGCCTCATCCGTCAGCGGACAAGACAGCGCGCCGTCGTGTTCGGGCGTGCCCAGCTCGTGCGGCCGCTGCGGAACCGGCGTGCCACATTCGCATTGAGAAGCCGCGTTAACCTGCGGCCACGGGCGTGCGGGATTATCTTCAATTTTTATGGAGGGAGCCGACAAGGGGTTTGAAACTCGGTGAACTGACGTTTCCTCGGTTCAGCGTCACGAGGCTCGCCCATTATTGGAAATCGAACCACCCATGAACCACCCCCTCGGCCGCGAGGTTTTGGAGTGCGCCGGCAAAGCGCAGCGACGACGGCGCTTTTGGGCGGGCGAAACGCTTAGGAATAAAAAAACCAACGTGCGCGCGAAAGCGGTGTCGCACTCCGTTTGCCACCGCAGTCCAAGAGGCAGCGGGCTCCGGCCAAATATTATTCAGCGCGCTAAAGCCAAGGGGATTGTGCGCGAATCCGGAGCGCGGTAGTGTCGCAGACGAGCCGCAGGAGTCAATGAATGGCCGTGCGGGGAAACCAATCCACCTGCTGCGGCTGGCGCTCCGCACACATCCGCGCTCCAAGCCCACGGCCCTCCGCTTCCTCTCCATTCCGTCTGGTGCGATGAACACGGCCAGCGTTTCCTGGTGGACATCCAGCCCGAGGATCTGAATGATTTTGCTCATGGGTTTCCTTTCTTGCTTGCTGTTGCGACCGGCAATCTCGGCCCCGACCAAACCGGTGGAGAGGCCCGGAACTCGGCACACGCCGGTTCCGGGTAACCCACGTTTAGAACCGCTATCACCCCCCCCAATCACTTTCATGCCCCAGTCATAAGGTCTAGCCTTCTTATGCGTCACATTCTGAACAACATTGCGGCATTTGCATTTTTGATCGGAGTAGCGCCCGTTTTCCTTACGCGCACTTGGCGCGCCCGTTGGGTTGCGATTATTTTTGGGACGATTTCCGTTGGGCTAGCCGTTTGTTTTGTTTTGGGAGTTCGGGAGAGCCAGATTCCGTCCAAAGTTTTCGGCAGATTGGAATTAAGATTGTCAGCGCCATAATCGTTGCTTTAGTTTCTCTCATCGTCACTTTCCGTTTGGATCGGAAGCATGAAACCAAAACCTAACCCATGCAAGGAACGGCGGCGGGCCGTCGCTGAGCTGGGGTCTACGCGACAATGAAGCTATTCGTTCTATTGACAGCAATCGCATTCGGGTGCGTTTCATGTGCTTGGCTTGGAGGCGGTGTTGCAGGCGCGGGCTTCGACTCGATCTGGGTGCGCAAGGCGGCGGAGAATTACCACGGCTATCAGGATGTCACGGTCACATTGACTCGTGAAGTGACAAGTGTTCCCGATGTTCAGCAGACTTTTGAGAGGATGCTGGATAGTTTTCCAGAGAACGCTCTGGTTGAGCAAAACACGAATGACTCATTTGGAGAGTTCCAGATCGCCTTTCACAAACAGCACCTAAGTGTGCAACAC
>Ga0163152_10004127_pt1 | contig 18308 bp, 19 predicted proteins | sample OliLakLV19MP8IB2_FD_148635 | JGI IMG/M metagenome (GOLD analysis project Ga0163152, IMG submission 148635) | Freshwater microbial mat bacterial communities from Lake Vanda, McMurdo Dry Valleys, Antarctica - Oligotrophic Lake LV.19.MP8.IB-2 | ecosystem: Environmental > Aquatic > Freshwater >...
GAGCAGCACAAGGCCCTCGGGCACCATGCCGACTAGACCGGCGACGGTGCTGATGATCGATTCCCGCCAGCCTTCGTTGCGACGCAGGAATTGGCTGCTGGCGAGCAGCAGGCCGACGGGAATGATGAGGTAGCCGACCCAGGTGACGATGCGGTTGATGTCGTTGCGCAGCGGCGAGTTGATCAGCGTGAAGCGGCGTGCTTCCTCGGCGAGTTTGATTGCGTAGTTCTCGGCGCCGACCTTTGTCACCAACATGCGGCCGGTGCCAGCGACGACGGCGCTGCCGCTGAGCACGCCGTCGCCGGCGTTCTTGGTGACCGCATCGGCCTCGCCGGTGAGGTGCGATTCGTCGAGCTCGAGGTTCTCGCCCACCAGCACCTCACCGTCGGCGACCACCTGCGCGCCAGAACGCAGTTCGACCACATCGTCGAGCACCAACTCGTGCACCCGCAACTCGACGACTGTTCCGTCGCGCACGGCGTGTGCCTTTGGCGCGCTGATCACGCTGAGCGAATCGAGCACCTTCTTGGCGCGCAGCTCTTGCACGACACCGATGACGCTGTTGGCGATGATCACTCCGCCGAACAGCGCATCCTTCGGCGAGCCGGCGATGATGACGAGTGCGGCAAGAACACCGATGACAAGGTTGATCGGAGCGAACACGTTGGCGCGAATGATCTGCCCAACAGTGCGCGTCGGCGCTTCTGGAATGGAGTTGGTTTGCCCACGCGCCACCCGCTCGGCGACCTCGGCAGTGGTGAGGCCAGTCGTGGCATCGGTCGTCGCGGCAGTTGTCATTCCGGTGAACCTATAGCGCGCTGGTCACTCATTGTTGGAGCCAGGTGCCTTGGCTTCAGCGGCAGTTCCGGCCCAAGACCGGCAACATGACATCGGCCGGTGCAGTTTGCTAAGCATGAACCGATGAACCCGGTAATCACAGCGTTCGTGGATGAATTGGCGGCTGATCCCACGACGCGAGGAGTTCTGCTCTTCGGTTCCCAAGCTCGGGGAACGGCGCGGCCGGACAGCGACGCGGATCTCGCCATCATTGTCGACCGGCCCGGATTCGTGATGGGTGTCGCGGAGCGTGACGGCAAGAGTTCGAGCTGGTGCACTTCAGCGAAGCAACCGCGACGGCCTACTTTTCGGAGAACCGCGACGCTGCCGCCGACGCGTGGTCGTCGGCCAAGATCTTGTACGACCCCGACGGCTCGCTGGCCCGAGTTCGTGAGCACGTCGCTGCCATTGTGGCTCAAGGCAAGCCACCGCTCGACGCCGCCCGCACGCACTATTTGAGGGCCGCCGCGGAGGACCGATTTCGGGCTGCGGCTGGCTTGGCAACCAACAACGACGCCGCTGCGCGCATGCTGCTCTTCGAACGACTGTTGGACCTGGTTGGCACGTTCTTTGACGTTCGACGAATTTGGACACCGCCCACAAAGCGACGCCTCGACGCAATCGCCCCCATCAGCCCCGATTTGCACGGCTTGCTCACTCGCATCTTTTGTGCCGACGACTCCACCACCGAAAAGCTCCGCCTGGCGCACCTCGCCCTCTCCCTCGTGTTCGACCCGTCCTCCTAGACGCTCAGCAGTCGTCGCAACGATGTGGTCGCTACCAAGCTTTCAAGCAGATCGTCGAGGCGGTCGAAAAAAGACTGAGTGAAGCGAACGAGGCGTTCAGGCATCGTTGCGACGCTGAGCGTCAAGCATTCGAGCGGTCTCGAGCACCCGGTCGCGAAATTCGGGGTAGACGTCGTCCCATGAGCGGACCACGCTCGCATCGATCACGTCGGCGCGCTGTTGCGGCGTCATGCGATCCATCTCTGCTGCGGTCACGATCTTCTGCGGCCTGCTCACAACTGCAGCCACGTACGCCAGCGCCGACGGTCGACATGAGGCCCGGCTTCTACATTTGTCAGTCGGCCGAACGCTTGACCTGTATGGTCGCCTTGTGAAGCCGGATGACATCGAGCGATATCGCGGCCGATGGGTGGCCGTCGACAGAACTGGTGAGATCGTCGCGGACGCTGCCGAACTGGGCTTGTTACTCGACAAGGTTGCCAAGGCGAACCTGTCGACTTCGACTGTTCACCGTGTTCCAGAACTCGACGAGCCTCTGTTCGTCGGGTTCGGCTGACACCAACCAGGCTCGTCGGTGCAATCGGTCTGGACGTACGACCATCGTGTCATCGCGGGTCGACTCACGCTGGAACGATTGAGTCGTACTTGGCCGCGTGACGGATTTGAGTGAGCGTGGTCAGGCGACCTGGACGGCGTCGATGAGCTTGGTGGGAACGGTCTCCGGAAACGACAAGACGAGGTGCCGGTCGAGAGCTGTGGCGACGCGGGCGAGGGTGTCGATCCGATTCCGTGCACCGCCACCTTCCTCAAGCCGGGAGATCACCGACTGGGTGGTGCTCATCCTCTCCGCCAACTCGCGTTGACTGAGGCCGGCTGCGGTGCGCAGGTCATAAATCAGCTGTCCCAGCGCGAGGTCCTTTTCGACACCGGCGCGTGTCTCGGCGTCGGGTGGCTGGCGCTTGTTCTTGATGTCGTCCCAGCGGGAGTAGTTGGCCATTTTCGTCTCCTTCACGGATATCGGCGAGCGCACTCTTCGGCTGCCTTGCGAGCCTTGGTGATCTCATTGCGTTCGTTGGACTTCGATCTCATCCACGATTTAAGATTATCGCATAAACACGATCATCGCACAAGAGCGATGATGTGCCACAGGCACGTCGATGCATCGGGGCCGACGTCACTGGGCGCGAGAACTCGGCTCGAAGTTCCATGCGGTGGTGCCGGACGTGAGTTCGTGCAGCGACCACCATTGGAACTCTTCGTTGCTGCCACCTTCGCCGCACCCAGAACGATCACTGCGGCGCATTCGGCTTGTCGCCAGCAAATGACGAGCGCTGGCGCGCTCGCCTTCTGAATACGTCGCACCCACCTCGTAAGGTTTGCGAGGTGATCGTCGATGCTGAGACTCTTGGTGTGCTGCGTGAGCGCCATGCAACGTGGGGGCTGTTGCGCTACGAGCACGGGCCGATGGCACTCGCCTGTCTGCATCGGGTGTTCGTGGCACCAAACGTGCGATCTGTTGCGCAGCCAGACCTGGTCGAGGCGCTGGAAGACGATCTGCACGCTTTGCGCGCCGTCCGCGGCGATCAGGCGGCCCCGCGCGCGGCCTTGGAGTACCTGGTCGAGTGGTCATCGAACGAGCGCGGTTGGCTGCGGCGGTTCTACCCGCCGGGCTCCGACGACCCTGCCTTCGATCTCACTCCCGCTGCGGAACAGGCGATCAGTTGGGTCATGCGCCTGGCAGATCGACCGTTCGTGGGCACCGAGTCACGGCTGCGTAGCTTGTTCGATCTGCTCGAACAGATGGCGGTCAGCACCGAGGCTGATCCCGATGTTCGGCTCGCCGATCTAGAACGACGGCGTGCGGCGATCGATGCCGAGATCGAACAGGTGCGACAAGGCAACGTCGAAGTGATCAACGACCGCGAGCTGAAGGAGCGGTTCCAACAGTTCGTGTTCTTGGCTCGCGAGCTGCTCGCTGACTTCCGTCAGGTGGAACACAATTTCCGCTCGCTCGATCGGCGGGTTCGCGAGCAGATCGCCAGTTGGGAAGGGCCCAAGGGAGCGCTGGTGGGCGAGATTCTCGGCGAGCGCGATGCGATCGCCGAGTCCGACGAGGGCCAGAGCTTTCGGGCCTTCTGGGAGTTCCTCATGTCGCAAGCTCGACAGCAGCAGATGACCGACAACCTGGAGCGTGTGCTCGCGCAGCCAGCCGTCGCCGAGCTCAGCCCCGACCGTCGCCTGCGACGAGTCCACTACGACTGGCTGGAGGCAGGAGAGCACACCCAGCGCACCGTCGCATTGCTGTCGACTCAACTGCGCCGGTTTCTCGACGACATCGCCTGGCTCGAGGACCGCCGCATCATCGAGTTGCTGCGATCGATCGAGAGCAGCTCGCTGGCTCTGCGCGATAAGCCGCCGAGCGGCAACGTTCATGCGATCGATCTGCCAATGACCGAGATCTCGCTCCCGTTCGAGCGACCGCTCTTCACGCCCAAGCAACGAACTTCCATCGCGGACATGATCGAGGCGTCCCCCAGCCACGAGCTGGACGTCGATGAGTTGTTCGCACAGCAGGTCGTCGACAGCGAGCGACTGGCAGATCACATCACGCGCAACCTCCACGAGCGAGGCCAAATCACGCTCGCTGATCTCTGCCGCTCGCAACCTCTCGAGCACGGACTGGCCGAGGTAGTCACGTACCTTCAGCTGGGCAGCGATCGCTTCGTCACCACGATCGACGAGTCCGTCACCGAGGTGGTCACCTGGTCGTCCGACGGGGTGGAACGGTCGGCGACGATGCCGCGGGTGGTGTTCGTCGCGTGACCGAAGTCTTCGACGGCCACGCAGATGATCAGCGCTCACCAGTTCGCACCGGGGACGAACTTTCGCGCGCGTTGGTGCTCCTGCTCAAAGGCGTCGTGTATCGAGACACCGACGCCGAACGGTGGGCGCAACTCGTGAACGTGCAGAGCCGTGCGCGGGATTACCTCGCTGTGCTCGGACTGGATCTGCTCATTGACGAGGCAGAGGGTTACGCCTTCGTGAAGAGCCGCAGCGACGATGCCGACGAAGGCTCAGCCGATGATGACGAGCCGACCGGGCCGCGACTCGTCGCGCGACGACCGCTCTCGTTCACTGTCAGCCTGCTGCTCGCTCTGCTTCGCCGCAAGCTTGCTGAGCTTGATGCCAGCGGGGGCGACACCCGCCTAATGCTCAACCGTGCAGAGATCATCGACCTGATTCGCATGTTCCTACCGGATCGAGCCGACGAAGCGAGGTTGTTCGACCAGATCGACGTCCACATCAACAAAGTCGCGGAGCTCGGTTTCCTCAAGCGCCTTGGCGGGACTAACGCCGCCGGACCGCCTACTTATGAGGTACGGCGCATCATCAAGGCGTTCGTCGATGCTCAATGGTTGTCCGGCTTCGACGTGCGCCTTCAGCAGTATCGCGACTCCCTCGCAGCTGATATGAGTGATGGCGTTCGAGGCGTGGCGGACGATTCATGACGGGTGCAGCCGCAATGCTCGAGTTCGCCACCGACGACATGGCTTCGGGATTTCGTCTGCTCCGCTTAGAGCTACTCAACTGGGGCACCTTTGATCAGCGTGTCTGGGAACTGGACATGCACGGACAGAACACTCTGCTGACCGGCGACATCGGTTCAGGGAAATCAACCATCGTCGACGCCGTCACGACCCTGCTCGTGCCCGCGCATCGGGTTGCGTACAACAAGGCCGCCGGTGCGGAGAACAAGGAGCGTTCGCTGCGGTCATACGTGCTGGGGCACTACAAGTCCGAACGCAACGAGGTCGGCGGATCGTCGAAGCCCGTGGCGCTACGCGATGACTCCACGCTCAGCGTGATCCTCGGGGTGTTCCGCAACGAGGCATTCCAGCAGACGGTCACCATCGCCCAGGTGTTCTGGATGAAGGAAGCCGTCGGACAGCCTGCGCGCATGTTCGTTGGTATCGAACGCGATCTGTCGATCGCCGAGCATTTCACTTCGTTCGGTGCCGAGATCTCCGGATTGCGCAAACGTTTGCGTTCGATCGGGGCCGAGCTACATGACACGTTTCCGCCGTACGGGGCATGGTTCAGGCGTCGTCTCGGCATTAAGTCCGATCAGGCGCTGGAACTGTTTCATCAGACCGTTTCGATGAAGTCGGTCGGCAACTTGACGGAGTTCGTGCGCCACCACATGCTCGACGCGGGCAGCGCCAATGAACGCATCGAGAAGCTGCTCGAACACTTCGACGACCTCAACCGAGCTCACGAATCCGTATTGCGGGCAAAGCGGCAGATGCAGCTGCTGAGCCCGCTCGTGGAGGACTGTGATCGCCACGCCGATCTCGTGGCCGAGCGCGGTCGACATGAAGCCAGCCGCAACGCGCTGCAGACTGTGTTCGCCGATCTCCGAGGTGAACTGCTACGCGCTCGGCTGCACGCACTCGCGCACGACCGAGCAAAGGCGGAGTCGAAGCGCGACACTCAGAACGAGAGCCTTCGCCACCTTTTTGCGCACCGCGAAGGTCTCCGCAACAACCTTGCCGCTAACGGCGGCGACCGGCTCACCGCGATTGAAACCGAAATCGATCAGCTCACGGCTGATCGAGATCGCCGGAAGCGAAAGGCCGACGAGTACACCGCGCTCTGCGCTGGGCTTGAGATCGCCGTACCCGAGGATGCCGACGCGTTCGTCGCCGCGAGCGCGGAGATCGACGCCCGTCAGGCCACGATGCGGGACCGCCTCGCCGAAGTACAAAACGACCTCAATCAAGGTGGAGCTGAGATGCATGTCGCTCAGCGGGACCATCAAGAGCTGGAAGATGAGCTCAGCAGCTTGCGTTTACGCACCAGCAACATTCCTCACGATCAGGTCACGTTGCGCGAGCGCCTGTGTACCGAACTGGGCTTACTGCCCGACGACTTACCGTTCGCTGGTGAGCTGTTGCAGGTTCGCGAACCCGACCGCGCCTGGCAGGGCAGTGCAGAGCGCGTGATGCGTTCGTTCGGCTTGTCGTTGCTGGTTGGCGACGCTCACTACACCGACGTTCAGCGGTGGGTCGACGCCACCAATCTGCGCAACCGTTTCGTCTACTTCAGGGTCCGCGACGACAAGAGTCGCAGCGCGTCCACCGACCTCCAGCCGCAGACGCTCGCAGCCAGGATCGAAGTGCAGCCCGGGTCCCCGTGGCTTCGCTGGCTGCACAACGAACTCGCCCGGCGCTTCGATCATGTGTGCTGCGACACAAACGAGCAGTTCCGTCGGGAGCGTCGCGCGATCACCATGGCTGGGCAGACAAAAGGGGGCGACGACCGTCACGAGAAGGACGATCGGCGACCCATCGACGACCGCAGCCGCGACGTGCTCGGTTGGTCGAACGCCGACAAGATTGCGGCGCTCGAGGCGCAGCAGCGTGCGATCGCGACACGAGCGCAACCGCTCGCCGACCGCCTTGTCGAGCTCAGACGTGTGCAGGAAGAGCTACATGCGAGTGTCCAGGCACTGGCCAAACTGTCCGTCTACAGCGACTTCCTCGACCTCGATTGGAGGACGCCCGCCCTACAGATCGAGGATCGCAACGACGAGCGACGGCGCCTCAGCGAGGCATCCGACACACTGCGCCAACTTCGCGACGAGCTGGCCGACAACGGTCAGCGGATGGAGCACCTGGAATCTGAGATCGAACGGACGCGCACGAACCTGGCAGAAATCGCAGCCCGCGAAGGCCAAGACACCGAGGCGCTCGACGAGCAGCTCCACGTGCTTGCCGAGCCGGATGCCGCACGTCATCTCGTGATGCGCGATGACGTCAACGCGATCCGAGCGACGCTGGGCATGACGCCCTCAACATTGCGAACGTGTGAGGGCGATGAGCGTCGGCTGCGCGAGCACCTGCAGGGCCTGATCGACGCCGACGACAAGGCGATCAAACGTCTCGCCGAAAGAATCGTGACCGCGATGCAGGCGTACCGACACGAGTACCCGGCAGAAACAACCGATGTCGATGCGTCAGTTGAAGCAGCCGGTGGCTACCGAGAGATGCTGCATCAGCTAGCCACCGACGACCTTCCGAGTCACGAGGCCCGCTTCAAGCAGCTGCTCAACGAGAACACGATCAATGAGATCGCCAACTTCCAAGCTCAGCTGCGCCGACAGCAGGAGGAAATCCGCGAACGGATCGACATCATCAATGCGTCACTGACCCACATTGACTACAACGTAGGACGCTACATATCGCTTGAGCTGTCACCAGGCGATGATCCCGAGGTCCGCGACTTCCGTCACGACCTGCGCAACTGCACAGAGGGCTCGGTGATGGGATCGGACGATCCCCACTACGCAGAAAGAAAATTCCTTGAGGTGCGCGCCCTGATCGATCGCTTCCGCGGACGCGACTCGCTCACCGAGCTCGATCGTCGATGGACAACCAAAGTCACAGACGTTCGCAACTGGTTTGTGTTCGCCGCGTCGGAGCGATACCGCGAGGACGACTCTGAACACGAGCACTACTCCGATTCATCTGGCAAGTCTGGTGGTCAGAAGGAGAAGCTGGCGTACACGGTGCTGGCCGCCAGTCTCGCCTATCAGTTCGGGCTTGAGTGGGGAGAAGTCCGGTCGAAGTCGTTCCGCTTCGTGGTCATTGACGAAGCCTTCGGTCGCGGGTCTGACGAGTCGGCGCGCTATGGGTTGCAACTGTTCGCCAAACTCAACCTGCAGTTGCTAGTAGTGACGCCGCTGCAGAAAATCCACGTGATTGAGCCGTTCGTCAGCAGCGTCGGGTTCGTTCACAACGAGGGCGGTCGCGAGTCGCGACTGCGCAACTTGACGATCGAGCAGTACCACGCGGAGAAACGACTCCGGCGGCCTGGCCCTGACGCCGTTGCCACAACGTGACCGACTCGGGATGGAGCACGCCGGCAGACCTGCGCTCCACGCTCAGGCGCTTGTGGACACGCGGCCGTGTGCTCGGCGATGTCGCTCTTCCCAGCCAGCTGTTCCCGTTGCGCATCAGTCTGAAGCGACCGAGCTCTACAGAGCTTGGCACTCGCTTCGAGGACGTCCGCGCGTGGGTTGCCGAGCTGCGCTTGATGCGTCACGCACGCGTGGAGTCGCACGAGGTCAACCACCGCCAGCTTGGTCCGAACACGATCCCGAGGGCGGTCTGGTTCGACACGGTCGATGCGGCGTGCGCAGCGATCGGAAAATCCGGCGAGCTGCAGACGTTCAGATCGTTGGTAGTTCTCACCGAATCGAGGTATCCAGCGCTGATGCCTCTCCTCGGCAAGCGGCCGCTCGACGCGCTCGAAGTGGCCGATGCCTGGCCGCTGCTGCTCGATGTCGTCGACTGGCTACATGCACGTCCCCGTCCGGGTATATATGTTCGTCAGGTTGACGTGGCAGGCGTCCACACCAAGTTCATTGAACAGCACCAGCGGATGCTTGGAGCGATGCTCGATCTCGTCCTGCCGGAGGTGGCAATCGATCGGGCAGCGAGCTACAACGATTTCGCGCGTCGCTACGGCTTTCTGGCCAGACCCCGAATGATTCGGTTCCGCTCACTCGATCCGACGCAGCGGCTGACGGACACCGCGGTCGATCATCACTACTCGTTGACCGCCTCTGACCTCGGCCGCATCGAGCCACCACGGCGCCTGTTCATTACCGAGAACGAGATCAATTTCCTCGCCTTCCCTGACTCACCCGGGGGGATCGTCGTGTTCGGCGCAGGATCAGGATTCGAGCACCTCGCCGAGATCCCTTGGTTGGCTGCGGTGCCCGTGCACTACTGGGGCGACATCGACACCCACGGGTTGGCGATCCTGGATCAGCTGCGCGCCTTCGCGCCACACGCCGCCTCACTGATGATGGACCATGCGACGTTGGTAGAGCATCGCGGCTTCTGGGGCACCGAGGAGAAGCCGACGCGGCGGGAGCTGTCGCGCCTCAACGAAACTGAGCTGACTCTGTACAACGACCTGCGCGACAACCGGCTGCACATCAACCTCCGTCTGGAACAGGAGCGGATTCGGTTCGGCTGGGTGAGAGCGCAAGTCGATAGCTGTTCGCCTCGCTCTCGTTAACCGCTGACCGGGTGCGCAAGCCGGGTGTTCGGTGTTCGGTTGCTGCCGAACAGCGAACATTGTAAGCTCAACTTGTGCCCACGAAGTCTGCCGATCTACACGACGAGGCTGTTCAGAGCCTGATCGATGTGCTGTCGGCAATAGGACTGCGCGCCCATGAACCGATCGGCTTTCGTGGTCACGGGGCGCCGGATCTCGTGATCCATCGACCCGATGGCTCGGTCACCGCGATCGAGGTCAAAGCAGCCAGCACCGCCGACTTGCCACGAGTCGCGAAGCTACTGCACGGCGTCGAGCGCCCCACGCGAGGTGAAAGTGCGCTGCGGTTCCTAGTCGCCGACGAGATAACGGAGAGCGCCCGTCACCTCCTTCGTGACTCGGGTTGGGCGTACTTGGATCGTCGAGGTCGTCTGTTTCTCCGTGACGGCAGCCTTCTGATCAATGACACTGAAATCGAGCCCGTACCGCGTGGCGACGCAGACCATTTTCCAACCCAACCGATCACAGGCTCTGTCGGCGTCGGTGTCGCCCTCGTTTTGCTGATGAATCCGGGAGAACCCATTGGCGTCCGCGAACTCGCGCGAGCGTTGAAATGCGCACCCTCAAGTGCACACGCTGCGATGCAGCGACTTCGTACAGCGGCTTTGGTCGACACACAGGGCAGGTTCGAACGCGACCTGTTCTGGGCGCTGGCCGACGTCTGGCGTCCAATACGCGAGGCAGTCGCATCCGAACCAATGCCCGGCCAGCTCCGCATCGACTTCGGCCAGTCGGGCGAACCCGGCTGGGCCGTGGGCGGAGATGTCGCTGCGGCCGCGTGGGGAGCACCCGTCTCGGTCGGGTCCGACAGCCCGCCGGACCTTTATGCGCCTGACCGTCGCGAGATGCGCCTTGCCGTTCGAGCAGTGGGGACGTCGACCTGGGCCGAACGCAGAGCCACGATCGCGGTTGCACCGACCCCGGTCGCGATCGCGCACCGCGAGATGCGTGGCACTGGCCGACTGCCGTGGTTGCACTGGCCCTTCGTCCATCCGGTAGTCGCCGCCCTCGACCTTGCCCAGGACAGATCGCGGGGTCAAGAAATTCTCCAGGATTGGCGACCGACGAATGGCGTAACTCGTGTCTGGTGAGTCCGTCACGCTCGCGGGTGACTCGGATGGTCGCCTCGCGCGCCTCGTCGCGGCCGCTGGCATCGTCGCTCGCGATGCTGGAGTGCCGGTCGCACTGATCGGCGGACTTGCGGTGGTCTGCCGGGTACCACGCAGTCTTCAGCGAGCTACGCAGGACCTCGACTTCGTTTCAGACGAACCCGACCCTCCTCCGCCGATGGCGGAGTTCGTGGGCCCAGCAGGCCTCGCGGGGTCGAACCTCGCACGAGCTCACCCAGGATCGCTCGATGACTCGGCGACGCACACGAAGTTGCTGATCGAAGGCACCATCATCGAGATCATCGAGACGTATGCGCTGAAGGACGAAGCCGTCGCCGATGTTGACGAACCTATCGACCAGCTTGCCCTCCTGGCGCATCGATGGGCACTCGACACCGCTACCAAAATTGATCTCACCGTCGACGATGGCTCCGCTGCTGCCACCCTGCGCGTCGCTACCCCAGCCGCAATTGTCGCGATGAAACTCCACTCCATCGAGGACCGAAAGGAGGTTCGCAAGCGTGCATCGGATGCGTGGGATCTCTTCCACCTCCTCGATGCTCACAACCGAGACGGCGCGGTCAGCCGCGAGATCGCGTCGGCAGGTCCACGACTCGCTGCCCTCACGCGCGACGCGCTCGCGCGTGTCTTTCTCGAACGGAGCACAGTGACTCGGCGATGGGTCGCCGTCTATGGCGCCCCAGAGTGGACTGCAATCATGTCCGAAGAAAAACTGGCTGACCTCGCCTTGGCCTTCGATCGGTTCCTTGTGTGACAGTTCGTCGGTTCAACATCGACGTGTTGCGTTAGGTAGCGACCCGACGGGGAGAATGTCCAGGCGTATGTGAGCCGCGGCGACAAGGTGGCCGCCAAAGTTCCAGGCGGTGGTGCCGGAGGTGAGTTCGTGCAGCGACCACCATTGGAACTCTTCGTTGATGATCACCACGTCGAGCAGCGTGATGCCAAACTGCGCCAGCGAGCTGCGCAACGCGATGAATGCCTGCGCGTCGCCTTCGGTGACGTCGTACCGGTCGCCATGCCACCGCTGGCGAGGTTCGATGACGACCCAATAGTCGGGACACAGCTCATCTGTCTGCTTGCGACGGCAGTGCAGCATGTGCGCGGGCTTCTCGGCGAAACGACGAACCGACGCGAGGCTCGAGCCTTCGAATAACAAATCCATCCGCCCTGCTTGTCGAGGTGCCACACATGCGGATACGTGTACCAAGTCGTCAACACGTCGAACGAAGCGAACTCGGCGACGTCGAGGGCATCGCGACAGGTGAAGTCGGCTGGGCTCGGTGGTTCCCAGTCGGAACGATCTGCCGGCCATCTAGGTATATAGGTGTGCACGCAGCGCGACGAGAAGTCGTATTGCTCACGACCTTTCGCAAGTCTGGCGATGCGGTGGCGACGCCGGTTTGGATTGCGCCGCTGCCCGATGGTGGCGCTGGTTTCACGACCGACGCCGACGTGGGCAAGGTGAAGCGCATTCGGAACACGCCGCGAGTCACGCTGCAGGCGTGTTCGGCGACCGGCATGGTGAAGCCCGGCGCAGAGGTAGTGGAGGCGAAGGCGACGGTGTTGCTAGGCGCCGATGCAGGGCCGATCCGCAACGCGATTCGTAGCAAGTATTGGGTGATGGTTCCGCTGTTGGGCGTGCCGGCGTTCTTCACCCGAATCGTTCGCCGCAAGCCAGCGGCTAAAGAGTGTGCGATTCAACTCACGTTCGAGTGAGTCGTCAGCGGGCGAGCGGCCTTCGCTAAGTTGACGCCATGTCGATATCCACAACAGAACTCGTATTCGCCGATCGTGTGTGGGCCCCAGCGTCCGAGCGAACACAACGCCTGGTGCGCACGGCGACGTTGGTGATCGGTTTCGCGTTGCTGACCGCGGCGCTCGCGCAGTTCGAAGTGCACCTCAGCTTCACTCCGGTGCCGATCACCGGCCAGACACTCGGCGTGTTGCTGGCTGGCGCCGCGTTGGGTTGGCGATCGGGTGCAGCGTCGATGGGTTTGTACTGGGTGTTGGGCTTAGTCGGGTTGCCCTTCTATTCCGGCGGCGACGGCGGTTGGAAGAACGGCACGGGAGCGACGATGGGATACTTCGTCGGCTTCGTAGTGGCCGCGGCTGCAGTCGGCTACATGGCCGAGCGTCAGCAAGATCGAAACCTCGTGACGTCGGTAGCGGCGATGGCATTCGGATCAGTAGTGATCTACGCCTTCGGCGCCGCGTGGTTGGCGCACAAGTTGAACGTGCCAGTGGCGACCGGCGACGTGAACGCGATCTCGTTAGGCGTCACCCCATTCCTAATCGGCGACGCGATCAAGATGCTGCTGGCCGGGGCAACGTTGCCAACGGCGTGGGCACTCACCAGGCGCTGACCAATAGGACCTTGGCCGCTGTGCCCGTTGACGAGGAGTCGTCAGCGCCGGTACAAATCACCGGCCAAGTACTTGAGCCCGGTGTCACAGGCGACGGTGACGACGGTCTTGCCGGCTCCCAATTCTCTCGCCAGCTCGACCGCACCCGCAACGTTGAGCCCTGTGGATCCGCCTGCCAGCAGTCCTTCTTCGGCGGCGAGGCGCCGGGCCATCTCGAACGCCCCTTCCTCCGAGATGGCGCGAATCTCGTCGAAGCGATCGAGGTCGAGCAGCGGAGGAACCATTCCAATCCCGATGCCTTCGACCGAGTTGACTCCCGACTGCCCGGTCGAGATGATCGGGCTCGAGTCGGGTTCGAAGATCACCACACGCGCCGAGCTGCCAGCCTCCTCGAGTGCGTTCTTCACGCCGGTGGCCATACCACTCGTTCCGACAGCGCAACAGAACACGTCGATCGGCCGCGCCATTTGTTCGAGCAGTTCAACGCCGACTTGGTGGTAGCCCACCAGCGAATCGCGGTTGTGGAGCTGGTCCGTCCAGTACACCTCAGGGTCGGCAGCGAGCTCGCGGGCGGTTTCGATCATCCGCGGAGTGAGGTCCGGCGTGATTTTACCGCCGACGCTCGGCACGATCGTGAGTTCAGCGCCGAGTGCGGCCATGGTGGCGAGCTTCTCGGGAGCGAAAGCATCCGACGTCACGACTTTGAGGTGGTAGCCCTTGGCCGCGCACACGTACGCCAGCGACGAACCGGTGCTCCCAGCCGTGTACTCGAGCACCGTCATACCCGGACGAAGGTCGTTGCGTCGTTCCGCTTCCTCAATCATCGCCAGCGCCATCCGGTCCTTGTACGACCCGGTTGGGTTGAACCATTCGAGCTTGACGAACACGTCGGCGGCACCTTCGGGCACCACCCTGCGCAACTGCACGACGGGGGTCTGACCGACCACCTCTGTCATCGACCGGCCTACTTTCATGGTCACCCCTCTCCGTCCCGAGCGACCGCTGACATCGAATCACCACCGTCGTGAGGTCGCGCTTGTCGCACCGGTCGCAGCCGAACTGTAGGCCACCCCCGCAGGCCCGGTGAACGGCGACTCTTCTGGGTCGACGTCGACTGTTCACCGTGTTCCAGAACGACGACCCCTCGGCTCGAAGTTCCAGGCGGTGGTGCCGGAGGTGAGTTCGTGCAGCGACCACCATTGGAACTCTTCGTTGATGATCACCACGTCGAGCAGCGTGATGCCAAACCGCGCCAGCGAGCTGCGCAACGCGATGAATGCCTGCGCGTCGCCTTCGGTGACGTCGTACCGGTCTCCATGCCACCGCTGGCGAGGTTCGATGACGACCCAATAGTCGGGACACGGCTCATCTGTCGGCACGAGTCGACACTGCAGCATGTGCGCAGGCGACTTCGCGAAACGACGAACCGAGTCGAGGCTCGAGCCCTTCGAATGACAATGCCAGCGTCCCCGCTCGTCGAGGTGCCACACATGCGGATACGTGTACCAAGTCGTCAACGCGTCGATCGAAGCGAACTCGGCCACGTCGCGGGCATCGCGATAGGTGAAGTCCGCTGGGTTCGGTGGTTCCCAGTCGGAACGATCTGCCGGCCATCTCGGTCGGTAGCTGTGCATGCAGCGCCCTCCTGTCGATCGTTGGATCTGACGGGGACCGTGGTCCCGAGGCGCAACGCGGCGCTGTTGCGCAACATATCGCTGACAGCGACGCTTCCTCGCCACCAACCGGGCTAGGGCCACGGCAGCGCGAGGACTCAATGTGGCAGATTGCGCAATGCTTGAAGCGACGGCATCGACCTGGTCAGGCTTGCGAGCGTCTCATTGAACGAGTGAGTTGGGCTGAGAAACCGATCGTTCATCGCGTGCACAACGGCGAGGACCTCATCCGGTGACTCGTTCACGAGCCCTATGGCGAGTTCGTCGGCCGAGATCGCAGCGCGAAGCGAGCCTGCCTCGGACTGTTGATCGATCCACGTGGCGATCTCCCGCCGTAACCTCGCGTCATTGGTCACAACGAAGTCGACACCGTGGTGAATGGCTGACCTGAGGACGTGACGGTCCTTCGCATTCACGATCGATTCGTTGTCGACTCGTTCGCCGGTCGGCTGATCGTGGCCGTCGGTCGCTACGCGGACACTTCGAAAGCGGCGCTCTATCTGTTCTTCGGCGAGGTTGGGTCGATCCGCAAGCACGTTCCGTTGCGCCTCAGCGATGATTTGCTCACTTACGACTGGCCGTGCGAGTAGCCGCAATGAACTTGCTGTGAGTATGAAGTCGCAAACCCGGATCGGATACAGGACGTCAGCATCGAGCAGTAACAGCGAGCCGATGAAACGATTCGATGTCGTCACAGAAGCAAGGTTGAGGCAGTCGTCGAGCGCTGGTCACTCGTCGAAGAAGCCGAATGCCTCGGCGTCAGCGGCGAGCTCATCGAGTGCATGTCGCCGGCGAGCTAGGTCGACTCGCAGGTGATCAAGCACGGCGCGTCGTGAGATTCGCCGATGACCGCGTTCGCCGTTGGTTCGTCGATAGGGGATCGTGCCGATGTCGAGCAGTCGGATGAGAGTCGGTCGTGACACGCCGATCAGCCTGGCGGCTTCCTCGGTTGTGAGGTCGTGTGTCTGCCCAGCGAGCATCTGGGCAACCGCGGTCTGGAATGCCTCGGTGACCTCAGTAGCGAGGGCGACCGTATGGCCGCTGCCGTCGACCAACTGAACCTCACCGTCCAACAATCCCATCAGTTCTTCGAGCTGCTCGGTGTTCGCCATGGATATAAGGTTAAGGAGAATTCGATCAAATCGCAAGCAAGATCGATATGACTGAAGCCGTAAAGAGGCTCAGACGAGAGGAACGCATGCCTGACGACCTTGAGCGAGTTTCCTATGACCAACACGTTCGACTGTACGTCGAGGCTGAGCTGGGTATTCCGCCTGAGGAGTCATCGGTCCCGCCGAGCGCGGAGCGCGACAAACTTCGCGCCGAAGCTGCGCGTTGGGTCAAGAACGCGCAAGCGCACGGGCTTTGAGTACCAGCTGCCATCCGAGTGAAGCGGAAGTCACACTTCAGCGGTGATCGCGCGTTCACTCCTTCATGAGCACTTCCCCCACATCCACCATCCCGTTCCCCACCCTCGAGCACGCAGCAATCGGTCGCCCGATCACGCGCTGCGGTGTCAGCCTCTTCCCTGTCTACGTCCACGGCCCGCAGCTCGACATCGCCACCGGTGCAACTTCCGGTGTTGTGATCAGCGAGCAACCGTCTGCTGAAGTGCCGACACTCGTGGCCGACAATCCGACCGACCGCCTCGCATTGCTTGTCGCTGGTGAGACCGTGGTCGGCGGTCGGCAGAACCGCGTGCTGAACGTGAGCGTTCTCATCGTCGCCAAGGGGAAAGTGCTCGTACCCGTTTCGTGCGTCGAGCAGGGTCGTTGGCGTGAGAGCGGCGACTTTCAGCGCGGCTCGTCGTTCGCGACTCGCCGGGTGCGTCGCGCCAAGACCGCGACGGTTGGCGACAGCGTTCGCCACCGCGGTGCAAAGTACGCCGATCAAGGTGCGGTTTGGGACATGGTTGGGTCGGAACTGAACCGGCTACACGCGTTCAGCGAGAGCTCGGCGCTTTCTGCGGCCGACAACCACATCGAGTCCGACGGTCGGCTTGCTCGGGCAATTGACGAGCTCGACACCTTCGGTCCGCTACCTGGCCAGTGTGGTGTGGTGGTTGCCCACGGATCGCGAGTCGTGAGCGCTGAGGTGTTCGCGACGCCAACGATGCTTGCAGCCCATTGGGGCGCGTTGACTCGCGGCATGTTGCTGGACGCGCCGGGGAACGAGCCGACCAGTCGGCCCTCGGCGACGCAAGCGCTCCGCTTTCTGCGTCGCATCGCCACCAGCACGCCGACCATCACCGACGGTGTCGGGCTCGGCCGCGAACATCACGTGCGCACCAGCCGGCTTGTTGCTCAAACACTGGTCGTCGATCAGACGATGGTGCACGCGACCGCCTTCGCTCTTGCCGCCTGAGCGAGTGATGTGCGTGACCAGTAGCGAGTCCAACAACGATCAGCCCGCGATCACTCCTGGCCTCCACGGTTGCCAGGTTTGTCGGCAGTTGCGGTTGGAAGGGCCCGACGACCATGAGTATTCAATCGTTCCAGCGAAGGGCGGCGGCTGGCAGGCGTGGTCAGCCGCGCTGCTGCGCTTGTTCCAACGCATCGGCGCGCACCCGACGCAGGCGGTCATCATCAATCAAGACGCGCTGACACAACGTTACGTGCAGGTGCTGATCGGCCACGGCATCGCGCACGCCGAAGCCAGCAGCAACGTGTATCTGATGAACGACTCGCGGATAACGACCGAGCAGGAAGAGTTGCTTGCTGCCCTCGGTTGGATGACACCAGCGGAGACTGAGGACGACCCCGACAAGATGCCCGCCAACTGGTACCTGCCGCCGATCCACGGCGACTGGCTGATGCTGGTCGAGATGTTCGTGGCGACCATGGTCGGAATCTTTGGCTTCGACGATCGTTTCCCAGTAGGAATCCGAACCTTCGCCGCTGAAAACCCATGCAAGGCATGCTCCTGGCCTGACGAATCATGAGTGACGGGCGACGTCGAAGGATGTGCACGCGGTGCTGCTTAGAAAGTCACGCGTGGCTACGGTAGCGACAGGGGCAGGCGCGTGCCCCAGTGCTGTATCTCAATGGCGGTGGCGGCGATAATTCCTGGAGCCCCGTTGTTGAGGATGCCGTTGGGCATGTAGGCACCGACAGACTGCAGGATCGGATAGACGACCTGCTGGTTGGTGGTGAACCGTGCGGCGACGCCGTTCTTCACTTCGACGACCCGATACTTGCCGAACAACGTCTTTGTGACGAGGTCGATCCGCGCTCGGGTGCCATCCGCGATGACGTCGACTTCGCGGCTGACGATGCGGTCGAAGCGGAGTGCAGCGAGCAGTTCCGACTTTGCAGTGCCGACCTGTCCGCTGGCGATTGCGATCCCTTCGCCTGTCGTGACGGCCGCGGCGAGTGCTTGCCGTGCCTGATAGATCTCGACGAGCGAGGCACCAACACGACCGGCGGTGACGAC
>Ga0163152_10004129_pt1 | contig 18295 bp, 16 predicted proteins | sample OliLakLV19MP8IB2_FD_148635 | JGI IMG/M metagenome (GOLD analysis project Ga0163152, IMG submission 148635) | Freshwater microbial mat bacterial communities from Lake Vanda, McMurdo Dry Valleys, Antarctica - Oligotrophic Lake LV.19.MP8.IB-2 | ecosystem: Environmental > Aquatic > Freshwater >...
CACGCATTCGGCGCCCGTCCGAAGCCGCGCTGATACTGTTCCTGCACCTGGGCGATGACCTGCGCTTCCCGCCCCACCGGCAACAGCGCAATGACCGCCCCGCCCCACCCCGCCCCGGTGAGTCGCGCACCCAGCGCCCCGTGCTGCATCAGTGATTCCACCAGCAGGTCCGCCTCCGGGCAGCTCGACTGATAGTCATCCCGCAGCGACTGATGGCCCTCGACCAGCAGCCGTCCCACCTGCACCAGGTCATGCGCCTCCAGCGCACGCGCCGCCGCCCGGACTCGCGCCGTCTCGGTCACCAGATGGCGTACCCGATTGATCCATGGCGGTGGCATCTCGCCCGCCAGCCGTGGCAAGGATTCCAGGGGAATCTCCGCGATCGATGACACCGTGAGCCCCGCCTGCCGCACCAGGCCGAGCGCCTCCGTACACTCGGCACGCCGCCGATTGAGCTCGCCACCCCGCAGCTCATGCACCACACCGGTCTCGAAGATCCATACCTGCCTGGCAAAGGGGAGCTGGCGCATCTGGCCGCTGCCGGACTCGAACAACAGCGCATGCCCGCTCTGCGCCAGCGCAACGATGGTCTGGTCCATCGTGCCGCACTTCACGCCGACCTCGTCGTGTTCCGCCTGATAGGTGAGCCGGGCGAGGCGCTCGGGGGCCACCCGCGCATCTGTCAGCGCGATGAGAGCACGCCCCGCCGCCACGAGGAGTGCCGCGGAGGAGGAAAGCCCCGCACCGATGGGAATGCTCGTCGCGACGGTGAGACGAGCACCGCGCGGTGCAAGCTGCTCGCGCTGCAGCACCCGGACCAGCCCGGCGAGATAGGCGGTCCAGTCGCCCGCCGGGGTGTTGTCCGGATCAAAGGACCGGCTGATTCCGTCGAGCGCCGAGACCGCCGTCCATCCCCCGGCGTGACCGGCCGCCACCGCGGTCCGCCGGCTGATGGCCAGCGGCAGCACCGGCCCGCCGTTGTAGTCGGTGTGCTCGCCGATCAGGTTGAGCCGGCCCGGGGCGGACGCGAGGATCCGCGGAGCGCTTCCAAACCGCTCCTGAAAGAGCGAAGTTGCCTCTCTTGCCGGCACGGTCCCGGTCACCAGGTCCACAGCTCCATGGAGGCTCCTTGCGTCAGTTCGCGCGGCTCGTGCTTCTGCTGGGGCTGGCGGGTGCCACTCCGCCACTGGCGGCCCAGCTCGCGCCCCTCGGTGCCCCCAAGGGCACGCTGCGCTTCGACCTGCAGGGGGCCTTCGAGAGCGCGGACCGGCGGCGGCTCGGTGGACAGGGAGAAGATTACCTCTCCGACTTCGGCAGCGCGGGGCTCGGCAGCGACCGGTTTCCCGCCCTCCGCGGCGCGGACTCCGTCCTGCGCAGCATTCTTGGACAGTCAGCTTATCAGCTCAATCTCGGTCGCACCACCGCCAATGGCCAGCTGACGGTCGGCACCGGGACGATCGGAGCTGCCCTGGGGATTACCCGGCGGTTGACCCTCTTCGGCCACATACCGCTGGTGACGACCCGGGTACAGGCACGCGTCGCCATCGACTCCGGCACCGGCGATGCCGGCCTCAACGGCGCGCACCCAACGCTGGGCAACACGATCGACCAGAACAACGCCGCCCTATTCTTTGCCAACTTCAACTCCGCGCTGTCGACGCTCGATGCACAGATCGCCTCGGGTTTCTACAGCGGTAACCCCGCGCTCGACGCCCAGGCCCGGGCCCTCTCCGCCCGCGCCGCCAGCCTGCGTGACGGACTGGAAACCATCACCAGCGGACCGCTCAGCGCCTCACCGGTGCTCCCGACCCTCGGCAGCGCCGCGGGCACCGCGATCGCCGCCGCGATCGCCGCGCTGCAGGATACCCTCAGCAACACCCTCGGCGTCGGCGGATTCACCGGCAGCCCCATCCTCGCCAGCGCCGACTTCACCACCAGCGACCTGAACGGACTGCTGGTCGATCCCCTCGGCCCCTTCGCGACGCTGCCACTCGCCGAGTCGAAGATCGCCCGCATGGGCGACATGGACGTCGGCGCCGTTTACACCGTCATCGACCGGTTCGATCCGCCGGGAAGGACCGGCGGATTCCGCCTCGCCGTGCAGGGGCTGCTGCGCCTGCCGACCGGCCAGCGCGACAATCCGAACAACCTGCTCGATGTCGGCACCGGCAACGGGCGCTACGAGGTGGGAGTCTCCGGCACGGCGGATCTCGGGAAGGGTCGGCTCGGCGTCCGGCTGAGCGGCGGCCACCTGCTGCGACTTGCCTCGCTCCGGGTGCGGCGGGTGAGCAGTCTCGACGCGCCCTATGCGGAGATCACCCGACTCACCAACGTCCGCTACAACGCCGGCGACATCACCCAGTTCAGCGTACAGCCGTTCTTCCGGCTGGCCCGAAGCTTCGCCCTGCACCTCGAGGCCGACTGGTGGCGCCAGGGCAGCGATGCGGTGAGCTACTTCAATACCACCGATTCGATTCCCGGCATCGACGCGGCGGTACTGGGCCGCAACACGAGCGCCACGTCGCTCGCGCTCGGCGTCGGCGTCACCTATGTCGGTCGGGCGGTGCGGGAGTGCGACCCGGGGCGGCGCTGCGGCTTTCCCATCGACGTCTCGTGGAGCTATACCAATGTCTTCTCGGGGAGCGGCGGGCGGGTGCCGCAACTGCGGACGACGCGGGTGGAGATTCGGTGGTATCAGCGGATCTGGCGGTAGGTGGTTAGGGACAGGTAGCGCGGACAGGTACCGCGGACCAATTGGGCCGCGCCTACTGGCCGCGCCTACTGGCCAATTGGTCCGCGCCTACTGGCCCAGCAGCGCCGCCGCATGACGCCTCGCGGTTTCCGCCTCGGCATCGCCCAGCATCCGCGCGAGTTCGGTGACCCGATCCTCGCCGTGAATCACCTGGACGTCGCTCGTCGCCATTCCGCGCCGCGCCGCTTTCGAGACGATGAGATGCCGCGCGGCGCGAGCGGCGATCTGCGGCAGATGGGTGATCACCAGCACCTGGCGTCGCTCCGCCACCTCCGCCAGCGCTCCCGCCACCTGCGCCCCGATCTCCCCGCCGATTCCCTGATCCACCTCATCGAAGATCAGCGTCGGCACCGCGTCATGCCGGGCCAGCACGACCTTGAGCGCGAGCATGAGGCGCGACAGCTCGCCACCCGACGCGGCGCGCGCCAACGGTCGCGCCTCGAGGCCAGCGTTGAGCTGCACGGTGTAGAGCACCGCTTCCTGCCCCTGCCCTTCGACCCTGCCGAGCGGCGTCAGCTCGACCGTCAGCTTGCCGCCAGGCAGTCCGAGCCCTGGCAGCAGACGGTTGACGCCGCGGGCCAGCCGGCCGGAGGCCTCCTTCCGCTTTGCGCTCAGCGCATCGGCGGCCAGCTGCGCCGCAGTCTCGGCATGGGCGCGCCGGGCCGCGAGCTGGCGCAGGTCCAGGTCGGCGGTATCGAGCAGGTCGAGTTCGCGCGCCGCCTCAGTGCCGGTGGCGAGCACCTGGTCCAGCGTCGCCCCGTGCTTCTGCTTGAGCCGGTAGATCAGGTCCCGGCGTCGCTCCAGCTCCGCGAGGCGAGCGGGGTCGTCCTCCAGCGTGGCGGCATAGTCACCGGCCAGACGGGCGAGCTCGGCGAGTCCGGTGTACGCCTCGTCCAGCAGTTCGCGCCAGGCGGCGAGCGCGGGATCGTTCCGCTCCATCGCGGTGAGGAGCCGATCGGCCTGACCGAGCGCTGTCAGTGCGCCGGCATCCTCGCCTTCGAGCAGCTGGGCCAGGCGCGCGGCCTGCTCGGAGAGTGAGCCGGCCTGCCCGAGCCGACGGACTTCGAGATCGAGCGAGTCATCTTCCCCGGGGCGCAGCCGCGCCTGCTCGATCTCCTGCACGACATGCCGGAGGTAGTCGGCGCGCCGGCGCACTTCATCTCGCCGGAGCACCAGCGCGGCCTCTTCCTCGCGAATGACGTCGAGTCCGATGACCGCCTCGGTCAGGGCGACCCGTTCCTTCTCCGCGCCGGCAAAGGCATCGAGGATGTCGCGCTGTGCCTCCACGTGGAGCAGCGACTGGGTCTCGTGCTGGCCGTGGAGATCCACCAGGAGGCTGCCGAGGCGGGCGAGCACGCCGATGGTGGTCGGGCTGCCGTTGACCCAGGCCCGAGATCGTCCATCGGTATTGACCTCGCGACGGATCACCAGCCGATCCTCGTCGGCGTCGAGCCCCGCCGCCTCGAGCCGGCGGCGCTGCGCCGCATCCTCCAGCTCGAAGGCGCCCTCCACCACCGCCCGGGTGGCGCCAGGCCGGACCAGCCCGCTCTCCGCCCGCGCGCCGAGCAGCAGTGCCATGGCGTCGACCAGCATGGACTTGCCAGCCCCGGTCTCGCCGGTGAGGACGTTGAGGCCGGGCCCGAGCTGGAGCGTCACATCGGCGATGGTGACGAGGTCCCGCACCCGCAGCTCCGCGATCACCGGGCGATCTCACGCTCGGGCAGGTCGCCCCAGTTGAGCTTCTGGCGCATCCGGGTGTAATAGCCCTCCTCGCCGAGCCGGATCAGCATGACCGATGTCAGGTCGCGGCGGACGTAGACCCGGTCCCCGAGCGTGAGCGTCGTGCCTAACTGTCCATCGAAGGAGACCAGCAGATCGTCCGCGCCGGGCGCCATCGGCTCAATGCAGATAGTGGCGTCCCCCGGTATGACGATGGGGCGGACCGCGAGGGTGTGGGCGCAGATCGGCGTGAGGATCATCGCCTCCACACCGGGCGCGACGATCGGGCCGCCGGCGGAGAGCGAGTAGGCGGTCGAACCGGTGGGGCTCGCCACCACCACGCCGTCGGCGCTGTAGGGTCCGAGGTCCTCGCCATCGATGCTCACCCGGATGCGGACCATGCGGGCCACGCCGGACTTGTGAATGGCGACATCGTTGAGTGCCTGCTGCTCGCTCCGGACGCCGCCCAGGTCGCTGATGATGGTGGCGTGAAGCTGGAGCCGGCGCTCGAGCACGTAGCGCCCGGCCACGAGCGCATCGAGCGCGGCGGGCAACTCGGCCCGAGTCGCGGTGGTGAGGTATCCGACGCGGCCGAGATTGACGCCGAGAATGGGGACCTCGCGTCCGCGCAGGACGCGGGCACCACGGAGGAGTGTCCCGTCGCCGCCGAACGTGATGAGCGCGTCAGGGACCTGCTGGTCCAGGTACGGACGAGCCTCGTCCCACAGGGGAGCGAGGCTCGGCTCGGTCAGCAGCTCGATGCCCCGCGGCGGCGCGAGAGCCGCGAGGGAGGCGAGCACCGCCTTGAGATCGGCATAGCGAGGGTTTCCGACGACCCCGACCTTCATCGCGCCTCGACGCTCTCCTCGCTGTGCAGCGCCCGCAGTCGCCGGGCGATGCCGCCCGCCGTCAGCCCGAAGCTCTCCAGCTGCTCCGGCCGCGGGGCCTGCTCCACCAACCGGTCCGGCACGCCGAGGGCGACGACCCGGACCTCGGGGTGTGTGGTCTGCAGGGTCTCGCTCAGGTAGGCGCCGAAGCCGTTGACGATGGTGCCTTCCTCCACCGTCACCAGGGTACGGTACTGCCGCGCCAGGACCTGCAGCAGGCCGCTGTCGAGCGGCTTGATGAAGCGGCAGTTCACCACGCCGCAGTCGATCCCCTCGGCGGCGAGCTGGTCCGCCGCCTGCTGGGCCGGGACGACCATCGTGCCGACGGCGAGGATCGCCAGATCCTTGCCATCGCGCAGGACCTCCCAGGTGCCGTAGGGCACCGCGGGAATCTCGGCGGCCGGCCGCGGGTCCACCGGCGTCTTGTCGCGCGGATAGCGGGTGCAGAAGGGCCCGTCGTGCGCCAGTGCGGTGCGCAGCAGCCCGATAAGTTCATCGCCATCCTTGGGCGCGGTGACGGTCATGCCCGGCACGGCGAGCATGTAGGCGATATCGTAGAGGCCCATGTGGGTCTGGCCGTCTTCGCCGACGAGACCTGCGCGGTCCATGCAGAACACCACGGGCAGGTTCTGCACCGCGATATCGTGGATGATGCTGTCGTAGGCCCGCTGCAGGAAGGTGCTGTAGATGGCGCAGACGGGCCGGATTCCCTGTGTCGCGAGGCCGCCGGCGAACACGACCGCATGCCCCTCGGCGATACCGGTATCGAAGAAGCGATCGGGGAAACGCTTCTGGAAGATGTTGGTGCCCGTCCCGCTGGGCATCGCCGCGGTGATGGCGACAACGCGCGGATCCTCGGCGGCGAGCGCGGTGAGACCATCGCCGAAGACCTGGGTCCAGGTCGGCGGACCGCCCGCCTTCTTCCGCGCCTCGCCAGTGACCGGATCGTAGGCGGCCAGGCCGTGCCATTTCTCCTTGTTCGATTCGGCAAGCGCGAAGCCCTTGCCCTTCTCGGTGAGGATGTGAATCACCCGCGGACCGCTCATCTGTCCAACGAAATGGAGGGTATCAACCAGCTTCTTCAGGTCATGCCCGTCGATCGGGCCGAAATAGCGGAAGCCGAGCTCCTCGAACAGCATTCCCTGGGAGAAGAGGTTCTTGGCGCTCTCTTCGAGGTTCTTCGCCAGTTCCACGACCTCAGGGCCGAGCAACTTGCTCAACTTCAGCGTCCAGTGCTTGATGTGCTCCCGCAGCCGGTTGGTCACCGGGCTCGCGACGATCCCGCCGAGCGTCTTGCTGATGGCGCCGACGTTGGGCGAGATCGACATACCGTTGTCGTTCACGATCAGGATGATGTCGCGATCGGAATGGCCGGCGTTGTTCATCCCCTCGTACGACAGCCCGCAGGTCAGCGCCCCGTCGCCCACCACCGCGATCACCTTGTTGCGGCCACCGGTGAGGTCCCGGGCGGTCGCCATGCCCAGCGCAGCGGACATCGCCGTGCCGGCATGACCGGCACCGAACTGGTCGTGCTCGCTTTCGGTGCGCTTGAGGAAGCCGGAGATCCCGCCCGTCTGGCGCAGCGTTGGAAACGAAGCATTGCGGCCGGTCAGCAGCTTCCAGGCGTACGCCTGGTGGCCGACATCCCACAGGATCTTGTCCGTCGGCGAATCGAACTCGTACAGCAGGGCGATCGAGAGCTCCACCACCCCGAGACTCGCGCCGATATGACCACCGGTCTGGGAACAGCAGTCGATCAGCCGCGCGCGCACCTCCCCGGCCAGCAGGGGCAACTGGTCCCGGGACAGCCGCTTGAGATCGGCGGGGGAGTGGATGGAGTCGAGGAGGGTCATGGCACCCAGGAGGTGGCAGGTAACAGGTGGCAGGCGGGAGGCACTGGGTGGTAGGCGGTAGGCGGCAACCACCGCGCTGCGCTTTCGATACAGAGGTGCCTCTATGCGCCCCTGCCACCTGCCACCTTCTTACGATTCCCGGCTTACAATATACTGTGCCAGCGCCCCGAGCGACCCGGAGGGAATGCCCGCCTGTTCCAGGTTCGTGATGGCCTGGGCGGCGTGCGCTGCCGCCTCGGCCCGGGCTTGCTGCACGCCCAGCACGCTGACGTAGGTGGACTTCTCCAGCTGGGCGTCGCGGCCGGCGGTTTTCCCCAGTTGCGCACTCGTGGCCGTGACGTCCAGCACATCGTCAGCGATCTGAAACGCCAGCCCGATCTCCTCGCCGTATCTCCTCAAGGCCGCCACCGCATCGGGGGGGGCCTCGGCGGCCATCCCACCGAGGACGCAGGCGGCCCGGATCAGCGCGCCGGTCTTGCCGCGATGCACTGCGATCAGCCCCTGCAGATCGAGCTGGTTCCGTTCCGCCTCCAGGTCGAGCCACTGCCCGCCAACCATCCCCTCGATGCCACCCGCCTGGAACAGCTCGCCGGCCATCCGGCCCAGGACCGGCGGGGGCAGGCAGAGATCCTGCGCCGCCTGCGACAGCACGAGACCGGCCACCGGCACCAGGAGGAAACCCACCCGGGTCGCGGTCGGGACATCAAACGCGCGGTGAGTGGTCGGGCGACCGCGGCGGAGATCGTCGTCGTCCATGCAGGGCAGATCGTCGTGCACCAGCGAGTAGGTGTGCACCGTCTCGATGGCCGCGGCCACGGCGGCGATCGCCGGCGACATGCCGCCCATCGAGCGGTAGGCTGCGATTACCAGCGCGGGGCGGACCCGCTTGCCGGGGGTGTTGAGCGCGTAGGCCAGCGCCTCACCGGTGCGCCCCGGCACGATCGTCTGGATCCGCTCCGCCCACGCACCGAGTAGGGCATCGACCCGCTCGCGTGCCTCGGCCAGCAGGACCGGCGCCGACAACGGCTCGGCGGGGGAGAGGGAGACGTCGGACACGGTGTCGCTCATCCGGACGAAGTTGCGGTGTCGGTGTCGGCGTCCAGCGGCTCCAGCCGCAGGCTGCCCTCGGCATCTTCGAGGACTTTCTGCACCCGGGCCTCCGCTTCGCCGAGGCGGGCACGCGCCGCGCGGAGCCGGGATACACCCTCCTCGAAGAGCGCGAGCGAGCGATCGAGGTCCTGATCCTCGCGCTCCAACTGGCGCACAACCTCCTCCAGCCGGCGGAGATCTTCCGTCAGTGTCGGCTGCTCCACGGCAGGCTCGCTTGCGGGCGGGACCGAGCCGGCCTTCCGGGCGGCACTCATGAGACTCCCTCCACCCGGGCCGTGATGCGCCCATCGATGATGCGCAGGGTGAATCCGGCGCCGTCGGGAAAATCGGCGAGATGCCGCAACACCATGCCCTCGGCATTCTGGGCGACGGCGTAGCCGCGCTCCAGGACCCGGAGCGGACTCAGCGCATCGAGCTGAACGGCGAGGCGTTCGAGGTCGCGACGGCGGCGCTCGAGTTTCTGCTCCAGAGCGGCCTGTAGCCGGTCCGCAGTCCGGCCCAGCCGCTCGGTGGCGAGCCGGGTGCCCCGGCCGAGCGCGGTGGCGAGCCGGATGCTCAGTGCGGCGACGTGCCGGTCGAGCGCGACCCGATCCGGCACCACGAGCTCGGCGGCCGCCGAAGGCGTGGCCGCGCGCACATCCGCGACGTAGTCGGTGAGCGAGAAGTCGGTCTCATGCCCGACCGCCGAGATGGTCGGGACGTTCACCTGGGCGAGCGCGCGGCAGACCGCCTCGGAGTTGAAAACCGCGAGGTCTTCTTTCCCCCCGCCGCCCCGGGCCAGGATACAACAGTCGATGCCGGCGAGGCGGTTCACCCTTGTCAGGGCGCGCACGACTTCGGCCTCAGCCTCCGCGCCCTGCACCCGGGTGCCCAGCACCACCAGTTCCATTCCCGGCCACCGCTTCCGCGTCACGATGATGACATCCCTGAGGGCCGCGCCGTCGAGGCTCGTCACGATCGCGATCCGGCGGGGCAGCTCGGGGAGCGGTCGCTTCCGCTCGGGATCGAGCAGGCCATCCTTCCGCAGCGCCTCCCGGATCCGCTCCAGCGCCAGCTGCTGCTGCCCGACCTGATCGGTGACGAGCAGCTGAGTCACGGTGAGGCGGAATTCCCCCCGCTCTTCCCACACCGTGGGGGTGCCGAAGACGAAGACCGTGGTCCCATCGGGCGGCGGCGTCTTGTGCTTCGCGGCGTTGGCCCGCCACATCACCGAGCGGATCTGGGCCTGGGCATCGCACAGCGAGAAGTACCAGTGTCCGCTCTGGTACACCTTGAGACCCGAGATCTCTCCCCGCACCCACAGCCCGCCGATGGCACCCTCGACCACCCGGCGGGCCGCCTTCGCCAGCTGCGAGGGCGTCCAGGGAGCGTCGGAGGGTTGGGAGAAGAGGTCGGGCATGGGGGATAGACGGTTAGGAGGTTGGGTGGTTAGGCGGTTAGGCGGTTAGGCGGTTAGGCGGTTAGGCGGTTGGGCGGTTGGGCGGCTGGGCGGTCAGGCGGTTAGGTGGCTGGATGCTGACTCGGCACAGTCAGAAAGTTCCGGCCCAGCTTCCTCCCGGCCCTAACCGCCCAACCGCCTAAATCCCTACAACTGCCTTACCGCCTGAATCGTATTCGCCAGCAGCATCGCGATGGTCATTGGTCCGACGCCGCCCGGGACTGGGGTGATGGCCGACGCGATCTCGGCCACCGGTCCATACGTCACATCCCCGGTGAGGCGGTAGCCCCTGGGCTTCGTGACGTCGTCCACCCGGTTGATGCCGACGTCGATCACGACCGCGCCCGGCCGCACCATATCCGCGGTGACGAACTCCGCCTTGCCGATGGCGGCGATCAGGATGTCCGCCGAGCGGCAGACCGCGGGGAGATCGCGGGTGCGGGAGTGACAGACCGTCACGGTCGCATCGCCACCCACGCCGGTCTGGATGAGGAGGTTGGCCATCGGCTTGCCGACGATCGTGCTCCGTCCGATCACGACGGCGTGCGCCCCCTTGGTGTCAATGCCGGAGCGGATCAGCATCTGCTGCACGCCATAGGGGGTGCAGGGCCGGAGCGCGGTGGGGTCGCCGATGACGAGCTTGCCGACGTTGACGGGATGAAAGCCGTCCACATCCTTGGCCGGATTGACCCGCAGCAGCACCTTCTGGGTGTCGATGTGCCTGGGCAGCGGCAGCTGGACCAGAATCCCGTGGATCGTCGGATCCGCATTCAGCTGGTCCACGATAGCGAGGAGATCCGCCTCGGAGATCTCGGCGGGCCGCTCGATCTTGACCGAGCGCATGCCGGCCTCGAGGCACGCCTTCTCCTTGCTGCCCACATACGCCTTCGAGGCCGGGTTCTCCCCGACCAGCACCACGGCGAGTCCGGGGGTGATCCCCCTGGCCTTCAGGCTGGTGGTCTCGACGGCGACTTCGTCCCGGACAATCCTGCCCAGCGCGACTCCATCGATGATGCGGGCGCTCATTTGGCAATATCCACGGCACGGGTTTCACGAATGACGACGACCTTGATCTGTCCGGGGTACTGCAGCTCCTGCTCGATGCGGCGGGCGATCTGGTCCGACAGCCCGATGGCCTCCGCATCGTTGATCCGGTCCGGAGTGACGATGACGCGCACCTCGCGGCCGGCCTGAATGACGTTGGATTTCTCCACACCCGTGAAGCTGTTGGCGATCGCCTCCAGGGCGGTGAGCCGCTTCACGTAACTCTCGAACGCCTCGCGCCGGGCGCCGGGCCGCGACCCGCTGATCGCATCCGCCGCCTGCACCAGCACCGACTCGGCCGACTCGTGCGGCACGTCGTCGTGGTGCGCCTGGATGCAGTTGATCACCGCCGCGCTCTCGCCGTACTTGCGGGCCATCTCCACCCCAAGCTCGACATGGGTCCCCTCGCTCTCATGCGTCAGCACCTTGCCGACATCGTGCAGCAGGGCGCCACGCTTGGCGAGCAGGACATCGAGCCGGAGCTCGGCGGCGAGGATACCGGCGAGCCAGGCCACTTCCTTGGAATGCTCGTAGATGTTCTGACCGTAGGAGGTGCGCCAGCGCATCCGCCCGATGAGCTTGATCAGCTCCGGATGGAGGCCGTGCACCCCGGTTTCGAATGCCGCCTTTTCGCCCAGTTCCTGGATCTCGCTGGCGAGGTCCTTCTGCGCCTTGGCGACCAGCTCCTCGATCCGGCCCGGATGGATGCGGCCGTCGACGATCAGCGCTTCGAGGGACCGGCGCGCCACCTCGCGCCGGATCGGATCGAAGCAGGAGACGACGACCGTGTCCGGCGTGTCGTCGATGATCACATCGACACCGGTCGCGAGTTCGAAGGCCCGGATGTTCCGCCCTTCCCGGCCGATGATGCGGCCCTTCATCTCATCGCTCGGCAGGGTCACCGCCGACACCGTCGTCTCGGCCGTGTGCTCCGCCGAAATGCGCTGCACCGCGAGCGCGAGGATCTTCTTCGCGTCTTTCTCGGCCGACCGCTTCGCCTGTTCCCGAATATCGCGGCCGAGGGCCTGCGCGGCGCTCCGGCTTTCGTCCTCGGCGCGCTGCAGCACCTGGGCCCGGGCTTCCTCCCCGGTGAGCCCCGCGATGCGTTCCAGCTTCTGCCGCTGCTCCCCGATCAGCCGGTCGATTTCGGCCTCGCGGGTACCGAGACCCCGATCACGCTGATCCAGTTGTCCCGCCCGCGCGGTGAATCCCTCCTCCTGCTTGCGGACCTCCTCCAGCTTCCGTTCGACCGAACGCTCCCGTTCCTCCGCCCGGCGCTCCGCGCGCTCCGACTCCTCACGGCGACGCTGGGCCTCCTTGTCCAGCTCTTCCCGGAGCCGCAGGACCTCCAGCTTGCCTTCCAGCACGACCTGGTTGCGGGTCTCGCTGGCCCGCGAAGCTGCTTCGGCCGCCTTCGACGCCGCCTCGGCCGCCTGGGCCGTCGCCGCGGCGATCAGCGCCTGCGCCTCCTGGCGCGCGGTGTCGAGCGTGCGCGCCGCGCTGGTGCGCTGGGTTCGGCTGTAGTAGAAGAAGGAGGCGGTGGCGACGACGAGCCCGGCGATGAGCCCCTCAATGAGGAGCAGCGGGAATTGCGGCATTCGATCTATTCTCCAAGGGGCCGGTGCGCGGCACCCGTTGTGTACGGCGGGACGGAGCCCCGCCTGAAATCAGCCCGGCATCCCCTGGGCACCACTCTGGCGCCGACCGCGCTTGGCGGGCGGCAGCAACCGGGCCAGGTCATCGGCCATCGCGGCGAGGCGGGCCGAATGTTCCCGGTCGCCCCGGCGCGCCTGGAACAGCTCGTCGGTGATGGCGAGGGCCGCGAGGATCGCGGCCTTGTGGGTCTCGACCTGCGGGAGCATCTCGCGAATGCGGCGCAGCGCCGCATCCAGATACGCCGCCACCTCCCGGGTGTATTCCGGCGGCAGCTCGGAGCGGACGGTGTAGTCCTCCCCGCCAATCGTCACCCGTACCGCCTGCTTGGGCGCATTCATGCGACGCCTTCTCCCGCTTCCTGCTCCAGAAAGCCGAGCCGCGCGGCGAGCAGCCGCAGCCGCTCGCGCGCCGCATCGAGTCGCTCGCGGAGCGCATGATTTTCCAGTTCCAGGTCCAGGACCCGCTGGCGGGCCTGGATCAGCTCCGGGCCGGCCAGGATGCCGCCCTTGGAGCGGGCCTCAGTCAGCTCGGCTTCCGCCTTCAGCGACCGCCGGCGCCAGGTGGCCAGCTCATCGCCGACGGACTGGAGCAGGTCGCTCAGGTCCTCGAGGGCGCGCGCGTCAGGACGTTCGTAACCTTGCGTCAAGCTGGTGCTCCAGTGCCTTGAGGGCGCGCCCGACCGCGGCGTCGACTTCTTCGTCGCGGATCGTGCGATCCGGTGCGCGGAAGGTCAGGCGGAACTGCACCGCGCGGCGTTCGGGCCCGAGCGCCTCCGCGCGGAACTCACTCGCCACGTCCACCGATTCGAGCAGCGGGCCGCCGGATTGCCGCAGCACGCGCGAGACCGCTTCCGCGGTGGTCGCGCCACCGAGCACGAGATTGAGGTCCCGCCACGACGAGGGGGTTCCCGGCAGCGGCGCGAAGCGATGAGCTGGGCGTGGTTGAGCTGACAGCTCAAGCTCAAACCCGAAGACCGGCACCGCCCACGCGGGAGGATCGAGATCCAGGCGGTGCGCCCTGCCGATGTCCTGCCCCACCACATTCCTGGCCCGCCAGCCGACCCCGTCAACATGCAACGTGGCTGTCGGATTTGCCAGAGCGACCACCGCCTCGAACAGACCGCGCAGATCCCAGAGGTCGGTGTCGGCCGGCCGGGCGCCATCGCTCCAGTGCGCCGGAGCGCGGGCGCCGGTCAGGACGCCGGCGACCCGCACCGATTCCGTGGGCCGTTCGCCTGAGCCCCGGGCACGGAAGACCGTGCCGATCTCGAACAGCCGCACCTCCCGCACCTGGCGGGACCAGTTGGTCTCCACCGCGCGCACCAGGCCTGGCAGCAGCGACTGGCGCAGCCATGCATCTTCCGCCGACAGCGGGTTGAGCAGCTTCACGCTGTCGCTGCCTTCGCTCGGGCCCAGCGGGAGCGACTGCGCCTCATAGAGGCCGAGCCCGGCGAGGCCGTTGCGGATCAGGGTGATCGCGCGGTCCTGCGGTGACTCTCCGACCTGGCCCACCCGGAAGGGGCGGAGGTCGGTCGGGAAGGTATCGTAGCCGTGCAGCCGGGCGATCTCCTCGATGAGATCGATCTCCAGCAGCAGGTCGGGCCGCCAGCCGGGCACATCCACCGCGAGGCGGGCATCGTCGGGCTTGTGCAGCGCCGTGCAGCCGATCGCGACCAGGTACTTCTCGATGGCCGCGAGCGTGACGACGGCGCCCAGCACCTGCGACACCCGCGCGAGGCGGAGGAAGATGCGGGGCGGATGGGTCGGCGTCGGCCAGACATCGACCGCATCTTCGCAGCGACCGCCGGCGACGGCCAGGAGGAGCGCGATGCCGCGGCGCAGCGCCTCGGGCAGGCCCCAGAGATCGACGCCCCGCTCGAAGCGATGGCTCGCATCGGTGGAGAGGCCCAGGGACCCGCGGGTCCGGCGGATACGGCGGGGTTCGAACCAGGCGCACTCGAGCAGGATGTCCGTGGTGGTGTCGCTCACCTCGGCGCTGGCCGCACCCATCACGCCAGCCACACCGACGGCGCCGCCGCCGTCCGCGATCACGGTCATGTCGGGCGACAGCGTCCGGGTTACCCCGTCCAGCGTCACCACGGTCTCGCCCCTGCGCGCGCGGCGGGCCAGCAGCTCGGCGCCGCGCAGAAGCGCCATGTCGTAGGCGTGGGTCGGGTGATTGAGCTCCAGCATCACGTAGTTGGTGGCGTCGACCACGTTGTTGATGCTGCGGACCCCGGCGGCCCGCAACCGGTCGGAGAGCCACGCCGGCGACGGCGCGATCTTCACCCCGCGGATCACCGCGGCGGTGAAGCGCCGGCAGCCGTCGGCATCGTCGGTGCCCACGGTCACACCACCCACCTGCGCGCGGTGATCCTCCACCCGGCGCGGCGATCCCGGCACCGCTGCGGTGGCCCCCGGTATCTCCGGCAGGCGGAACGGCACGCCGTAACTGGCCGCCAGTTCGCGGGCGACTCCCTTGTGACCCAGCAGGTCGGGACGATTGGGGGTCACATCCAGCACGAAGCGATCGTCGGCGACCGGCAGCGCGTCCAGCAGCGGCGCGCCGGGGGCGGCATCGGTATCGAGTTCGAGAATGCCGTCGTGTTCCTGCCCGAGGCCGAGTTCGCGAGCGGAGCAGAGCATGCCCTCGGAGGTCTCGCCCCGGATCTTGCGGCGCTCGAGCGTCAGGCCGCCGGGCAGCGTCGTGCCTACCCGGGCGAAGGGGTATTTCTTGCCCGCCGTCACGTTGGGCGCGCCGCAGACGACATGCTGCACCGTGCCGGTGCCATCGTTCACGTCGCACAGCCGGAGGCGGTCGGCGTTGGGATGCGGCCGCACCGACTCCACCAGGCCGATGACGACACGGTCCAGCCCCGGATGCAGCGGCTCGACGGCATCGACTCCGGCACCCAGCATCACGAGACGGCGAGCGACATCCGGCGCGTCCAGCCGGCGCTGCAGGAAGGCCTCGAGCCAGCGGCGGGAGATATTCATGACCAGATGGGCGGTTGGGCGGTTGGGCGGTTGGGGACATCGCGTCGGAATGCCTGCCGATCGAGGAGTGGACGGGTCATGACGAACCGCCTGGCCGTCCGACCGTCTGACCGTCCGTGAACTGTCCCAGGAACCGCATGTCGCCCTCGTAGAACAGCCGGATATCGCTCACGCCATGGCGGATCATCGCGATGCGCTGCGGCCCCATGCCGAAGGCGAATCCGGTGTAGCGCTCCGGATCGATACCGCAGCTGGTCAGGACGTTGGGATGCACCATGCCGGCGCCGAGAATTTCCATCCAGCCGGAACCCTTGCAGGCGGGACAGCCCTTCCCGCCGCACACACCACAGCTCACGTCCATTTCGGCCGACGGCTCGGTGAAGGGGAAGAAGGAGGGCCGGAAGCGGGTCGCGATGCTGGTTCCGAAGAACTCGCGGGCAAAGTGGATCAGCGTCGCCTTGAGGTCGACGAACGAGATGCCTTCGTCGATCGCGAGCCCTTCGATCTGGGCGAACACCGGCGCGTGCGACGCGTCGAAGGTGTCCTTGCGATAGACCCAGCCGGGGACCACGACGCGGATCGGCGGCGGGTCCTGCAGCATCACCCGCACCTGGACCGGCGAGGTGTGGGTACGCAGCAGCAGCCGGCCTTCGTGCCGGGTGCGGCGGTCGGCGACATCCCGCCGCTCATGCTCTTCGCTGATCCCCGAACTCCGGTTGCCGCGCCGGTCCACCGCGTCGCGACGGTCGGCCACGTCGAGGTAGAGCGTGTCGTGCATGTCCATCGCCGGGTGATCCGGCGGGAAGTTGAGCGCGCCGAAGTTGTACCACTCACTCTCCACTTCGGGACCGGTGGCGCGGGCAAAGCCGAGGCCGTGAAAGATCCCGACGATCTCCTCGACGACGCGCGTGGTCGGATGGACCCCGCCGATCCAGCGCGGCCGACCCGGCATGGTGAGATCGATGGAGCGTGCCTCGGCGGCCGCCCCAGCGGAGGCGATGGCGGCGCGCCGCGCGGCGAGGGCGGCTTCCAGTTCCTGCTTGAGGGTGTTGGCTGCTGCGCCGATGGCCCGCTTCTGTTCGGCGGCGAGGGCGGGGAGCTGCTTGAGGATCTCGGTGAGGGCGCCCTGCTTTCGGCCCAGCAGACGCACCTCCGCCGCCTCGAGGGCGCGGAGATCCAGCGCGGCGAGGCCGGCGATTTCCTGCCGGAGGGCCTCGAGCTGGGACTGCAGTGCGTCAGCCATGGGGCAAGATCACTCCATCAGAGGCGACGCGGGACGGCTAGATCGCGGCCTTGGCCAGTTCGGCGATCTTGCCAAACGCCGCGATGTCCTTGACCGCGAGATCGGCCAGCACCTTCCGGTTGATGTCGACGCCGGCCTTCTTCAAGGCCGCCATCAGCACGCTGTAGCTGAAGCCGTGCATCCGGGCCGCGGCGTTGATGCGCGTGATCCAGAGCCGGCGGAAGTCGCCCTTCTTCTTGCGGCGGTCGCGGTAGGCGTACTGCATGCCCCGCTCGACGGTTTCCTTGGCCGGCCGGTACAGCTTGCTGCGGCCGCCGCGGGCACCCTTGGCCGCCTGCATGATCTTCTTCTTGCGGGCGTGATGCGCGACGTTGCTTTTGACGCGAGGCATGGCAGTCTCCTTACGCCTGAAGCAGGCGGCTGACCCGTGGGAAATCCGCGGAGGAGACCAGGGCGCTCTTCTTGAGCCGGTTCTTCCGCTTGCGGGTCTTCTTGGTCAGAATGTGGCTGTGATTGGCGTGGCCCCGCTTCAGCTTCCCGGTTCCGGTTCGCTTGAAGCGCTTCATCGCCGCACGCTTGGTTTTCATCTTCGGCATCGTGCTCTCCGTGGTCGGGTGCCACGAGGGCGACCCATGCGTTACGACGATCTGCTCGGGCGGACGAATGCGTCCGCCCTACCCAGTGTTACTTGTGTCTCAAAGGATCTGCTCGGGCGGACGAATGCGTCCGCCCTACCCAGTGTTACTTGTGTCTCAAAGGGGCGGACGTTCGCGTCCGCCCTACCCAGTGTCACTTGGGGCCCAGCACCATCACCATGTTGCGGCCCTCGAGCTTGGCATCCTGCTCGATCTTGCCGATATCCTGCAGCCCGGCAAAGAACCGGTCGAGCACCGCCCGGCCGAGCTCCACATGGGCCAGCTGCCGGCCGCGATACATCATGGTCACCTTGACCTTGTTGCCATCCACCAGGAACTCGCGGGCATGCCGGCTCTTGAACTCGAAGTCATGCTCCTCGATGCCGGGCCGCACCTTGATCTCCTTCAGATGGATCACGTGCTGCTTCTTCTTGGCCGCGCGCGCGGCCTTCGCTTCCTCGAACTTGTACTTCCCGTAGTCCATGATCTTGACCACGGGGGGACGGGCCATCGCGGCGACCTCGACCAGGTCGAGACCCTTCTCCTGGGCGATCGCCAGCGCGTCGTCGACCGCCAGCACTCCCAGCTGTTCCCCATCAGGCCCGATGACGCGGACGGGACTGATCCGGATCTGGCGATTGATGCGCGTGCGCCGTTCCCGCTCATTCGTGGACAGTGCGACACTCCCGCGAAAAATGAAAAACCGGACACCCGGGATCCCCTGGGCGTCCGGCAATAGAGGACAGCAGCGCGGCCGCGCTCCCGTCAAACCACTCTCTGATGCTGGACCCGGTTGCACCGGCCAAGCCGGGCTGGGGGTGGGGGACCAGAGTCCCCGCTTCAATTCGGGCGTAAACCTAGCCTTGGCAGCCCGTTTGGGTCAACTGGGGGAGGGCGGCGATTGGGCGCGACCGAGGCGCCTCAGGAGCGGCGAAGCCGCGACTCGGCGCGAGGGAGGGGCG
>Ga0163152_10004136_pt1 | contig 18279 bp, 22 predicted proteins | sample OliLakLV19MP8IB2_FD_148635 | JGI IMG/M metagenome (GOLD analysis project Ga0163152, IMG submission 148635) | Freshwater microbial mat bacterial communities from Lake Vanda, McMurdo Dry Valleys, Antarctica - Oligotrophic Lake LV.19.MP8.IB-2 | ecosystem: Environmental > Aquatic > Freshwater >...
GCGACGCGCCAGCCGCGTTCTGCTTCATTCGCTTTTCAGCCACCTGCATTTTGCGGTTGAAATCGTCGAGATTTTTGGACCCCTTTAGGATGTCGTCGCTCATCCGGCGGAACGAGTTGTCCGCCTTGATCTTGCCAAGCGTTGCGGAGAATTTATCGAGCGAGCCGGCCGACGTGGCAATGTTCTTGGCCACGTCCTGCCATGTCTTGCCCACGCCCTTCACGGCGCCGTCGGCAGTCCGCGCCGACGCCGCCAACTGCTTCATCGGGTCGGCACCTTTGCCACCGTCAACCGGAGTCAGTTTCAAGACCAGCTCTTTTTCAGCCATAAATCACCGCCCCCTCGCTAGCACCGCCTGAATGATCGGCGTCACGTTCGCCCCCGCTAACTGGCCGCGGGCGACCCCGTCCTCCACCCACCGAATTAAGGCGCAATTCCGTTGCACGATCCGGTCGTCGGGCATGGGCCGGCCCGCCTTGATTTCCATATACAGCTGCAAGGCCCGCGAATTTTTTTGCGACAACTCGGCGTCTGGATTTGGTTTGCAGTCCCTGGATTTCGGGCAGAGATGGCATGGTGTGCTGGCTCCGGCTGGGCGTCTGACTTCCTTGCCGCCCCGCGTTGCGCGCTTCCATTCTCGGTCATAGAGCCAGACAAGACAGTCATCACACGTTGGCAGCTCGGGGTGGGTCAGCAGTAAACCCACCCCGCGCGTCAGTTTTTTGCGTCCCGATTCTCCCGCAGCTCAGCAACCGTGCAACCCTTTTTGCGGGCCTCCGCGACGAGCGCGTCGTCTGCGTCTGTGCTGACGTCGCCTTGCTCTGGATCGTTATCAGGCGCAACGTTTCCCGCGACGACCTTGAAGAGCTTGTCGAACAATGTCAGTTTCAGCCTGAGCAAATTATCCGGCTTGAAAACGACCAATTCCCCGTCCCGGCCTTTCAAATCCCAGCGCACCAACTTCTTTGTCAGGGCATGGGCCATCTCGCGGCGGTCTTCGAAAAACTCCAACTTCATTGAGACCTTGGCGTACTCGAGGTATTCCTTGATTAGCATTGGGCGAAACTCAAACCGCAAGGCCGGATATATGCCGGGAACGGCCGCGATGTAGCCGTTCTCGGTGTACCCGTCGTCGAAAATGAATGCGGAGACAGTGGCTGCGGACATGCAAGAAAACTCCTAAAAAACAACCATTTCAAGGCGAGCTGTCGTTGACCGTCGTGAGCTCCATAGTGGTGCTCATCTTGCGGGCGACGCCTTGGATCGGAAGCATGATTTCATCGCGCCCGCTCAATGTCGGCGGCAGTCGCGGGAAGCCAACGCCCGTACTTGTGAATTCCAGGCTACGCCCGCCAAGCGTCCATTTTGCGACCACGGTCACTCCAGAGGAAGCCAGGCCATACAGGGCGCTGTTGTCGCCGTACGGCCCGTCCAGCGCCCAGCTGATAATTCGGTCCTTCTCGGGCAAGCTGGCCCGGACCTGCGAATTAAAAAACCGTTGCGCGTCCAGTGCGTTGTCAATGGTTAGCGACACGTCGCGGAAGCTGTAGATCGAGCTCGCGACCGTCGCCACCACGTCCGAATGAATGTACGGGCCGACCAGGCTGATTGTCAGGGTAGCGAACGTCGTAGCGCTAATAGCCACGTCCAGCGCCTCAACGTCCAGCGTCACGTTTAGCGGCTGCCCCTGCGAGCTTGAGAAAACCGCTTTGCTGACCTTGCAGCCACTGAAATAAATCCGCTTGGCCACGTAGTCGAAATTGGCGCCGAACGACGGCAGCGTTTCGGCCAGCGGGAAAGCGTCTGCGGATTCTGTCCCGCCCAGGATTCGCGGCAGCCAAGCGTCCAGCTCGACGCTATTGAGCTGCATCGTCACGGAGAAGCCGGGAGCGCGCGTGTTTTGCCGAACCCGATCAGCCTGGTGGCTGCGCGTGCCGCGAATGCCGGCCGCGTCCAGCAGCTCCTCATCGATCTTGAGTGTGCTCGCGGTGAATTCGTATTCCTCTGTCGAGGCTTCGAGCGAGGCGCTAACGCCAAAATGCCCTTGGGCCCCCATGACGGCTGCCATGTGTTACCTCATTCGGCTCGTGCCGGGTTGTGAATGTCCGCAAGTCGTTTCACGACGCCATCCCTGGCCATCGCCACGGCCTCGAGCGGCACTGTCACTACCGGAGTAATCACCGGTTCGTTGCTGTGGTTCTTTCGCCGCACTGCATCGCCCATGCGCCGCTTATAACAGTCCCAAGCGCGCTCCACATCCCACGGCCGCAAGTCCGTTTGTGGAGCGCCGTCGTTGTCAATGACCGGCACTTGATCGGCCGGCCCGAACTCGGCCGCCGCGAAGCCTGGAAGCTGAACTCGATAACGGATGCCATCGCTCATGTTGACCCCCGCGCCTCGCGACTGATGAATGAAAGAGCCAGCGGATGTACAAGCATTTGAAACGCAGCCAGAATAGCCACGTCCAGGATCGGCGAGCCTTCGACGCGGCAGGTGTAGACTGACGCTGGCCCACCTGAGACCGCTGCCGACAAATGCTGGTTAATGAACAGCTTGCGAATGCGGGATCGGCGAAGCAAAGCAGCATCCATGAATTGCCCGTCTTCTGCCGGCTTCCGGTCGCAATCGTAAATCACAACCGGATAGCTGATGTCGTCTCTGGCGTTCGTCCCGCCAATCACTGACTCCGACCCGGCGGCACAAACAAATATCGCCGGGAAAACGGTGATATCTGGATTGATTCCCCAGAGCACGTGTACCTGCGCACTGGCAATACCGTCCAGGCTCAGCGCCCTGATGCCGGTCTGCACGTATTCGCAAATCAGCTTGTGCGTCGAGGCGCTCGGCACGCTCGGCCCCCTATAGCTTCTTGAGCATTTCCTTCACCCACCAGTTGCCAAAGATTTCGACGATCCTATCCTGGAGCGCCTCATTAAATCCAAGAAACGGCCGGGCCGGGATGTGCCTGGTGCCGTACTGGTGATAGCGCGCGTACCCTAAGTTCGTGCCTTGCAGCAGCTCGGCCCTTGTCAAGCGCTCAACATGGCCAGGGCCAGCCGCTGTAAGGCTCGCCATGAGCAGCCCAGTGTCGCGGAGCGGCTTGTCCTTTTCCGCGCCTTTGGCCTTGCCCATGCCCTTAGTCCTTTTCCGCGGGCGAGCCAGCGGCGCCCACGCTTCGCCGTCCGGCCCGTGCCCCCCTGCGAAGTTTTCCTTTGCGCTGGCCTTGATGGCGGTGCTGCACGACCGCAGCGGCTCGGTATAGTCGCTGCCCTGGCTGCCCTGGCTGATGCCATCCAGCCGCACGGCCAGTTCGCTCAAAGTTATTTGCTCGGTAGCCATTACCACTCCGTAGGAACGCCGCGCCGGCTGTCGTCCGAATCCAGGCCGTACAGGTCGTTCGCCGTGCTCAGACCGCCATGACCAACGGTTCCTGTTATCACCGGGTCGGCGAGTTCGTCGGAGATTTCGAGAGTTGTGATCTCTTCCAGCTTGCCACGCCAGTAATCGAGTTCCGTCCTCCACTCGCCCACGTCGTCCTTGTCGCCGGAACCGTCGATCAGTGCCTGGTAGCGAGCCAAGAATTTACTGAAAGTCAGTGCGCGGTCCCAGGTGAGCACCTGCGCCGTGCTGTACCCGAGATCGAGAAAATGCCCGTAAATTTCGTCGGCGGCAGCCGTAGTAGCGTCGGCGATAACCTGAGTCCAGAAGCCCGCCATCACGGACACTTCCACGTGCAGCGCGCCGGCGATGGACGCCTTGACCTCGACGACTGTGGCGAATGGCATTGGCCGTTACCTCGATTAGCTCCTGCCGTTGACGGGCAGCGCACCGCGGGCCACCAGCAGCGGCGACGGGGCCGGGCCTTGTTGTTGAGGCGCGAGCAAGGCAGCCTTCGCCATTTCGAGCAGGCCGACCAGCATGGGCTTGCTGCCGGCCACCGGCCCGGTGGCGCCGAACTGCATTTGCCCGTCGTCGGTGAGCGTGATGGTCAGGACCGACTTCATGCGGAAAAGCCCTCATCATGGACGAAACAAAACCGCGACGGCCGCCATGCGCAAGCAACCGCCGCGGCAAGGAGGCGGCTTACGACAGGCTGGTGAGCAGGTTGGACGGGATCGCCAGCACCGAGGCCTGAATGAAACCTGGCAGGGCGATGTCGCCGCCGTAGTAGACGACGAAATGGCCGGGGCCGATCAGCATGACCGGGTGCAGCGGCTCATAGAGCAGGTCGAATGTGTAGACGTTCAGAGTGGCCGCAGCGCCCTGGACATCGGTCGTAGCTTGCTTGCGGGCCAGTTCGGTGATGACCGGAGTCGCAACGCCATCGCCGGTGTAGGCGGAGAAGCATGTGAACGGAGCGGTGGTCGTCAAGTCCGTCCGCATGTTCATTGGCACTTCCGTCGTGGACGTGCCGGCGGTCTGCACCTGCGTGCGGTCTACGCCGATGACAATTTCGTTTTCATGCGCGTCGGTCGTCTGAAGGCCGATCTGGCACTCGACCATGATCCGCAACGGGATCAAGGCATAGCCGGCCGGGCAATTGATGGCCAGCTCAGGCTGCTCCAGGTCCAGCACCGTGCCATTGCCGCCGCCAGCGATGGGCGTGGTGAGGGCGCCCACCTGGATATGCCAGCCGAAGCCGCGGGCGATCAGCGCCTGGCGCCAGTCGGCCTGCAAGCCAGCGCCCAGCAGCGACCGCAGGTACTGTTCAACCGAAGCGAAATCGAGGGTCTTCACTGCAAGGTCAAGGCTCATGACAATCGGTCCTCTCTGATTAGTGTTTCGAGGGCAGTGGCTTCCTCGGCATCCGAGATCGGCCGGGACGTATCGGGGACAACCTCGGCCACCAGCTGCTGGTAGGCCAGTTCACGTTCGGACGGGCTCATAGTGCCTGCGGCGTCGGCCTTGGCGTTGACGACATCGCGGACGGCGCGGCGTAGATTGTAGGCAGGGGAAAGGCCATCCGTGCCTGAGCTGTAGGTGGCGTACCAGGCGGCAACACGGGTAGCGCGGGTGCCGCTTTGCGCGACAGCAAGCGCGGCGCGGAACGCCGTCAGTTCGGCCAAGGGAGCCAGGACCGCTGACCGGCAGGTATTAACGAAAGCGGTGGTCAGGGCCATCGACAGACTCCGAATAGAGAAAGCAGGGCGATGGGTAGCAAGCCGCAACGTCACGCACCCAGGGCGCTGGTCGGAACCACAGTGGCCACGTCCTTGTACACGTTGTCCACGTTGCCGGTGGACGCGATGTACTGGCTGATGGTGACGGCGGTCTTGAGGATTTCAGCGAGCTTCAGGTTGCAGCAGAGAACGAAATTGCTGGCCGTGGGCTCCCAGCCCTCGTGAACGTACAGCGAATCGTCGGTGTCCTTGCCCTTGGGCAGCGTGAACGAACGGAAGCCGTTGACGATCTGACGGACCAACTCGTAGCACTCGGCAACGGTTGGGGTGTCGGTGATCGTGACGTGGTAGGCGTCCCACCAGAAGCCGTAACCCAAACCGAACCTACAATCAGCCCAGTATTCAAACTCCTTGAGCTTGGCCGCTTGGGGCGTCTCGGCATCGGTCTGGAGCCCGGACAGGCTTTCGCGGTCCTGGAAAATAATCGGCTTGATCGCCGAGTTGTCGGTAATGAGGGCGACGACCTTGTGAGTCGCGCCGTCATTGCTGGCGTAGTTCGCCACGTCAAGATTGTCGCCGCTGCCGAACGTGTGCGAGTTGGCGAACATCGCCGTGCCGTCGAAGCAAAGGTTCGTGGTGCCTAGCGCCAGGTGCGACATGACCTTGTGGCCGATGTCTTTCTGCGCCCGGCCGGGCATGGCGTTGACGGTCTTCAGATAGCCGCCGATCTGGTCGTCGTCGAGGTCTGTTTTGCGAACGCTGACCGGTCCGATGCGGTACTCCTTGTTCGCCAGCGTGTATTCCTTGTTCACCAGCCGCACGCCAGGCGAGTAGCCCTTGAACTCTGCCAGGCGCGGCAGGTTGCTCATGTAGGTGTGGGTCTCGACTTTGGTGGTCGAGGTCATGGTGGTGGTGAACGGCTCGTATGCGGCCGGGAACGACTTGTCATCCGCGGCCATCTTGCCATTCATGAATTCGCTGCGAGCCATCGCCGAAAAGGCGTTCACGTCTACGGCCATTGGTGTCTCCGTGTGAATGTCGCCGGCGATGCGGCGTGTCGGGTTCTCTGCTATCGAGGACGGTTACTTTCGTTTGTGATGCTTGGGTTGCACGGGCTCGGGCGGCGTCGGGGCCGGCTCTTCCGGCGGCTGAGTCGCGGCTTCCGTCACTTTGGCTAGCTCGGCTTCGAGGTCGGCCACGCGGGCGGCCAGCGTTGCGTTGCGGCTAACTTGATCGCCGGCGTCGGCCTGCATGTCGGCCACCATCCTGGTTGCCACGTGCTCGCGTTGATCGGCAGCCCGAACAGCAGCGCGAGCATCGTCAGCCACATTCTCCAGTTCACCGACCGCAGCTTCAAGCTGCTTACACCGCTTCTGTAGCTTGGCGAACTCTTTGGCGTCAACCGCGTCATCGGCCGTTACCGCCGCGGCGAGCTGGGCGGCGCTCGCGTCAACCATTTCGCAATCGAGCAGGCCGACGTTCTTCTTGCCGCGATAGAACTCGGCCATCCGCTTGGCAACACCTGGAGTAATCGCCACGGCATCGGCCGCATCCCTGGACCAGCCGCCAATCGCCCCTTCGGCGGTGACAGCCGTCGCGTAGTGGACGAGGACCATGTCGCCCTCGCCCTTGGTTCGCTTGATCCGAAGCATGAAATCAGCCCCCAAGGCTGTTAGGCGATGTCGCGGTTTTCAACTATCCAGGCCGTCCCCGTCGAAACCAGCGTGGCACAATCGAACTGCGCGTCGATTGTTGCCAAGGTCGTAGCCCCGTCAATGGTCTCGCCCGCGTCGCCATCGAGCGTGGCAGCCACGGCGTCGGCTGTCGTCTTGACAAAGTGGATTCGGTCCCCGACCTGCGTACCTGCCACCGCCGGCAAGTTGACTGTGTAGGCCCCGGTGCTCGGGATAATAATCGTCTTGTTGACATCCCATTTGGTCAGCGTCTGGGTGCCAGTCGCGGCCAGCGTCTTGGCCGATCCGAGCCGTTTGTGCGCGGCCACGCCGTCGTAGACCGGCTCGACCAGGGCGATGCCGGAGGCCGCGACATCGACCACGATGCCGATCAGATTGCCGTAGGTGCCGCCGTTGGTCAGCACGCCGGTTTGATCGTCAGAGGCATAGACCTTCTTGCCAATGTCGGTGACGGCCACGCCGGAAACCGCCAGCTCGAAGCGGAACGGCTGGTGGTAGTCCAGCTGCAAAGTGTCGTCGCCGGCGGTGCCAATCGGTATCAGCGGGTTGCCCTGATCCCCGCGCACGATGCCCGCGAAGATCATGGATTGGCTGTCGTCAAACTTCGCCAGGTAGCCGGCGGTTGTGATGCCGACCATAGCGCTGACGTAGTATTGCAGTTCAGCGGCAAGCGTCACACTGGACCGCTTCATGAATTCGTCGCTCCGGCGGATGGCGCCTTTGGCGACTTTGGCGGTTGCATTGGCCACGGTTCAGGCTCCTGAGTATGGGACTGGCCGCAAGCGGCCGAATGAGTCAGAACAAAAGGGACCGCTGCTGTTAAGCCGCGTAGGCTGCAGGCACGCCGTACTGAGCGGCGGTCAGGTCTGGCTTCTTCTTCTGGGCGGCCCTGAAAGCCTCGACGTACTGGCTGGCGCTCTTGCCGCTGGCCTTGAGCGCCTGGGCAATCTCCGGGGACTCACTGAATGAGACGACCTTCTGCGCTTCGCCATCGGCGTTCGGACTGCCGCCCTTGCCGACCCTGATTACCTCAGACATTTTCACGAGGTTCGGCCTGGCCTTGATCAGCTTGAGCTGCTTGTCCAGTTCGGTGTCGCCGTCGGAGAACTTGGCGATACCGTCGGCCCGGTAGAGCTGCGCCTTGAGGCCGTCCACCTCGCCTGGGGTGACTTTGCCCTGGCTGACTAGGAGCGATAGCTCGCTGTCGATCTGGGTCTTTTTCTGAGCCTCGGCAAACTTGCTGATGCTCCCCTCGGCTGCCTGGATTTTGGCGTCGTGCGACCGCAGGGCCTTGGCCACAGCGGCATCAATAAGCGGGCCAAAGACCTCTTCGGGTTTCACGTCTTTCTCCCCGAATTTGAGAGTGACCTGGGAAGGCGTGCGGTCGGGCACGCCGGGGATTGCGGACAGCGGTGCCGGCGCCGGCGCGGCGGACATCGGAGCGGTCGGCGGCATCTCGGGAGTGGGGGCCGGATCGGACTGGCCCTTGAGCAGCCGCACGACCTCGGCGAGCCCCTCGTCGTCGAGCTGGTCCATCACGGCGGGTTCCATGCCCATCTGGCCGAGTAGAGCCAGCATGTCGTCGCGAGTCACTGCAGCCGGGGGGCCGTCAATGGCCATGCTAGCCGCGTCGTCGGCGAATTTCTTCCAGGTCGCTTTGCAGGCGTCCCTGGTGATTTTCTCGCTGAACTTCTTGGGCAGCTTGCGGGCGGCCTTGATCGCGGCCAGAAGCGGAGCAGACATTTTTTTCGTCTCCGAATAAAATCGAATGACCTTGTAAGTGGCTTCCGCAAACTTCGCTGACAAATCGGCGTCCAGGCTTAGTAGGCCAAAATTCGTGATGACCTGATCCAGGAACGACGAGGTGTAATTTGTACCTTTGTGGACTCCCGTGTCAAATATCTCGACGCCGCGGAGCTTCCCGTTCGCCGGCGTCGGGATGTCGGCAAGCGTTTTCACCTCGGGGATTTCGGCCCCGAGCATGGCGACGCGCCGCAACACTGGCCCGTACAGTTTACCGCCGGCGGTGAAATCCTCGTAGAACTCTGCGGACACTTTGCTGTAGGCACCTTGCTCGATCAGTTTGGCCACGATCCCTGGCACGTCATTGAAGTCGGCCAGCAACTTCGTGCCGTCTCGCCAGATACGGACGGCGCGGCCCATTGCTGGGAGGTCGGTGCGCTTGAGCAACGCCTCGTCTTCCTCGTGGCCGGGGACCGCGCGCACCGCGAACAGCGGCGGGGTCAGGTGGATCGGCGGTGGCAGAGTGGCTGCGGGCATGAGTGCGAGTAGAACGAAAGGCGGGGGGCAATGTCAAATCGTAGAGAGCTTGACGCCGCCGGCTTGCAGTTTCTCAACATCGCTACGATAAATCGGAATCATTGTGCAGCGGCAATTGAAACCGGAGAACGTTCCGTCGATGGAGTCGCGGACGCTCGTGAACGGCACGTCTGACGAATAGTATTTGTCGAAGTGCGCCGCATGGCTGGGCCGCTGCCGGCCGTCTGCAATGCCCACGAATCGCCACCACGGGAATTCCGTAGCAACCTCGGCGAGCTCTTGCTGAGAGCCATCGTTGTAAGAATTCATCAAATTAGTTCGCGTCAGCATAGAGCTGTACTCGCCTGCCACCTGCCTTCCGCCCACCGTCTCCGTCACGCCCGCCGCTTGCAGCAAGTCAGTGATAGCTCGCGGCGTAGCCTTGACCGCATTGCCGGAGTCGAGCACGCCTTGAATGGCTGCCTGCACGCGCTCGAGCAAAGCGGCGTCGGCGTTCACCGCCAGCGTGAACGCCAGCCGGTTCATGGTTTCGGTCAGGTCGGCGGCTACCACACCGGGCAAAGGCAATTTGAGCCTGAAGAACTCAAGCGCCTTCTCGGGAGCAAGCGGCCGTAGCGGCTGATCGGCAAACACCTCGAATGGAGTCGGATCGTTGGCCGAAAACTTGATGGCCGGCTCAGAGTGCTTAGCCAATCGCAGGCGGATGCGTGATCGGCCCAACAGTTCGGCAGTGACGTTGGTTGCAGCGATGGCGTCTGCGATCTCCGCGCGCTCGGCATCGTTGAATAGCCGGTCGGCGTGGAGCACCACGTTACCGCGTTCGAGCCAGCGGGCCAGAGCGGAGCGCGTGACGCGGGCTAGGACGGCGGCCCCGTCGCTCTGGGCAGACTCGAGGAGTTGCGTGGCTTTGCGGCCATCGGCGTTGACCAGGGCCACGTCGCCGGAGTCGGCTACCTGTGCGTCAAGGCGCGCGTCGATCTTGGCGGCGGGTGATTGTTCGGCGCGCAGCAGCTGCCGCCCCGTGGCGAACGCCACGAACTCAGCGAACTCGGCTAGGTCAGGGTCGAGGGTGATCATTGCTCAACAATCGTTTCCGGGTCGGCCTCTTGCCCGCCGACCAGGTGGACCTTGATCCCAAGTTCTTCTGACTCGACAACCTCCAATTCACCTTCCAGGTCTACACTGGCGTACTCGATTGGATCGAGATCATAGGTTTGCTCCACACTGAATTGCTCATCCCAGCCGGCACGCTTCGCCTTCACATTCATCGCGAATTCTCCATTCTCATCAGCTTGTCATTGCGAGAGCGGTTCGCTGCAAAGCTCTCGGGAATCAGGTTCGGAAGTTGGTAGCCGCCACCCTGGCGCTTAACGAATATTTTACCACGTTCAAACTTCACAAGCCCATCTTTATTTATGGCCGGATCGTCGGTCCAGTGCATTTTGATCCCCGTCCACGGACAGACGACGTAACCCTTCTCTTCGCCACCGAACTCCTTGAAAAGATTCTGCCGCTGCTGCCGCCGCGACGCAGCCGAACCACCACGCGACTCACCGCCGGCGCGTATCTCGCCGCGCTTGGCGGCTTCCAGCTCGGCCCGCGCCTTGACGACCTGGTCCTTTGTCGGAACGGGCGCATCTTTGATTTTCTGGTCCGCTATTTTCTTCGAGGCACGATGCTCCGCTTTGGTCGCGGCTGCCGGTTTGCGCGGCGCGGCTGGCTTTTCTGGCCCGGCACACGGCCCCGGCTTACCGCCTTTGCCGCCACAGAACTCACTCACGAAAGGGCTGTCTGGATCGCCTTCCGAGAACTGCGCCTTCGCCCGGAAAAACGCGGCTGCCAATCCGTCCATATCGAGCGCGGCAGGCTCACTGAGCTGCTGCACACTCGGCGCCGGCGAAGCGGCAACTGGAGCGGCACCAGGGAGCCCGAGCCCCAGCCCGGCCCCGGCCGGCCGCGCCGTGTCCGCCTCGTCCGTTGGCTCCGGGCGCCCGTAACGCTTACGCAAGTCTTCCTTGGACAGCTCGACGCCCATTGCGCTAAGCCCGGCATCAACCGTCATACTCTGCGCCATCTCGGCATCGTCAACCCCGCCAAGCGACACCTCGGGCACGGCGGTTCCTGCCGGGAAATTCAGGTCGGTCGCATCGGTCAAAACCTGGGTATTCAGCAGAGACGTGACGCACGCCGAAATGTACCACTTTCTCAGGTCGGCCGTGGCCTTGTGGACGCTGCTGTTGCCGCGCGCGTTCGCCACGTCCCCTTGCAGTGCTTGCAGCGTGGCGCCGCTGATTCCGAGCAACACCTCTTGTTGAAAATCGTCTACGGCTGATTTGAAATCGGAGGTGCCCTTCATGGCTAGATCGACCATCTCGACCTGGACGCCGTCCGGTATCGAAATCCAGGTGTTTGCCGCGGCCGATTCCATCGCGTCTTCAAGCTCGCCACGCTGGCCGCTATCAGCATAAGTGCCTTTTAACATTGGTCCGGCGGCGAATTTCGATAGGAAAATCATGCGGAGCTTGGTGGCCGTATCGATACAAAAGTACGCGCGATAGGCCGCGCGCAGGTCGGACGTGCCGGCGGGGCTGTCCCACAGCGGCAGGTGCCGCCAGATTACGAATTGATGCGGCTCGAATCGCTGGCCGCTCGACGCGCCACGCCCGATGACTGCGGTGATATTGTTGTGCTCATCCACTTCCAGGTCAACTTGCTGGCCAGGCATTCTCGACTTCAACCGGAGGAGCAACCGGCCCTTCCAGCGGCCACGCTCCTCGATATGCCAAGTCTTTTCGCTGATGCTGTAGCCTGTAATCAAGCCGGGCAGGACCACCGTTTCGCAAAATGCCGGCAGGCCGGACACGTCCCAATCCGTGGCACGGATGCGGCCGATTAGGTGCAGGCCGAACTCGGCCGCTTCCTGGTCGTTCGGCCCGTCGCCCGTCGTGTTTGTCGCCACGTCCAGGGCCGCGATGCTCAGCACTTTTTCCAGGATTCCCGCCTTGACGCTGGGTTCCCGGAGCATCTGCGGGTAGGCGTTGCGGTGCGCCTGCGTCTCGCCTGTGAGACTGTCGAGGTAAGGCAGGAAAGTGAAGCGCCCTTTGGCGGCACCAGTGCGCACGCGGGCGCGTTCAATGGCCAGCTCGTGGCGAGCCATGTCCGTACTGCCCCAGGTTGCGGCCCGCTTTTTCAGCCAGGTGAGAATGCCCATAGGTGGACATGGTAGCGGGGGGCACGGGCCAGACGCAAAGCGGGCGACTATGCCCACACGCCCTCCGGCATCCTCGCCACTGCCGACCCCCCGGAGCTGGGCAGTCCGCCGACGCCACGGCGTAGGCGAGAAATCACGTATCTTGTGGCATCGAGTAAATGAAAAGTTTCCTTGTCCGCAATCGCCTCGAGTACAGCGCCAGCGTCATCGACCTCGCGGCTGTAACTGCCAAGCTCATCAAGCAGTCCAGCCAGGTCGCCGAACACTATCAAGTCGCCAGCCTTGATCGTGGCGTACACCCGGTCAATCCCAACCTCGACCTCGTGTACGGCAGGCTCCTGGACCGGCAGGCCGGCGGCCCGGAACTCGGCCCGCCATTGCTCCTCGCTCTTCGATCCGCCGACGCACGTCGGCAACCGTAGCACGCCTTCTGTCAGGTGGCGCTTGTGCTCCGCCGCCGTGCGGTTCACCTGAGGATGATACTCTCGGTAGGCGTAGAGTTTCCCACTGGCCGGGTCGCGCGCCAGGAACACACCGGCCGTGTTGATGCCGCCGAAGTCTAACCCCAGGTAGCGCGGCCAGTGGTCCGGCAGCTGGAATCTAGGCATGACGTGGATCGTTGGATCGAAGCAATCGTAAATCAGGCCGGCGGGCCGCGTGAATTGGCCCCGGTAAAACATGTCGAATTTCCAGCGCGGCATCGAGTCCCGAAGCCGGGCGAACTCTTCCTTCGAGAAGCTCGGGTTCGCACTGCTGTCGAACTGGATCACGTCGATCAATGGATGCAGCCGTTTGGCTGCAATCCACGGATCGTAAAGCTGCTGTTTTAGCCAGCCCAAATTGTAAGGGGTCGACGTGATGAGGACACGCCCCTGATTGATCGACAATCGGCCCTGAATGGCCTCCCAACTGGACATTTTGAATCGAGCTTGCCCGGCCTCGTCAAGCCATGCGGCCCTTGCCGTCATTGCCTCGAGAGAGTCCGGACTGTCGGCATGGCCAAAGATGACGCGCGTCTTGCCATCGTGGAAATTGAACGAGTGAGTCGATCCATTGTATTTGCCGAGTTTCAACGTCCGCTCGAATAGGCTGATGAACTCGGGTAGCGCTTTGTTCGTGAGTAGCGGATATGACGGCGTTGCCACCAGGTAGTCGCCCGGTCGATACTCTACCGAGCAGTCCGGCAGCGGGCGAAATATCTCCCGGTAGAGCCACGGAGGCCCCGTCACGGACTTCCCGGACTGCCTGCCGGCCAACAGGAGAACGAACCGCTTGGTGGAACGGATGGCCCGCCACTGGTCGCGATGGAAATCGAATCGCAGCGTGCCGTCACGGCGTAGGTGCGATAGTTGAGGCTGCTGTAGCAATGTCATCGGGTGGCCCCGCGAACTCGATCACGCGAACCGCTATCGGTGCGCCGTCTGTGCCGCTCAACTCTAACTGCTCCTTCAGCAACCCCCTTAGCTTCGCCTCCAGCTCACGCAGTGACTTGATAGCCTCCATGAATCGCGGGTTGCCGTCTCGGCCCTCGGTGACTATCTCCGCGTCCCGCCGCTCGCCATGCCCATCGGACCCGAGCCCCTCAGTCCTCCTGGCCCGCTTGCGGTCCTTCGGTTTTTTGCTCCGCTCCCAGGCGGCCCGCAGCTCGGCCATCTGCCACTCGATCTGCGCCAGCATCCGGCGCACCGCTTCGCCTTTTGCCTCCTCGGTTCCTGGGGAGAGGTTAGCGAACACGGCGTCCAAGTCGCGCTGAATCTGGGTGACGTGGATCCCCTCGCGCACGGCTTGCTCGTGGTTCAGGGCGCCCTTGGACCAGGCATCGAAAACGCGCAGTCGGCGGGCGTCTGCGTCAGCTTTGGTGGATCGTGGCTTGCTTGGCATAGAGGCGCGGTTCCTGGTCTGGTCGCGCGTTTCGCGCATCTGCCGCCATTGTAGCCGGTTGTGGATGCCCGCCGCAAACCGGTGCCGCTACCTCGCCTTCCGCCATTCATCAAGCTTTTGTAAAAACCCGCTCCAGGGGTATGAGACCCTGGAGCGGCATACGGCACCGTCAGCATCGGTTTCAAGATTCTCTTCGCCGTATTTCAGGAAGGCATGGACGGCCTCGGTTACAAACCCAACATCGCCTTCCACCATTCAATCAAGCTTTTGTAAAAACCCGCTCCAGGGGTATGAACCCCTGAAGCGGCATACGGCATTAACTCCTTCGGTTTCAAGCTCCCGGTCGCCGTATTTCAGGAAGGCACCCGTACTCTCGGTTACAAATGAGGGCTCGCCTTCCACCATTCAATCCAGAGATTTTTCAGCAGCAGCTTAGTGGCCAACAACATCCCGTGCCGATGGCACCGCAGCTTCGGGTAGTCCGGGTGATCGGCCTGCAGTTTCGCCTTCGTCTCGTCATATCGTGCGCGGTAGGGACCAGCACTCAGGGCATCGGTTTCAACACAACCGTCGCCAGCCCCACCGCGCACAAAGTTTTGCTTCACGATCCCCTCGCCGATCAAGAACGCAATCGACCGCCGCCTGGGAGAATACCCGAATGATGCCCACTCATCAGCCGGCAGCTTGCCCTCCCGTCCTGATCGCCACGTTGCGCCCATCAGGGTCTTGTGATCGTGCGACCAGGGAGCGCACCCCAGCCGCCGCCACACCTTTCCTGGGTTGGCGTAGCCCGACAAGTCTCCTGTCTCGCCGATGACTATGGCGAGAAACAACATTCCAAATCCGCGTTGCTCGGGGCAGGCGACCCAATCGGCCACGGGCAGGAGCGCGGATTGCTTCCGCATTTCTTTCTCCAGATCAGCCAGCGTTTTGTTGAAGCTGTCGACGCCGACCTGCGTCGCCAGCACAATTTTTCGTAACGGATGCCCCTCGGCGCCGCCGGCAATGGCTTCTATCAACTTGCTCGCTTCGCCGAATTTTGCTTGACGGTCTTTCTCTGCCATCCCCGAGTGATAGCCCAGCGTGCCGGCAACGATTGCCTGGAGCCTATTGGCCTGCATGTTGCGAGACTTGAGCACTACTGCACGCTGTCTCTGGAGCGACTGAAGTTCAAGACAGAGAGACGGCAAAGCAACGGTCGGTTTCATTGCCCCATTCGCCGTCTCTCCGTCTGAATGCGGCACGTCCCCATTGGCGCTTGGCACGCAATCACTCGGTTTCACATGATCTTTCGCCTTTGCGCCTTTGGCTTTCCTTGGTTTTACCATCGTCGTCGTCGTCATTCTGTTCTCCTGGTGTAAGAGTGGCAATACTCTATTCGGTTTCATTCGGACAGTCGCCGCCTAGTTCAATTGGGGCATGCGAAGAATCGGTTTCACCAGCGCTTTCGCCCCATTTGTTTCGTGCTTCCCGTTACGCCTTCGCCTTTTCCATGTTCCTGAACAAATTGCCAAGCGTCTTCTCGCTGACGACATCATGCACACGCTTGTCGTCCGGCACCATCGTCGCCAACTTGGCGCACAGGTCCGCGTTGAACCGATGGCCGGAGGCTTTCTCTGCCTCTTTACTGGCGATGTCTGCCAGGTCGCGGCCGTAGAGGCACCCAAGCACGGTGCCAGCAATGCGGTAGTTGTAGAGCGACTCATACACCCGCTGAACTGAGCCAGATAAGCCTACGATCACCTTGGCCGGGCCGCCATACGCGCCGGCTGCGATCTTCATGGCTCGTGCCGACTGATGGCGGCAATCGTAAACTAGATCGCTGACGGCCGCGTGCGCCAGCGCCAGCACAAACTCATCGAAATTGTCAAGCTTCATGACTTGTTCGTAAGCCGCCGCGATGGCGACATTCACATCCTGCTTGTGCTTCTCAGCACACCGCCTGGCAATGTCGTGCACTTCCGGTGGGATTTTTTCCATTGTCAATCCTTTAGTAAAAGAACGAGAAGGCACGCACGCAATTCGTGCAGTTTCAGCTCCCAGCTCGCTCGCCCCAATTACTCGCCAGAGAACACTGCCACCGCAGCTTGCAATCGCAGCACGTATGCCGCGTTGCGTTTGCCGGCCTTCTCCGCCAATCGGTACCGATGGCCGGGAAAAACGTCAGCCTGGTCGACGATGTGCAGCTTCACCAGCTTTAACAGGTGCGCTCGTGCCGTCCGCTCCGCAACATTGCTAGCACCGGCAACGTCACGCGCCGTCATCCACTTTGCGCCGGCTGATTTTAGCGCTAGGAACACGCGGACCTCGTGAGCCGACACCACATTTCTCTCGGCCATTAGCACCCCCCTGGATTAGTGAACTAGATCGTACCTTGCCTTGCCCGGCCTAATCTATCCAAGGCGATCCGGGAATGCAAGCCCCAAGAAAGAATTTGCCAGAAACAATTCCACGCGGCACCCGTGCAGCAGATGGTGGTGAGATCGGACGCGCAAAAAAAAGTGCGCCGCCAGAACGTATTCTGGCGGCGCACTTCAAACTGGCGGATCGGTCGGCCCCGCAGCTAATTCTGGCTGGCAGCAAAGAATCTGCTCTTCCCGTCCGGCTGCAGCCCCGGCACTCAACTACCTGGGACCACGCATCGAAGCACTTTGTCCCGAATCGTTTCCGCGATGTGACGCATCATCACCGGCGGTACGCTGTTGCCGAGCCGCTCCCATTGCTGCGCGTAACTGCCGCAGAGAATGAAGTCGTCCGGGAAGGCACAGATTCGCTTGAGTTCGGCGATGGTGAACTTGCGCTTTTCTGTTGGGCGACAAACGCCCGCAGCACCGCTAATGCTTTTCGTCGTCACCGTCGGGCACGGCTCACCTTCTTTCAACTTGTCCCACTCGCCCCCGATGGCGTAGCGGCTGATGTCGGTCTCGGCTTCGACGAATCTTGCCAGCCCGTCCCCCTGTTGCGGTGCAGTCCCAACCGTGTGATAAGGACGGTCGCTCGCAACTTGCTCCGCCTGCCCGAATCCTTTGGAAATCCCGATAGTAGTTATCCACGGCAACGCGTCCCGCACGCTGTACAGATACGGCAGAGGCTTCGGGTGAACTGGGTCCATTCCCAAGTCTTCCCGCACGCCGACAAATATCGTTCGCTGTCTGGACTGAGGGACGCCGAGCCACTTGGCATCGAGCACCTTGCACGTCACCCGGTAGCCGCTCGCTTTCAAGTCGCGCAGGATTTCCAGGAAGTATCCCTTTGCCGTTCCCTTCACCAATCCGCTCACGTTCTCGGCAACGAATGTTCTCGGCATCAATCCGCGCAGCAAGCGGATGTATTCGGAAAACAGTGTCTCATTGCACTGCTTTGCGCCGTGCTCGTAGGTCTTGGCTTTGCCCCAGCCCTTCTCCCGCTTGCCGGCCGTGCTGAACGCTTGGCATGGCGGCGAACCATCGAACAGGTCCAGCTCGCCTTGCTTTAGCCCAGTCGCTGCGAAGATGTCCGCTGGCTGCACGAACTTGATATCTCGGCAATCCAGGTGGCAGTCAGCGGCAGCGTTCGCCTTGTAGCTGGCCTGCGCCGCCGGCACGAACTCATTCGCCCAGACGACCTTGAAGCCGGCCATGCGGTAGCCGGTGCAACTACCCCCGGCGCCGCTGAACGTGCTGGCGACCTTGAAGCAGTTCCACGGCAAGGCGACGATCTCGCTCATCAAAGGCACGCGGTAGGGTGGCTTGTCGGCCACAGCTGTCTTCACGGGTTCCCCATCGTCACTGAGCCAATACTGAGAGCAGTTGCCCCCCCCTAGTCCGCCTGCCATGATTGCCGGGCACGGCTCGCGGTCGCAATTGATGCGGCCATGCGCCATCGCTCCGGTCCCTGATCGCACCAACCAGAGCGTCACTTGCCGTCACTCCATGCGTACCCACACTTGGGGCAGGTGCAGTTTGTTTCGATGTCTTCACCGACCTCTGTGAAGTCATCAGGTGATTCGCTAGGAACCGCATTGTTTACCACAGCCAAGCCCGCGAGCAGGTCGCCAAGAGCCTCGCTGTCTGTTGACACCTCGGCCAACAGCACCGCCAACTTCTCTTGGTCG
>Ga0163152_10004139_pt1 | contig 18267 bp, 25 predicted proteins | sample OliLakLV19MP8IB2_FD_148635 | JGI IMG/M metagenome (GOLD analysis project Ga0163152, IMG submission 148635) | Freshwater microbial mat bacterial communities from Lake Vanda, McMurdo Dry Valleys, Antarctica - Oligotrophic Lake LV.19.MP8.IB-2 | ecosystem: Environmental > Aquatic > Freshwater >...
AAATTGGCCCGAACTCAATCCGGGCTGTGCTGACAAATCCATCTTGACCCGAATCGTGCGGCTGACCGAATCAGCGGTGGGAGCGATTTCACTGACCGTGCCGGTCAACTCTCCGCTCACGCCATCCACGCGGGCGGCGAGACGGGTATCGCGTTTAACATGTGCGGCGATGGTCTGGGGCATGTCAGTTTCCAGTTGCAACACCGATGGGTCTTCGATGGAGATCAATGGTTTGCCCGGTGCGGCCAGATCGCCCACGTCGGCCCACTTCTTCGTCACCACGCCGTCGAACGGCGCGACGATTTCGACATAACTCATCATCGCCTTCGCTTCTGCTGCCACACCTTTGGCCACGCGATGGCGCGCTTGAGAGGCTTCATAGTCCGCCCGCGTGACGGCCTGCTGCTCGAAAAGCGTTGAGATGCGTTTCCAGTCGCGCTCCGCTTGTTCCAGAGCCGCTTCGGCCTGCTCAAGGCGGGCGTTGATTTCGGCGACATCGAGACGGGCGACCACATCACCGGCCTTGACGCGTTGCCCCAAAACCACCGGCAACTTGTCAATCCGTCCGCTCAGTTTCGCTTCGAGGGTCGCATGAAGTTTGGCCCGCACCGTGCCAACGACTTCTTCAAGCATTGCCTGGGGTTTGCTCTGGATGGTTTGAATGCGAACCGACGCGGTTGGGAGATTTGATGAATCAGCCTTTGAAGATTCCGGCTTCGCGCCACAACCGGTGAAACAGAGCGCCGCTGCGAGGATTGCCCCTATGGCGGCGGGAAAAGCGAACTGCGGTTTTTGAAAAAATTGTTTCATATTATTTGGCCGTCGGCGGGAGATCCAGTTGGGGCAAAGCGAGCGCCTTGCGCAATGCGGCGACCGCGATGCGCTGGTCAGACTCAGCTTCCGCGCGGTGGACGCGGACAGTGACAAGCGCGGTCTCGGAATCAATCATCTGCGTCGAGAGGGCCAGCCCTTGCTCGAAGCGATTGCGGGTTATACCTGTGCTTTCCGCCGCCTGCTCAACCGTCTTGCTGCTCACCGCCAGACGCTCGTCCGCCGATTTGAGGTCGAGCCATGCCCTTTCGACTTCGAAATCGAGTGTCAGGCGCAATTTGCGCTGCTCCTCGCGGGCGGATTCGAGGCTGGCTTTGGCCTCACGAACTTTGGCGCGAGTCGAAAAGCCGTCCCACAAATCCCACTGAGCCATGACGCCCGCCGTGTAGCTTTTGCCGTCGCCACGAGTCACCCAGCCGTAATCGTAGTCGAGGCTGCCAAAGGCGCTGATACGCGGCTGGTAGCCGCTTTTCGTCCCCCGAACTTGCGCCTGCGCGGCGCTTTGGCGCTCGCGGGCGGCAGCGAGTTCCGGGCGTTGCGCGAAGTCTCCATACTTCGGCGCACTGACGGCGGGAGCGGTATCGGCCACGATGAACTCACCGTCTTCGATGCCCAGCAGGTTGCGAAGGGCGCGCTCGGCGAGGGTGTTGGCATTGCGGGCGCGAACCAGGTCTTCACGCCCCTGGGCCAGTCGGACTTCCACGTCCAGAACATCCGACTTCAACAATGTGCCGCCTTCGAGACGCTTGCTCGCGATGCCCAGGTTGCTCTCGTAAGAGTTCACCGCTGCCTCCGTGGCGCGAATGAACTGTCGCGTCTTCAGCACGGTATGAAACGCGCGCGCCACCTCGAAACCCAGCGCGTTGCGCACGGCGGCGCTCTCCTGCTTCGCAGCCTCGGTGTTCGCCTTCGCTGACTGCCGACTCGCTACATTTCTTCCGCCGGCATAAAGCGGAACGGTGACCATGCCCCGTGCATTAAAATTGTCCACATCCGGAACGTTGTTGAAATTGAGCGCAGAACTGTAGGAGCGCTGGTTGAGAATGCTGCCGAATGCCAGCATCGGATTGTCAGTGCGAGTGTAGCCGGACTGGACTTGCACCCTTGGCCAGAAAGCGGAATTGGCTTGTTCCAATCCGGCTTGAGCTGCGGCGATGCGCTGCTGCGCGATGCGCGCGTCCGGGTTGTGGGTGAGAGCATAATCCAGCGAACGCTCCAGCGTCCAGATGTCCGCCGCCCGCGCAGCGAAGGCGCACGCCAACAATCCGGCGACAAATGCCAATGACAGCTTCGTCTTCATTTAGTGGAGCCGGAAAAGCCGGGGTTCTCGGTCCCACAGCATGAACCGCCCACGCCGAGTTTCTTCAGGATAAGTTCCAACGGACAAAAATTCGTGAAAGAGGACTGGAGCAGATTGAAACCGACGAACGCGGTGAGCCAAAGCCAGTACGGGCTTTGGTAGTGCGCGAGGACGAGGCTGAGGAGGACAAATGTTCCGGCGAACCTGCGGATGATGAGTTGCATTTTCATAATGAGTAGTTCTTTAGAGCATTTTTGCGAGTGACTCCAATCGCGTCTTGAGCAGCTCTCTCGACGGCAATCCGACCGAGCGATCCACGACCTTGCCGTTTTTGAAAAACAGAAGTGTCGGCATGGCTTGAATCTCCATTCGTTGTGCGAGCGTGTTTGCTTCGTCCACGTTGATTTTCACGAACTTGACCTTGTTGGTCAGCGGCCCGGCGAGATCTTCGAGCATTGGCGAAAGGATTTTGCACGGGCCACACCATGAAGCGTAAAAATCCACCACCACGGGCAAGGTGGATTGAACAACCTCCGTTTCGAACTGACTTTCCTGGATGCGGGTCACATTTGCCGTGGACACGTTAACGGAACCCGAACCGCTCCGGCCCGAGGCAAAGTGAACCAATAAACCGAGCAGCGCCCCGACCATCGCACCGCGCCTCGGGTTCGCCGTCAGCGGGCAAGCGCCGGAGGAGCATTTGCCGAAATAGCCAAGTGCCGCCCCCAGCCCGCCGCCAATCAGAATAGTGAAAATTAGCATCATAAAACAATTATCTTTCACTCCATACCGAGCCTCGAAGCCGCGAAAAGATACAAAAGTCACAAGAACGAGAGCTGTGAATGCGGGAAAGGTCATACGTTCACTTCTCGACCGGCAGACCGGCTTTTTCCCAAGCCTTGATACCACCATCAACGTGGCGGCCGTGAACGGTTATCGGCACTCAATTTTTCCAAATCCCCAAACGTATTGGACTTAAGAAAGTGAAAGGGCGCGTCCTAGCCGCCTAGCCCGGGGTCTCTGTCACCATTTTTTGCGTTTTTGCTTTTCTTCCCTTGCCAAAGGTCCATTGGCGCACGAGTCTCCGTGACAATACTGAGACAGCTTTAGCACGATGAGCCGCGCCGCAAAATTCGCAAAAAGTGGTGTAATATGACGCAAGAAGTCAACATTTTGATTGCCGACGATGATGAGGGTCACGCCCGACTCATTGAAAAAAATCTACAGCGCGTTGGACTGCACAATTCGATCCTCCGCTTTCAGGACGGCCAGGGAATTCTGGATTTTCTTTTTTCCCGAGGCGCCGGGCGGAAACGTTCGCCTCAAACTTCATACTTGCTCTTGCTCGACATTCGAATGCCCAAGATCGACGGAGTCGAGGCCCTGCGACAAATCAAAGCGGATCCCGAATTGCGAAAGCTGCCGGTGATCATGTTGACAACCACCGATGATCCGCGCGAGGTCGAACGCTGTCATGCCCTTGGCTGTAGCAATTACATCGTCAAGCCCGTGGATTACGAGAAATTCTCGGAAGCAATCAAACAACTTGGAATGTTTATCAGTCTCGTGCAAGTGCCCGAGATTAATGGCAAATGACGGATCACCATGGCAGATTCGGATTCAGCCAATATTCTCGTCGTTGATGATGACCAGGGATTGCTTCGGCTGATCGAGAAGTGCCTCAAACGCGAAGGTTTTACCACCGCCACCGCTTGTTCGGGGAAAGAGGTCATTTCCTGGCTCGCTCAGAACTCGGCCGAGCTGATGCTGATGGATCTCAAACTTCCCGACATTCCAGGTCCGGAACTGATCAACCGGCTCGGCAGCCTGGGCCACCACGTCCCTTTCATTGTTATTACGGGCCAGGGTGACGAGCGTGTCGCCGTGGAGATGATGAAACGTGGCGCGCTGGATTACCTGGTCAAGGATGTGCAGTTCATCGAGTTCCTGCCTACCGTCGTCCGCCATGCTCTGGGACAGGTTAAAAGGGAAAGACGCCTGGCCGAAGCCGAAAAAGCTCTTGGGAAAAGCGAGGCATTGAAGCAGGCGGTCATGCATTCTTTGGCGGCGCAGATTGCGGTCCTCGATGGCACGGGAAACATCGTCGCCGTTAACGAGGCGTGGAATCAATTTTCCAGGGAAAATGGGCACACTTCGCTCGCCCGCACAGGAATAGGCTCAAACTACATCGAGACGTGCCGCAGGGCGGCCGAAGCCGGTGTGGCTCAAGCCAGCCAATCCCTGATTGGAATCGAAGCGGTCCTCTCGGATTCCCGGCCAAATTTCTCCATGGAATCTGAGGGGCACACTCCGTCGTTGCAACGGTGGTTCATGATGACGGTGACGCCGCTCGGCGAGTCCCAGCCGGGCGCGGTCATTTCCTACACGGAAATAACGGAACGCAAAAATTCGGAAAATGCCTTGAGAGAATCGGAGGAACGATACAGGGGCTTGTTCAACACCCTGCTCGAAGGTTTTTGCATCGTCGAAATGGTTTTTAACGCAGCGGGAAGCCCCGTTGATTATCGCTTTCTCGAAGTCAATCCGGCCTTCGAAATGCAAACCGGGTTGCAGAACGTGGTGGGAAAACTAATGAGCGACATTGCTCCGGATAACGAAACGCATTGGTTCGAGAAATACGGACGGATTGCCATGACCGGTGAACCAGCGCGTTTTGTGAACGAAGCGAGGGCGCTAAACCGCTGGTATGAGGTATCCGCCTTTCGCTTTGGCGGAACGAATAGTCGAAAAGTTGCCATCCTATTCAACGATATCACCGAGACCAAACGCTCCGAGGAGGCGTTGCGCGAAAGCGCGCGCCGGGAACGCGATCGCGCGACCGAATTGGAGACGCTCCTGGAGGCTGTCCCGATGCCGATTTTTATCGCCCATGACCCCGACTGCCTTCGCCTCACCGGCAATCGCGCGGCGAACGCTCTGCTGCGAAACCTCCACGGTCAGGAAGCCTCGTTAAGCCCGCCAGACCAGCCGCGCCATTTCAAGCCGATGAAGGATGGGAAAGAGTTGAGCAACGAAGAACTCCCCGCCCAACGGGCAGCCCGAGGCATCCCGGTCCATGATTTCGAATTCAGACTTGTCTTTGACGATGCCACTTTCCGAGACGTGTTGGGCTTTGGCACACCTCTCCGTGACGATAAAGGCCAGCCGCGCGGCGCTGTTCAAGTCTTGATTGACATCACGGAACGCAAATGGCTTGAGAAAGAGATCCTTGAAATCAGCGAACGCGAGCGCCGCAACTTCGGCCATGACCTTCATGACGGGTTGGGCCAGCGGCTCACGGGCCTCGAAATGTTGAGTCACGCCCTGGTGGAGGACCTGGATGAGCAAGCTTCGCAACTGGTCAACCGGGCCAGAAAGCTGAACGAAGAACTGCGCGAGACGGTGACGCAGGCGCGTCTTATTTCGCATGGCCTCGCGCCCGTTCCGCTGGAAGGAGACGGTTTGATGCAGGGTTTGCAAGAACTGGCCGCGAGCACTAGCCGGCTTCCCGGGGTGACCTGTCGTTTCTTCTGTGACCCGCCAATCCTTTTCGATGACGTGATTGTCGCGACCAACCTTTATCGCATCGCGCAAGAGGCCGTTAATAATGCCCTGAAGCATGGGAAGGCCAGGAAGATCGACATCGCGTTAACGGAGCATTCCGGCGAATGCGAGTTGAGCGTGGAAAACAACGGCCTCGCCATCCCCGCAGATGCTCTCTTGAAAAGGAGCGTGGGTCTCACGATCATGCGTCATCGTGTTGCCATGATCGGCGCGAAGTTGTCCATCGAGTCAGGCAAACGGAAAGGGGCAAAAGTCGTCTGCACTTGGCAAAGAAAACCATGAACAAGGAAAAACTGAATCTCGGCCAGGCCAAGGCGGCCAAACCCTGCAAGAAATCCGACAACGCCAGCGACGGCCGACCGGCGAAGCGGCGGATTCTGCTCGTGGACGATCACCCAATGACCCGCGAAGGTTTAGCCGCCGTCGTCAACCGGCAGGCTGACATGGAGATTTGCTGCGAAGCTTGCAATCCTGCCGAAGCATTATCAGCCCTTGGCAAGTTGAAGCCCGATCTAATGGTGACGGACATGACGATGCCGGGGCGCAGCGGCATCGAATTCTTGAAGGACGTTCATGCCATACTGCCCGAGTTGCCGATACTGGTGCTTTCGATGCACGATGAAACCCTTTATGCGGAGCGAACCCTGCGAGCAGGGGCGCGCGGGTACCTGATGAAAGATGCCGGGTCCGCCAGGATGCTTGAGGTTATCCGACTGTTGTTAGGCGGGCATTCTTACGTTTCCCCGCAAATGGCCGCGCGGTTGCTGGACGCCGTGTCAGGACGCCGACCGCGCGGCTCGACCTCGCCGATTGAGAAACTTTCGGATCGGGAGTTTGAAGTTTTCGGGCTCATTGGCCTGGGCAAAAGCACCCACGAAATCGCCAAACAACTTCATCTGAGTCCAAAGACAGTCGATGTGCATCGTGGGAACATCAAGGAAAAGCTCGAATTGACCGATGCAACGTCTCTGATTCGTCACGCTGTGCGTTGGGTCGAGACGCGAGAAATCAGGCCGTAGCCAGCGGAGTCCGTATCGCGGGTCACTTCAGTCCTACCAGGTAAAGGTTTTCCGTATCGAATTACCAACAGGACCCCCATTTATCTCTACGGACATTTACGTAGAATGGGCTCATGCGAATCGAAAGATCGTCATTTGATTTGATGTCCGATCAGGGCTGCGGCAAGGGGGTTCACCCGCTGTCGTCAGGCACCGCGCCGATTCTAACGCAACCTACCAATGCCTCTTTTTCAGTGGCCACAGGGGAAGTCGTGGACAATGGAAAACCAGCCTTTAAAGAAATGAACGCGATCAAAGTTACCCGCACAGCCAGGGAGGCGATTCCTTACTACGCCGAGCAACTAAGGGCAGCAATCAGAGCTGGCGACACCTGGATGGTAAAATCGGTGGGCGCGAAACTGGATGCCTTGGAAGCACAAACGGTTTCATCCGGCTTCCCCCTGTCGTGGACCATGACGACAAAAGAAATACCTTCGATTTTGCAAAACGGAAGGGCGCAGTAAAATGAGAGTGGCCCATACGATCAGCCTTTTCCTAATCGGGACAACCAAGGATAAAAAATGAGCAACACCATTTTACAGGTTGAAGACGATCCGAATGATGTTTTCTTTTTACAACACTCGATGAAAAGCGCAGGCATAACAAATCCCATCCAGATCGCGAGCGATGGTCAGCAAGCCATCAGGAGACTGCCTTATTTTCACCGCCGCAAGACGATAGTCAACGCAGGCAGACCTTGAGCATCCCCCGCCAGAAGATTTGCTCCGACTAGGTTTCCATTTAAGCCGCGCTGTATGAACAATTTAAGTGCTGGCTTTTCCTGGCGGCAATCGCCTTAACGGTTGCCCGGGGCATTCGAGGAAAGTTATGAAACAGGATCTTATTCCCTTCCGATTCTTTGGGACTCTCTTCGTGCTCTGCATTACGGCTGCAAGCAGCGCCAAAAGCCTGCCAGAGACCAACGTGCTCCGGGCCGAAATGGAGATCACAGCACCGGTTGACCTCCTGAATGGTCATTTCGGTTCCATGGTGGCCGCCCGGTCCAACCTCTTTGTCATCGGGTTCCGGAAAGTGCCTGATTCTCATCCCAACACGCCTTTGGCTGCGGTTTATTCCAAAACGAACAACGTGATGGAACTCAATGGAACTTTGCAGTTGCCGGGGGTGACGAACTTCACGGTTTACGATCTGGCTACGGACGGTGATCGAATCGTCTTCGCTGGATCGGAAAGCGGCGCCACCATCGACGATGCGACCCCCGCGATATACATTTTTAGTCGCTCCTCCGGCCAATGGTCGCTGCAAACGCGGCTCGCGCCTTCGACGAACGTGTGGTCCATCTCCATGAGTCGCGAGGTGATCGTTGCCGGGGCACCCTTTCAAGCGCTGGTCTTCGAGCTGGTCGGCGAATTGTGGGTCGAATCTTCGTTGCGCCCCCCGGAGGACGTTCCCAGCGCTGTAAAAAACGGTTTTGGCACCGATGTTGCGGTGGACAATGGCACTATTGTGGCAGGCGCACGGGGCGACATCCGCACCGATCCTGGACGCGCTTTCGTTTATGTGCGCCGGGTGGACGGCTGGCAACTGCAAGGCGAGTTGCTGCCCGAGCCATTTATCTTCATCCCGTTCGGCTCAGAGGTTGCGATCGAAGGGGACACGGTGCTGGTGAGCGCGTTCATGAACCGGTTCAACAGCGGGATGGTTTTTGTGTATGAACGCTCTGCGGATAGCTGGTCGCGCACTGGGACCCTGCAGGGACAAAGCCAGGATTTCTTCGGACAATCGCTGGCGATCAGCGGCAGGAATCTGGTGGTGGGTGCCCCCTCCGCATTTACAGGCGCAGGCGGGGTATATTTGTTCCGGCGAAATGGCGGATCATATGATCGCGTCGCGGTTTATCGCGAAGAGCTCGAAACTGTGAACCCGAACAATGGCGACCCAGGCGCGTTTCTCGGGAACGATGTCGCGGCCGTCGGAGATACCCTCCTGGCCGGAGCCCCCTACCAGAACGGATCCGCGCAGAACAGCGGCGTCGCGTTCGCGTTCGAGTTTGAATTTGCCCTGACACTTGAATCCCCCTGGGTGCGCGCGCAGGACACTTCCTTCCATTTCGCTGCCACTGGGGCAAAGCCCGGGCAGACTTACGTCGTTGAAACATCGCCGACTCCGGAGGGTGAATGGACGACTGTGAAGGAATTCGTCGCCGACATCGGCGAAATGCAGGTGGAAGTCGATATCCCACCCGAAAGGCTCACAAGTTTTTTCAAGGTGAGAACAAAATAATATTGAACCACATTATGAAGACGCCGTGCTTTATCCAGAGGCTGGCATTTGTTTCAATGCTCGCCACTTCGGCTGCGGTTGCACCTGCCATCACCTCTCCCGAGACAAATGCGCTGATTTCGGAGGTTGAGATCGGCGCACCCACAGAGGTAAAGGTTTTCCTTATCGAATTACCACCAGGACCCCAATTTATCTCTCCGGGCATTTGCATAGAGTGGGCTCATGCGAATCGAAAGATCGTCATTTGATTTGATGTCCGATCATGGCAGCCACCTGGATGGTAAAATCGGTGGGCGCGAAATCTTCACCGGCTCCCCGACGGACAAACCCGTCTCGATGCTAATCGGGGGCATCGTCGCCGCCGCAGTCGGGCTGTTCGGCACGATGCGCGGTTCATCGAAATAAAATTCAGCAAAAGAAAGTTGAACGGATATGAAACATAACAAGAACCATGACAACGCCCCGAGTACCGGCCCGGAACTGGTGCCGGTTCACTTCGAGTTCACTCATCCGACGGCCCGCACCGTTTGTATCGCGGGCACGTTCGACCACTGGTGCCCGGACGCCAAGCCCATGCATCCCCTGGGGGGGGGACGCTGGCTGAAGGAGACGGAGTTGGCGCCCGGCACATACGAGTATTGCCTGGTTGTGGATGGCGAATGGATGCCCGATCCGCTGGCCAAGGAAACGGTGCCCAATCCGTTCGGCGGGAGGAACTCGGTTTTGAGGGTGGCCAGCACCGCTCACTCAGCCCATTGACGCGGCGCGCAGGCTCACGTTTGGAACACCCATTTATTTACCACGAGAAACCGGCTTCACAATGCAGGCAGCCCGGAAACAGCGGACACGGTGTGGAACGCTGGCACGAACGAGAACGTGTCGGAGTTGATTCTGCACGCCCAGGAGGACGAGCGGAAGCGCATCAGCCGTGATTTGCACGATGTAGTCAGCCAGGCATTGGTGGCCATCAGCATGAACCTAGAGGCCCTGAACCAGCCTGCAACGGCGGACACTAAAGCGTTCAAAACGAAAGTCGCCGCCACTCGTAGATTGGTGCTACAGACGATCGACACGGTGCATCGGTTCGCGCGCGAACTGCGGCCGACGATGTTGGACGAATTGGGTCTGCTGCCGACCCTGAAGTCTTATCTGAAGGACTTTGCCAACCGAACCGGGTTGCAGGTTGACTTCCACGCGGACGCCGGCGCGGAAGATCTGGATGACGACCGGAAAACCGTGGTGTTCCGGATCGCCCAGGAGAGCCTGACGAACGTCGCCAAGCACGCACAGGCCAGCCGGGTGAAATTCTCGATTCGCAAGATCAAGGACACAATTTGTGTGGCGATTGCCGACAACGGCAAATCCTTCAACCGCGATTCGATGGGTTCGGCCAGGAAGAAGAAGAGGCTCGGGTTGCTCGGCATGAGCGAGCGGGCGCGATTGGTGGGGGGAATCTTCGCCATCGAAGCACAGCCGGTCAAAGGGACGACCGTTCGCGTGATGATACCGTTCAAGGCCGCAGCCGCGACAATGCTGCTGAAGCCAGCACGCAAAATGGAGAGTGTTCGCTCATCGCCCACCTTGGTGCGGTGCTAGGAAAAGCCGTTGCGCAGGCAATGGATTTGTCATGGAGGAAACCAAAGTATTGCTGGTGGCCTATTTCACCAGGATCATCTCACCTCACCAGAACAAAGAGTGCTTAATAAAATGGACCCAGATTGGCCTCCTCCTTGGGACACCGAGAATGATCCCGCGATGAAACTGGCCGCGGTCAACGTTGGTCAACATGCCGTTGCGTCGCAGCATTTCGCGAGACACGCTGAATAGTTCATCACACCATTCAAATGCCGATGCCCAAACTCAAGAGCAGCACCGCCGCCACCAATGCGCTGGTCGGCATCTGGACCGTCTTGCTCACCGCCTTCATCTTCTTCATCTTCGCCGCACTCTACATAGCTCGCGATCTCCTCATTCCGCTGACGCTCGCCGCATTACTCACCTTTCTTGTCATCTTCATGCTGCTGAAGCGAGAAGACTTGCGCAGCCGCCTGATTCGAGTCGCCGGGCGAGGACGCATCAGCGCAACCACTCGCGCGATGGACGATGCGGGTGCCCGGGTCACGCGCTATCTGCTCATGCAGATGACTCTCACGCGGATTCCTGCGGACGAGCAAGGGGCCACCATCGCGTCGCAACGGTTGACCAGCACGACGAATACCGCGGAATCGAACTGAGCTGAAGGGATAAGATAATGATCGTCGAGTTCATTCAACAGTTCCATCCCGTCACCCAGGCACTGATCGCCACGCTCTTCACTTGGGGCGTGACGGCAGCCGGAGCGGCGCTGGTATTCGTGACCAAAAGTGTCCACCCAAAGATGATGGACACGATGCTTGGTTTTGCCGCTGGGGTCATGATTGCAGCCAGCTTTTGGTCCCTGCTGGCGCCGGGCATCGTGATGGCCGGCGCGATGGGACAAGTTCCGTGGTTGACGGCGGCGACCGGGTTTTTGGGTGGCGGAGTGTTCATGAGATTAATCGACTGGGTTTTGCCGCATCTCCATCCGAAGAATGACGTGAGCAAAGTCGAGGGAATAGGGACCTCGTGGAAGCGAAGCACACTGTTGATCTCCGCAATCACACTCCACAACATTCCCGAGGGACTGGCCGTCGGGGTGGCATTCGGAGCGGTTGGGTCGGGGATGCCCACCGCCACGGTGGGTGCCGCCGTGGCTCTGACGATCGGAATCGGACTTCAGAATTTCCCGGAAGGCACAGCGGTATCCATGCCGCTAAGACGGGAGGGGATGAGCCGGACGAAAAGTTTCCTCTTCGGCCAGGCCTCAGGAATGGTGGAACCCATCGCCGCGGTGGCAGGCGTACTTTTCGTGCTTCATATATGGCCACCATGGTTGGTTTCACAGTGATGATGATCCTTGATGTGGCGCTCAGTTGATTGATCCCCCGTTAAGAAGAGCTATGACCGACTACCAACAGAATGCGTCTTACCGGGTAAAGGTTTTCCTTATCGAATTACCAACAGGACCCCCATTTATCTCTACGGACATTTACGTAGAATGGGCTCATGCGAATCAAGTTCACCCGCCGCCGCCCACATCGCGCAGGCGCCATCGCGAACAACTTAGGACGCCTTTTCCATGGGCCGCACGCGATGCCGTGGACACTGGAAAACGGCCAGCCATTGAGGCAACCAAGGATAAAAAATGAATAACACCATTTTGCAGGTTGAAGACGATCCGAATGATGTTTTCTTTTTACATCACGCGATGAAAAGCGCAGGCGTAACAAATCCCATCCAGATCGCCAGCGATGGTCAGCAAGCCATCAACTATATGCAAGGCGTGGGTAAATACGCGGATCGCGAAAAATATCCACTCCCCTCGCTGGTGCTTCTCGACCTGAAATTGCCTCAAGTCATGGGCCTCGACGTCCTCAAATCAATCAAGGCGCAATATGGAGGCCAGCAGGTTGTTGTTGTTTTAACCTCGTCCGCAAACAGGTCTGACATTGAAACCGCCTACCGCCTCGGCGCGAACGGGTATCTGGTCAAGCCTTGCCAGACGACGAAATTCAAAGACATTGCCAGGGCCATCAAGGAGTTCTGGCTGACATCCAATACGCCACCGCCGGAACCAACGGAGGAGGCTGGCTCATTTTCCCTGCCGCAAGACGATAGTCAACGCAGGCAGACTTTGAGCATCCCCCGCCAGGAGATTTGCTCCGACTTGGTTTCCTTTTAAGCCGCGCTGTATGAACAATTTAAAGTGCTGGCTTTTCCTGACGGCAATCGCCTTAACGGTTGCTCCAGCAAGAGGCGGAGAAAGATTTTACCGCATTGCTCCCTCCGGCGTGAACATGCCTCTGGTTCCAGCAACGAAAGGCGTCGGTTACGTTTTGAAAGATATTTTGCCCGGACTGCAATTCACCAATCCCGTGGCGGTAGTCACGCCGCCCGGCGAGACGAATCGGTTGTTTGTGGTCGAAAGAGTGGGCCGCATCATTGAGATCGCAGACCTCCAGAATCCGACTCCCAACGTATTTATGGACATTGCAGATCGTGTGGATTCGGATTGGGAGAGGAAGCAAGTGGAGGGATTGAGCAGCTTGGCATTTCACCCGAAATTTGCGACCAATGGCCGTTTTTTTGTCACCTACACCACGACCGCGAGCAGCCCTTCTGGGACCGGAAATCACAATCGACTTTCCGAATTCCGACGGGGCGCTTCACCGCATTCCAGCGCAAGCCAGTCCGAGATACCGATGATCACCCAATTCGATCGCGGAGATGGACACAACTTTAACTGCCTGGCTTTTGGCCCGGACGGCTACCTTTACATCGCTTCCGGGGGCGAGGGGGATGCGGGCACCGGCGATGATTTCCATAATTCACAGAAGATCGACCTGAATTTCTTCGGTGGAATACTCCGAATTGACGTGGATAAGCGGGCCGGGAATCTGCGACCGAACGCGCACCCGGCGATTCATTCCGGCGCCTTTTCGGTTCCGGCGGACAACCCGTGGGTCGGCGCGACTTCATTCAATGGGCTCGCGGTGAACCCGGACAATGTGAGGACTGAATTCTACGCGGTGGGTCTGCGTAATCCCTGGCGGTTCTCCTTCGATCCGCTCACCCAGGAGATTTACGAGGGAGATGCGGGCCAACACAAACGGGAAGAGATTAATGTAATTGTAAAGGGAGGAAATTACGGTTGGTCCTTTCGGGAGGGCTCCGTTGTGGGTGCGAAAGGGGAGCCCCCGCCCGGCCTGGATCTTCGTCCGCCGATCGTCGAGTATTCGCCGGGGTATGGGCAATTCGAAGGTTTTTCGATCACCGTCGGCGTTGTTTATCGTGGCCAGAGAATTCCGTCTCTATATGGAGCTTACATTTTTGGGGATTACGTGAGCGGCAACGTCTGGAGCATTCGTGGGGCATACGAGGATGATCAATGGCGAGTTGGAAGAAACGGATGGGAATCCGGATTCACGCCTTGTCGTTCCGGGCGAGATCGTCAATTCCATGCTCTACCAAATGGCGATCGGGCCGCCGACCGATCGCATGCCTCCGCTCGGTTTGCCCACGATTAACACTCAATTCGGAGATCTCTTCGCGAAATGGATTGTCGAAGATGCGCCGAAGGCCAAGTCCTTCGAGCAGTGGCAAACGGCCAGCTTCCCCTCCAACATCACGCAGGGTGTGGAACCCGATGACGACTTCGACCGCGATGTATTAACAAATTATGGCGAATACTTGCTCGGGACCAACCCGGACGATCCGAATAGCCGTTGGCGGCCAAGTCTTACGCTCGATGCGACGCAGGGTGTTCTCAGTTTCAAGACGGTCGCCAATCGAGCAATCATCGTCGAGGAGGCACCCAACGCGGTCAGAGGGCCCTGGTTGCCACTTCTGTATCCGGCCAACCGGTTCACGTTCCCGTCTGAGGGGGGCGCCACAAAGACTTTTGTTTTTCCCCGCGGCGAACAGAAGTTCTTCCGCTTTAATGTGACCGCTCCGTAGGTAATTAGAGGCGCTTCCAGGAAACCGCGAGTGGGCCGATGCGCCAGCGCAGGCAGACGGGGTGCCACGGAAAATGACGTGATGCGTTTCCTTTTCCGGTCAATTGGTTGGTCGCGGTTGAAGGGTGTTCGAGGCTTGAAGCCTGGTGAGTATCCTCCCCATTGCCTTAACCAAAAGGATTGGATTGCTCGTCCCTGGTTTCAATTGGCAATTCGATCCAGAATTTGCTTCCTTTGCCCAACTCGGATTGCAGCCCCACACGTCCGCCCATTCGTTCGAGGTCTTTGCGGACGATGGTCAGACCGATCCCAGTGCCAACATATTCGTCAGCGGAATAGATACGGTCGAACATCCGGAAAATACGATCATGGTTCTCCGGAGCAATGCCGATGCCGTTGTCTTTAATCCAAAGACGCACGTCGGTGGGAGTGGATTCAGCGCTGATGCGAATCTGCGCCTGAGCGCCGGGAGGCACAAATTTAATCGCGTTGCCAATCAGGTTTGAGATGCACTGTCCCAGCAAAGCTTCGTTGCCATGGACATCAGGAAGGGTTCCTTCAATCTGAATTTCCGCTTTGGATGCGCCCCAATCCGGGCTATTTTCGATGAGGTCTCGGACCAGGGTGTCCAACGCCACGCGCCCCAGCGGAACGGTGGCGCCAAGGACCATGGTGTAACTCAGGACATCCTGAATCAACTTGTCCATGCGAACCGAGGACCGGAACATGCGCTCCAGGTAGAGCCGTCCCGTGGCGTCTATCTTGTCGCTGTACTCCTGGAGAAGGCAGTCTGCGTAACCGTGCAAAGCTCGGAGAGGCGCCCGAAGGTCATGGGCAACGCTGTATGAGAATGCTTCCAGTTCACCAACCGTCTCGCGCAGTTTTTCGGTGCGACGCTCCAATTCGAGGGCTTGAGTGGCCAACCTGTCTTTGGCCGCGCGCAATGCCTCTTCAGCTCGTTTGCGCTCGGTGATTTCGGCCTGGAGCAGAACGTTTAGTTTTTCGGCCTCTTCGGTCATTTCGTGACCTTGGTATCTCTCACTTCGATATCCTGTTTTCTGGTTTCGTGCCTGGTTCGGTCGGATTGGGTTTGATCCCAAACATCGCTCCCAGCGCGAGGCCAAGGAACGTGCTTACCCAGGGATTGCTGGTCAGCGGGCAAGTGCCGGTGGTGCAGCCAATGAACCAGTAGGCGGCGAATCCCAGCGCACCGCCCACGAGCATCCCGAAAATGGTTTTTAGCATCATAAATCAATTGCCTTTCACTCCATACCGAGCCTCGATGCCTCGAAAAGATACAAAAGTTCCAGGAACGAGAGCTGTGAATGCGGGAAAGATCATACGTTCACTTCTCCACCGGCAGACCGGCTTTCTCCCAAGCCTTGATGCCACCATCGAGTTGGTAGAGGGATGGGAGATTCAACTTCTTGAACACTGGCAACGCCTGGCTGCTGCGCTTGCCCGAGGCGCAGTGGATCAGGTAGGTCTTATTCGTATAATGTTCTGTTCATGGGTGCAGGGGTTTTCAGTTGTCAGTTGGCGGTTGGTTTTGTTTCCACTTTTCGCGAAGCGCATTGTGCAGCCGGTCACGGAAGGCAATGGGCAGTTCGTAAGGCTCTCCCGCTTTGTAGAGCGTGATCGTCTTGCGGATGTTGTCCACAACCACCTGGCATGGGTTGCAGCCCGCCATGTGTTTCTCGAACTCCTCGCAGATGGCCGGGTCAACCGTGCCATCCACGTATTCGTTCAACATTGCCAGCATTTCTTCGCACTTCATATGACGTTACTGTTGGGTTTGAGCCGTGAGGGAAGGGAAAGTTACAAAGTATACATGGGCAAGAACACGCCCGAGCGTAAAGACTACATCAGGGACAAGCTGGTCGTGCCGGTGGAAGAGTGAAATGCGGCGGGAAATTGAAATTTGTTTTCCCCGGCCAATCAAGTAAGGTGACACCATGAAAACCACGGAACTAACCGTGCAACTGCCGGAAGACGAAGCTCACATCTTGGAAGCTTACGCCAAAGCACACGCTCTCAGTGTGGGGGAATTGCTCGCCCGCTTTGCGCGGCGATTGCGAAACGCCCCGCGCGCTCCGCATCCGGCCAATCTCAAATTTACCGGCACAGTCCCAGCCGACGTTGATGCGCGCGAAGAACAACGCCAGAGCCTTGAGCGCAAGCACCGATGAAAATCACGGTGGATTTGAACGTGCTGCTGGATGTGGCACAAAATCGTCTGCCCCACCACGCCGCTTCCGAAGAAGTTCTGCATCGCGCCCGCCTTGGTGAATATGCCGCTGTCTTGCCCGGACACGCCCTCACGACCCTGCATTACATCATCGAAAAACATTCCGGCACAATGGCGGCGAACGAGACAATAGATGGATTGCTCGCCGACTTTACGATTCAGCCGGTGGACAAGACAAACTTCCTGCGTGCCCGGCAATTGCCATTGAAGGATTTTGAGGATGCGGTTGTCGCCGTGGTTGCGGAGACCGCCGGAAGCCAATACATCGTCACCCGCAACGTCGCGGATTTTGCCGGGGTAAATGTTCTTGCCCTTACCCCCGCCGAATTCTTGGAAGAACTCGCCAGCATCGACAGCATCGAAGCGGAATAAAATTCAATGTAGGAAAAGCTATCCAGTATTCATAGGATGAGCGAGATCGTCCCCGCGATGACACCGTATAGAAGCATGGGCCAGAAGGTCTGGCGGAGGATGCGGCCTTCTTCGTTGTGCAGGCCGAGGATGGAGCAGACAGCGACGATGTTGTGAATGCAGATCATGTTGCCCATCGCCCCGCCGGCAGATTGCAGGCTCAGGATCGTGGTGCGGGAAAGGCCGAGCGTGGCGGCGGTCGCGTCCTGTATGCCGCCGAAAGTGAGATTCGACACGGTGTTCGAGCCGGAAAAAAAGGCCCCGAGCGCGCCGAGATAGACGGCGGCGAACTGCCACGCTCCGCCGCCGGCGCGAGCCAGCCCGTGGCCGAGGATCGCCGCGCAGGAACGTTCGCCACCGGCCATGAGCAGCTTCACCAGCACCAGCGCGCCGAGAAAAGCACCGATGGGCTTGACCACACGTCGCCACGACTCACTCCATGCCTTGCATACCGTCGCCCGGGGAGTGCGGAATAGCGCGAACGTGAGCGCGGACACGAGGAAGAACGGAATCACTGACGGCACGTAAAGGACCGCGTGCGACCAGTTCAGTTCAGTGCCAAAAATATGCCTCCACTGGACGACCAGCGACGGGCTGATGCGCAACTCGCCCAGCGCGGCGAGCGGAAGATTCAGCGCGGGAGAACTCGCGGTCAGCCAGGCTTTCAGTCCGAGCGCGTCCACGCGGGTGATGAGCAGAATCAGCACGGTGGCCCACAGGGGGAAGGTGGCTTTGAGCAGGCTGCCCGGGGCGATTATCTCCGCGCGTAGCGCAGTAGCAGTGGGCGCAAGACCGATCCCGCGCCGTGCCAGCCACACGGATGCGACCAGACCGCAGACCCCACCGGCAACCGAGGGAAACTCGATGTTGAACCGCGCCACCGCGACATACGCCGCCATCGTCGCGCCAATGACCACCGCGATGAAGCCGAGATTTTCCCGAATCTCGCGCGCCGACACCACCACGCGCAACGCTAGCAGCGGAATGACCAGCGCCGCCCCGGCATGAATCAACGCGGTCTTGAACGCGACCTCACGCAATTCATCCGGCGTCAGATTCAACCCACCGAGTCCGAAC
>Ga0163152_10004140_pt1 | contig 18261 bp, 13 predicted proteins | sample OliLakLV19MP8IB2_FD_148635 | JGI IMG/M metagenome (GOLD analysis project Ga0163152, IMG submission 148635) | Freshwater microbial mat bacterial communities from Lake Vanda, McMurdo Dry Valleys, Antarctica - Oligotrophic Lake LV.19.MP8.IB-2 | ecosystem: Environmental > Aquatic > Freshwater >...
GCCCTGCGTCAACCCGTGAGTAGTTGGCCGCGCTTGCGCAAGAATACCTACCAAAACGGACCCATCGAATACTCCGTTGGAGAAATTTATGCCTGAATTCCTAAACGGCATTGATCCTAGGGTCCCAATGGCAAGTTCGCTGGCCTCATGACGCACATTTTTGCGCTCTGATTTTCCTGACGTCGGCTGCTACGAGGGTTGATCCGGGATGGCGTTCGGCGGCAAGCCGGTTGGCTGGCTGGTTTGCGTCCTTCGCTTTCGCCTGCGCCGGCTTTCCGCGAAGGCGTGAATGTCCTTTTCCCCGGAACGAAGGAAATCCAGAAAGTCCACGCCCATGTATTTGCAGGTTTGGCAGAGGCGCAAAAGGTTCAGGTATTCCTCAATTCCTACATTGCTGGCTCGTGCTTGCCTTTGTGTGCGCCAAGCGGGCTTTCGTCGCGGAGCGGTTCGCGCGGGTCAAGCGCAGCCTTCGATGGCCCGCAATGGCGGGGATGGCCCCGACAAGCCTGCTAACGCGCCCCAAAATCTGCAAAACGGCACTTGCCATCCGGCGAACACAGGCAGAAGTTCGACGGCAACGATCCTGATGGAAAAGCAATTCTCGCTGAACCGCACAGCTTCAAAAGAGCAATTTCCCATCAGTCGCCGTATCGCCGGAGAAAGCCCGACCGGAAGTAGCCAATATCAAGAACCCCTTTATGACCCCATTACCTTTATTACGCGGATTGTCCTGAAGAACCTCCCGCATGGGTCACGGGTCATTTGCGTAAACGGTAGAAGCGTGCTGGGGCAGCGGTGGAATTGGTCACGGCGTTATTCGTGCCGCTGACCACGGGTTGGGCTGATACGTCGTTCCAGACATTGGAGTTCAAATTGGTGCTGGCTTCGAGCGTGTAGCCGGTGAAGTTCGTCGACCACGACAGCACGATGTTCGTGCCCGCGGTGCGTTGGATGGTCAAGAAGGGTTGGGGCAACGCCACATTCCGCACGGATTCCGTGATGCTCTCCGAGTAGGCATTGTAACCGCTCCGGTTGAAGTAACCGCGAGCGCGGACGTATATGTTAAGTCCCGTGGGCAGGCTTAAACCTGTCATGCTCCAAGTGCTGCCGCTGTCCAAGCCGTCGCCCAGAATGGTGTAATTCACTTTGTCGGTCGAATATGCAAAGGTCGCACGCCTTAGTTGCGGGCTCGAGCCGCCGCGTGTCCAGGTTATGCTCGTCTGCGTGACCGCCAGGTCTTGCAGCGCGGCGGTGTCATCCGAGAGGCGTGCGAAATAGTTGCGTGATTGTCCGCCGATGGCCGTGAAATCGCCGGCTGCAACAATCTTGCCGTCCGGTTGCAGGCCGACTGAATAAACGCTGCCGGTGGGGTTTGGATCGAACGAATCAGCCACGCCAGTATTGGGAGCGAGCCGAGCGACGTGATTGCGAAGCGCTCCGCCGATGGTGGTGAATGAGCCGATCACCAGTTTTTTTCCGTCCGCCTGGATGGCGATGGAACTGACGATACCGTCCGCGTTCGGGTCAAACGAATCAGCCAAGCCGGTAACCGGATCGAGTCGCGCGATGCGGTTGCGCAGTTGTCCGCCTATGCTCGTGAAAGAACCGCCCACGACTACCTTGCCGTCTGTCTGCACCGCCATGGTGGAGAGGCCAGTGTTCGGGTTTGGGTCCCACGCATCAGCCGCTCCCGTGCCGGGATTAAGGCGGGCGATGTTGTTGCGCGACTGCCCACCTATATATTCGAAATTTCCGGAAACCAGTATCTTGCCAGACACCGTCTCCACGATTCCGTCAACATATTGCGAGGCATTTACCTGAGTAGGAACGTTCGGATCAAACGAATCAGCCAACCCGGTGATGGGATCGAGCCGGGCCATGCGGTTGCGGAACTCCCCGCCAATGCTCGGCGTTCCGTGAGTCGCAAATGCGCCGCCGACCAGAATCTTGCCGTCCGCCTGCACGCTGATGGCATAGACCTCATCATTCGCATCCGGGTTGAAGAAATCAGCCAGTCCGGTGGTGGCATCAAGCCGGCCTATGTAATTGCGCGTTTGCCCGCCGATGCCAGTGAAAGCGCCGCCGACCAGAATTTTGCCGTCCGCCTGGACTGCAATGGAATAAACAGGGCCATTGGCGCTCGGGTTGAAAGCGGTGTCGAGCGTGCCATCCGTATTCAAGCGGGCAATGCGGTTGCGCGTCCCGCCGAGAACGCTGGTGAAGATACCGCCGATGAGAGTCTTGCCGTCTGGTTGCACGGCAGTTACGTAAACAACGCTGCCGACGATGCTGAGGTTGAGTGTCTGGTCGAGCCGGCCGTCGGTTTCCAAACGGGCGATTTGGTTGCGCGTCACCGGCGCCGCTCCGCTTGGTGCAAGCGTGGTGAACACGCCGCCGGCCAGGATTTTGCCGTCCGGCTGCTGGGCGATGGTGCGGACCGTGTCGTTCGCTTTCGGATCGAACGAATCAGCCAGGCCCGTCGCCGGATCGAGCCGCGCGATGCGGTTGCGCGTTTGGCCGCCGATGCTGTTTGCTCCGGTGAAATCGCCACCCGCCAGAATTTTACCGTCGGTCTGCAAGGTGATGACCAGAACGTCACCGTTGGCGTTCGGGTTGAACGAATCAGCCGCTCCGGTGGTGGGATCGAGCCGGGCAATGCGGTTGCGCGTTTGCCCGCCAATGCTGCTTGCTCCGGTGAACACCCCGCCCGCTAAAATTTTGCCGTCCGCCTGCACCGCGATGGCCCGGACAACCTCGTTCGCATTCGGGTTGAACGAATCAGCCACTCCGCCCGTATCGAGCCGGGCGATGTAATTGCGCGTCTTCCCGCCGATGCTGTTCGCTCCAAGGAACTGTCCGCCCACTAAAATTTTCCCGTCCGGCTGCAACGTGATCACGCGGACGACATCGTTCGCATCCGGGTCGAACGACACGTCAGCCGCTCCGAATACGGCATTGAGCCGCGCGATATGATTTCGCGTCTGCCCGCCAATTGTGGTGAACACGCCGCCGGCTAGAATCTTGCCATCCGATTGCAACGCGATGGTGCGGACAACACCGTTCGCGTTCGGATCGAAGGAATCAGCATCCCCGGTCGTGGCGTCGAGCCGGGCGATATAATTGCGCGTCTGTCCGCCGATGCTGGTCGCTCCGTTGAACTGTCCGCCCACTAAGATCTTGCCGTCCGGCTGGACCACGATGGCATCCACAGCACCGTTCGCGTTCGGCCGGAAGCCGGGGTCGAGCGTGCCGTCCGCGTTTAGCCGGGCAATGCGGTTGCGCCCGACTGTAGCTCCGCCATTCGGCGAAAGCGTTGTGAACTCGCCGCCGAGGAGAATTTTGCCATCCGGTTGGACAACGACAACGCGAACCACGCCGTTTGCCTTCGGATCGAAACCGTCGAGCGCGGACTGTCCGCGCACCGTCGTCGAGCCGTTGATGAGCAGCAAGGCAACGGAAAACAACAGGAGTCCGGCCTTCTTGAGATGTGTGCGGGGGACGAAAAAGGCAGAGAGATACGTCGAATAAAAAAGATATATTAATTTCATTACTCGTTGGGCCTCGATTGAAACAACCACACAAGTCGCGGGAATTGGCTATTAACCAATGAACTAAAAACGCCGACGACTTATTGAACTTTAGAGTGCTCGGTTGGCAAAGCAACTCATTCTCGGCATACAGGCGTTCGGTTACGGATTAATCACACCCCTGTGATCTTCCACTTCCCCATCGTTCGCACCTCCGGTGGGTGGCAAGGCAGCGTCCACGCCGAAACGGAAACGCGCGAAGGTCGCACCGGTGGCGGCGTTGGCGGGAACCAAAAAAGTGATCTGATTTGGATTTCCGCCGGTAATTAAATATCTGCTCGTGGCGATTTGTTCACCGGCATCGTTCCAATCGCCGTCGCCATTGAAATCAATCCACGCATTCAAAAAACCGCCGCCGGTCACATTGACGTGCGCGATTCCCATCGCGCCTCGCTTCAATGCGTTGAAGGCTACACCATCTTCGTCGTCGCCATTATTGTCGTCGCCGAGGGCGTTGACTTGCGGTTGGCCGTTGGGTTCGGCGTCCACGCCTCCGCCGAGGCGAATGCCATCATTGATTTTATGGGACGCACCATTTTCCACGGCCAACGTTTGGTATGGAGCCGGAGCATCGCCCCAATCAAAGTTTCCAAAACCGACGTTCGTATTTCCGCCGCTGCCGGGGTTGGCCGCCATTGTGGTCGCATAATCTTCCACTTCGCCGTTTGCCGCAAAACCACCGGGCGCAAGGCCACCGACAGAACTGAGACGGAAACGCCAGTAGGTTTTCCCAGTCGTGCCGGTCGGAACAGCGGATGGATCCACGAGCACGCTGACGTGATTGCTTCCTGACGTGACAGGAAAGCTGGCTAAAATTTGTTCGTTGCCATTTGTCCAGGTGCCGTCGCGATTGTAATCAACCCACGCATCCACGAAACCATTTCCAGAGGAGAAAATTGCCAGCCCGACAAATTGCCCGGCTTGAGGCGCGTTGAGAAACTGCACGCCATTTTCGTCATCCGTGTTGTTGTTGTCATCACCGTCGGCGTTCACCGATGGAAAGCCGTTCTGTTCCGCGTCCACCGAAGCGCCGAGCCGCAATGCGCTGATGGAATGTCGCGCGCCATTGTTTGCCAAAAGTGTGGGATACGTCGTGGGAGCGTCGCCGTAATCCAACGGCGACAAAACCCGGATGGTGATATTGGTGTTAAATGCGCCCGGCCCGCCACATTGGAGGTTCACCGCACTGACGATGTCGAAAAATTCCTGGCCCGGAGCGAAGGTCACATTGGCGATCCCGGTGACATTCAAAGTGAGCGAACTGTTGGCCGGAATACGAGCAAAGTCCCAGAGCAGATCGCCGTTATTATTAGTAACAACCGTGCTGCCGGCCGGCGTGTTCCAAGTAAGAAATTTCAGAATATTCAAATTGGGATTAGACCACTCCAAGGTGCAGCAAGGAATGATCGCCGGGCCGGGATTCTGCAAAGTGATTTGCGCCTGGAAGGTGGAGTTGTTTTGAATCGGCGACGTCACGTTGATTTGCTGCAAACCCGTCCACGCCGGCGCGACGTAATTTGTTCGCGCATGTTGGAGGAAGAAGGCGATCACTCCGGCATTCGCGTCAAAACCGATGTTGTCATTGAGGTCCGGCCAGGTATGACCACCGTCCGTCAGAGTAATAAAATTGACGCTCTTGGCGTTGCCGCAACTGGTGAAACGCGCCAGCACCGCAGTATTTGTCACGAGCGAACTCTGGTTTGTCACGGGCGGGGGGTAACAATCTGTTTCAAAGCGAAAGACCTGATTGTAATTCGTCACCAGATTGGTCACGAAATAAGCGATGGGATTGGTGGTGCAACCATTATTCGTCACCCAGTAATTCGCGGCGGCCAGCGCGGGCGATTGCTGTGAGCCTTCACTGTTGGTTCCACCGAAATACGGGCGCACGCAATCGTTCGTGGCGTTGACAATGAGGATCGGATACGGCTCCAACGAAGGTCCCGGGAGAACAATTGGGTTCGTGCCTTGCGAGGCTGCAATCGTCGAACCGATGCTGGCGAGCGCGGCGAAGACGTTCGTCGTGGTGATGCCAAGTTGATGCGCCATTTGTCCTCCATTGGAAAAGCCGCCCGCATACACGCGCAAATTGTCGATCACCAGTGCGCACTTCAACACGTTGACGAGATCGAGAATGAATTGCGTATCGCCAACCTCGGCTTCGTAAGGACGCGGTACATTGAACATCCAACTCGTGGTGTCATCCCGTCGTGTGGAATCGGGCAGCACCAGGATCATGTTGTTTGAATTGGCATTGTTGAAAAGATCCGGGTGCTGCGCGGCGAATTGATCCGCCGTTTGGCCGCCACCGTGCAAGATGACCGCGAGCGGCGACGGGACGAGATTGGTCGGATTATAATTCTGCGGAATGAATAGCCGATAACTCCGCGTCAGCCCGCCGGAAACCAACTGCAATCCCGGATACATTCCGGGCGCGATGGGAACCGGTGTGTTGGTGAGTATGGAAAAATGCAGCCGAAAGAACTCCTGGCGCAGCGCGGTTTGCAAAACGTTTGTAATCGTGCTGTTGGTGACTTGCGACGGGTAAGGACGCATCACAATTTGCCAGTTCAACAAATTGAATGAGTGCTCAAGCTCCTGTGAGAAATTGGAACTCGATTGCCAAGTGAGTTGAACCTGATTCGTTGCAAGCCGCTGAGCTTGCAACAAGGCCGCGTCAACTTTTGGCGCGAGCCATGCGAACGCGCAAATAACAACTGATAGGAATTTGCAAGTGATAGGAATTTGCTTTTTCGAGGCTGCGCGGTTCAGGGAGAATTGCTTTTGCGTCGGATTCATTTCTTGCGATCTTCCGCCTTTTTCCGGCGGCGTCAAGCTCTGCTTTGTCGCTTTTTGCCGGCTATTTGGTGCTTTGGCCAGCCCGCTCGTGTTCTGACGCCAAGACGTAAAGGTGTCACCCATTGGCGTGAGCGGTTCTTGATATTGATACGTGAGGCGGCGGAGATGAATTGCGTGGCTTTGCCCGGGCGTTCGGATGGCAGGTGCTCGATGGCGTGGCAGCGAGTCTCGGCAATCCAGTCGGGCCGCGTCATTTCGTTCGTAGCAGCCGAGGTATGGAGGTTCTGATCAATTCCGGTCGGAGAAGTTTGAGCCTCGTGACCTCGGCTGCTACGAAGCTCGAAACGCACCGGCACGTCAACCGCGAGCCGCCGAGTCCGCGAGTTTCGTCAACGTCCGTCCCAGACTCGCGGACATGGCTGTCCGCGCTCCGAGGGGCGGTCGGGCTGGCGAGCAACGCGGCGATTTTCTCGAGGCGCTTCCGCACCTCGCCAAGGAGGCATTTTGATGCCGCAGAGGTTCGCGCGGACTCGGTGGCCCTCGCTCCGAGTTTCACCTTGAGAGTGGCGTGGGCGTCGCCGTGGACGATTTTGCCAAGGCTGACTTCGCGCCCGAGTGCCTGGGATAACACGAACGCGTCGAAGGCCAGCAGGAGTTTGTCGTCCCTGGTGAGCTTGTTCCGGTAGATGAAACGGACGGGTATGAACTGCGCGGCCTGGCCCCGGCCTGCGGAGGGGATGCGCTCCACGGCATGGAGGTTGGACTCGATGGAGCAGGAATTCACCTGCGCTTGAATCCTCACATTCGTGGCCAACTGCCACTGGGCAGACTTCAGGTTTTCCGCCTCCGGCGAGACTGCGACTTCGCCGTTCGACCTGCCCTCAACCAATCGCGCCAATTCGTTTGCGCGATAGGATTCGTCCTGCGATTTCACCCACTCGGCGTATGGGTTCCCGCTGGAAACTTCGCCAATGGCGCGCAGCCAGCATTTCGTCGGGCATTTCAAGTGAGCATGGAAAATCTCCGGGGAAATCTTCATACGAAACCAAGCTATCATCTTTTCGAGCCTGAGATAGCGGCTGTCTTTCCGGCGACACCGTAGCGTCAGGCAGCCTCCCGGACGTCGAGCCGTGGCTTCCAGTCCGGCGGAAAGAATCTCCCGCAATTTCGAGCGCGCGGGAAACCTCGTGAGTCGCCTTCCTTCCCGCGTTCTTTCCGGGCGGCAGGATGCACGCCCTCTACGGCAGCCAGGATGGCCGCCGCTACAATCGTCGAGCCTCGCCCACCGAGCCGGCGGCAAATGCGTGAAATTATTTCGCTGTTATCAGGAACTCGACGAGATCGCGCAGGTCACGCTTTGAGAGAATTTCCCCAAGCCCTTCCGGCATGCCGGAGCTTCCGCGATCGCGTGTTTCGATGTTTTTCTTGGCGATTTTGATAATGCCATCCTCAGGCGAATTGATGACGAGTTCTGTTTCGGTCTCGTCCTTGTAGATCCCGGCGTAGCTTTGGCCGTTCTTCATCACGATCAGGATCGTTTCAAATCCTGCGGCAATCTCGGCGTTGGGCAGGACCACGCCCTCGAGCAAATACTGGCGGGTCCAATGAACAGCGGTGCTGTTCATGGAAGGGCCAACGTCGCCCCCTTCGTTGTTTATCTTGTGACAGCGAACGCAGGATGCCTCGGGTCGCTCGAAGAATATTTTCCTGCCCAACTCCGCGCTTCCACCGTAAAGCGATTGTTGAAATTTCCCGAACGCGTCGCTGTTGTTGGCTTCGTAGGTTTTAATTTTCTCTTTCAGTTCGGGAGCGGGATGCTTTTCGACCGCCTCCAACAGCTCCAACTCAAGCTCTCGAGGAAGCGTTTCCGAAATCAATTTGTCCAGCAATCCGGACAGAACGGGAATCGCCTCGGGGCCGGGAATTGTGGCCAGCGACATAACCGCCCCCTGCTGTTCCGGAATGGATCCTTTTTCGAGGGTGGAACGAATCTGCACCACGGCGATTTCCGGATTTAGTTTGGCGGCGATGCGGTTGCCTTCCTTGCGGATCAGCGCGCTTTCGTCTGCCTGGGCGAGTTTTACGGCTTCGGCGAGACTCGCGGCATTGAATTCTCCGAGCGCATGCAACGCCTGCAGGCGCACCTTTTCAGAGTTCTTTTGCGCGGCAAAAAGTTGCTGAAGCGGTTCCGCCGCATCGACGAGTTGCAAGCGCTGGATCGCGTCGATCGCCGCGAGCTTTACCGGGTCCGTCATTGCCGAGGAAAGAATTTTTCCGGCGACGCCTTGCAAGGCGCGGGCCGCCACCTGACGGTCCCGTTGTCCAACGAACGGCCGATAAACACCGACAACGCGATCTCGCGTCCCGGGGTCAGACCAGCTCCCGAGGGCGGTCAATGCCTCTGTAGCGGCGGCCGCTGGGACTCCTTCGCGAGTTGCATAGGCGGCCAGCGCTTGGGCGCTCTCGGGCGAGCCAGCCCGCGAATTGGCGTTAACCACTCGCAATTGCAGCGCTTGATACTGCTCGCTGTGTTTTTCTGAAAAGGGTTGGTTGCTGGAAATGAGTGCGGCCAGCTTCGGCATGGCGGCATTGATGGGAACATCGTTGATGGCGCGGGCCGCTTCGACGACGAGCAATTCGTCGCGGTCGGCCAGGAATTCGGAAATCTCGGGGCTTTCCATCCGGCGCAGGGCGAGCAGGACCGCCATCCGCACGGCGGCAGAATCATCTTTCCCGGCGGCGACCAACTGCGGGACACCCGCGCAGCTACTCAGTGCCACCGCGCCGGCGTGACGCAAATAGACATCGCCATTTTTGTTTTCGCGCAGCATGGCAATGAGGGGCTCGACGGCCGCGCCTTGCTTGAGTTTGCCAAGACTTTGCGCGGCGAAGAACCGGACGCGAAGGCTCGTGTCCGTCAACAACCGCACCAACCCTTCGAATGCCGCCGGGGAACGTTCGTCACCCAAAACTTTCGCGGTTTGCGCGCGAATTTCCGCATCCGGATCTTTGAGCAACGGTAGAAGTTCCTTCAACGTCGCATGATCCCGGCGCCCAATCTGGCCCAGGGCCCAGATGGCATGGCGCCGTGCCACTGGGGCGGCTGAACTGGAGGCCGCGAGCTTTGCGATCTCTGCCACGCCTTGTTGTCCGCGGTCGGCCAACGTGTATTGCGCTTCGAGTCGAACGCGCATGTTTGGGTGCGCCAGACAGGCGAGCAACTCGCCCTGGGGCGTCTTCTCGAAACCGTCAGCCAAAAGCTTTTTTGTCTGGGCGACGATCGGCGACTTGATGGAATTGGTTTCCGCGACCGCGTAGATGCGCCCTTTGCGGTTGCGCTCCCAGCCTTCGCCCCAGTCGGAAAGGTAGAGTTGGCTGTCGGGGCCGAAATCGACATCGGTCGCCTCGACGTTCCAGAGGAACTGTTCGGAATTGATCAGCTCAAAACTGGCGCCGCGGGGCTCGACCGAAAAACTTCGGATACCGCTGCGCGTGACGGCTCCTTTGAATTGGCAGAGGAAAAAATGACCGTCGTATTTGGCGGGCAATCCCGTGCCCGGATAGTAAACGAGTCCGGACGGGCCGTCGTCTAGATTTGCGATGGGCGGCACGATGTAAGCGGCCTGTCCCGCAAAATGCGGAACCCAAAGTTTTTCCAGCATCCACGGCACACTGTCGTAGCCAAGCGGCGGATGTTGATAACCGACGCGCCACCCGCTGTCGCCCCCCTCCACCACGTAAACCCAGCGCTCGTGATCGCCATGATCGAAGTCGTTATCACCCGTGAACAAATTGCCGAACTCGTCGAACGCCAGTTCCTGGGGATTGCGCAAGCCGCGGTGGACCACCTCGAGACCGGAGCCATCCTGGTTGCAGCGAAAGACCGCTCCTTCGTCGGGAAACGCGAGCGTCCTGCGCTCTTTCGTTTCCACGTTCGCGCCACGATCGCCAAAGCTGAAATAGAGCTTTCCGTCCGGACCGAGGATCAGCCCGTGCAGATCGTGACCGGTGTAACTGAAGCGCACGCCGTAGCCGTAGCTCAAAACTTTGCGCGACGTTGCTCCGCCGTTTTCGTTCATCCCTGCCAGTTCGTAAACTGCGGGAATGTTGGCGAACCAGACCTTGCCGCGATGGGCCAGGACGCCGGATGCGATCCCGTCCAGTTGGTTGTTGAATCCATCCGCGTAAACGGAAGAAAAATCGGCGCGACCATCCCCGTCGCGATCTTCCAGAAAACGGATCACCTCGGTTTCCTGGCCCAACTCCTTCGCGGCGGCGCCAAAAAACTTTTCCGTCATTTTCACCCGGTCCTCCACCGTCCGGCAGGCCAGGTCGGCATCGAGCATGGCCATGTAGCGCCGGATATCGAGAACGCTGGTGTTGAATCGATGCGTTTCGGAAACGAAGACCCGGCCGCGTTCATCGAGGCAAAACGCGACGGGATTGGCCAGCATCGGCTCGGCGGCAAAGACGCTCGCGCGAAAGCCGGGAGGCAGGCTGAAATTCTTCAACGCCCTTTGCGCGTCGTCGGATGCGGGTTTAATTGGCTCAATGGCCAGGCGCGGGCTTGCCTCCAACTTGAGCGGGAGTTTCGTATTGCCGGAACTCGCATCCAATTCAACAGCGCGCGCGGCCAGCCCGAAAAAGGTGACGCCAACGATCAGATTCAAAAAGCACATGGATCGCGAATAAAACATGATTTGGAAGGTAAAGCGTTACTTATCGGAATCAAAACTTTTCCGGCGGCCGGTCCCAATGCCATCCCTCTGATCGAGTCAGACGCCAGTCAATGGGAGCGTTATTCAATTCCCTGTCCGATGATTTTTCCGGATCGATGAAAGAACGGTTCACGGCTGGCGCGGAAAATCCATCGAGTGCCAAGTCGATTAAACCGGGCTGTTCGAACTCATTTCATTTTGATGGATGCGCTGGATTCAAGATGGTGATAGAGTATGACTCGAATAAGCGGAGCTGTTTCGCGTCAAACCATGCATATGAAAAGAATTTTATTTTTAGCCTTCGTCGTTTTCACCGGCGTTCAGGCGCGGGCAGAACTTTTTAGCCCGACCTCAATAACGGGGGCGGCCTTGGGCGGAGTGGCAGGCGCCATCATCGGCCACAACAGCGGGCGGCACGCCGGGGAAGGCGCCGCGATCGGCGCGGGTGTGGGTCTGCTGGCGGGCGCGTTAATCGATGACAATCGAGGGCGTCGCGGCCATTCCTCGGGAGGATATTATTCGGGCGGTTATTCGGGCGGTGGCTACCACTCGCCGGGGCGCTCCCATGTCAGTTTTGGCTATTCTTCGGGGCACCACCCGCGTTATCGGCACGGATACGGCGGACATGGTTACCGCGGCTACGGTCATGGCGGCGCTGGTTTGTCCTTTGGATATAGCTATGGCCCGTCCTATTATTCGCGTCCTTATTATGCGCCGGTTATCTCAACACCTGTTTATGCGGAACCTTACTACGTTCAGCAACCGGTGGTTCAGCAGGCGCCTGCGCCTGCGCCAAGCTCGGGTCAGCAAATCACCATCATCAACAACAATTACTACAACTCCTCTTCGGGAAACATGAGCAGCGCCAACGCGATGTTCGGCCGCTGATTCGTGGCGTCATTGGTCGGCTTTTTAATCACAGTTATGAAACTTAAAAGTTATTTATTGCCGTTTTCGCTGGTTTTGATTGGCGGATTCGTCGTCGGTTGCGCGAGCACCGGCGTGCGAAATCCATCCGGGGTTCCGGTCACGGAAATGCGCGCCGATGAACGCGGCTTTGTTGCCGGCACCGGCATGGAATCGCAGGACCTCGTGGCCGTCACCGACAAGATGGCGCGCAGCGTCTTGAGCGTCCCCGAAATCGCCAATGCTCAGGGCATCCCGCGCATCGTTCTGGAACCGGTGATCAATGATACCCGGTTCCCTATCAACAAGGACATCTTCCTCACCCGCATACGGACGGAGCTCAACAAGAACGCCCGGAATAAAGTCCGCTTTCTGGCCCGCGAACAAATGAAGGCGCTTGAACGCGAACGCGACTTGAAACAATCCGGGTTGGTGACGAGCAACAGCGACCCGAACGCCGTCGAATTCAAGGGCGCTGACTTCTTTCTCACCGGCAAATTGTCGGGGATGACCACCCGCACGAGAGCCGGCACCAGCGATTATGTTCTCTACTCTTTTCAACTGATCGACGCGCGCACGAGCGACATCGTTTGGGAGGATTCTGCTGAAATCAAAAAGCAGGGTCTGGAAGACGCCGCGTATCGTTAAATTCCTTTCCCGTTTCCGGCATGAAATTACGTTATCCACGTTGGATGGTTGGGGTGTCTCTGCTGGTTTTGACCGGCTGCGCCACCGCGCCGTCCAATTCCGCGAAATCCTTCAGCGGAAACTCTGTCGTGGATGCCGCCCCCGCTCGCGACAAAGTTCTGGTGGAATATCGCAGCGCGCTTAGTTCCTTGCGCCAGGAACGACTGGACGAAGCCAGGCGGTTGCTCGACGACGCGTTGCTTTCGCTCGGCGGGATTTATGGGAATGATAAGAACGCTAAACGCGCCCGCCGCTTTTTCTCCAGCGAGGACAAGAAGACGTTCATCGGCGAACCCTACGAGCGCGCGATGGCCTATTATTATCGCGGCATTCTTTACTGGATGGATGGCGAACCGGACAACGCGCGGGCTTGTTTTCGCAGCGCGCAGCTTCAGGACAGCGACACGGAGAACAAAGATTACTCGGGCGACTACGTTCTGTTGGATTATCTGGATGGCTTGGCCTCGGCGAAACTGGCCGGAGACGGGTCGGACGCGTTCCAGCGGGCCCAGGCCCTGAGCAAATCCTCTCCGCTTCCGCCGTATGATACAAAAGCCAATGTTTTATTTTTTATCGATTACGGCTCTGCCCCGCTCAAATACGCCACCGGCCAATACGGCGAGGAACTGCGTTTCCGCAGCCAAACGTCGCTGGCGCGCAGCGCGAACATCATCGTAAACGGCCAGACCATCCCCGCACAGTCCTACGACGATTTGTATTTTCAGGCGACCACTCGCGGCGGACGGGTGATGGATCACATCCTCGCCAACAAAGCGGTTTTCAAATCCACCACCGGCTCCGTCGGCGACGCCGCCCTGATCAGTGGCGCGGTTCTTGGAAGCCAGCAGGGCCGCCGCAGCAACATCGATGAAATCGGGCTGGGGCTTGTCCTCGCTGGGCTCGTGAGCAAAGTGGTTTCAGCCGCGACCACCCCGGCGGCCGACACCCGGACATGGGATAATCTGCCGCAGTACTTGAGTTTCGCCGCCTTTTCCCTGCCGCCCGGCCAACACACCGTGCGGGTGGAATTCAATGACGCTCAGGGCCGCCTCCTCTCCAATTTCACAAAAACAGTCACGCTCAATATTCCGGCTGGCGCGCGCGACAGCGTGGTTTACGTCAGCGACAAATCAAACAACTCATAAATTATGAAAAAATTATTCTCACTCGCCCTTTTCGCCGCGCTTGGCATAGCCCTGTCGGGTTGCGCCACAGGCGGAGCCTACTCACCCAAGAATGCCTCGAAAAACGACCTCGAGAATCGCGAGATTCTCGTGTTGATGGATCGGGCAGTTCAACGGTCGATCACCAGTGCCGGCCCGATTCAGACGGCGGTCACTCCCGATGGACGGCTCGAAGTCGTCGCCAATCTTCGCAACCGCGAAGGCAGGCGCATCCAGGTCCAGGTCAATTGCGTCTTCAAAGATGCGCAGGGATTTTCCACCGGAGACGAGACACCGTGGCAAACACTGATTCTCACCGAGAACTCCCAGGAATCGGTGCGCTTCATTTCGATGAACGACAAGGCCAAGCGTTACACAATCCGCGTCCGCGAAGCCCGTTAACTTTCAACCCAAGGTTTAATTATGAAAACTTTCATGCTGCTCGCTCTGCTCGGCGCGGTGGGCTGCGCGTCTTCAAATACGCCGGTTCAATCGGTTACCAAACTCTATCCCGCACCGGCTTCGAGCGCCGCCGAGATTTCTGGAAGCTCGGAACGATTTGTCTATGACCAGAAGCCTTTGCAAGGCCAGCCGGTTCTGGTCGCGCCGGATCAGGCCAGCGCCATCATCGAAAAATTCAAAGGCGCCTACGCGAAACTCAATGACCCGCGCATGCTGCTTTACGTCAACCGGGAATTGGTCGATGAAAAAACCGGCCTGAAACTGGTCGCGCGGACGGAGAAAACAGAAACCACGCGACGCCGCATCGACAGCACCGCTGAAACATCCGGGCAACGATCGAATACAGTCAACATCAATGCCGGGCGGGATGTCACCGTCACTGGATCAGGCGCGGATTATCCCGGCAAAGGGAAGGTCTCGGACATCACCGAACGGTCCTCGAACGAGAATCGTTATCGCATCGAGGAGCGTGGTTCCAAACTGGCGGACCGGCAGACGGTCCGCGATGTGGAACGGCTTTTCGGCCGGCCCCTGCGCGCGGCAGGTGTTTCGTTGGCCGACCAGGGCGTGGCCACGCAGTTGATTGGCGACCGCTCAATTCGCGCGTTCGTCGTCAACACGGAAGGCGAAGCGGCGCGCAAGGATCGCGACGCGTTGGCGAAAATCGCGGATGTCGCGATCGAAGTCCTGATTTCCTCGCGAAACTTGTCCGTCTCCGAAACCACGAGCGACCAGGTTTATTCCGTGCCGGACATCCAGGCCACGGCCATCCGGTTGAAGGACTCGAAAATAATCGGGCAAGCCGCTTCCCGCGACGTGTTGGGACGGGATCGTTTCGCTGGGCGCATCGCGCGAAATTTCGACGTGCAGGACATCACCGAGGCCACCGCGCTGGCTTTGATGGAAGACATCACCGCCAATACGAAATAGTCTTCAAGGAGCGGGTCTGAACAATGTAGTTTCGGGGCGAAAACGGGCGATTGGGAAATGACGTGAGGCAATGATGACGGCTGGGGAAGAGCGAAGGGCTGTTTTTCCAAGCCGCCAGTCGTAATCGGCCAAATTTCTCCGGATCGAGCGACACTCCTCCTGTCGGACTTGGCGTGAGGATCCGGCTCCGGCGGTTCAGGCGGGCGCTCGCGCCAGCAGGTTCCGTCCGATGACGTGCAGGTTGTAGCTCATCACCCCGTAGCCCACATAGCGCAAATAACCTTTCAGGCCCACGTCCAGACACCGGTTCAATCCGTGGTGTTCCAGGCTGTTGATCTCGCTCTCCACCGCACTGTGTTGTTGGCGCAGCGCCACAAATTGCTTTTCGTTTTCACGGTCGGTTTCCGCCGCGTTTTTCTTGCCGCGCTTGGGCATCACCACTTCCGGCACATACAGGCTCAACAACTCCCGATCCGCCGCGCGCGTGAAGCCTTTGTCGAAACTCAAACTGGCCACGCTGCCCGCCCCGTATCTGCCCACCAACCGGTCGGCCACCGGCACGCTCTGCTCCACGTCCGCTTCGCCCACGGGCACGTCGTAGTCCTGGATCAATTGATTCTTGGTCGGTCGCGATCAGCAGCCGGTGGCCCAACTCCACATTCGGGTGTTGCTTGCCTTTCTGGATCCATTCGGTGTGCGGGACGAACCGCCTTCGCCGCAAACACTTTTTCCTTGCTCCGAGCCTCATCTCATGCACGCTCAGGCAACACTATGAGCCGGGAATTTCCGAACCCGCCGCGAGACCGCAATCTCCGGAACAAAATGACCAAAGCCGATTGTCGCGGGCCGATGAAAAACAATTTGACCGGACGCTTCGTCAGCAGCGCGCTGGTTTCGCTCGCCGCCCTGCTGCCGACCTCCCTGCACGCCGCTGATACCCTCGTTTACAAAAAAGCGAACGATCGTGAGTTGAAACTCTTCATCGAAAAACCGGACGCCTGGAAAGCCTCGGATAAACGTCCGGCCATCGTCTTCTTTTTTGGAGGCGGCTGGGTCGGCGGCATTCCCACCCAGTTTGCCAAACAGAGCGAGTATCTCGCCACGCGCGGCATGGTCGGAATTCGCGTGGAATATCGAACCATCCTCAAAGGCGACAAAGGTCCGCCCACTGTTTGTTGCGCCGACGCCAAATCCGCGCTGCGCTATGTTCGATCCCATGCTTCCGAGCTGGGCATCGACCCGCGACGCATTGCCGCTGCCGGCGGTTCCGCAGGAGGACATCTCGCGGCCTTCACCGCTCTGGTCAACGGCCAGGACGATCCGCAGGACGACCTCTCCATTGCTCGCCGACCAGACGCGCTCGTGCTTTTCAATCCTGTGTTTAACAACGGCCCGGGCCACTGGGGACACGAGCGGGTCGGAGATCGTTTCCTCGAGTTTTCGCCCGCCCACAACATCACGAAGAGCGCGCCGCCAACCCTCGTCTTCCTCGGCGACGAGGACAAGCTCATTCCGGTCGCTGTCCTGCGCGACTTCGAGGCCGGGATGAAGCAAGCGGGCGTTCGTTGCGACACGCATGTTTATCCAAAGGCAGGCCACGGTTTTTTCAATCGTGAGCCGCACTTCACCTTGACCTTGATTGAAGCCGACAAATTCCTCTCCTCACTCGGCTGGATCAAGGGTCCGCCGATGTTGCCTGCAACCACAAAATGAAAACCACGACACTCGCCCTCGCCGGCCTCTTGTTGGCTCCGCTCGGCTCGCTTTCAGCCGCCGAACCCATTCCTGCCTTCACGCCCGGCGCGCGCATCCTGTTTCAAGGCGACTCGATCACCGACGGCAACCGGGGACGCAACACGGACCCAAATCACATTCTGGGACACGGCTATGCCTTCATCATCGCGGCACGGCAGGGTGCCGCATTCCCGGCGGCGAAGCTCCACTTCATCAATCGCGGCGTCAGCGGCAACACCGTGCTTGATCTGGAGAAGCGCTGGCAGAATGACACGCTGGAACTCAAACCCGACATCCTGAGCATCCTCATCGGTGTGAACGATAATGGGAAAGGCGTGCCCCTGGACCAGTACGAGCAGACTTACGACAAACTCATTACCGACGCAAGATTGGCAAACCCGGAAACCAAGCTCGTGTTGTGCGAGCCGTTCGGCCTGCCGGTGGGAAAGCGGAAGGAGGATTCCGAAACCTGGTTTGCCGGAATCAAAAAGCGGCAGGAAATCGTCACCCGGCTCGCCCGGAAGCACGGCGCGGCCCTGGTCCGGTTCCAGCGCGTTTTCGACGAGGCAACAAAACGCGCGCCGGCGGATTACTGGATCTGGGACGGCGTCCATCCAACCTACACAGGTCATCAACTCATGGCCGATGAATGGGAACGCGCGGTGCGCGAGTTTTGGAAATAGTCCGTTTCAGGAAAATCAGGGTTCCTCCAGGAAAATATCTGAGTAACCGGCGTATCGGAACGAAACGTATGATCATTAAAACATCAGTTCCTGCAACTCCCGTCCGGCAGTCGCAACCGGCGGTTCCCGAGGCTCCGGAAAAACCCGAGTGCGAGCCGGTCCTCCTCATCCACGGAACCAACGCCAACCAGAAGGCGGCCCACCCGGATTGGTGGCACGTGGGCAGCGATTTCTGCCGGGAAATCAACTCGCTCTTGCAGCAAAGGAAATCGAAAGCGCGCTGCTGGGCGCACCTTTCCACCACGCAGCGGAGCCAGCCCTTCGCCTGGACCGGCGCGAATAGCGAGCTGGATCGCTTTACCGCGGGAAAGGCACTCGCGCTACACGTTGCCCGACTTGAAGACGATCCTGAAATCACACGCTATCACCTGGTGGGTCATTCGCACGGCGGCAACGTCATTCTGCACGCGCTGCGATCGCTGCAATTTCCGCCACGAAAACTCGGTGCGGTGATTTTCATGGGCACACCGGTCCTGCATTTCCGGCACCCGGAGGATTTCGATGTGCGCTGGATAGCGCTGCCGCTTTATTT
>Ga0163152_10004141_pt1 | contig 18261 bp, 17 predicted proteins | sample OliLakLV19MP8IB2_FD_148635 | JGI IMG/M metagenome (GOLD analysis project Ga0163152, IMG submission 148635) | Freshwater microbial mat bacterial communities from Lake Vanda, McMurdo Dry Valleys, Antarctica - Oligotrophic Lake LV.19.MP8.IB-2 | ecosystem: Environmental > Aquatic > Freshwater >...
CCATTGTGGCACGACGCGGTGCAGATGAAGGTCCACAGAGTTTGAGCGTGACCGCAACCCCTACTGGACTTTCTGTCACGGTTGTTCCGGGCGAAACCGATATACAACTCCGGTTTGAATTTGAAGATGCTCCACCATTGCTTGGGTATTTTATTGAATACGGGTTGAGTGAGACGAGCAAAACCGAGCGTCGCCAGGTAGCTCCAGTAGAAACGGTGCGCATTTCAGATCTATTGCCACGCACATATTATTTTACGGTAACACCTATTGATGTCACGGCACATCGAATGGAAGCGATTTCTGTGTCACTTTCTGCAACGCCACTGGGGACCGACGGCTTCCACGGTGCAGCTGGTGACCCTGTTGAGGTGGATCCCAATTATCCCATACCTCCTTCCAATGCCGGAACAGGTATTCCACCACTTGCTTGGTGGGCAGCACTTGCTTGTACCGTACTCTTCTATAGCATCCATCGGCGCAGACAGAAACGTTTCAAACGTACGCAAAATTTTTTACAGATGATGGACACACGTTACGCACGCTAATATAGAGCCATGACAGAACCAACGAAGAAGCACCGGGTTCTCTCTATCGGCGGCGCGACGTTCGATTTGTTTGCACGCACCGTGATGCCATTTACGCATATTGATGCTGGCAGCAAAGTGCCTATTGATAATGTCATTGAAGCTTGTGGTGGCGGAGCTGCGAACACATCGGTGGGCATGAAACGTCTTGGCTGCGATGCCTTCTTTTGTGGCGTGATTGGTAGTGATCAATGGGGAGACAAGCTGCTGAGGAATTTTGACATAGAAGAGGTCAATACCTCTGCTGCTACCATTGTGGAAGGCGAAACAACAAGTTTCTCCATTATTATTGCGGTAGCCGGTGGAGACCGGATTATTTTTACCACACCTGGAACCAACCGCCATTTACAGGATGCCACGTTTGATCGTGAATTGGCAAAAACAATGGATTGGATGTATTTAAACCGATTACATGAGAAGAGCTTCATCATTCAGGATGATATAGCAGCACTTGTATCAGCAAAGGATGGTCCAAAATTCACCTGGAACCCAGGCGGCCGCCAAATTGAAGATGGCGCTGAATCACTAGCGAATCGTTCCCTGCTTGCTCACACCACCTTATTACTGGTGAACCGCGAGGAAGCACTTGCCTTTAGTCAGCAGGAGACACTGGAAAATGCACATAGGCTATTTCACTCACTTGGCGTTGGTATCAGCTGTATTACGGATGGTAGTAATGGAACAACCGCTTTTGATGGAACACAGTTTTACCGCTGCGGAACGCTGAGTACAGCATCCGCGATTGTAGATACCACGGGTGCAGGCGATGCATTTGGCTCCGGAATGACATGGGCACTGCTTCATGGGAAAGACTTGCCAAATTGCCTTAGAGCAGGTACTATAAACGCTACGAGCGTCATCGGTGCCATAGGTGCCGAGACAGAACTCCTCACAGACACAGAAATGGACCGCCGACTCACGTCTGTACCACTTCCTGTGGAGGTTCTCTCCGCTCTTCCATAATTCAATTCCTTTTACGCCATGTCAGACGACACGCTAGTCCAAATTCAAGAACTTCTCGAAAGCGCTCAGGCTTCTCTTAAAACTGCCAATGCGCTGTTGCGTGATATGACGGGCGTAACGGACTCCATGCATGAACGCCATATGGTTCGTGCTAGTACTATGAGTTCCCCAGCCGCAGCCGGTAAGGTGATTGAAGGTATTTTTGATGGCCAAAACATGGTGGATGCCGGCGGCCAGACGTACCCCGTACCAGCTAACTACGCCAGTAAGAGCAAATTGGTAGAAGGCGATGGTATGAAGCTGACGATTACAGACGAAGGAAAATTCATCTACAAGCAAATTGCCCCAATCCCCCGCCGTACAGCGCTGGGTGTTCTCATTTCTGAAGATGGCCAATATAAGGTACTTGCTGAAGGCAAAGCTTTCCGCGTGCTGCTTGCATCTGTCACGTTCTACCGCGCTGAAGCCGGTGATCAAGTAACTATTCTGTTACCGGAAGAAGGTGAAGCCAAGTGGGGTGCCGTCGAAGCAGTTCTTCCAAAGCATGTCGCTGATGCTGCCGCAAAAGCTGGTATGGTTGGCGAGTCCTTCCATGATACGGATGGTGAGCTGAGCCCTGCGGTGGATGACTAATCCAACGTTTGATCGTTTATCGTTTGATAGTTTATTGATAATTGCGTTTGATCAACCCTTTTTCCCGAACCATAAACAAAACCCGCGCACTCCTCCTTCCGCAAGCGTTCGTTTCACGTTATCCTTCCCCCGATGCGCACCTCTGTCCGAGTGATTATTCCTGCGTTTTTAGCAATCTGCTTCGCCGCAGTGCTTTTGACGATTCTCTGGTGGGAGCTCATGCGAGCCGTACCTAGTGATGACACGGTGATGCCGACCCATGAATTAGGTGCCTCACTGCCTGTCGTACAAGTGGAAGATACGTATACCGGAAGTGATGCGGTGCAGGCGCTGTTGCGCGAAGGTGATTTTTTTGCGCTTGAAGGTGACTGGAAACGTGCGCAGGAAAAATATGAAGCAGCTGTCAAAAAAGATGCGGGTCTCATCGGCTTAAAAAAGTTGGCTCAAGCACAGTTACAACGCAGAGACATGGATGGACTTAATCGCACGCTCTCACGCTTGAAAAACAGCAACGCCCCTGCGGAAGATCTTTTATTATTAGAAGTATTGATTGCTCTGCGCACCGGCAATATTCAAGAAGCACGCACCATGCTGAATACCGCAACCGATTCACCACACAAACACTACGGACTGGCGCTGCTTGCGATCATTGAAGGAAACCACACACAGGCACAAGAAGAACTTGTTTTAGTCGCAGCTGGGTTTGACCCGGCACTACGCACATACGCCAAAATTTTCCAAGCCGCCTATGAAGAATATGAACGCTTCCCAGACAGCCCAGAAATTCATCAGATCACTCTCCTCTCTCGTGCCCTAGCGGAAACACAACAATGTGAATTGGCATTGCCGCTCTTAACTCAAGTTGTCAGTAAGCAGGATGATTACCGCGATGCCTGGACGGTGCTTGGCTACTGTGAACTCACCACAGAACGATTCGAAGCCGCTCGGGATGCACTGGAGCGTGCCTATAATTTGGATCCGGAAAAACCGGAGATTCAGTATTTCCTGGCTCGCACGCACAGTGCACTGGCAGATCATGATAATGCTGTCATGTTTGGTCAATATGCCTTGAAGAATGATTTCGAACCGGCAGCAGAAATTCGCCGCTTCTTGGCACGTGAAGCGGAAACAATGGGCGACACCAGTTTGGCCTTTGCTCAATATGAAGCACTCATAGAATTACCCGAAGCAGATATTCACACGTTCACACGGTTCGTATCTGTCAGTATTCAAACCGGCAAACATGATGTTGCACTTGCCGCCGCCACAACAGCTACAGAAAAATGGCCAGATGAAGGCAAGCCATTTGAACTGCTTGGGTCCTCTGAAGAAGCACTTGGCCAAGTAGATCAAGCCATCTTGCATTATCAAAAGGCATTGCAACAAGATCCTCAGCTCCAGAGTGCCAAACAAAAGTTAGCAAACCTTCAATAATCCTTGATGCATCTTTCACATTGATTTGGCCAATACTGCAACGGTATGTGATTTTAGGATCGTTTTGAAATCACTAGACTCATTTGGTGATTGCACATGCTCCTCTTTGGAAAAAATATCTTAGCGTGACAGCAGCATTTGCATTACTTAGTGTGGGATTGGTTGTGAAGAATCTCAAGACACAAGCCGCCCCCTCTTCTGTCTGCATTCAATTTAATGCTACCAAAACACTCAGGTCTGATGCGCAAGCCAGAGTGATCCTGTGGAGTGGTGGGCTGGATGATAACGTGGCTAATGTAAAATTGTATGAAGGTTTTGAGCCCGTGAATGGGATGAAAGTTATCATGACGAATCCTGCTGTCTTGAATGCGATTGGATCATTGAACCAGATTCATGTGTATATACATGTGGCCGGGTATAGGGCGAATAGACTTACGTTGAATGCGCCATTTGAAAGCTGTGCAACGAGTAGCTTGTTGTTTGGGGCATTTACCAATGCCCATAATGTGCAGATGAGTGATTTGCTGAAAGCAGTATCACATATAAGAGGACAGCCTGAGCCAAGTATTACTGCTGTATTGAGTAGTCCCCTGTCGCTTGCTGATGTCATTAGTGCCATTCGGACGTTCCATGCGGCACGTGTGGATGTGCCTGTGTTGTCCGTTGTTACATCATCGAGTTCTAGCATTGTTTCAAGTTCAAGTTCTAAATCCAGTAGTAGCGTGAGTTCCAGCAGTAGTTCTCAGTCGAGTTCTGTTCCTAGCTCGAGTGCGAGTAGTAGTTCTAGATCAAGTTCAAGTGTAGCTTCAGGAACGAAGCCGTTTGCGGATTCGCAGCTTTTAAGCATTGATTGCGTCGCTCAAGGGAACATGAAATTTCATATACAATTCCCTCAAGGACAAATCCCAGCCGATACGCCGTTCTTTATCATGTTCCATGAAGCAGGGGGTGATGTTCCAACATCGCTCATTTGGATGAACACAGATAAACCAGACATCATCAAATTGCGCACGCTCATGAATGATAAAAAATGGGTGTATGTCGTTCCATATTACTATGATCGCTGGCAAGGAATGTCTGATGCGTCCGTCATCAGCAATGAGATCTGTTACGATGCCATGATCGCACGCATTAAAGAAATCCTTCAGAGTGATTATGGTGCCGTTGCAAACAATAATCCACTTTATATTGGAGGTGCCTCTTTTGGGGGCAACAGATCATTACTGCTTGTGAAACGCAATCCATCAAAATATGCCGGCCTTCTGCAACTGTATTCGGCCATTCAAGGCATCTACTATAATCCATGGCCTGGGTTTGATTGGTCACAACTCACTGTCCCCGTATTTATGTTGGTAGGACCAGGTGAAAACAGTATCGGGCCTGCCATGACGCGTCTTTATCATCTCTTGCAACAAGGAACTAACACCACAGTAAAATATGCTATCAATTCTACCATTCCGCATGACCCTCGGAATTTTGACTCAGCAGGCATGGTGGCATTTTTTGAAGCAGGGAAAACAAAGCAACGCACGCTAGAGCAGTGGTGGCCCACGAAGAAAGTTCTGGATCCAGCTGTAGACCGTCTGCCCAATGACAACACTTCTGTATTTTTTTCAGTCGAAGCGTATCAATGGAAATATATGTCAAACTTGGTCGAGCAAACAGTCTCTGCGAAGGAACCACTCAGAATTGCTGGTTGGCCGTATCAAGACAATAGCGGTAAAAAAAGGGTGATTGCCTATCGCCCTAACGATTCCAACTACCAAAAACTAAGCTATGGAGCAATAGCTGACGGACTAAATACGTACTGGGATGAATATCCGTTTTACTATTACTGGAGACTCATGACGGTATATTTCAGCTCACGTGGCTGGGTTTTTATAACGCCAAACGGTTTTGAGATAGATGATATTATCTCTCAAATAACTACCAAGTACCCAACATATACCGATGGAAACTACGGCCTTGGCATAGGATTCAGTGGTAAAAAAGTGGCTGATATGGCGCTCAAGTATCCTACATTTTATAAAGCACTCGTCTTGATTGAGCCACAAATCGATAGTGCCTATGCCACAACATTTGCAGCAACACTTCCGCTTTCTATTCCTGTTGTCTTGAGCGTTCGAAAAACCGATACCAGTGCAAGTGCAATGGCCACACGCCAACTGTATCAATTGCTTAAGGATCAAGGTCGAACCACGATGCTTATGGAAAAAGAGATTGGACTTGAGACAAAATTCCGCGCGCTCACCATGCATAGCGGTGCGTATGAGTTCGATTACCTTCTCTCGGTACCAGCCGGTGCGTATCGCAAAGTAGAGGTAGCATTTACCACATCACCATCCATAAAATATACGATTCTTGAACAGGGTAATGGTGGGTAGATCGTTCGCAACGCCGGTTCGTTACCGATGCGGAATGACATTACTCTCCACTCTCCGCTCTCCATAGCCAGGAGTCGCGACTCCTGGCTATGGATGGGGGGGGTGAGGTATGGGTGCCGGGTGTGGAGATTCGTTGCATAGCAAAAAAGACCGTTGCCGGCCTTTTTTGTCTTTGTGTCTGCTATCCGGGCTATCAATACGTATCATGTGTATGAGGGACGACTGAGCCTTACGTTTGGATAGAGAAACGGTGGTGGAGGAGCACCATTCTCATGCCCTGCTTTTGGTTGCTTGTTTCTCCTCGTAACCGAATCGAGGTCCCCGTGACGGTTCACCGACGTAGAGCGTGAGCTCTAGGGGAACACTGGGGAGTGGGGGTGTGGGTGCGCACGCGTTGAGCACCTCTCATCATACGTGCGTCATGGCAGAGCAGAGAGGAGAGTGACCGGAGGGGAACGGACACGGCGTAGTCCCAAGGGACGAAGCCGGTTGAAGGTGGACGAGGGCGGGGTAATCACGTTTCTATCGTTACCGTCCTTGAAAGCTTTTGGAAGATTGGGCAAGGGGAACGAAGGGAAGACCGTGACAGGTCGCAGACCGCTTTGGAGACTCCGAGGAATATCCTGCGGTCACTCTTCTCTCTACTGTTTGGGCGGTGGTGTGAAGGAAGCGGGAAAGGGTGAATGTTTGTCTTTGTTGTTGATGAATGATTTGCAGAGAGCGTCCACGGAAGGGAGCTTGTGGTGGCCGGGTCGAATCAGGCAAATCTGGGTATCGTACGCATACAGAGAAGAGTGTGCAATGAGGAGGAGTGGGAAGGAGCGAGAAATGTGTTATGAGTATATTTTGTGTTCGGGTTTTTGGCTTTGGGGAGGTAAAGTACATAGGAATATGTTTTTGTTGTTTTGAGAAGGTAATAGCATAAAAAAGAGAGCCGAAGCCCTCTGAAAGTCGGTATCGGCATTCTCCTTAATCCTCTTTCTTGGCAGATGCTGCCAAACGCTTACGGAAGCGATCCACACGGCCGCCACGCGTTTCCTTCTGCTGCTTACCTGTGTAGATATGGTGGCAAATACGGCAGGTTTCCACTGTTTGCTCTAAAACGGTGGATGGGATCAAAAATACCGTACTGCAGTTAGAACAGGTTGTTTTGGCATCTTTGTGCACCTGTGGGTGGATTCCGGTCTTCATAGTTGCAGGATTGTAGGGAGATTTTACCTGATTGCAAGAGTTTAAGAAGCAGCTTTAGCAGCTTTCTTGGCTCGGCGCTCAGCTTTTTTAGCTTCTTTCTCAATTTGCTCAATCTCTTCCATCAATTCCCCTACTTCGCCCTCACGCACTTCTTCCGCAGCTTGAGCAATAGCCTCTTCTGCCTCTTTATCTTCCATGAGCGCACTCATGGTTGCCACTTTGTCACCTGCATTCAAGCGCATAATAATAACGCCTTGGGTAGCCCGGCCGCGGGATGGAATATCAGAGAGTCGCATACGAATGGTCTGTCCCTGGCGGCTGACACAAATTAAATCACCATCGTCACCTTCTTTAAGAACAGCGGCTCCCACAATGTCCCCCGTCTTCACATTCAATTGCGCAGCTTTTACGCCTGTTCCGGCACGGCCCTGCAAACGGTATTGCTCCACTGGTGTCATTTTGCCTAAACCATTTTCCATCACCACCAACAAATTACTCTTATCATCAATGATCACGGCTGCTTCCACTACCTGATCACCCGGTGCCAATTTAATCCCGCGCACGCCAGCTGCAGAACGGCCCATGGCGCGCACATCACCTTCTGTAAAGCGAATGGATTTCCCTTTCTTCGTCAGCAGGAAGATTTCATCTTTTCCAGATGTTGCGAGCACCCATTGCAATTCATCGCCTTCTGGCAGTTTTTGCGCAATGAGTCCGGATTTGCGAATGTTATCAAACTCGGTGAGTTCCGTACGCTTGATGGTTCCTTCACGGGTGGCCATGAACAAATGTGATTTGCCTTCCAAGGTTGATTTAATGATGGATGTAATGCGCTCGCCTGGTTGTAACTGCAACAAGTTCACAATGGCTTGTCCTTTGGCAACGCGGCTGGCCTGTGGTAATTCATACACGGGCGCTTTAAACACGCGGCCTGTATTCGTGAAATACAACAAATCATCGTGATTCATGACGTACAACATAGACATCACTTCATCATCATCTTTGGTAGTGAGACCAATAATCCCCTTTCCACCACGGTTCTGCGCTTTGAATTGCGATGGACTCAAACGCTTTACGTACCCGCCACGCGTGAGTGACACCATCATTGGCGCATTCGGAATAGTATCTTTAGCACTGAAGTGACCAATTTCATACGGAACAATGGTGGTGCGGCGGCCATCACTGTACGCCCGGCGAATTTCCATAATTTCATCCTTCAAAATACCATCGATCTTCTTTGGATCTTTTAAGATGGCTTCGCACTCAGCAATGAACCTGAGTTTCTCTTTTAATTCCTCTTCGATCTTCTTGCGCTCCAATCCAGCCAATGTTTGCAAGCGCATCTGCAGAATGGCATCAGCTTGAATAACGGAAAGCTTGAATTTCTTCACCAAGTTTTCCTTGGCGAGTTCTTTGGTGTCGCTGCCGCGGATGGTTTCAATCACGGCATCAATATCATCAAGTGCAATTTTTAATCCTTCCAAAATATGGGCACGTTCTTTTGCCCTATCTCTGTCAAACGTTACGCGCCTGCGGATGACATTACGGCGATGATCAATGAAAATCTGCAGGAGTTCTTGCAAGTTCATCAATCGTGGCTGCACACCATCTTCCAGCGCAATCATGTTGTACCCAAAACTCGTCTGGAGCTCAGTCATTTTAAACAGCTGGTTCAAAATTTTCTGCGGATAACTATCTTTCTTTAATTCGATGATAATGCGAATACCATCGCGGTCCGATTCATCGCGAATATCAGAAATACCCACAATCATCTTTTCATTCACCAATTCCGCCATGCGTTCGATCATGGTGGATTTATTTACTTGATACGGAATTTCACTAATGCGAATGTGGTAGCGGCCACCGGTTGTCTCTTCAATATCCGCCTTACCACGCATGATAATGCTGCCACGGCCGGTTAAGTAGGCCTGACGGATAGCCTCCTTATTATAGATAACACCACCTGTTGGGAAATCCGGTCCCTGCACAAACTTCAGTAAATCCTCGACTGTTGCTTCTGGAGTATCCATTAAATGGACTGTGGCATCTAAGAGTTCGCCTAAGTTATGTGGTGGAATATTGGTCGCCATACCAACAGCGATACCAACCGTTCCGTTCAACAAAAGGTTTGGTACTTTGGCAGGAAGTACCGCAGGTTCTTTCCGTGAAGCATCGTAGTTTGGCACAAAGTCCACGGTGTCCTTTTCAATATCCATGAGCATTTCCTCCGCCAGTTTCATCATCTTTGCTTCGGTGTAACGCATGGCTGCCGCTCCGTCTCCATCTATGGAACCAAAGTTCCCCTGGCCGTGAATAAGTGGGTACCTCAATGAAAATTCCTGCGCCATACGCACCAAGGATTCATACACGGCACTATCACCATGCGGGTGGTATTTACCAAGCACGTCACCTACCACAAGGGCACATTTGCGGAACTTAGCGGAACTGCGCAGGCCAAGCCCATGCATAGCGTACAAAATACGGCGGTGCACAGGTTTGAGTCCATCACGCGCATCTGGCAACGCGCGGGCAACTATCACACTCATGGCGTATTCCAAGTAACTCTTTTCCATTTCTTGAACAATGGGCCGTGGCACTATTTTGCCAATAGCTGAGATACCGGTGAGTTCCTGCTGTTCTGGGTTTGATTCGGAGTTAGCTTTAGGCATAGAAAAAGGGCGTCAGATGAGGGCATGATAGCGTATTTCACGGTGATACCAAGTTGCAATAAAAATATCAATATTACAGAGAACGATGAATTTTTGTGTACAAAACACACTGCAAGCCCTCTTTAAATCCCCCCTACATAAAACTTCTTCTCTGAAGGCCTTGGAAAAAATGGCGATCCTTCCTCCATTAATTCAGCAATAACAGCTTTCAATGCCGTGCGCGTGACCGATGGATAAGCATGCTTTCCTTGTCCCTCTACCAACCCTACTTGAACCATAAGATCCCGTTCATGAGCAGTAAGACTACAAAGACGTGTGTCTGTAGAATCAGGCACAATTTTTTCTTGCCGCGAGGTCATCATTAAATACTGCAGACCCACTAGTGTAAGGCCACTCAATTGAAAGAGCTCACATAATTTTTCTTCCTCTGTCCTATCAACAACATGTAACCCTTGTTTCACGCGTGGATCTGTAGAGATTTCTTTGGTGTTCTGAGCACCTGAAGAAGTATGCATAGCGCAGGATTGTTGTTAAAAGCAGTAACAAGTGCAACTGTTTGTTTCGTAAACTCTATGGATCGCTTTCTTAAGCCACTATTCGCCTTTTAGGGCTAATCCTGTACGCTACACCCAACACTTTATATGCTCTCTATTGTTTCCACCCCCATCGGCCCTTCGATGAACTCAGGACCTACTCTGTAATGTATTTTTCTTGTTTTTGCTTTGCTCTCTATTGTTTCCACCCCCATCGGCAACCTTGGTGATATCACGCTCCGAGCAATGGAAACCTTAAAGATATGCGATGCGATTGTATGTGAAGACACGCGTGTAACCGGCCAACTCTTGAAACTATTAGATCTCCCAAAAAAAGAATATATCAGTTACCACGGATACAGTGACGAAGGGAAAATTCAGTACATCATGAGCCGCTTACAAAAGGATGAACATTTGGCACTCGTGACGGATGCCGGAACGCCAGGTATTAGTGATCCTGGTTCGATCATTGTGGCGCGCGCCCGTGATGCTGGCATAAAGATTGAAGTAATCCCAGGACCTGCTGCATTCTTGGCAGCACTTTCTGCGAGCGGCTTACCTATTCACCAGTTTTTATATTTAGGATTTCTGCCGATGAAGAAAGGCCGAAAGACTTTATTAGAATCATTTAAGACAGAAGAGCGAACCATCGTCTTTTATGAATCCGTTCATCGGATTGAAAAAACATTGAGTGAACTGGCAGAAGTATTGAAAGATCAGCCCCAACGTAAACTCGTGTTGGCGCGTGAGTTAACCAAGCTTCATGAAGAGCATTTCTGCACCACTATAGAACTGATTTCGGAGCTTACATATACCAAAAAAGGAGAGTTTGTGATAGTTCTTGATAAAGCGTAGCTTGTGGAGTCTCAACCGGGTCTTAGACTGATTGCATGACTCCCCCACCCTCATCATCACCGGCCACAAAAGAAGACATTGCCATGCTCATGGAGCAAATTGGTACGTATTACATGAAAACTGAGAGAAAATTTGCTGATTTCGAAGTGCGCATTGAAGAATCCGAAGAGCGTATCAAGCATCACTTTGATATTGTCGCAGAAGATATGCGGCATGATTATTTGGGTATTTATAAAGATCGAACCGAAGGCTATACGCAAAAGCTGCAAAGCCATGAAAAGCGTATTACACATTTGGAGCGGCAAGCGGCGTAGTGCCAGCTAGGTAATCCTATTCCAAATACTCAAGCGGATTTACATACGCACCATCTTTGGTAGCTTGAAAGTGCAAGTGTGCACCTGTGGTATATGGACCTGCACCATACGTTCCTGGCGTTCCACCGGAGTATCCAATGATCTGGCCCTGCTTCACATCAGACCCTTCACTGATAATCATTTGAAACATGTGGCCATAGAGCGTGGTTAATCCTCCACCGTGACCAAGCAGAATGTACGAGAACCCCTTAGCTCCACCATCGCGTGCTTTAAAGACCACACCATCAGCCGCGGCTCTTACAGGCGTCCCCTGGCGGGTGACAATATCGATAGCATTATGATTCCAACCAAAGCGCTTACGATATTTGGCATCGCTGAAACCAGCCGAAATAGGTCCGCTCACTGGCCACACAAAACCTTCCACCGTTGGCAATTCATAGTTGGCATGTTCACCTGGCCGTGGGTCAAAAATCTTCAAACGAATGAGATCACGTTCCGCCTGGCGCTGGCGCCGCTCTTCTATACGTCTCAGTGCTGCCTGAATTCTCTGCACCTCAGCACTCACTTCCGTCATGATCATTTTTTCTTCGTCTTTCTGTTCCTGCGTCAATTCAATTTCATCTTTGGCGATGGCTATTTTTTTAATGGTATCTTTGTGATCAGCAGCATTTTTTAGCAAATCCGTTTCCGCTTCTGATAATTGTTCACTGAACGCATCTCCCAGCCTAGAAAGATCTGTCGAAAGACTGTCTAAGGCATTTCCTGTTTCAATAAGTGATGTCATGAGTTCCGCCCGAACGCTCTTGAGGGCATCTGTACGTAAATCTTCATTCACACCTTCGCCCAGCGAATCACCAAGCAAGTGTGAAAATACTATCCGAATCGTTTCATCTTTTAGTCCGATATCACTCGTAATGTCTCGTACATGAGCAAGGCGCACGAATGCTCTAAACTGCATGGACTCATTGGTCATCTGTTGCTTTGCCTGTTCCAAATCAGCTACTACATCTGATGAGCGCTGCTTCACTTTGTGAAGTTCTTTACGCAAATATGCTACACGTAACCGAAGTACCCGGCGTTTTTTGACATGCTGCATGAGTTGCCCTTCCAGGGAATCAATGTAATCCTGATTCAATAAACGTGATTCGCGCACACCACGCGCAGAGCGGTACGACTCTTTTGCTTTTTCCATGACACTTTCCAGACGTGATGTGAGTTCTTCACGTGTTTCATCTGATGCTGCCAATGTGCTGTAAAACGGGATACAGAAGATGGCAAGAACGGCCAGAACAATAAGACGATTGAGAATGTGCATTTCTAAATATTATACCACAAAATGGCAATCTGTGGAACAGCGGATTTGGCCGATTCAGTGTTTCCAAATGGCTGAAATCTGTAGTACGCTCGCTGCCATGATTGCGCACCTTAGAGGGTCTATACTCAAACTTCACCCCGGCGAAATTCACGTGGATGTCCACGGCGTTGGCTATGCGGTGACTGTTCCCTTAGATGTGTGGGATACGCTGGAAGGAGCAGCCGAACACATGCTCTGGATTTCTACGTACGTGCGTGAAGACCGCTTTGCACTGTTTGGTTTTGCTGATCGCACAGGGCGGACACTCTTTGAAGAGTTTTTGAAGAAACAAGGCGTTGGTCCGCGCCTTGCTTTAGAACTCTGCGCTGTCCCCCGCACCATGTTGCTGCAAGCCATTCACGAACAAGATGACCGCATTCTGACAGCCGTGAAAGGCATTGGTAAAAAAACTGCTGAAAAATTACTGATAGATCTGACGGCCATGCTGGAAAAAGATCCGGACTTATTTGGGGCAACAACGGATGCTTCAATAGGTTCTGTCCGTGGAGACTTTGATGCAGATGCCATAGCCGCTCTCAAGTCTCTTGGTTATGATCATCAAACGATTCTGCTGACGCTCAAAGATGTACCATCTGATTTAGCTTCTACAGAAGAACGGGTAGCAGCTGCATTGCGATCTTTATAAAATTTTCGTAAAACAACCGCTAAGGGAAATAAAACATTCCTCTGAATCTTCTGACTCTTCTGAATCCTCTGACTCCTCTCTTCCATGCTCCACCTCGATATCAACGCCGCTACTGCCAAAGCTGTCACGCCTTCCATGGGTGTGCCAGACCAGGAACTCACATCGCTTCGCACCACTATGAAGCGCAATATTGAAGAATGGCTGAAAGAGCGCGCTGCCGGTGAACACGGCTGGTCCATGAACCCGTACGATAAAGATGCCGTTGCAACCGTGAAAGATATGGCAGCAACCATTAAAAATGAAGGTATCCAAACTATTTTATGGATTGGCATTGGCGGATCAGGCCTTGGCCCTAAAGTGCTGCAGGAAGTATTTGAAGAACCGGAATCGATGGAATTTATTTTGTTGGATACCTTAGACCCAGCTGTACTTCTACGTATTCTCAGGACCATCAATTGGAAACAAACCATGATAGTTATTGCCAGTAAGTCCGGTGAAACGTTAGAGCCGATGAGTTTATTCTTTCTGTGTTACGAAGAGCTTAAAAAAATACGGCGTGATAAAGCAGCTGATCGCGTAATTGCCATTACAGACCCGGAGAAAGGATTTCTGCACGACTATTGTGTAGAAGAAGGTATTCGCATGTTGCCGCTGCCGCCAGATGTTGGTGGCCGCTATTCCATTTTCACGCCCATTGGATTGCTGCCAATTGCCTTATTTGATGCCGATGTAGACGCGTTTGTGCGCGGTGCTAAAGAGATGGATACGCTGTGCCAGGAAACAAACTTAGATGAAAACCCAGCCGCACTTTTGGCATCAGTCCAATTTATTTTAGATACCAAACGCAATTATCCGCTGCGGATTATTATGCCGTATTCACAGCGCATGCGTTCCATTGCCGGTTGGGGCCAGCAGCTCATAGCAGAAAGCCTTGGCAAAAAAGAAACCGGTAACCCTATTCCTATGGCTGCTGTTGGTACGCAAGATCAGCACTCGTTGTTACAACAGTGGATGCAAGGTCCGCGTAAGAGTTGGCACTTGTTCATTACGGAAAAAGAGAAACCACGCCTGACGCTGCCAACGGAATTACCTGCTTCGTATCAGTACCTTGCTGGGAAAACATTCAGCCAGTTATTAGATGCGTGCTACGAAGGCACCAGCCAAGCGCTGCTTAATGTGAAACGGCCATCGGTCACCATTACATTGCCGCGTCTGGATAGTTATAACTTAGGCCAACTGTTCTTTCTGCTGATGGCGGAAGTGGCCCTGCTCGGAAAGCTCTATCGTATTGATCCCTATGGCCAGCCGGGTGTGGAAATGGGCAAGCAAATTACCAAGGGAATTTTGAGCCGCGGAAGGGAGGATTAACGCCGAATCGTTTGTTTGTTTGATGGTTTATCAATGGAAAAATATGATGCTATATAACTCATTAGTAATTAATTGAGACTTTTCTTGAGGCTGAAATAATAATGCAGTATATGTATGGCATGACTAAAACAGTGGCCGCAGCAAAAGTGGGAAAGAATATTATCGAACTTCTTCAAAAGATTCAGATGCCTGGTGGATCGGTTGTGATTACAGAAGATGGTCATCCTAAAGGAGTACTTATGTCATTTGATGAGTTTGAGGGCTGGAAGGAAACATTGGATATTATGTCTGACCCGGAAGAAGTTGCGGCTATAAGAGAGTCATTACAAGAGATAGCGCGAGGAGAAGTAATTAGTTTTGATGAATTACAGAAAAACATCGGCGCATAGTCTTCGATACGTCCCGCCTGTGTCATGCTGAGTAGGCTGGAGCCGCAGCGGAAGCCGTATCGAAGCATACCGGCGGGGCTACTCAGACTGACATTATTATCGTTATCGAAAAACGATCAACGTAGTAGCGTTATCAGCAGTAAACACTTATACTTACGATGAATTTTCCCCACAAACCTTTATGGCGTTAGAACTTACTGATGCAACGTTTGAGCAGGAAGTACTCAAATCTGATATTCCTGTCATTGTCGATTTTTGGGCACCATGGTGCGGCCCCTGCAAAGCTATGACTCCTATTGTGGAAGAACTGGGTGAGGAACTTGCCGGTAAAGTGAAAGTAGCCAAAATGAACGTAGATGAGAACGGTATGTATGCAGGCCAATTCAGTGTGATGAGTATTCCAACGTTCATTGTGTTTAAGAATGGCGAACCCGTGAAGACGGTTGTTGGAACGCGCTCTAAAGAAGACATGCGCGCCACGATTGATGCTGCCATTGCTGCCTAATGACACGCCTTCTTTTTGGACTGGCCGGCATTGCCTTTGCCTACGTACTCCTCAAGTACCGTGAAGCCGTTGGTGATATGATTGGCGATGCTGAGTGGATGCGGAAGATTGGCGGCGTGTATAACTTGGTCATTGTAACCGCTACTTTGGTATTTTTCTGGAGTGTCGCCTACCTCACCGGAACAGAAGATATCCTGTTTGCTCCACTAAAATTCCTTATTCCAGGGCTGATTAAGAACCAGGCTGCGCCGCTTATATAAACTGTCTACGCCTTATCTCCTAAATCATCAGGAAATAAGATGAGAATAGGACTGTTAAGATCAATATGCTCCAAATCAATCTCAGATCCGTTTGCCGCTATAAATGTTAAGGTGTGCAAGTTCAAAATATCATCAGGTGTAAGAACGACGGCGTGATTCCCTACTTCTTTTCTTGTCAGTGGAAGACCGTATTCTGCCAATTGAATTAGTGTTTCAATATCAAAGTTATCAGGACTGATTTCGCCTGATTCCCGGAGTTGCGCCAGTTTCATTTGATCATCCGTGAGATGCAAAGGCGTCAGCAATTGCTCATGAATATGAGCACGATCCTTATCAAGCTGATCCTGTGATCTATCATTTGGACCCTCTTTTTCATCAGAGCCCTGCTCTAAGCCGTATGGGCGTTAGTGGTCTTCATATTTACTATTATAACAGTAAATTATTTTATATCAATGTATTGATTGAGAAGCGGCCATGATAAGAACCACTGGCATCCCAAAAGACTCTCTGTAGAATAGGCGGGAACTTGGGGCTGTAGCTCAATTGGTAGAGCACCTGCTTTGCAAGCAGGGGGTTAGGGGTTCGAGTCCCCTCAGCTCCACCATTCGGGAAAAGAGGTATAAACAATTCCTCAATTTCCCTATTAAAGGCCAAACTTACTACTTTACGGTCTTTTACAGTAAAGTTCCCAAAGAGGAATTTGGCCATTTGATGAAGCGACTCACCATGTGCAGCTTTCCAGCTTTCTGCTGCGGAAATCAGGAAGTTCCCAAACTCATCATAGTCGAAAGATTTTAGAGCGCTGCATTTGTCGAGCCGCTCAATATCTGTTCTGCAGCTATCAATAGTACTTTCATAGCGCACTTTTTCCTGCTCATAGATCCTACGCTCTGTTGCATCGAGAGATTTGCCAACTGTTCCGAGAACGACGTCTCGCAGCTTTTCTTCAGCTATGTTCTTCACCTCGGTCAGTTTTTTCTTCTGCTGCCTTGCCTCCTCGTAACTGAGGCTAAGGTGGCGCTTTATATGATCGGCATAGGCAACGCGGAGAATAATGCGCTGCTCATCAGTTGGATTGAACACCTCCTTCAATGCTGCATAACCAGCATCCACAATCTCCTTGGCACGAATCAAGGGCTGTTTATATGGGCAGAGCGCTCGATCTTTGCATTGGAGGTACAAGTATTTTTTCTTTCCTCTATGTGGAATACAGGGCTTCCCACATACACAGCGGACAATGCCACCTCTGAACGGGTCATGGTGCCTCGCCGATACATTAACTGCCGCTCGTCCTGCTTTCCGGCATTTTTCCCATTCTTCAAAAGTTACCATTGGTTTGAAATCATACAATTCCCGCAAATCGATCATCGTATTTTTCTGACGAAGGAGTCCATAATAAATTGGATCGCTGAATATCTGTGAAAGTGTGTTTTTGTTCGTTCTAAAAATCTTTCCTTTCTCTGTTTTTCTGTGGATGCCTGCAATCCTTATCCAATCCATGATCTGAAAATATGTTTTCCCCTCAAGTCGCATCTCCCATACCTTTTTGATACGGCCATAAAGCTCTGGATGTGGTTCGTACAATCCTGCCTCATTGCGGATATAACCCCACTTGTACGTTCCTACAGAGATTCCTTGGTTTAAGTTACTGTTCACGCCTCTCCTAATATTATCCGAAAGACGATCACTGTATTCCTTCGACATCACAAACATTATTCCCAGCATCATCTTTCCCGCTGTGTTGTTTTCAAAGCTGAAAGTGCAGAATTTTAAGTCCTTGAGCAAACCGTCATCGATGAGGCCGGTTATCATCCCTCCTTCGGGTCCATTTCTTGCAAGACGGTCGGGATGCCAGCAAATGACACCCTGGATTTCGCCCTTTTTTATTAGCCTCAATAGACTATCGAACACGGGACGATTACCTGACTTCTTTGCCGATTGTGCGAGGCAGCATGAATGACTTTGAACGTGAGTTCGCACACTTCCTCGAAGATAAGGAAGATCGCACATATTGGTGGTATAGGAATACGCCCAAGAGTGGCTATCGACTCATCGGCTGGAGAAAGGGGAAGTTCTATCCAGATTTTATTTTCACAACGAGTAGCGAGAAACCAGACGAATTCCAGAAAATCTTCGTTGTGGAAACAAAGGGTGCACAGCTCGCTCGCACAGAGGATAC
>Ga0163152_10004144_pt1 | contig 18255 bp, 21 predicted proteins | sample OliLakLV19MP8IB2_FD_148635 | JGI IMG/M metagenome (GOLD analysis project Ga0163152, IMG submission 148635) | Freshwater microbial mat bacterial communities from Lake Vanda, McMurdo Dry Valleys, Antarctica - Oligotrophic Lake LV.19.MP8.IB-2 | ecosystem: Environmental > Aquatic > Freshwater >...
TTGTCCATGACTAAGTACCTCGAGATTCGTCGTTCGTCCGACGGTTGCACCAGCCATCAGCACCTGGGGGAACCGACATCAAGAACGGCAACGCCGCCGCTACGCGGTCGAAGCGCAGCGCAGATTCTTGAAGTTGGTGGGTCCCACGTGCTTAGCTCAGACAACCGGCGGCGGCGTACCGCTTAGGGTGCTTTGCTGTTTTGCACCTGACCGACACCATCTCCCCGTCAGGGGACCCCTAATCGACGAATTCGCTGACGAACTTGTCAAAGAGTTATCCGAGTGGTAACCAGGTGCCTGAAATCAGGCAGCAACGTCTTCCGGAGGTTTCCGGAAATCCCGGAAATTGCGACCACGACAGCAACTCGGCTTTCTGGGTTTTCAGACCTTCGGAGAGTCCACGCAATTCTGCTGCGCCACCACATGCAGTGACGCATGAAACGATCTCCCGATTGTGAACCACAAAAACAATCCGGAAAAACAAATTTAAAGAGGGCAGGAGCTTTCGCCCCTGCCTTTGTTTTAGCCTTTTGCTGCGGCAGCTTTTGCCTTGGCTCAGCCGTTGTTACTCGGACTGCGTTTCCTCCATAGAGCTTGGCTTTCTGCCACAGAGGTGAAAGCTAGTGAGCTTTATCACCGGCTTGGTCAGCTGCACCTTAACACCGTTCACTTCCTTGGAATAGGTGGAGATTGCCAGTCTGCCATTGATCACTACTTCGCGTCCCTTAGTTATTGTCTTGAGTGCGCGGTCGCCAAGGCCATTCCATGCATCCACATCGATCCAAAGTGTTTTGTCTTCGTCCTCCTTGGCTGTAAACTCTTTCACTGCGACCGAGAATTTGACCACCTTGTTGCCCGTATCACCAAAGGTAACGGCGTGAGGGGTTTGGCCGACGTGTCCGACGATTGTGATTTGGTTGTTCATTCTATTTTTGCACCTCCGGTGCTGTGCTAGGTGCCATCACAAAAGACATAAGCGTCAGCCCGCATGCGGCTTTTAGATCATGCAATGTCGCGCTTGCGCGCCCCAGCGGGGTTGCCTTGCAGGATCTAAAAGTTATGTCAGTCTCGCACCGTAATTGCACTGGCGCAGGTGGTAGCAAAATAGAACAGACATATCCAACTGTCGGATGCGCTCGGCATCTTTAACCCCTTGCTCCGCCTGCCGCTGGAGGGCAACAAGGTGGTCTTCGGCGCGTGAAAGAAATCAAGCTCAAGGACGAAGACAATTAGTGGAGCGCTGATGATGCCCCTGCCTGGGCGAACGCTTTGAACGCTCAAGACAATCGCACTCGCGAAATGGTAATCAATAAGACAGGAGACTGGCTGGCTCCCCCAAAGGAAGTGAACACCGATGCAGATGATTGAGCCGGTCATACTCACCAGACAAAAACAGAGGCAAAAGCCAATCTCATAGAAACGCAGTCCGAAAAATTCAGGATGAAGCCAAAGGGATTGCCGCGATAAAAGGCTTCCGGCTGGGGCGAAAGTCCCTGCGCCTGTTTGTTTTTCCGCTACCTTTTGGCAACTAATACAAGGGCGAGCCTTGCGGCCCGCCCTTTTGCATCTGGTTTACTTAGTCCATTGGGCAATCTGTTCCTTAACTGTTGATGCCGATTCCGGTGTCATCATCTTGGTGAAGGTATCAAACCCATGTACCTCCAGCCAAATCTTATGCACCGTCCCGTAACCGTATACATGCACCGTTCGCGGCTTTGTCACTCCTTGCAAAAGTCGAAAGATAACAATCCCACTTCTATCCAAATGTGCTTTCACTGTGCGTTTTGGTTTTCTCATTGTGTAATTCTCCATTGTGTTAATAGAAATGCCGGCGGACCCAAGCCCGCCGGCACAATCAACTAGACCTTCTTGTACTTATCGGGAATTCGCCCATCCCAGGCGGTTGTTTGCACACCAGGCAATAACTTTTGAAATGTATTCCTGATCGCTTGCGCTGAATTTTGTATCTCCTTCAGAAAGTGAGGGGCAGCTTGCACCACCCCTTGTGGATTCTAGGTAAGGTCGCCCAGGAGGCACCGAGCTTTCTTACGCGCATAGTGCAATCTCGATCGCACTGTACCGAGATTGGTTTTTGTCATCTCCGAAATCTGCTCATAGCTGAAGCCATAAGCGTGTAGAACAAGCACTCTACGTAACGGTTCTGCCAGTTGCTGCAACATCGATTTAAGTTGCGGCAGCAGGTCCGGATCGCGCTCATCGCGGCTGAGAATGTAATTGCTGCTTCTGTGCACGTAACCATCTTGGTCAGCACGCTCACAAACAGATTGCTCATTCTCGAGATCGTCAAACAAGCACAGATACTGCGCTTCCCGCACATGGCTGCGACCGACATCATAAGCAGTGGTGCGAATTACTTTAAACAACCATGAAGCTGTTGCCGGTCTGCCATCTTTCTTGTTGAGCAACTTCACCATCGCCATCTGCGCCACATCGTCCGGATCGCAAGACCCAATGCGCCCGTATCGTCGAGCCATTTTCCTTGCTCTAATTAGCATTGAAGCTATGTCGCTGTCAGTTCGTTGAACTTCTTGCATGTGAATTACCTCCAGGAGTACTCGGCTTTTCGCCAAACTCCGGGGGAACGGGGGAGGCTCTGCGGGTCAAGCGGAAACGAGCCCCTGGTCTACCGCAAAACAACCGAGACGCTTGAGGCGCGGTGGCGCCACCCCCGTAAGCTAAAAAGGCGAAAAGAGCCAAGATTGGCTGCTGGTCCAATTGCAGGCTTAAGCAGATCGACTCCAGCAAGTGACACCATACAGCCGGTCAGCAATGCCGACCGACTGCTTGTGCCACCATCTAGCGCTGGATCTGACTTACCTTTATTGGCTCGAAATCAGAATCTCGCTTGATTCTTTCGTAGCCAGCATCGCAATTAACCTGCTCAAATTCAGCAAGCGAAAAGTACCCCAGCTCCCTTTCAAACCCAAGAACGACACCAAAGAACAGATCACTGCCGTCAAACTCCGTTGCGTACCAGCTCCAATTTCCCAGCGAGTCAAAAAAGCGTACAACTGCAACTGGATCAGGATTGTTCTCCTGAAAGTACAACGGTGCTAGCTGCTCTTTGATGTCCTTTGTTAGCAATGCCATTTCTGTAACTCCCTGTTAGTGCGGCTTTTTCGCCGGACACGGGGTACGGGGGCGGCTCTGCGGGTCAAGCGGAAATGACTAACAAGTTCGCCAAATGACTACCGGACGCGCTTGACGCGTGGTGGCGCTGCCACCGTAAACTTGAAAAAACGAAAAAGCCCAGGCTCACTGCCGCCTGTTTTCAGTCGCAAGGTCTGGCGGCACGTCCCACTAACTTCAGTCTGCCGTGTTCGCGGCGGGCACCTGACCCACATGCCGGTATTACGAAGAACCGGGGACCCAAGGTCACGGCCGGCGAAGCCGCCGCGCAGCGGTTGCCTTGACCTTGGGGGTTCGAGTTAGGCTTTTCGCCGGGCATGGGAGCTGCCGCGGGGTCGATGATAAGGGCACCAGCACAAAGACTTTGAAAACTTCAACCGATGAGCTTCGCCCTGAGAATCACCCTGGTGGATCTTGCAACTTCCAATCCAACTGAGCATCTCCCTCTGCGGGGCGGAAGTAATAGCGGGCACTGCCTGCAGTGGCGCACAACAAAAGCAAAAACGCTGTCGGAAGTCGTGGATTTGAGGATGACTGTAATTTGCCACAATGTTTGACCGAATCTGTTCGGCTTAGCCATGGAAAGCTAAATCTGCAGGAAGACTTCGCCCCCAGATTCTTTGACTATTTTGGAGCTGCCACTCCCGCCGTCTCCGGATCTGTGGGGGAGGTGGCGGAGCGATCCGTCACCTTATCCCGATTGTCACGAACCACGTAAAAGGGCCGGGAAGATCCATCTATGACAGGGGACTTGCAAGCCTTTGTTGTTCTCGTTTTCAGCCCCTGGCATAGATGTGATTCTTCCTGGCGATAACGGCCTTTTTACCCGGTTCGCAGAGTTCAAATTGCGGCCGAGATACGTCGTTCGTCACACCCGATCCCGAAATAGGTTATACTGGAATTGTAAAGAATGTAGGGAAAGTAAGCCATGGAAAAGGTCAAGTGCGTCACTGTTTCCACCAAAGGACAGATTACCCTGTCTAGTCACACGCGCAAACAGCTGGGGCTCGAAAAGGGCAGTACCCTCATGGAGATCGTAGTTGGCAATTGCATCATTCTAATGCCCCAGAACCAAGTCTTAGAGCAAGTACGCAGGCGTGCCCAAGCAGCTTTGCAAAAGTCAGGCGTCAGCATGGATGAGATTAACGTGGAAGTTGAGCGGCTGAAAGCAGAACGTTTTACTGAGCTATACCCAGATCTGGCCTAGATGACTAACCCGGAAGTACGGCTGCTCTTTGCTGATTCAAACGTATTTGTAGAGGACCTGTTTGTTGCAGACTCCGCAGCCTCTTTGGTCATGGACATGGTCGCTGCTGGCTCCTATCGGCTATGCACGTGTCAGACAGTTATCAACGATGTGGAAAGAGCAATCCTTCAAAAGTTAAGCAAGGCACCGGAGTTACTCGACCAATTCGTCTTAGACTGGCAACAGTTGCAGCATGAAGTAAATTTGCAAGTTGTACCTGATGCTGCACCGGATTTGGTGCGGCAAACATATCACTCATACATTGCACTTATGCGACACAAGAACGATATCCCGATCCTTGCCTGTGCATTGACAATAAAACCTTACATTGTCCTGTCGGGCAATCGCGAACACTTTAACGACAAAGTAGCCGCAGAGTCAGGCATTCCAATGCTGTCATGTGAAGAATTCGTCCAAATCGTTGCCGTGATTTAGGCAGATTCGGGTCCCGTGTCTGATAATCCTATGATAGATATTTGCCTTTTGTTTAAAAACACCAAACTATAAGGCTTGGGAAAATTCCGAGGGGGCTGGGCTTACAACTCCTAATTTACAAACGTGTCTCAAACGGGATACAATTTCAAGATAAGGAGAACTTGTCTCATGGCCAAAGACGCTTTTATCCGTGCCAGAACTGATGCTCGTCTGAAAGAGAAGGTTGAGTGCATCTTTGCCAAGCTTGGACTCAACACGACTGATGCTATCAATCTGTTTTTTCATCAAGTCGCGATTCAGGGTGGACTGCCATTTGATGTTCGGGTTCCCAATGCCGAGACTCTCCAAGCACTGCATGACCTTGAACACAATCACGACATTACCACTGGTTCGCTGTCCGATTTCAAAAGCTCCCTTGGTATCTAATGTTTGCTATTCGAGAGAGTGCCGCTTTTCGCCGCGATCTCAAAAAAGTCCGAAAACGTGGCAAAGACCTCTTTAAGTTATATGCGGTCGTTGAAATTCTAGCTACTGGTGGGACATTGGACAGAAAACATGGTCCCCATCCACTCACAGGTAACTGGAAACCCTGCTGGGACTGTCACATAGAACCAGATTGGATTTTGATCTACTTGGTGACGGACGTAGCCGTTGAACTGGTCCGCACCGGCTCCCATGCCGATCTGTTCCAGTCCTGATGCCGGTATCTTAACTCTTGCGGTCCTGCTTGCCGTCGCGGCCAAGCTTGGATAGCAATTCGGCATTTTGGGTCTTCAGACCTTCGGACAACCCGCGTAATTCTGCGGCTTCTTTGATAGCGGCGTCTCTTTCGGACCGATCTGTCTTACTGGCTTGTTCTGCCTTCTCAAGTTGCCGCTGCGTCTCATCCCGCCTGCTTAGCGCGTCGGCTTTCTCATTTTCAAGTTTTTGCGCTTTGTTTTGTGCTTCAGAAAGCGCGTTGTTGAGGTTCGCGATCTGCTGGGCCGCCTTTTCCTGTGCCGATTCTGCCGCTGTACTGATTCTCTGGATCTCCTGCTGGCGACTTGTTCTCTCCTTGTCTATCTCGCCGTGCAACCGCTCTAGCTCTGTTTCTTGCGATTTGACCTGGTGTTGCAATTGATCGACAGTTGCCCTATATGCAGCACCATCAGTCTGCGATTTCTGCACCGCCGCTTCCAGCTCGGCTACTCGTTCCTTAAAACTATCGATCTGTTGTGCGTCCGCTTCGCTTTCAGCCTCAAGCTTCCCGATAGCGTCCAGGGCTCCCTGAAACTGCTTCAAAGCGGCATCAACATCTTCGGCTGCTTTTTCCTTCGCCGCCAGGACTGCCCGCCCGGCCTCTTGAGTGGCCAGCCGCCACGCATTAGCAAAAGCCCACTGCACTCCTGCCGGGATTTCTTCAGGTGCCGTTATTACCACGGCGTGGCGCCGGTGCTGCCATTCCTCTAACAGCTTATAGATGGTTCGCAAGCTCCCCCCGCCTAAGGCATCGAGCAAAGCCACCGCCGTCACTTCCTTGCCTTCTGCCTGGAGCCGGTTCGCGGTCTCGAATAACTCATCAGCCGCTATCGCCCGCCTGCGTGCCATAGCACTCACCTCTCTTGCCTATTCCATTATTTTACCATAGCTATTATCTTTACCATTACTTTTATTATTACTATTATTACCAATTTAATGGCACAAAATGCGCCTAAATTTTGCCAAACGCGCGCTGGCGCGGGTGTGCACGTAATATAGCCCCCCTCTCCTCCGTCAGACGGACGCCACCGCCCGCACCGGGAACACTAGCGCTACTAACCGTTCCAGTGCTCCCCGGACCACGCAAATCATCTTTTGAAATTGCGACAGTTGCAGTTAGAGTGGCGCCCAAAGCTTCCATAGAAAACATCTTGGTTTGCGGTAAATGGCGGGAACCCAGCGGAGGCTCTGCGGAACTAGGGGAGATTAAGGAACAAACCAAGTCCCAAGGCTTAACCCACCGACACGCTTGTGCGCCAGTGTTTGACCCCGGAGCTAGTCTCATAGTGAGTGCCGGCGATAAGGACTCAGCCGTAGTTACCGTTGAGTTGTTCACCGTCGCTCCGAAGTGTTTTAAGCGGAGGGAGTCAAACACCATAGAAACAAAAGACGCTAGATCCACAACGAATGAGTCTAATGCTGATGGGATCAAGTCGATTACAGGTGCCGGCTCATTGGACACCAAGCCCAACACACCAGAAGAACTTATGGCAGCTACAGGCAGTTTTAACTCTGACTGACTAAAAACGATGAATTCATTTTTTTCTTGAACTTCTTCAGAGCCAGAAGGACAGAAGACAGCGGCAACAACCGGAGCGCGCAAGCTAAGATCGCCTCCCACGCGTGACAACCCGAAAATGCCCCAGATGTCATTATGCCTGCGGATAGTCTTATGGTCACAGCCGGACAGTCTCGCCAGCCCCCTTAACGTCACTCGGCGGCCGGTCTCCACTAGCTTGACAAGAGCGGCCCGGATCTTTTCTCTTGCCGTTTCCTCGCGCCCGATGTTTCCTTTTTTGAAATCCTCGGGATACCAAACGCGGCCCGTTGTTTTGCTGAGATCTTCCAGGCGATCGATCGCGCGCTCGGTAAGCGGGTAGCTTGCGCGCTGGCGCTCTACGCCCTCTCTAGCCTCCCAATTGCACGCCCGCCTTATGTCCGTACCTATTTCTTTCCAATCGCCTCTTAAAACCGATTTTGAAAACCCATTGTGTTTTTCTCTCAGCCAAGCCTCGATGGCGGGCACTCTCTGGTCGGCCCTGCCAACACCAGGAAGCGCCCTAACTCCTTCTCTCTCGTCTCCATACCAGAGATAATGCCCCACGCAGAGCACGGCATGATGGCGCTGAGCTGGCGCCGTTAGCCCGTTTAGCCAATAAGCGCGACCACAATTATAAACTTCGGGGATCATTCCAGCGTTAGTAAAAAAGGCTGAAAAGCCGTCTTCTTCTATGTCTTCAGCTTGGAACTCGCGCGATTGTATTGCCGCGGCGGCGGTTTGGATCTCTTTTAATCGACTATCTATGCGCTTTTGTACTGGTGTCCACTCGTGCGCTGACACCTCCAGGTCCTCTACAAACCTGGATATTGCCTCATCTGCAGTTAGCTCTTCCCGGCGCAATTTTACCGCGCCCTGGTCATCTAGCCAGGCAAAGCCGCGCTGTAATGGCAATCTCAAACCATTGTTTGACGGAAATATTTCTAGCTGTCCTGGTTTGATCTCATAGCCCTCTGCCGTTAGCCACTGCTTGAGCGCTTTGTGTACGGTCTGGCAGTCAACCCAGGAAGAGAAAGAAAGGTATAAGTGCCAGCCTTCACTGTCACTTGATTGATAATATTGCGGGCTATTCAAGCCGATAGAAGCTAGCGAATGCCTCAGCCTGGCTAGTCCTAGCTCATTGTGATATTGGCTTGTCTCGTCTATATCGAGGACGGCAAAGCGCGTTTGCTCTCCCCAGCGGCAACCCCAGATCGCATCATCCTGCAATCCAATAGCGCTCAAGATTGTGTCGTCAACCAGCGGCGCATGGCGGCTCATCGTCACCCAAGTCTTACAGCCGCGCGGCTTCAATATACTTTGGTGGCGATTCGGATATAGCGACAAAAATTCTTGTCGCGCGCCATCGTAAATGGTGGCTTTGTCAAAAGCCACACATGCTGATAAAGAGCTAGTCAGGTGTCCGTTTCCTTAAAGAAGACGTGTTGACCTAACCGACCCAATCACTTATTCTGATTGCATATTCAGGAAATTCGACAAACCTGATAGACACAAATGAATAGGAAAAGGCCGCGAGGTCTTTGCGAAAGGCACTGCCACTGGCAGTGTTTTTTGTTTTAGAAGCTTTGGTGGACTTTCTAGGAAGGCAATGCCTTCTGTATATGCTTGCGATATTTCGCGGAAAACACCGCCTGTGATACCGCGAAATTACTATACATGGTGCATAAAATGTGTGCAATCCCTGTAATCGATCAAACACGGCAAGAGATCTAGATCTTCAAAACAGCGGAGGCTCCGGAGGCTGAGAATAAAGGTGCCGGAGGTAGGCGGCGATACAAGCCTACCTCCGGTTTTCAGTTCTGCAATCATCCGGAGCCAAGACAGGTGGAACTCCGCCAAGCCTCCGGCTGAAATTCTGCAATTGCGAAAAACGGCATGTTTTCACACGAATCGAAGCCTCCGAATCACCTCCGGAGGCAGCATCGGCAACCTCCGCGAAGCTCCGGAGGTAAGCGGAGGTGAAATCTTTAGCCTCCGGAGGCAGCAATCCAACTCCGAACCTTCGCCTCCGGAGGCGCCGCCGGTGGCAACCCTGACGGTATAACCGCCCTGTTCCAACCTCCGGAGGTACAGATGGCACCATTACTCCCTTTTGAACTGATTCGCACGAAGCATCGAAGATTGGCAGTCCGCCTTAAACAATTTGGCTCCGGAGGTGAGAGAACTAGCATCCGGAGGCGTCTCGGAGTTTTCAAAGTGGTGCTTCCGGAGGCAATCTATTTAGCGTATAATCCTCACGGGTTCAGGGTTCCGGGAATATCTCTTGGATATAGAGGGTATAGATGCAAGGTTCATCACTGCTGACTGTGAAACAAGTTGCAACCGCTTTGGGAATCGACGAACGGTCTGTTCGCGAAAAGCTTGCGCTTAATACGCTGAAGGGCGTCAAAAAACCTGTCGGTAATAAAGAACAATGGTTTGTCCATCAGCGTGAACTGGACGCTGAACTTGCCCGAAGAGGTATGAGCCAGATAAATCAAACCTTTGCACAGCCGGAGTTGCCTCCGGCGCAGACCATGACACAGCCTCCGCACCAGGTTTATCAGACGATGACTATGGAGCCGGAGCTTGAACAAGTGACAGTAGACGCTACCGTTTTAGAGAATTCTGCGGAGGCATCTATCTTTGATTCCGAGGGTGCGGAGGTTGCTGATTCGACCTCCGGAGGTGAACACCGGAGCTGGCTTGGTGAACAACTGGGCAAACAAAATGCAGCAACGGCTGAGTGGCTTATGAAGCCCTTGTTAGATAGGGTCGAGCAACTAAGCAAGGAAAACGTCCAGAAAGACCTCTTAATCGAGGAGCAGAAGCTTCAGCTTCGACTCCTCCCAGACTTCCAGGCTAGGGCCGCACGAGAAAAAGAGGCCGCAGCTGCCGCCGAATTGAAAGTCCATGAAGCCCTCGCCCGTCAAAAAACTCTTGACCTTTTGGCTGCCGAGAAGGCCAAAGAGCTTAAAGCAAAAGAAGCAGAACTGGTTCAAATGCAGCAAGAGATTGAAGCCGAGCGCAAGGTTTCTGAAGCGCAATCCGCTAAGGTCGCCGAGAAGGAAGCCGAGGCAAAGGCCCTCGAAGCTGAGAACGAAGAGCTGAAGCAGAAGTATGAGGAAGCTGTACTAAACGCTACTAAGTTGGCGGAATTGGAGAAAGTAGTTTTCGAATTGCAAAAACCAAAACCGAGCTGGTTTAAGCGGCTGTTCACCGCTGGCGAATAGCCGTGGTGGAAGAAGTGGTTTGCTGGTGGCGGGGATACGACCGTCTAATAATCTCCGATATGCTTCATGCCACCCGCGCCACCAATTGCCAGCTGGTGTGTCCGTCAATGACGCTTACCGCTAAGCGTGCATCGTCCATAGCGGGCTCCAACCTCGTAGGCTGGCCAGGCACGTGCGATATCGTGAGCTTACACGCCGTTGTTGGGGTCCCAGTTGCAACGGAACGATTATGGAACGCGTTCCATAATCGGTCCGTTGCAACTCACACCCCAATTTGAGTTAGCACCATATATAGGGGCACCGATTTTCCTGCCGAACTGGTCGTGTTAGCGCGCGACCAATTCAGACGAATGCAAGCAATAGCGTGATTAACCGCGATCGAGTAGCTAAGCGCTATTCATAGAGGCGTCCTCTCGCCGGCGCGAGGTCTCTGATTAGCGGCAACTTCGGCTAACTCGAACCGCACGATTCCAAGTCCGCTCCTGATCTGAGGCTTTGCAAATTGAAGCGGGTCGCCGTTCCTCATGCTTCGCGCCAGAATCACTGCCTCTGCTGTGCTCTGCACTGGGCGGCAAGAATACATTCCTGCCTTGATACCAGGAGTTCGTGTTTTGTCCTTATACTCAAATGGAAAAACGGTCTTCAGCGCCTGAAGCAGCGCATCATGGATCGGTGTCACTGATTGATCGATGAGCATTTTCCCTCGATAGGGCTTTTCAGAAACAATACTGACAAGAGTCACGCCGCTGACTTTCTCAAGAGCATTTTGGATCAGCTTCATCTTGCATCCACAATCCACACCGTCAATATTGAATCGGACCTCGCTTAAATTGATGTTGTGAAAACACTCTTTCTTGACGTCAGGCTGGCTTTCTAAGCCTTTATCGTCATGACCTATCTTTGAGCCTGACAAAAGAAATGGTGCCAATTTATCTGTTGAATCTAGCGACTGTGCGTTAGTGAGCTCTTCTACCACTTCCGCGGCTTTTAACTGCCGGTCCAGAGTGCCGGCTAGGGCCAGGTGATAGCTACCTCGTATTGGATCTAAAGCAATTGCGTGGCGATAAGCTGATTCAGCATTGTTAAGCCACTGCCTGCGTGCATCCGCATCGTAAGATACCGTGTCAGCCTTATCATCGAAGATCTGTCCTACCTTGAAGAAGGCGTCACTATCTTTGGCAGAAGTGAGATTCTTCATGGACATTTTTAGAAAACGCTTTCCAGAAACAGGGTCGACTGGCGTTAACAGCAAAGACGCACCGCGGATGTAGAGTTCGTGATCCTGAGGATGATAAGTATTAAATATGTCGTCCGCTGTGGTCCTGACACGGGGCTTCTGATTGTTCCGAAGCAACGCCAAGAGATCTTGGACTGCAGCATCCGATTTTTGCTGCTTGGTAGTTGCGAGGCTCTTAGCTTTGGACAGCGGTACCACAGCTAAATCAGCCCTATCCATGTGCAGATATGTTCGGCCGATCTGATAGTACCAATCGAAGCGTTGACCTTCTTGGGACTCCATATGACGCAAAACGGCATATCCATCGCGCGCGTTATTGTTCAGAACGAAACATCGCGCCAAGCCAATCCAGGGTATCCAATCATCGGGCGCAATCTTTGTGGCCCGGTCGTATTCAGGAATTGCGTTACTATATTGGTAGAGCTGCTCGTAAATTTGACCCAGGTTGGTGAATACAATCTCTTGGTCGGGCCCGAGCACCGCAGCCCTCTGTGCTTCGGCAGTAGCTCGCACTACATCGCCTTGAAGCCAACTAAAATATGATAAAGATTCATGCGCCAACCAGTCGTTGGGGTCTTTGCCAACAGCTTGCGCGGCGAGTTCTCTGGCCTCTTGCACTTTGCCTTGCTTGCAGAGCTGGAATGCTTGTTTAATCAGCGGATCAGGGTTTGAAATATCCGCTGCATCAGCAGGACTGGTGCAAAGCAACGTCAAGCTGATCAATGACAGCATGCAGGATCGAATTAATAGTCTAGACAACATTGAAGTACTCATTCTTAACCAGTAAACAGGATCTGTCTGATTTATGGGACGTCACATTTTAACACCGAGGTCTTGGGATGTCGGGAGGTCCGAACGAACATTTAGAATTTCCCATCTTCCCTCTTGTTGCTCAAGTGGCCGCAGATGCCCCCTATAATTCCTTGACTTTCGTTCGGCAATCGATGGATGTTCAAATTGAAGAAATTAATTACGGTGGCTATAGCCGCCTTGATCTGCCTCTCCGTTTTATGTGTCCCAGAAGCAGAGTCCCGGAAACGTAAGGGACTTCGTGTAGGGTCGGCTCAGTGGACGTATTTCTGGAACCTTTACTGGTTGGCCAACTGGCGAAGGTGGAGCCAGATACCTGGCTTTGCGCCTGCCCCCCAGCTTCAGGTTACCGGCAGTGTTGTGGTGCCCACACCAGCACCACCAGCACCACCGGCACCACCGGCACCATTCGTTCCTCCATCACCTGCAAGTGCCACTATCCTTACTTTTAATAACACCTCCGGCACTGACGTATACCTCTGCGTATCAACGCAAAGCGGATTGCAACCTTGCGTTGCCGGTTCAATTATGCAAGACGGTTGCCCCTCTAACGTCAGTCAATTAGGAGTAGTGGACCTGGCCACCAATCAATCGGGGTCCTTCGTCCAATGGCCGTCAACTTCACCTCAGAACGGCTGGTATCTCTGGAAAAACGGGCACACACTTCAAGTCTTCAACAACATGACCAACCCCTACACGGGTTTGAACAATGGCTGTTTGCAGGGACTCGTATTCGGCGTGAATATTTGGGGCGCCAACTGTGGTTGCAACTTCCAGACCCCTGGAGTGCCTGTTCCGCCGGGCGATTTTTTATGCAATGGATTTCCTGACACCGATCCCACATCTCCCACTTACAACAACGATACCCCGTCAACTTATACCTTGGTACCCAACGGCTCAACCGCATTCGAGCCGAGCCTGAACCTGCCAGGGTTGCAGTGCAACTTGGCGTTCGGCAACAACCCTCATGAATCTTACGACATCACTTGCGTGAATGGCTCGAATGCGATATTTAGCGTGACAATGACGCCGCCAGCCGCTGGTCCATACTTCACCTATAACGTGGGAAATGGTAGCCAAAGCGCGACTACTACTTTCACGACGCAAAATTCATGGGTTTTGGTAAATCCTCCCACAGTCAAGGCTTCCTGTGACGACAACTGCATCGACCCGAGCGCCGCTATCCCGGGTTCTTCTCGAGCCGGCGTATTTCCGTACGGTGCTACAGTTTGCACCAGCAATCCTGATCCTAATCCGCCCTGCACTAATACTGCTGATCCGTATGTTCTAAACAAACAGTTCTGCGCCGCAACAGCAGGTTCCGGGTGTAACTTCGATCGACAACCGAACGCTGGTCAGGTATTTGGTGGCACTCTCGCCGTCACGTACACAGGTCCAGCCACGCCTCCAGCCTCCTGCCCATAGGAGAAGCGATGCGCTCAGACCAGCACCACGCAAGCCGAAGGTGCGTCGGACCAGTAAATGCCAAATGGCTCTTACTGGTCCTGGTCGGTCTTGCCTTGCTTTGCCAACTTCCTTGCGGCGCCGAATTCGAGCCAGAACTTTCCCATTCGTATCTGCAAACTCAATTTGCGTGGGCGATGTACATCGATTCATGCGAGGTAAACCATTACCTAAACTACCCTGGCTCTAGCCTCCATCCGCTGACGAAAGTTCGGATCAGATATAGATACTTCCCTCACGACGGTCGCCCTGTCAACTGGCCGGCCAAGACCTACGACGAGTTCTGGTATCACGACGGAAAGCCGGTAGGATTGCGACGCAACGCAGAGATAAACCTAAACAAAAATGACATCGGAGTCATTGTCATCGGACAGGCCGCTGATCATTTCAATTCTATTTCGTCCACGAGTGACGCGCTGGTCAGATTGTTGGTTAACCTCCAATTGCAGCGAGCTGTTGTAGGTGCGGTGATAGTACCGCCCGATCAATATGATCCGCTTCTTGCAAATCTTGAGCGTTATGGCTTCTCTTCCACCATGAAACAAGTGAGCGGCCCGCAAATGAAAATTCATCTCCGTTGTGACTCAGGGAGTAGAGAAACTTACTTGTGCCTGCACTAAAGTTAGCGGGAGTTACGACGATTTGGATTGCCCATGCAAAATTGCATACGCTGTCGCCGGGCAACGGCATTCACTCATTGAGGAAGAACGTTCCGGTAGCTGGATCTGGATTGCAATTTGCCCATTCATGTGAAGAAGAAATCAAAAATGGAATTGGCTTGGTTAATCCAGGAATCGAAACGCCCTTCAGCGGCAACAGGATCGCTGGTGACATCTGAGATCTGACATTTAATTCAAGTTGATATGAACAAGGAGCTTTGGCGCCGTTCGGCAACCAGTCTGCTGGAATCTGGCGCGGCTTTTCAGCCAGAATGAATTCCTCAGCATGAGGGTATCGAAAGATGCGCGTGATCCTCAGACGCAAATTGATGGACTCGGTGGTTACACCGCCTAAGTTGTGCAACTTGGTTCGCAGGGACGGATCGGCGTCCATCCGCATACGGGATTCGCTGAAAGTTTCGCAAAGGGACAATCTTCTAGCATAGCCATTAACGAGCTCTTGGGCCAGCATCCAGCGAATCGGCACAATGGTCAGGTCGATTAACGGCACGAAAACGAGAAAGATAAGAAGAATTAATGCGGCGGAAAAGTCCGTCAGCACGCTGCCGGACTCAGTCCTGTTGAATCGGCTCTTAGCCGTGGATGTGAGGCCGTACATCAACGTGTGATAATCATCCTACTTTGACGATAACAACTTAGCATGAAAAGAAATCGTACGTCGAGCGGCAGCATGATCGTTCTTGTGAGTCTCTGCATGGGACTCATCGTTCTTGTAGCCGTCATCGGAATCATCTTCAACAACTTGCTGTTCCAGAACTCTCGCAGCCAGGATAAAGTCGATGCGATGGCGCTGTCGTTTGCGCGCTTGATCAATGCAGGAAATAGAGTCGGTCAAATCAATGAGCTCGAAGACCGCTGTCGCGAGCTAGTTTACGTGTCGCGGCAAACTGAAATAGCGTGCCCGGCCGCGGACTGCGGCTATATGACCGCCCTTTGCGACCAGTTGCTTAGCGACGCGCGCTCTGGACAGAAGCTGGTGGAAGCGGAGCGTCAGAATCAGATTAATCTGATATGCAATGAAGTGCAGGATGCAGCAACTCGCTATAACCGCGATCGTAGTGCTGACAGTTCTTTCTCCCTGAACTGGCTGCAGACTTATGAGCCGCGCATCACCGACGTTGCGCTCGGCACCATCAAGGATGTGCAATCCAGCGTTCGGAGCCAGACAGTCTTTAGTGAGTTGGCCTATCACGACTACCTTGCAGACTATTTCGACCCGGAGACTGCCCTGTATAAAGCGCCCCTCAACGCCAGGCTTCCCGGTTCCGATGCAGATCTCTCTTTCGAATTATCCGCGCTGCCTGCGTCGGTAAAGATGATTACCCCTCAGCCACGCAATACCAATTCGGATGTTTTCGTTCCATACGGAAAGGTTGTAGAGAGTGGGGAGCAGTCACCTAACTCAATCCAGCATATCCCGAATGCCGTCCACGTATCATGCGCTATGGATGCGTTGGTCGGTCCACATGGCTCGAATAAGGTCTCGATAAGCGTTGTTTCGACTGGTATTACAAGTGGTGCCTCACCCGAACCGGAAGATTGATCTGTGAGAAGAGGATCTGGACAGTCGTTAATTGAGTTCACCGCAGGTCTTGTGGTGCTGGTTCCTGTGCTGTTGGTCCTTGTCGACCTAGCGATAGTTATCTACGGCGTGCAACTGAATGATACGGCCTGCCACAATGCGGCACAAGCAGCAGCTGCCGGTGAGCCCGCCGAGGCGCAGTATCGTGCTCAAACAGTTCTCAATCAAGTGAATAGCCGCACGACCGGAGAGTTGGTTTCACATTTTGCTCTTGATAGACCGGTCGAATCCGAAATAGAAGCAGCGCCAATACCATATCGCGATCAGATGACCGGCAAGACAGTTAATCCGGGCGGTGTGATCACTGGCACCGCGACCGTTACAACGACAGTGGAAATAAGACCGTTCATCGTCCATAACGTTTATGGAAAACGCCTGCCCCTCAAATTCAGCTGCCGACAAAGCATTCCTATTCGCTATGTTGTGCCGATGTGTGAATTCCCTTGCCCGTCCGAGCCATTGATTGGATCCAACTGAGCAGGCATCCTCATCTCAACTCTGCGTGTCGAAGTGCAGTCAGGGCCTAGCTGGAACTGCTGAACTGTAGTGTCGTTCGCTGAACTAGCCTGCACGTGGCTATGCGGCAAATGACTATCTCGCTAGGTGTAGCGGCGCGAAATCATAATCACTTGGGCGCGACATCATCGGTCATTTCGGACTCACATTAACCGCCACCAGAAGTGGTCGCGGATTCACATTAAGTGACAGCGGACTCAAATTAAGTGACACCAGCGCAAATTAAATGACACTGACGCAAATTAAATGACACCAGCGCTGGTGACGAAGATAGAGTAAGGGAAACGAAGGTTTATCTTCCCGGCAATCCGGCGACTTTCAACTGTTCGTTCAATTCATTGGCACGCATCGGATCAAGCTGCCCAGCAAATAGCTGTTTTACCTCAGACTGCTTTATATTGAGGAAGTCTGACAGGGAGCGGACGTCATATCCGTGCCTGGTTATCGTTGCGACCCAGGCTGAATGATCATTGGTGAGGACGGATTCCACCAAAGCGGCACTTATGGGACGCTCGGCTGTTTCATGACCGGCAACAAGAATTCTTGACAAGTTCTCGTGTATTTGCAGGGCTGTTGCAGAGCGCTCTGCGATGAGCTCAATTGCTTCTGGCTGGAGAATGTCCTCTGGACTGGTCTTTTCGTCACTACAGCTATCAAGGAGCCACTCTATGAACTCTCTGCGGCTGTCAGTCACACCGTCGAAAGTATATACCTTTGTACGGTGACCGATTTCAGCCATGGTTGGACGCTCAAGGTCATTTTTTAGTTTTGGGTGGCCGATCAAAACTACAGTCAGCACATAACCGCTTTGTTTGACGACTTCAATCAGGCGCTTGAGACCTTTCAGGGTCTTAGAGTGGAGTTCGTGGGCTTCGTCAATGAAGAGCGCCACAGGCTTCTTGCCTTGTTTTATTAGCTCTTGAAGTCCTCGTTCGCGTCTTTCGCCCTGGCTGGGGATGAGTACATCTTTTTGGGGGCGAAAGATCAAAGAACAAAGCATTGATGAGGCTTGCCAGGGTTACTTTTTCTTTCTCCACGAACAGTGACCGGCTTAGGATTATTTTTCCTTCGCGTGCCATTTCTTCTTGCAAGCGCCAGAGAGATACTGTTTTACCGCTTCCGCTCAATCCAGCTATGGCGACAAGACCACCGCTATTAATGGCAGATTTCAGATCGCGCAGAATAGCGTTAATGCTTTCTGTTTCAAAGAAACCAGCCTGAGAAAAGTCTTTTGTAATCCCGTAGTAATCCATGGTGTCAGTGCGCACCGCTATCTCCTTTTCTGCCGTTGACGTGCAAAGTGGGCTTTAACAGACATCATGACCTCTTGCTTGTTCAAGGTCTTTTCAAGAACCTGAGCAATGAAGGCACGGTCATCATCCGGCAAGCTGCCCAATGGCCTGCCAAAGTAATGTGCAATAGCGAGCTTGGCGAGAATAGCATTTGGAAATACAGCGGCATCTCCTTGGCTGTCTGTAGGAAAAGGCACTGTCGGTTTTTGGAGAGCATAAAAAACTGCGGGGTCTAAGCGGCCTGACTCCCTGGATACCAGCGCTCAAAGACCTTGCCAAGATCATCATTCAGTACTCGCGTGCGAGTTTGCAACAACAGATGTGCCCCGGCCTGC
>Ga0163152_10004145_pt1 | contig 18254 bp, 13 predicted proteins | sample OliLakLV19MP8IB2_FD_148635 | JGI IMG/M metagenome (GOLD analysis project Ga0163152, IMG submission 148635) | Freshwater microbial mat bacterial communities from Lake Vanda, McMurdo Dry Valleys, Antarctica - Oligotrophic Lake LV.19.MP8.IB-2 | ecosystem: Environmental > Aquatic > Freshwater >...
AGACGCTGCCGCTCGCCCGCCGAAAAGAGCCGTCCGCGCCGGCGCACCACGGTCCGGAATTTCTGCGGAAGTGCCTCGATCAACTCCATCGCGCTCGCACGCCGCGCGGCCGACTCGATGCGAGCGGCGTCGGCCGACGGAAAGCCGAGCGACAGATTGTCGGCGACGCTCAAGCCGAAGAAGACGGGCTCCTGGGGGACGACGCTGATCTGCTCGCGATACGAGGCAATGGTGAGATCGCGGATGTCACGGCCATCGACGAGAACACTGCCCGATCGTGGATCGACGAGTCGCGTAAGGAGGAGGAGGAGCGACGACTTTCCGGCGCCGTTCGGCCCGACGATGGCGACGCGCTCACCCGCCTTCACCTCGAACGAGATGTTCCGGAGAATCCGCTTCCGGCCGCCCCGGTGGCGTTTCGAGACCCGGATACTCACGTCGTCGAAGCCGAGCGTGCCCGCGAGCGGCGCCGCCGCCACCGCTTCAGGCCCGTCGAGGATCGCGGGCTTCTTCTGGAAGATCTTCACCAGCCGCTCCGAGCACGCGAGCGTGCGTCCGCTCTTCGCAGACTGCGCGGCGAACACGTTGAACGGCCGGTAGAGCGCGAGCAGGTAGTGGATGAAGAGCACCAGATCGCCGGCGGTGATGGTGCCCGCCTGGACTTCGCGAGTGCCGAGAAACAGGACCGCACAGGTGGAAACCGCGAGGAGGACGTTCACGCGCAGAAAGAGGCTCGCCTCGAGGCGCCGGACCTTCTGCTCCTCCTTGAGGCTCTTCGCGTTGCGGCGATCGAAGCGCGGATCAAAGGAGGCGTCCGGCCTGTGGATCTGGAGATCGCGGATGCCGCTGAGGCTCTCCTCGACCACGCCAGCGAGGCGCCCTTCCCGCTCCCGCTGTTTCCGCGCCGCGCGGAGGATCTTCTGTCCCGTGCCGGCCATGAGCAGGAGACCGACGACGCCCGTTCCCGCGGCAACGGCAGCGAGCGCGGGGTTGAGCCACGAGAGGATCAGAGACGTCGCGAGAAAGATCGCGACGGTCTGGATGGTCTTGAGCAGGACGCCATTCACTCCGCGCCGGAGGCGAGCCGTGTCGGAGACGACGCGCGTCAGAAGCTCGCCCGTCTCCATGCGGTCGTGCCAGGCCAGCGGCTGCTGCAACACGTGGCGAAACAACTCGCGCCGGAATCCGGTGACGGCGCGGTTGCCGAGTCCGGCGAGCAGTAGCAGCTGCGCCCATTCGCTCAACGCGGCGAGCACCGCGCACGCCACATAGACGCCCGCGAAAGCGAGCTGGCGCTGGTCGACCGGCCAGCCCTCGAGTGGCGCCGGGTGACCGCCCAGCACGTCGAAGATCCACTTCAGCGGCCACGGCTGTGCGAGCTGGAAGACGAGGAGCGCGAGGCTCACGCCGGCACCGGCGCCAAGCAGGCCGCGGTGCGAACGAACGTGCGGCCACAACAGGCCGCCGAGACGGCCGATGCGTTGCGCGTCTTTTCGGAGCCTGGCGAGCCCCGAGCGCTGCGCCATCAGGCCGCCTTCCGCTTCGCTCTCGCAGGCTTCACGCCCAGACGCCGCGTCACCCAGGCCATGGCGCGGCCGGTCGCGCCGCCGGGTTGAAAGAAGAGGTCCTTGGCAATCGCGCGACGGACGCGCGAGCCCTTTTTCGGATTGCGAAGAGACTTCGCGATCGCGCCGACGACGTCCTCGGGCTTGCGCACGGTCGTTCCGCCACGACGGCCCCATGTCTTGAGATCGACCATCGCACCCTTCCGCCGGGCCTTTGCGAGGAGTCCGGGCACGTCGAGAAAGACGATGGGACGGTCGAGCACCGTGTATTCGTTCGCGACGGAGGAGGCATCGCTGACGAGCAGATCGCTCGCAAAGAGATAGGGCGCGACGTCGTAGCCCTTCACGAGCTTCACGTGCGGGCCCAGGAGGGGACGAAGCTGCTTCGGCCAGTCGATCTCGCGGTTCTTCGGATGGTCGTGCAGCTTGATGAGGAGGTCCCATTTCCCCGCGTCGCGGATCCGGCGGATCACCTCGAGGCCCATCGTCTCCATCGAGTTCCGCTTGTCCCCGGTCGGCGCGTACAGCACGACCTTGCGATCGCCCTTCAGGCCGAGCTCGCGAAGAATCGAGCGCCGGTCGAGCGACCCGTTCACGAGGCGGTCGAGCTTCACGAAACCGATCGGCAGAAGCTTCTTGCTCGCCGCCTTGCGCGCCTTGCCGAAGACCTTCTTCTTGAAGGCCCGCATCATGTACGGGCCCGCGAGAAAGAGGGCGTCGTAGGTCCGCTGGTCGGAGCGCACCGCGAGATTCCGGAACGAGAGCCCGTGGAAGACCTGCACTTTGGTGCGGGTCGCCTTCGGGAAGAAGCCCGCGGTGTGCGCGGAGAAGGTGATGTCGAAGCTCTTCCGCTTGATGGCGTCGAGCTTGAGGATCCGGCTACGCGGCACGCCGAATTGCCGGTAGAGCGCGAAGGGATCGTAGATCGTCGTCCCCTTCGGTCCGTTCTTGCGGATTCCTCCCGTGAGGAAGACGTCGACTCCCCGGAGCTTCGTCAGCTCGTCGTAGATGGGTTTGAAGCAGACGAAATGGACGGGCGCATAGCCACCGAAGAGAACGGTTTTCCTCGAGCTCACGGCCCGATCATCTCACGCGGTAGACGAACTTCCAGGACGAGAACCGGGGGGCGCGGGAGCTTCTTGCGGAGATCGAGCGGCTGACGGAGCGATAGCCGGGGAAAGCTCCGGCTGGCGCTGATCTCCCACGGGATTCGCGCCTATCCACCGGCGCTCACGCAGGCGGAGCGGCGCTGCGACGCGGGGTCCGAACGATGGCTTTGGTGGGAACCGGCCTAAGTGGCTGGAATACCAGAACGTGCGTAGTGACGGACGCGGCTTCGCACCGTCGCTTGTGAGGCGGCCTCCTGCTTGCGAGTTCCTCCCGCATGAAGCTCATCGGTCTGGTTACCGCCGTCGCCGTGCTCGCCCCGCTCCCGGCGTTCGCAGACGAGGGAGGCAAGGCATGGAGCATCGACGTGGAACTGGCGCCGGTAAGTCCGGACTCGCTGTTGTTTCGCGGCGACGGACGCTCGCCCGACGTGATCTTCAAGGAAGGCTTCCAGCCTCGTGGCGCGAATGGCGATCTCGGGCAGCACCAGGTCGGCGCCGCTGGCACCTCGATCGAGTCTCCGTACGGATTCGGATCCAAAGACTACGGATCTGGATCCGGGGGCGGCCTCGAGCCCATGCTCATCAGTGACAGCGCCTTCGTCTCCACGACCCGTTCGATCACCGCGGCGGCGGACTTTGCGGGGCTCCAGAAGGGCGCGCTCTACGTGATCCGCGACGCGAAAGGCGTCGACGTGAACGCGACGTTCGGATCGGACACGCTCTGGCCGGGGGAGTTGGAAATCGCGGTCCTCGACGGCGTCCGTCCGGAACAGATCGTGGCTGCGTGGCTCCCCGACAAACACGGGCGATACACGATCTACGTGCCGAATCCGGGGCACCAGCCCAGCTTCCGCTCCACGGACCCGGTGGTGGCAATCGATCCCAAGCGGGGTGCTTTCTACGATGCACGCAACGGTCGGCTGTTCAAGACCGAGGCTGAACTGAAGGATGCGCAGGAGCGGGAGATGCTCTACGCGAAGCCGTCGCCGGCGGTGCGCCTGATCGAGAAGGGCGGCGATGCGAGCGTCGCGATCCTGAACTACGAGCGCGCGGGGAAATATGGCGCCGTCGAGCTCTCTGTCGGTGGCGCTGCTGCCGAGTGGAGCGGGCACGCGAGCGTCGGCAGGAACGGCGTGCAGGCCGGCGTGAACGTGAGCGGCCGCGTCACGGTGGTGGAGGTGAACGCGAAGACGAAGGAAGTCGTCGGCACGCAGGCGTCGGTGCGCGCCTTCGTCGGCGTGGAAGCGGAGGCGTCGGCCAACGCGGAGGTCTCCCGCCGGCGCGTCGTCGCGACCGGAAAGGTGGGCGTCTTCCACGGTGCGAAGGTGACGGGCACCCTGACGCAGGACATCACGGTGTGCGGCGTCTCGGGGAAATCGACGGTCACCGTCGATGCGAGCTGGGGGACGGGCGCGGATGCAAAGGCGTATTTCGCCTTCGACTGGACCACCGGCACGGTGAAGGCGGGCGGGCACGCGTCGGCGTCGCTCGATCCGGGCGTGGGCTTCGGACAGGGGTTCGAGGTCTCGATCGAGAAGCTCCTCCGCAACCCGAAAGGCGCACTCACCTGCGGCGTGAAGGAAGCACCCCAGGCGGCGTGGCGAGTGACCCAGAAGGGGGCGAGTACGGCTGCCAGCCTCGGGAAGGGCGGCGTGAAGAAGCTCAAGAAACTGTGTATCCGCTGCGGCGGCAAACAGAAGGGTCCGTCACTGTTCGTGGGCGGCTTCAATGGCGACCGCGCGGTTGCGACAGGGTTTCAGCCTCCGCGCGCGGCGGTCGCGACGGAAACCTTTGCCGCGCCCGTGAGCGGCTCGTTTTTCCGTCCCTAATCCGGATGCGTGGAATTTCTCCCCCGTCGCGTTTCCGCCAGCAGTAGGAGACACACAACGCGGTTCGACTACAATTTCGCCATGTCGACTGCCCGGCGACTTCACCACAGCTACGAGGAATACCTGCGGGCGCAGGAACTGAGCGACCTTCGGCTCGAGTATTGGGCAGGCGAAATCTTCGCCATGGCGGTCGGTTCCCCCGAGCACGCCGCGCTGGCCGCGCAAGTGATCGCCTCGCTCGCGGCGAAGCTGCCGTCGAGCTGCCGACCCCTCGGCTCGGACCTGAAGGTGCGCATTCCAAAAGTCGATCTCACCACGTACCCGGACGTGTCGGTCGTCTGCGGCAAGCTCGACCGCGCGCGTGACGACAAGCACGCGATTCTCAACCCGCTGTTGATCGTCGAAGTGACAAGCCCGTCGACCGAGGATTACGACCGCGGAGCGAAGCTGAAGCAGTACAAACTGATCAAGCCGCTTCAGGCGGTGTGGATCGTGTCGCACGCGTCGCCGAGCGTGACGATCGTCGAGCGCCAGAAGAAGGGTTGGAAGACCACGACACACGGTTCGGGAGCGCAGCTGGTCCTCGCCTCGCCCTCGCTCACCATCGACGTCGACTCGATCTATCGTGCGCTCCAGGGCCTCTGAGCATCGCCGGGCGCATGGCTACGTTGGAGTTCTTACACGATCGCGCGCCGCGTGCTGCCGCTCGGCTGAATCGAGGGCCGCGAGGCCGGCGAACCTACGCGCACGAGTTGCCGGCGAGCGCGGACCGGAGCAAGGTACCGATAGTGCGCGTTCGATTCCTCCTGCCCGCCCTCCTCCTCTTCGGCTCGATCGCGACCGCGCATCCGGGCGAGACGCTCGACGGGGATTGTCCGAACGAGACCGGGGACGTCCCGGCCGTGATCGGCGATGTCGGCGCGATCGCGGCGGCGGGTCTCGCGGAGTCCGCGGCGATGCTTGCTGCGTGCGCGAACAACGCGCTTTATCAGGCGACGCAGCCCGGCGCGGCTACGGCGTCGCGGGCGGCCGACGAGCGGCTCGGCGCCCGCTTCACCGGCCCGTGGACCGCGGCCGAGAAGGACCTCCTCGCGCGCGTGCTCGACACGCTGCCGCCGTCGCTCGTCGAGCGCATGCGCGTTGGCGAGCTGCGCCGGGCGAAGGACGCGACGGTCGGCGGCCGCGCGATTCCCAACCCGGCGGTGTTCACGCCGAACGGCGGCGGACTCCTACAAGTGGCCGACCGCGCCTTCGACCGCCAGCCCGAGCGCGCGATGGTGATCCTGCTGCACGAGCTCCTGCACTCCACGCAGCTCACGTCGACGGGACGCCCGCACAGACCGACGAGCGACTTCTTCCGCGACCTCACCGGGTGGCGCTACGACATCGTCTCCACCGGGATCTTCTCGCGCGAGTACCGCTGGACGCACGAGGGGCGTCGTATCTACATCGGACCGAACTACGGCGAAGGGCTCTTCCCGCCGGACAACGGGCTCGAGGAGATGGTGGCGGCGATGGTGGACTACGTCGCCGCGCCGGACGTGCTGAAATCGGAGCAGCCCGCGATGTACGAGCGGCTGCGCACCGCGTTCTTCGGCGGCCGCGAATATCGCTGCGGCGGCTAAGGAAGCTGGCGCACGCGCACCGTTGCGCCACGCTCACTGGCCGGGCGGCCTGACTCCGAGTGCTACGCTCCGCCAGTGAACCGGGGCCTTCTCGCTGCATCGTCCGAACCGATTCTCGCCTGCGAGACACTGTCGGCGAGGTTTCGCGCCGGAGGACTGGCCTGCGTCGCGCTTCTCGGCGGCGGCTGCCTCCCATCCCGCGACAACCCGCACGACCCCGTGAACGCACCGACCGTGAGCGCCCGCGTCGCCGACTTTACGGACGCGAGCGGACGCTGCCCTATCGGCCCCTTCGTGGAGCAGTCGAACTTCACGTTCGTCGAGTCCGCGAGTCGTGGGCGTTGCCTCGCCATCGACGCGCGTGCGACGACCGACGAGCGCGGTCGTCTTGCAGGAGCGGGTTGGCGCTTCCGCTATTTCGTGCTGACGAGTGACGGGGAGCCGGCCGTCGAACTTCCGGCCGACGATCCTCCGACCACGGCGACGCTCGACGCGGAAACTCGCCGCTCGCTGCAGACGAACGAGGCGCTTCTCTTCCGACTCGACGTGGCGGACCCGGACGGGAACCTCGGATCGACGGATGTGTCGTTCGTCCTCCTCAACTCCCGGCCGATGGCGCAGACCGTTTCGCAGCGGGTCGTCGAAGCCGGAGGCCCACCGTGGGCTCCTGTCGGCCAGTTGACGCTGGAGTTCTCCGGCGCGAAGAGCGCGGACACCGACGGCGATCCACTCTCCGTGTGCTGGACGTTTCCGGGTGAAGCGGAGACGTGCGGTGCCTTTGCGGAGCCGCCTGCCGTGCCGGCGCCGACGAGCCGGCCGGTAATGATCGGAACGCCGGGACGATTCCTCGCCACGCTCCGAGCGTGGGACAACGCCTTGTATTCCGAGCCGGTGTTCGCTTCCGTCGATGTGAGCAGGCCGAGTGTCTGGACCTCGTCCCCGAACTTCCCTCGTGCTGACCGCTACGACGGCGCCACCGGCATCGCGGATGTCTCGGCGCCGGGCGCGCTCGTCGGCATCGCTGCAGCGCCGACCGGGCCCGGGAGAGCCGCGCTAGTGTATGTGACCGGCTCCGACGCCTATCTCACGGAAGGCGCGATCGGCGGAACGTTCCCGGCGGGCATTTATCTCGCGCCCGTCGGCCTCGACCAGAATGCCGACGGCGTTCCCGACCTCACGCTGGCGACGGATCCGGAGTTGCAGAAGGCCTACGTCATGGTCTCGGGTGGGACGGTGTTCGTCGTCGACCTGACGACGGACCCGTTCACGACGTCTGCGGTCTCGCTTGCGCCGCTTCCGCCGATGCGAGGCGGCTACCTCCTGGAAGCCGATGGTGCCGGTGGCGTCTGGATCGCCGATCACGACCCGACTCTTTTCGCGCCGATCGGCCTCGGCTTCCTCGAACGTCTCGACGAGACGAACGAGATCGCCGTTCTCGCGACGAACGATCGCATCGATTTCACGTCGCTGGCGCGCCGGCCGGGCACGCGCGAGATGTGGATTTCGAGCGTGAGCAATCCGGGCGCCTCCACGATCCCGGCGACTCCCGGACTCTTCGTCTACGACGCCGACCAGCCGTTGAACGCACCGGTCGCACTTCCCGTCGGGGACGACGGCGTCTCCGGAATTGCCTGGGTGGACGAGGTGCGGCTCTGGGTGGCTCTTCCGGGGAGCCTCCATCTCGTCGATGCGGATGCCCTGGCGGCGGGAGTTCCCATCGACCTGGCCGGCCGTTCCGTCGAGTCTCTCGAGGGAGTCACGCTCTCCGCGCTCGTCGTCGATCCCCAGACGGGAGACTGCATCGCCGTGGGGCTCGATCCGGTCATTGGCGGCAGTGTCCTTTTCCGCGTGTCCACAGCCGGTTCGATCGTCCGCACGGACTCACCGCCCTTCGCACGTGTCGACATGATCGCGCCGGACGGTCGGCTGATTTCCGAGACGCTCGGACCGCTCACGCTCGCGTTCGGCCTCGGGCTCTCGCCGGCCAACGTCGTGCATGGGGACTTCGTCTTCGACGGACTCGGCTACGACACGGCCACCGGGGGGCTCTGGGCGATGATGGCGAATCCCTACGGGCTCGCGCGATTCTCTCCGGGTTCGGAGCTCCTTCAATACAGCACCTCCGTGCTCGAAGAGGGCACGCCGCGGCCATTCCCGATGATGGGGAGGGTCGCGCTCTCACCGGACGGCTCCGTTGCATACGGCTTCGAGGGCCCGTCCTTCGGGAGACTGCTGGCGATCGATCTCGGAAGCGATCCGGCGATGCGCGTGCTCGATCCCGGACCGGGAGCGTCGACGGACTACCGGATCCTTCGGCCGTCTGCGCCGCTCCCCGCGACGACCCCGTTCCTCTGGGTTCACGCGGCTCCGCAGCAGGGAGGGACGATCTCTCAGCTCGACCCGATCAGCGGACCGCCGGACGTTCCGATATTCACCACCCAGCCGGGCGAATTCGTCGATGCGATGGATCTCGCACCGGCGTCGAACGACCTGTGCGTCTCGCTGGCGCTTCAGGGCGTCAGCGATCTGACGGTACGGCAAGTGCGGCTCACGCCCGAGGGCTCGTCGGACGTGCTCATGACCGAGACTCGAATCGACTTTCTCATTTCGGAGCAAGGGACGATCGGCGGCCACACGGCGAACGATGCGTGCTTCTTCTACGAGAACTTCGACGAACCGTCCGGACGCGTCCGAGTCCTCGGTTGGGACTCCGCCGGGACGCTGATTGCGGACGAGTATTTGGTCGGACTTGGAAAGGCGCTCGACGGCGTCGTTTCCGACGGAAGCGTCTGGCTCGTGATGCAGGAGACGACGTCGATGCAGCGCGAGCGGATGCTGCTACTCGCGATCGGCGCGACGCCGGGAACGGCGACGGTGTTCTTGAGCGACCATGTCCTGGACTCTTCCGCCGGAACCCGGACTCTGGTCCGCTACTGACGTCAGAACGGCCGATTCTTCGGGGGTTCCGCTGAACAGTTCGACCGCGAGACTCCGGGCAGCGTTTTCTTCGATATGTGAGTGAGATCAAGTGTGAAGCGTGCGCCGCCGACGCGACGTCGCTCGCCTTCATCTGATGGACGCCGGTGAGCTCGAGGAGGCGATGCGGCGCTGCGCGTCGGCCGTCTGGGTTAGCGGGGATAGCGGGGATACGTTCGACCGGTTGGCTTCACCTGGCGGCGGGAGCCTCGGGTGGCGTCATTCTGGAGGAGTTTCGCCCTCGCTCGGAAGCGCAGGAACGTTGAGCCCCTTGGATAACCGCTCCGCTAGCCATTCCTTCTTGAACGACTGGAAGTGGCGCTCGAACGTGGCGCGAAGGCGCGAACGGTCCTGCTCCGTCGGAAGACTGGAGAACGCGACGAGGACGTCCACTCGATGCAGCGGGCCAACGTCCGCATAAAACACGAACTGGAAACGACACGGTCCGTTTCCCGCTTTCAGAAACCGACGCACCGAATCCGGCTCCTTCGTCTCATCCATGACCGAGACCAGCGATTCGGAATAGCTCGCGAGTGGGGGCCCGAGATCATCGACCTCCTTTTCGAGGAGCGCTCGAATCCTGTCGAGCATCGGTCGTGCCTCAACTTCTCGCGCAGCCAGGTAGGCTTTGTCATCCTCTTCGCTACCCGAGTATCCCGACTGGAGCTCGGCGAGAATCGTGAACAGGCGCGACTTCGACTCGACGACGCGATAGTTGCTCGTATGGCCCTCCCTCGGAACAGCCAACGCCGCGATCAGAGCGAAGGCCATCGTACCTCGTATCAGAGCAGTGCAAGGCATGCGACGGGAAGCATGCCCGGCACACGGGTCAGCGGCACCCGAAATCTCCGGAGTCTGTACCGAGCGTCAGCGGTACCTTCACGCAGGCCAATTTCGGGACCAGTCGAAATGCTAGCGTCAACGGGAAGGGAGCAGCGACCGCTCACTTGCCCAGACTTCGAAAACTGTGGATCCGGGTGGCGTTGCCGCGTTACTCCAAATACCGGGCCGCCTTGCCGCTGGGCTTCATCTGGATGTCGGCGCCGTTGTTTCTGACCACGGCTGGGGCGCTGGGCGGGTTGCCGTAGATGAGGTTCCGGAGCTCGGTTCCATTTTTCGCCTGCTCGACGCCGGATCCCTTTCTGATTCCGCACTGGGCGATCAGCGTATCGAGGACGCCCGCGAGCTGGTCCTGCCGGGCGACGAGGACGTGACCCTTGAAGCCCGGCTTGATGTTGAAGAACTGGAACAGGGCGCCATCGATGACGAGTCCGTCCACGAGATTGTAGTAGTGCGTCTTGTTCGCCCACATCCGATCCGGCCGCAGCGTCTGGTTCGAGTGAACGAAAATCTTCGGACCGATACTGTCCGACTGGACGTTGCATTTTCCCGGGTCGGGATCGGAGTCGATGGTTCCGGCGACACCGGTCCGATACGAAGCGAGCGTGCTTTTCTCGATCTTCGGGAACCAGGCCCATTTCGACCCTGCGCCGCAGACCTTCGCCTCCTCCTTGCCCGCCGCTGCCGCCCCACCGGCGCCCGCGCCGCCCGCGGCCGCTGTGTCCGTTCCGCCGGATCCGCCCGCCGCGCCGCCGCTCGCCGCTGCATCGCCGCCTGCGGTCGATCCACCTTCGCCGCTCGACGACGAGCCCGAGGATGCTGCGCTCGATCCCCCGGAACCCGACCCGCCGCTTGCGACCGCGCTGTTCTCCGCCGGTCCGCCCGCCGGAGGCGACATGCCGAGCCGCTGTCCCGAGGTCGGCGTCGCGACCTGATCCGACGGATCGACGTTCACGCCGCCGCCGGGCGCGCCCTGCGCGAGCACCGTGTCGAGGCGGAACGGATCGAGATTGAGGAACGCCGCCGCCTTCGGGACGACGATCTGCACGCGGACCTGCTGATATCCGCTCGGGAGATACCGGATCAGATGTCCCGCCGGCATCTTCGTCCATGTCCCGAGCGACTGGCCGGGATCCTCCGCCGGCGGCACCGCGATCTTCTCGAGCTCGTCGTACGATGCCGACGCATCGGCGAACTTCGCGCGCAGCTCGTTCTGCTTGCGATAGGCGTCGCGGAGCTCCGGGGGGATCTGCTGCATCACGCGATTCATCGCGGTTTCGTTCAACACCGCGAGCGAAGCGCCGTCGATCGCGTCGATGTCCGACTGCGCGAGCAGCGCGGACGCTGCCTTCCTCACGGTCGGCGACGCATCCTTGATCTTTGTCTTCGTGAGGATCGCCCAGAGCAGCTGCTGCGCGTCGGACTTGCCGATCTTGTCGGGGAACGCGCGCCAGCGCGTGATGATCGAGCGGAGCACCGCAGCCTTCGGCCCCTTGTAGGGCGCGGGAAGATACGCGGTGCCCTTTCCGGCCGACGCCTTGCCCGGATACATGCAGAAACTGTCGAGCTCCTGCTCGTAGGCGCCGGGCTTCAGGTCGTAGCCGCCGTTCGCCGCGCGCTGCTGCTTCTCGATCGGGTGGATCTTCTTCGGCAGCTCGACCGAGTCGGCCTCGACCGTGTCCTTCGACGCGTCGTCGATCGACGTCTCGAACGGCTCGGGTCCGCTGCTCCCGGGGACATACGCGCGAAGCGAGGCGCACGCGCCGGTGAAGCAGAGCGCAGCGACGAGGAGCCAGCGGTTGGCGGGGGACAGCAGCTGCGAGCGGTCGATCATCGTGCGGGGAGGCTAACGATTCCTGTTCTCCACATGCAAATTTGGACTCGCGAGGCGTGCACGGCTTCGCGTCGAGCGTTCCGTCGACGCTTGCACAATCTGCGGACCCACGGAGTGCTGGAACAATTGCGGGAAAGCGCCTAGGGTGGCGGACTTCTGGAGGAGCACGTCGATGGCACGAATGGTCAATTGCGCGAAGTTGGGAAAAGAGCTGCCGGGCCTCGATTGGCAGCCGTATCCGAACGAGCTCGGCAAGAAGATCTACGAGACCATCTCGGATCAGGCCTTCAAGATGTGGCTCGAGCAGGCGAAGCTCGTGATCAACGAGTACCGGCTGAACCTGGCGGATCCCGCGAGCCAGAAGATGCTTTACGAGCAGGCCGAGAAGTTTTTCTTCGGTGAAGGCGCTCAGCTGCCTCCCGACTACGTTCCGCAAGGGCAGCAGAAGTAAGGCGGCGTCCGTGCGCGCCCCCGGCGACATCCTGCTCGTGTCTTGTTACGAGTTGGGGCGCCAGCCGCTCGGAATCGCCGTGCCAGCCGCGTTCCTGGAGCGCGCCGGGTTCCGCCCTGCGACGCTCGACATCTCGGTCGAGTCGCTCGACGAGGCGCGCATCGCCTCCGCGAAGCTCGTGTTGATCGCAGTGCCGATGCACACCGCGCTGCGCCTCGGGATGCGCGTGGCGGACCGCGTTCGCGCGATCCGTCCCGACGCGCACATCTGTTTCCACGGCATCTACGCGACGCTGAACGCGGACCGCCTGTTGGGCCGTGGCGGCGCGCGACGCGGCCGCGCCGATTCGCTGACAGGCGGCGAATGCGAACCCGTACTGGTCGCGTTGGCCGAGTCTCTCGAGCGCACCCTCTCCGGTGGGGGAGATCACGTCAGCCCCATCGACATCCCTGGCCTCGAAACCGCCGCGAAGTCCGCCTCCCCCGTTCTGGAGAAGCTTCCCTTTCCCGCGCCCTCGCGCGCCCGTCTCCCCGTTCTCGGCCGCTACGCGAAGCTCGATCGCGACGGCGTGACCGGCCTCGCGGGCGCGGTCGAAGCGAGCCGCGGCTGCCTCCATCTCTGCCGCCACTGCCCGATCCCGTCCGTCTACGACGGCCGTTTCTTCGTCGTTCCCGAGGACGTGGTGCTCGCGGACGTCGCGGCGCTCGTCGACGCGGGCGCCACGCACATCACGTTCGCCGATCCGGATTTTTTCAACGGATCGGCGCACGCGCGGCGCGTGGTCGAAGCGCTTCACGCGCGCTTCCCCTCGCTCACCTACGACGTGACGGTGAAGGTCGAACACCTGCTGAAACACCGGGCGCTGCTCCCGGTCCTCGCGGCGACCGGCTGCGTGTTCATCGTGTCCGCCGTCGAGTCGCTCTCCGAGCGAGTGCTGGCGATCCTCGACAAGGGGCACAGCAAGGCGGACGTCGTCGAAGCCCTCGCGCTCACGCGCGCGGCCGGACTCGCGCTGCGCCCGTCGTTGCTGCCATTCACGCCGTGGACGACGCTCGAGGACTACCGCGAGATCGTGGACTTCGTCGTGACGAACGATCTCGTCGATCACGTTGATCCGATCCAGCTGTCGATTCGCCTGCTGGTGCCGCCGGGCTCGCTGCTCGAAAAACACGCGGAGATGACGCCCCACCTCGGGAAGCTTGTGCCCGATCTCTGCACGTGGACGTGGTCGCACCCCGATCCGCGGATGGACGCGCTGCACCAGGCGGCGTCGGCGATCGTCGCGGATGCCGCCATGACGCACGAAGACGCCGCGACGACCTTCGAGCGACTGCGGGTCGCGGCGACCGGCGTGCATCGCGAGCGTTCACGCGACGAAAAAGCGCGGCGCCCGAAGGCACCGCGCTTGACCGAACCCTGGTTCTGTTGAGCGGAACCCACCGATGGCCAGTTGGGCCATCTCGATCCCGGCGAACATTCCTCGTTCTGAGTTACTTCGCGATCAGCGTGAGGTTGTAGCTGAAGTCCGGTGTGATCGCCGGACATCCGGACGCGTAGGTCGATCCGGACACGGGAACCGGCGCGGTCGTGGTTTGGTCGCACTCGACGACGGTCGTTCCTCCAGCGGTCGCGACGAGCGCCATCCGACACACGTGAGAGTAGGTGGCCCACGTGTAGTCGGTCGGCGTCGCCCAACAGGCGGTGCCGGTACCGTCCACGCCGAGGTAGCCACCCGCGCGCGAATCGTTGCCTGTGTCGGGAGCGCTCGCCGGATCCGCGGACCACGAACCGGCCGGGCCGGCGCCGGATGTGAAGAAGACGTACGACGGCTGCGCGGGCAGCGCGGGGTTCGCAAAATAGAGGCGCACGCTGCCGAGGTCCTGCGACGTCGGACTCGGAAGAGTCGCGTTCGCCGCGCTCGACGTGTCCGCGGAATAGAGCTCGATCCGTCCGGCGCCGCCGGGCGAAGGAACCAGGAGCATGCCGGGATTGCTCCCCGTGTCGTCGATCGTGCCGGCGCCGCCCGAGAAGTTCGAATACACCGTGTGCACGGTATCGCTGATCACCGTGAGGGTGAGATTCGCGGCCGTGCCTTCACTGGAAACGACCCACGGCTCGCCGAAAAACTGCTGGAGTCCGAGCGCCGGAGGATCGCCGAAACCGGGGATCGTGTACGAGACGGTCTCGGCGCCGCCGCCCGGTGCGACGGACGACAAGCCGCCAGCGGCGGCGGAGTCCGTGAAGATCCCGTTCGTGGCGTCGTTCACCAGGAGGTCGAAGGTGGTCGAGAACTGGAACCCGAACCCGGCATACGAGCCGACGGGAATCAGGACATCACACGTGAGGACCTCGGAGAGAGTGGCGTCCGACGCGTCGACCACGGGGTTGCAGCCGACCATGTCGCCGAATCCCTGGGGCACGCCGCCGCCGCCGACCGGAAAGAGCTCCAGCTTGAAAATCTCCGCGCGCATCGAGTCCGGCGTGAGCGTCCAGCGCCCGTCCGGCGCGCTCTGCGCGAAACCGGGAGCGAAGGCGCTTCCTCCGGTCGGTCCCTTCACGAAACGCGCGGTGGCCATGACGCTGCTTCCGTCGTCGTCGTCATCGTCGTCATCGTCGTCATCCGCGCCGCCACCGTCGCAACCGGAAGCCGCAAGCGCGAGTGTCGCGAGGAGAAAAACGCCGTATCGGTCAGCGAACATGCCGCTCCTTTGGTGGAAATGGCGGCGGAGTCCGCCGCAGGAACGACGAGCATAGTCTGCTTGTCCTGCCGTCAGGGAAGTGTCGCGTGGCCCTTCGCGTCGCGGTGCACATAGATCTTCTTCGAAACCTTCCCGTCGGGCCGATCGATGACGAGCTCGACGCCCTCCTCGCGGTACACGAGATGGATCGCCTTGATGATCAGGTGGCCGCTCTCGTGGATCCGCTGCTCGATGTCCGGCTCGCGGCCGTAGCGGCCCTGCGCCTTCACGTAGGTTTCCTCGGATGGCGACGGCTTCACCACCGCGTAGAGGAGCCGGTCTTCGCCTTCGCGAAACACGAAACTAGAACGCGACGTGCCCTTGGGTCCGTCCCAGTACTGCATCACGTCGTACAGCGCGAGCGGCCGCTTGGCGCCCTCCTCGCGAGAGTGTCGCAGCAGCTCGTTGATCCCGTACGGATCGCCGGGGCCGGGGTCGATCTCGACGTCGCCGGCAAGGACGTCCGCCTGGAACGACATGTCGGGCTCGCCCATTTTCGCGAGGACGTCGGCGCGCGTGGTGACACCGGGACGCGGTTGAGCGTGCGCAGAGGGAAGCGTCAGCCAGAGGAGTGCAATCGCGGCGAAGGCGTGGATTCGAGTCGTCATGTCAGTCTCTCCGGATGCCGGCGCCCTGGGGTTTCTGCGGTGCGCCGCCCGCCGCCGGCATGGCGTCGAAGCAGGCGGCGCGTTTCTTCAGCTGAGCGAGGCACTGGCCGAGCATGTCTTTCAGCCACGCGATCTCGGCGGCGGAGTAGCTCTTGCAGAAGACGTCCGGCGCGTAGGCGAGCGTCTCGATGGCGATCGCGAAGTATTCGGCGCCGTCATTGCGGCTGTGTGCGTGGTAGTCGCCGGGCATACGGCTCGGCATGTCGCCGAACTTCGCGTCGAGCTCTTTCTGTAGCGCACAAATTTGTTCGAGCTGCGCGGGCGTCGGTTCTCGTCCGGAGGCAAGGCTCTTCTGAACGGTCCCGACGGCGGCGAGGTACTCGTCGTGGATGCGGATGCGTTCGGGATCCTCCGCCCACGCGTCGTAGGCCTCACGCCATCGGATCTCGAGAAACTGATCGATGTCGAATCGGCGCCCGCCACCACGATCGTCGAAGTGGAAGGCGTGCGCGATCTCGTGGAGCACGACGCGATCGATGTTTCCGAGGAACGACTCGACGGCACCCGGTCGTGCGCAAGCCGCGCGCTCCGCGGCGGCGCCGTCGGCGCCCCGCTCCACGTCGAGCAGCAATCGATCGTAGATCCGGATGTACAGCTCGAGGCGCTCAGGACCCTCTTTGTTGGCCAGCGCGTTGCGCACGCTTCCCTGGTCCGCGCTGTAGTTCGCGTTCAACGACCCCTTGACGACTTCGATCTCGCCGTCGTCCATCGCGCCACCGAGGCACTCGGGTGCGCGATCGAAGGCGGCGCGAACGCGCTTCTCGGTGGCGGGATCGCTGCCGCTGATGAGGACGGTGATGGTGGCGAGGACCAGGGCAGGGTGCATGCCCGTCGTAACCGCACGCGCCGGGCCGAACCCGATTCACGCGATTCCGCGGGGTTGCGGGAGGCACCCGTCCGGCCGTCCGGCCACCCCGTCCGGAATCCGGACGTCCGCGCCCTGAACGAAGCCATGTCAGCGAGCGATGAAATGCAACGAGTGTGGCGGGAGTCGGTTCAAGCAGGTCGCGCACGAGCAGCGGTACGTCGTCGAGGGGATCGTCTTTCGCGTGAAGATGCGCGCCTCGGCGTGCCGGAAGTGTGAGGCGACGACGGTCGATGCCGCGGAGCTCGGCGCTGGCGAGATGACCGTCGCCGTGTGGCTCGCCGAGCACGCGGTCATCTCCGGAGAGAGCTTCCGCTTCCTGCGGAAAGCGCTGCTCTTCCGCGCGAACGCTCTCGCGGAGTTGCTCGGTGTCGCGAGCGAGTCCGTCTCCCGATGGGAGAACGCGAAGCGAGGCGTGGATCGATCCGCATGGACGCTCCTCGCGTCGATGGTGCTGGACCGCGCCGCGGGTCAGAAGACAACGATGGAGCGGTTGGAGGCGTTCAAGAACGCGACGCCGGTCCTGGCGGATGTTCGCCTCGAGGTCTCGTGATGTGGCCGACTCGCTTCGCTCGCTCAGGGTGAGGATTGGCGGAGGCCCGCGGCGATGCTCACCCGCAGCTTCGCGTGTGCGGCGCGCAATGCGGACTCGACCGCTTCCGGCGTCGCGGCGCGCGCGAACATGAACCCGAGGTAGCTGTTCCCCTCGGGGAGCGCGTGCAACTCCCGCCCCTCGATCGCGGTGATCGTGATCTCCGCGATGCCGGGCACTGCTCGCGCGTCGTCGAGACCCTCCACTCCGCGAAACACGCCGGTGTGCGCGATGGGAATCATCAGCACGCCCGCGGGCGTCTTGTCGGCGGCGGCCGTCGCTGCCGGCCAGCCGGGCTTCCGCACGGCGTGGCGGACGACGACTTCTTCCAGGCTCATGCCCGTGCCGAAGCGCAGCGTGCGTGCGCACAAGCCGCCGATCGACCGTGCGGCGATCTCCAGGACGTGCGGTCCGCTCGTGGCGAGGCGCAGCTCCGCGTGCACCGGGCCCTCGGTGATGCCGAGCGCGGTCGTCGCCTTCGCGGTCTCCGCGATGATCGCCTGCTGGAGCGCGAGCGGATGCCGCGACGGAGTGACGTAGTACGTCTCCTCGAAAAATGGTCCGTCGAGTGGATCGGGCTTGTCGAAGAGCGCGAGCACTTCGAGCTCGCCGTTCGTGAGGAGTCCCTCGAGCGCGACCTCCGGCCCCGGAACGAACGATTCGACCAGGATCGTCGCCGAGGCCTCACCGCTCCGCGCCTTCAGCTCCGGGTCGGCCAGGATCCGCGCGATGCGTGCAAACGCCGCCGCGAATTCCGTCTCGTCGTTTGCGCGGATGACGCCGCGGCTCGCCGAGAGCATCCGCGGCTTGAGCACGCACGGGAAGCGGGGATTCGTCGCGGCCTCTCGCGCGGCGTCGGCGGGGGAGGCCGTCACCGGGAAATCGCGGAAGCGCGCCTGCCGCACGCCGCCCTTCGCGAATCGCTCGCGCAGCCGCAGCTTGTCGCGTGAGGCCGCCGCGGCATCGGGAGGGTTGTGGCGCATGCCCAACTTCTGCGCCGCGAGCGCCGCGATCACGGTCGTCGCGTCGTCGACCGCGACGACGCCGTCGATCGGCTTCCTCGAGGCGAAGTCGCTGATCGCCTGAGCGGCCGCATCCGGATCCAGGAAGTCGAGCGCGAGCGACTCGCGGCTGAAGGTTACCGCGCCCTGTCCCTCGAGCA
>Ga0163152_10004148_pt1 | contig 18248 bp, 9 predicted proteins | sample OliLakLV19MP8IB2_FD_148635 | JGI IMG/M metagenome (GOLD analysis project Ga0163152, IMG submission 148635) | Freshwater microbial mat bacterial communities from Lake Vanda, McMurdo Dry Valleys, Antarctica - Oligotrophic Lake LV.19.MP8.IB-2 | ecosystem: Environmental > Aquatic > Freshwater > Lake...
CTCCATCGCCGGGCTCCACACCATGCTCGCGTACACGGCTCTGTGCCCTCCTCTACCCTGCCCCCATGCCCTCCTTCGACTCGTCCCTCGCCTTCACGCACGCCCTTGTGCTTGTTATCGCCATCGTGCTGGCTGGCTGCGGTACCAATGATGGAGAGACCCAGTCTCTCCATCGGGCGCGTCGGTACGCTTGGCCGGTTGCCCCTCCGCGTCAGTCGCCGTGCCTGTGGGCTTTCCGGCGTTGCCGATCGCCAGGGCAGTCACGGCTGCCCGCAGCGGATGGTTCGGCGCAAACACCCTGTGATACCGGTGCCGGTGCTTGCGCGGCGGCGGCACGAGGTCCGCAAGGCGACTCAAAAACTCGTGCGGCGTGAGGTTGATGACGCCCTGCGCATCAGGACTCGTCGCCTTCTTGTTGCGGCCGGCCCCGATCCACTGCCCGCGCTTGTGCCGCGGAAGGGTGTAGCGGATTCGCTCCGCGCCGTCGTCGAGGGAGATCCGCACGCAAAGCGTCGATGGAAAACCCACTGCGCTCCCACATGAGCATGTCGGCCGTGGCCTCCGCGTCGAGCAGACTCGCCCGCCGGAACCACAGAATGAGCCGCTTTCGCACTCGCGTGGTGAGGGTGTCGAGGTCGCCGGGGGTGATGGGCCGTGCCGGCAGGAAAGGTGACGCCTGTCTCAGCCTGGTCACCCGTCGCGGTCCGGGAGAACACGCCGTCCGTCACGCACACATGCAGATGGACATGCCGCTCGAGTGCCGAGCCTTTCTCGGTGCAGGAAGGAGACGGCGCCGATGCGGGGCGCGTCGCCAGCGGCCGGTGACGACGCCACGCCTGCGGCCTCGCGCACGAGCCGTTCCACTTCGCGCATGAAGATGTTCGTGAGGGCGGCGACGGCCTCGGGCCGGTCCCTCTGCGCCAAAAACCACCGCAGCCGCCAAGGGTGAGCGCAGCCGCCAAGGGTGAGCGCAGCCGCCAAGGGTGAGCGCAGCCGCCAAGGGTGAGCGCAGCCTCTTCGGCACGGAAATCACCCACTGTCGGACGGCAACCGGTGGGATGACGTGATCGACCAGATGGGCGGCGGTCTGCGCCATGCGGCGGCCGTTGCATGAGGGGCAGACACCGCGACCCTTGCACGCTTTTTGTAGTCGCCCAGCGACGGGCCACGAGAAAATCATGCCCGCAGGTGCCGCACCGCGCGCTCGCCAACCCGAAGCTGAGGATGCCGCAGCGGAGGTAGCCACGAAGAAAAGTCTTCCACGTGGCCCGCGACCGGCAACCCATCGAAAATCCTCGGGATTTCCTTCCGCGATCCTGATGACCAGCGGTGACTTCGACCGTCAGTGACCAGATGGAACTTACTGCCGAATCCACCTCGGGCCGGGGCCAAGCCGCCGCTGGGGTCGTGTCACCCCAAGGCCGGTCACTTTACGGGCGGCTGCTTCTGCAGGATCTGGTCGCGGAGCTGCTCCGCTTCATCGAGGGCCTCCGTGCGCATGCTGAGCCCCCCGCTCCTGCCGAGTTCCTGCTCCACGAGCGCCTCGGCGTCTGCCAGAGCGTTGGCCCAATCCCCAACTGCCATGAAGACCCGCGCTCGGCTCCGCAGTTGGGTCGGGCTGACCGATGGCTTCTTGAGCGGGCGGCCCCGCGAATCCTTTGACTTGCGATCAAATGGGGGAACCAGTTGAGAGACTACCTTCTTCGCCTCCTCGATATCGCCGCGCTCGAGAGCCGCGACGATAGCGAGTTCGTCGTGCCGCTCGATCACGTTTGGGATGGTGTCGTCGGAGCCCTTGCGACGCATCGTGAGGCCCGACAAGGTCACCGCGATGCTTCCGTCGGGCCGGAGCAGGAGAGCGTTCGCACTCTCGTCCTCCGCAAGAATTCCCAGGCGGTGCACGAGAATGTTTTTCATGCCCCCAGGCACCATCATCACCGGGCACGGCAAGGGCTTCTCCGCAACGAGACTGCGAACCTTGTCGGCGTCGTCATCGAGGACAGCCACCAGGACATTCACGTCTCCGGCCGGCCGGCCGCCGGCGAACGCAGAGAGCTTCCGCGCGAGTCCCTCCGGCGATCGCGGGAGGCCGTCTTTCTTCCATGGCGCCGTGAAGATGACGGCCGTCCATCGACCACGGGCATCCTCGGGAATCCGGAACGTACCGCCGTCAAGCGACTTCAGCTCGGCCTCGAGGAGACGGTGCGCATCCTCGGATTCTCCCTCGGAGAGAAAGTGACTGGTCCGCCGACCGGGTGTCCAGCCGGAGGTGAATGGAGCCCAGAAGAGGTGGTATTGGTGATAGCGATCGAGAAGGTAGGACACCGCGGTCCACATCATGGGATTCTCGGTGTGCTTTTCGAGGATCGCCTGTCGGTAGTGCTCGTAGGTGCCGCGAGCGCCCACCTCCAAGGCCAGGATGGCGGCCGCTGCCAGGGCCGGACCAGGCGCATCCTGGCCACCCATCGATCGCACGAACTCGGCGATGACCGCGTTCGGATCCTGCTTGCCGGCATGCAACGCCTCCCGCGCGAGGCACATGCGTGGCACCAACTCAGTGCCAGGAGGGGAGCCGCCCTCGATCGCAGCCTTCGACTCGCTGATGGCATCGTTCAGGTACGCGTTGTCGGCCGTGACTTTCCACAAGCCGAGCAACGACACGATCAGTCGATTCCGCACGATCCAGAGGTCGGGCGCATCGGGGTGGGCTGTTATGGCCTTTCGGCAAAGGTCGGCGGCCCGCTCGTAGTTCCCGCGGGCTTCGGCGAGCGGTAGCCGGTAGCGAAGCGGCGGCGGGGTGAAGCACTGCTGAATTTCATGGAGCGTCTGTTCAGGCACGCGGGCCGACGGCCTCGGGATGGCTTCGTCCCCCGCTGCAAGAGCCACGAGCTCGGGTGGCCTGGTCGGGTCGAATTCTTTTGTGGCATCCATGACGAAGAGCTCGCCGGCCAGCAGCGACACGAGTTGCGCGAGGTAGTGCGGTTCGGTCCACTCCCTGGCCAGCGACGACCGCAGCGAGCGGGCGTAGTCGGGAAGGCCCGCCGCGCCAGAAGACTTGCGGGTGGAGCCCGACATGATCAGCGCGGCATATCCCGTCGGGCTGACAGTAACGAACTTCGGGTCCGACCGGCCGTAGGCCCGGTAGACCGCGCTTTCTCTGCCACCGGGCAGCCGAATGGCCGGCCAGTCAACGCCAGCGGCTCGCAGAATGCTCGCGCCGGCATCCGGCAGGTCGTCCAGGTTGACACTGAGGATCTGGATCCTGCCTTCAAGCTCCTGCCCGATCTCGTTCCATGCTGCGGCCAGCCCCGTGAGATCCTCCTCGCCGCCGTCCTCTTTCGACCAGAAGTAGACGAGGGTCGTCCGGCCGAGCCCATCCATCGGAAAGCGGACGGGCTGCCCATCGGCAGTCTCAAACACTCCGCAGAATGGTGCGCCGAATACCTGCCCGCCCAGCTTCTCTCGCATGAACTCGATCAACCCGAGATCGCTCGCGAAACGAATCTCCATGGTCTCGCGAAGCTCGTCGATCAACGGCTGATCCCCAACCTCGAGGGCCATGAGCATGGCGATTCGCATGATGCGGCCCTCGGCTGGTGTGTCGCGGTACCGCGTCAGGAGCGGCTTGAGGGCGTTCATGCGAGCTTGCCCGTCGGCGCCCTGACGAGCCGCCTCGGCCTGGGAAAGCAGGATGTCGGCGTCGAGTCGGATGTCGGCGTACTCCTCCGGCGCCTGCGACAGCTTTCTGCAGGTCTCGATCATGGCCGTCCGAGTCTCGGGCGAACTATCGAGGGCGAGCAGCCCCTGCTGCGCCTTGAACAGAATGCCCATCACGAGGAAGCGGTTGGCCGCGTCGGGATGGGCTTCGATGAGCGTCTCGCCTGCACGGATCGTGCGCTTGACCGCGAGCCGCTTGCGCGCGGTAGACGATTCCTCGCGGTGGGCGTCGAGCGAGGCCTGGAGCTCTGCAAGTGCAGCCTGCGGGATGGGGCTGGGCTCCGACCGCGCGACCAAGGGCAGCACGAGCAGCCAGCCGGCGAGGACCAGCGGGCAAAGCGCGATGCGACGTACGGTCATCATGGTGCCGAAACTCCTGGTCGTGGGGCAATCCCGCTACTTCTTCACAGGCGTGAGCTTGAGGCCGTTGATGCTCACACCACGGTTAGGGGCACGGGCGGTGACGCTGATCACATTACGCCCTTCAGCCAGCGAGACCTTCAGCGGCTCGGTCGTGTCCCAGGCTCCCTTGGTAAAGGGAAGGTCAAACACCGTGGGCTCATCCCGGTTGATGCGGACCAGGATCTGCTGCTTCGGGGCCACCGTTGCCACGTCGGCAGTCAGCTCGTAGGCACCGGCGGCAGGAACTTCGAGGCGATACTTGACGAGCTCCGGTGCCTGTCCGAGCCGGCTGTAATGGAGCTGGTATCCGCCGTCGCCATTCTTCATGAAAATCACCCGATCCGTGCTCGCCCTTGGCGAATAGCAGGCGACCGCCGGAATCGTGAGAACGCCGTCGGCGCCGACGATGATCTCCTGCGCCGCTTCGGGAATCTCGATCTCGTCGCCCACCTCGTCCCCAATCAGCTCGTCAGACTCGCCGAGCTTCATCCCGCCGACCAGTTCGAGTGCAGCAACCTCCGCATCCTTCACGAGCGCCTGCTTCTTGCAGAACGCCAGGCTGTCCCAGAAGCCACCGCCTTGCCCGAGCTGCCCATGTCGGATGCTTACGTCCTCCTCGCCGAGCGCGTCACCGATCCACTGCGCCCGGAGCACGTTCCTGTATTCCTCAGTGAACTCTCGGGCCTGGGAATCGAGCAGGAAGTCGAGGCCGCCCTGCGGGCCACACCAGGCTTGTGACCACCAGGCACCGAGGCAGATGACCCATCCGTCGGGTGTCCAGTGGCTCATGGCACCATGCCCGGTCTGCGTGGAGGCGCGAGACGGGATGCCGAAGGCGCGGGTCGCCAGCCGGCCGTAGTAGGCACGCCGTCCGCAGACGCCCCCGAGCGCGATGTGCTGCTGCGCCGGACTTCCGAGGCTCGGGTCTTCGGTCGGGCTGCAGTAGGGGACGTCGCTTTTCACGATGCGCACGTAGCGCCACTTATAGTCGGGAGTGGTGATGTGATCCGGGCGATAGGTCCGCATCATGCTGCGGATCCACGCCAGGTCTTCGTTGCTGTAGGGGTCATCGGTGATGAAGCGGCACTCCCAGGTGTTCATGTCCTTGAACGCAGGATCCAGTTCGCCGTCGAGATAGGCCTTCTCGTAGTGCAGATAGCGAGCGACCTGGTCGATGTCATCCCTGGCGGAATAGACGATCCCAGGCACGCTCCCCCGGTCCTTCCCTGGGATCCACGGCATGTGAATGGCGGTGCCCAATGCGAGCCGCTGGAAAATGGTGCCCGGCTCGCGGGCTCGCTCGCTGGCCTCGAGAATCGCCGCGTAGACCTGCATCGCCTCGCCATACTCACCGCCGTTCGCACCGCCCGCCTCGAGGGTCTGCTTCATCAGTGCCTCGTCACCCAAGAGCCTGTCGATGAGCGATGTCTCCGCCGCACCCTGCTGGGCAAATTCTGCCAGCCCGCGCGGAGTGCTGTGGGAGAGCACGGCGATTCTCATCAGTTGTCCGTCGAGCGCTTCGCTGGCAAGGAAGCCATCGATCGCCCGTAGGATTTCTCTGGCTGCGAGCAGAGCCTTCTCCTCGGCGATCGCGTGGGCTTCGTCGTACTCCTTCTGCGCATCCGCAGTGGCATCCTGGCGGGGGGCACGGAGGCTATTGAACTCCGCTCGCGCCGTCAGAAACGCGGCCTTGGCCGCCTCGTCGATCGGGGGTAGGGCCTTCACGACCTCGGCCCGAAGCGATTCGAGCATGCCCGTGTAACGGGCCGCGAGCTTCTCGCCCTCGGCAGTGAGGGCCGCCGGCTCGGGCTTGGCAGCCGTCGCAGTTTGGCAGAAGGCGAGGAGCCCCGCGAGCAGCGAGGCGATCGGAAAAAAGGCGAGTCGAGATTCCATCATGGTTCTCCTTGCGTCATACCGTCGATTGAAGGCATCGGCTTGCAAAACGACTGGATCACTGCTGGTACACCGGGATGTATCGGTGCGGGGTGCCGAGAATGATGATCGCCATCGGGGTCTTGTGCGGGTGGTCATCCTCATTCTCCCGCCAGGATCCGTCGGGCTTCTGCTCGGCGACCAGGACATCACGAATCTGCGGATACCATTTGGCGTAGTGGTCGTCGCCAGCCTGTACCATCGCCTGAATGGCGTAATAGTGCGCGTAATGAAAGTTCCCGAGCTCCTTCGGCGAGAATACCTTCGGACTGTTCTCGAGGTAGCGGATGGCGGCCCCGACCCATTCGGTGTCGCGCATGCCGCAGAGCTGCGCCGCGTAGGCGCCGCCGGCGGTGCAGGCGACCGTCGTGCCGCCGCTCCCCTGATAGCCGAAGCCGCCGCTCGTTTCGTTCCACACCTGGTCGCGGAGGTAACCGACGACGCGGTCGATCGTCTCGGTGGGCACCAGAATCCCCGCCTGCCGCGCCGAGGCGAGCGAGACGAACACCATCGCCGTGACCGAAGTGTCCTGGCCGGCATCCGGTCGCGCAGCGTAGCGCCAGCCGCCAAGCGAACTCTGCGCCCGCAGGATCACCTCCACCGCCCGCTCGAGCGCCACCTGGATTCGTCGGTTGTCCTCGACGTCACGGGTCATGCCCCAGAGCTCCGACATCGCCAGGGTAAACAGGCCATGCTCGTACATGCCCCCCATCACGCCGGCGGACGACTTCTCTGCCGCGACGAGGAGGTAGTTTTTGGCGCGATCGAGTGCCTCACCGTGGCGACCAAATCCGGGGAAGTGCCCCTTCACCATGAATGCCATCAGGCCGAGCGATGTGCCGCCGATAGCCAGTGACCCATCCTTTCCAGCCCATGAGCCGTCGGCTTTCTGGGTGGCAAGAAGCCACTGAAGCCCGCGCTCGATCGCGACATCTGCCGCTTCGGTCAGCTCGGGCGCGCCCTCCACCTCGCCCGACGCGGCCGTCGGATTCACCACAGGCTCGTCGCGATCGGCGTCCTCGCCGACCAGTGGACTGGCCAGCAAGACCGAGGCGATGGCCAGACCAGCCAAGAGGAGTTGGCCGGTCAATCGATGCTCAAGGACAGTTTTCATTTTGCCACGCGCTCGTAGTAGTTCTTGAGGGTCGCCCGGTATTCGAGCGGAAGCTCCCGGGCGAAGTTCTGGTTCAGTGCGGCACGATTGCGGGCTCCCAGCATCTCCCACTCGGTGCGTTTGTCTTTCGGGGCCTCGCCACTGACGAAGTCTGAGACGAAACCAGCGACCGACTCAGCGAGGTCGTCGGTCTCATCTTCGGTGAGTACAGGCGCGTCGCTGCCATGGGACGGGGGTGTCGCCGTATTCAAGATGAGGGCCTGCTCGATCACAAAATGCCGCAGCAGCTCGTCTGCGGCATGCTGGTGTCCGATGGCTTCCGGCTTCACTTCATTCTTCAGCGAGGCAGCTGCGTTCGCCAGGCGGCCTATCGCGGCCGTGAGAAGCGGGTGCGGTTCCAATCCCTGTGCGACCGCGGTTGCCCGCACCTCGATCGCCCGCTCGCTCTCCGCCAGACTCCCGAGATCAGCCGCCTCGACCGACTGCGTCCGGCGTGAGATCTGCCGCTGCTCACTGGCCAGGGCCAGCACATCGAGCAGCCGCTTGAGCTCCGGAGACGCCGCACTCGTCACCTCAATGCTCGGCAGCCCATGAAGCATTGTCATGACCACGAAAAGCTTCTCGGCGTTCTCAGTGAGAGACGCCTCGGCCAGTTTCATCTGGGCGACCGCATCCTGCGGTTTCCCTGCGCGGAGGAGAGGCACCACGTCGCCCATGAGTCCGCCCGTTGCGGCGAAGGCGGGCATGCCAGTGACTTCTCCAAGCTGGAGGCCATAGGAACTCGACGTCGAGTGCAGGCCTTCCTGCTCAGCGACGAGGCCGTCCGGCACCGCGCTTGGCAGCCCGTCCACCTTCTCCCTGATCTGTTCCTGCCGGAAGGCCATCTCTGCTGCATCGGCCTCGGACCCGTGAAGAAATTCGACGATCTCCGCGATGTATCCGGTCTGCGTCTGCACGGCCGCGACAAGGGCCTGGACGCGGGCGAGCGACTCGGTCGCGTCCTTCAAGATCTCGGCGGCGTCCTCGGTGTCACCGTCTTCCACGGCAGCGATCACATCATCGACATCTGAACCCGCAAACAGCAGCGGGGTGCCGGCATCCAGGCGACCGGCGACGAGAGCCAGCACGGGCGCGATATCGTCAAGGCACTGGCGGAAATTGCGGAGCACTGGGAGGAGTTGCTCGCATTCCTTCTCGTCCGCCGATTCGACTTCCATCGCGAGGTCTCGCTGCTCGGCGACAAGATCGCCCATGCTGTCCCTCGCGAAGCTCACCGACCCCTGGAAACTGAAGAGCTCCTGCAGCAGGCCGACCCGTATCCGCTGGGCATCGGTGAGCTCCCGGGCTGCGGCCAGAACATCGGCGGCCCCTTCCTGATGCACGAGCGCATCCTCCGCTCGCTTCGTCTCGAGTGCTTTGCCGGCTTCTGTCATGGCGGCGACCGCACGGTCGAGTCGGCCGAGCAGCGGGGAGGCATCCTTCGAGCGGCGAGCATCGCCCGCGGTGGCGATGGAAGCACGGAAGTGGGTGAGCTCCTCCGCGAGGAACCGCTGCGGCTCAGCCAACGCCGTCGGGTCCTTCCCATCGAGCGCCACCTCCTCGGTCTGTTCAAGCAGCCCGATCTGTCTGGCCTCATACTTCTCGAGCGTCACTAATCGATCGGTTGCGTCCGTGACGAGCGTGGAAAGCCCCTGTGTCCTCGTGCCCAGCTCGATGGCCCAGAGCGCGACGATGTTCCGGAATGCCGTGAGCGATTCCTCCGCCACCCGCTGATGCCGCACCGCCGCGTCGCGGTCGCCGGCACGGATCGCTGCCAGGGAGGCTTCCATCGCCTGCGCGGCCGCCAGACGAAGCACGCCAATCGGCGGCGTCGTCGGCAGCACGTCGTCAAACAAGCGCGGCCGCTGCGCAGGAATGGCCGGCACGAGCGTAAGGGCCAGGCTCTCCTGCAACCCGGCTTGGGTCGCGGATAGGGCCGGGCCGCTCTGGCCGAAATCCTTGGCGGCGTCGCACTCACTTCGCAGCCGCTGCTGCGCCCCGACGAGCGCATCGAGGCGTTTCAGGACGTCCATGATTGTCGCATACTCGGCCCCCGTGCGCACGCTGAATTCGGCTGCCAGGAGTGGAGGGATCGTCGCAGCCTGGAGGGAAGCGGCCTCCAGGGTGTTACCCGCGCGGGTCTTGGCCGCGGCCTCGCGCATGGCGTCCTCCACGCCGGCAGCCCGCAGGTCTTTGATGCGGCGGGTCAGGGCGAGCACTGCCAGCGGCCGTCGGTCATAGCGGATGCCAGCCTCGAGCGAGGCAAGGAGCTCATGGGTCCAGGTGGCGACTTCCTCTTGGTACGCGGCTGCCGCTTCGGGCCCAATGCCCTCGGTGCCGCGGGCGCTGAGCTGTAACTGCTCCTCTGCGAGCATGCGGGACTCACGGGCGAAGACCTCGCGGGCGGCATCGATCCCGTGCTGGAGGACGAGCCCACCGAGCCTGCGGGCGGCGGCGTTGACCGCTTGGAACGCAGGGCCTGGGTGAGCGTCGCCGGCGCTCGGCGCTGCGGCCTCTTCCCGGAGGAGGGCGGCAGCGCGGCCGACCTGCTCCACGGCGATCGACTCGAGCTCCGCACGCACTCGATCGAGCGTTTCGATCTCGACCGCATCGGCCACCGCGTTGGCAGCCAGATCGTCACGCACCGCTTGCACGTCGCGGGCAGTCGCCTGAAGCTGCTCGCGGATCATCTCCTGACGAACTGCCTCGAGCTGCGACGACTGAACGAAACTGGCGTTCGTGACATCGAGGCCGCGGGTGAGCTCATGGGCCGCTCGCTCCTGACGGTAGAGCGTGCGGACCCGCGACAGGAGGCGGTCGATCTTCTTCCTGATCTCGGCGAGATATTCCTCGCGCGTGAGGAAGGTGATCCTTCGGGCCTCTGTGCGTGCCCGATGCGGACCGCCTTCGCCGGGGTACAGGTCGCTGACCTCCACGAGGAACGAGACCGTGTCACCCACCTCGAGATCGGGGAGCGCCTCACGGTAGTCCCATTCGAGCGACTGCTCGCCGTCGCCACTGCGAACGGGCGTCGGGAGCGAGACGGTCTTTTCCGGACGCCTGTTGACGCGGTAGGTGATCGTGGCCGGTGCGAGACCGTGGTCGTCCTGCGCCCGGACCGCGAGTTGCAGAGGCCGGCCAAGCAGGGCGTGCAGGTTCTCGTCGGGCGAGGTCAACTCGACTCGCGGCGGCTGATCGGCGGCGACCTGCAGGTACGACCGCGGGCTGGTGAAGGCGAAACCGTGGTCCCTCTCAACCCAGCCGAAGCTGTAACCGCGGGAGGCGGTGACGACCTCATCGAGGACGAGCCGACGGCCGTCGTCGTCCACCGCGACCGGCACCGGGCTCATGCCGTCGCGATGCAGCACTGCCTCGCCCACTGGGCAGTCGAGCGTGAGCTCCCAGCGAACTTTCGTGTTCTCCGGCAACGTTAGGGTGAGCGACTCGACCGACTCGGGCGGCCGCCCGATGTAGTCGGGATACGTGAGGTGTACCTTCACATGCTCGATCCGCGGAGCCGGAATCACACGGACCCGATGCCAGTCACTCCGGGCGTCACCGGCTTTGATGCGATAGGTGAAGTCGCGGGACGCCGAGGCGAGGACATACTCGCAGCGGCCATCGACAACCTCGAGGACCATCTCGCGAGGACGGCCCGTGCCCGTCTGGAGGAACAGCTTTGCCTGCGTAGGCACGATGCCCGATAGCCGCGCCTCAATGCTCGCGCGATCCCCTTCTTTCACCACAAGGTCGCCTTCTGCCAGATCGATCTGCGTCTTCGTGGGATAGGCCACGGCGAGCCACGGCGTGAAGAGACGAGCCGCCCCGGCAGTGAGCAAGGGCCCGTCGAAGGCCGCAACGGCCGCCAGAACGGCGGCCACCGCACACGCTGCCAGGAGCGGTCGGCGAAGCGCACCGAAGGTGACGATTTTCGCTGGCTTGAGGCTGGCGGCCTTCTCCTCAGCTCGGCGATGGGTGAGCGCCCACATGGCCCTCGAGGTGCCGGGTGGGGCGCCGCTGCGACCAAACTGCTCGGCCGTCACAAGGAGGCTGTCCATCCCGCCTTGATGCTTTTCGATCTCCACCGCGGTGCGAACGGGATCGAACCGTCGCAGGTGCCGCCAGCCATGACGCCATCCGCGTTGAAGCGAGACGGTCACGAGGGCGACTACAGCCAGGCCGCGGGTCCACGCTGGAAGGTCGGAGAACCAGTCCACCGCCACCGCCAGGAGAAACAAGGCAATGGCCCAACGGCCTGCGACCAGCAGTCCCACGCCGAGGTGCTTCCGCTGTCCGCGGCGCCAGACTTCGCGCAGGCAGCCCTCCAAGGTCGATGTCTGGTGTGCTTCGGTCATGTCAGATCGTGCCGCCTCCGCAGGATCCATTCCATGCCCAGCAGCCCCACCAGCAGACCGGCCACCAGGCCGTTGTCCCAGAGCGGCCGCTCCGAGCGTACGGTGGTCGTCACGGGGTCGCCGTTCACGAGCGACGGCAGCCTTGAAAGCTCGCGGATGCCGAGGCAGGCGCCGCCGGTAAGCTCAGCGATTCGCTCGAGATGATCGAGCCGCATCGAGGTGTCGGCGAGCTCTCCGTTGACCGCAGCCACCTGAAACTCGGTGGAGTTGGAGATCTCTTGATTCTCCTCGGTCGCGTCGACCCGGTAGCGGCCAGGACCCGCCGGCGTGAAATAGCCCTCGTAGAGCCCCGGCGACGAACGGTCGGGCCGCAGGCTCACCCGCGCGGTCCCGGCCTCCTCGTCGTCCTCGTCATTGACTTCACCGACCAGGACATCGAACCCGGGCTGCACGATCGGCTCGAACTGGTCGTCGAGCACGTGCGCCGAGAGCCGGACCTGCCCACCCACGTCGTAGATCGAGCGATCGGTCTCAAGGCGAATGCGTTTGTGCTCACCCATCAGCCGCGACAGTGTCAGAAATTGGATGCATTGCGACCAAACCCGCCAGTGGTACTTGTCTCCGGTCTTGAACCGCAGCCGCCAGAGCCGGTCGGTCGCCACCGAAAGGCACTTCCCGGTGCCGTATCGTTGCCACGCCACCAGCGGATAGCGCTGACCCTGCTGGCTGCTGTCGGAGAGCGTTACGAGCACCGTGGCGCCCGGCTTCGGGCCGAGCAGCGTCGGGAGGTGGTCGAGGGGCGCCACACGGCTCCAGATGCGGTCGTTCTCTTCGGCGTCATTCTCGAGGGTCATCACCATGCTGCTGCGGCCTTCGGGCGTGAGCACCGGATAGACCGATTCGGACACTTTTTCCCACGGGCTGTCGGGATCGAACCGCACGGGCAGCATCGTCTCCACCGGCGTGCCGCCATACGAGGCGGGCGAATGCATCGGCCCGCACAGCATGAGGAGTGAGCCGCCGCGATCGCGAACTAGCTCCTCGAGGAGGCCGAATTCTTCGGCGGTGAAAAATCCGGCGTCTACGTCGCCGAGGATGACAAGGTCGTACTGGAACGCCGCGTCACGCTGCGACGGAAAGCGGTCGATGTGCTCGGGCGAGTTGCGGGCGATCTCGGGGCCGACCGCCGACGCGATGAACGTCACCTTGATCCGCGGATCCCGCTTGAGGATCGCGCTGAGATAGCGGAATTCCCAGCGGGCGTTGCCCTCGATGTACAGCACGTTGATCTTCTCGTTGACGACGCGCATGCCCCGCTCCACGCGATTGTTCGCCTTGGAGACCTCGTCGTCGAATGGCTCGATGGCTACCGCAACCCGTACCGCGCCCTTCTCATACACGTCGACACGGAAATCGATGTCCTCGAACTGCAGGCCGCCCTCGAGGCGAACATCCCGGTGCGAGACCTGCCGGCCGTCGAGCAGCACGGAGAGTCGGGCGGTGCGTTTCTCGTAGCCCTTCGACTTCAGTTGCACCCGAACGGGCACCCGATCCCCGGAGAACGCCACCTCCTGCATCACGATGCTACGGATCGATACGTCGTCGGGATCGGCGAGACCGACCGGTACGGTGAAGACCGGGATGCCGCGGGCTCCAAGGTCCTGGAGGACGGCCTCGCTCTGCAGGGACGAGGCGTTGTCGTTGCCGTCGGAGAGCAGCACGATGCCTGCCGGTGGCGTCGCGCCAGACGTGGCCACCGCCTCGAGCGACGCGGCGATCGAGGTAAGGGGCTCCGTGGCCTCCAGGACGGCAAGATCTTCGGCCGTGACCGTGGCCGTGTCGTGGACCAGACGAGGCGATTCCCCAAAGGCGTGGTAGCTGATGTCGATCCTCTCGCCGAGCGAGGCAAAGCTCGGCCGGGCCAACGTCGTGACGATCGAGCGGGCAAGATCGAGCCGCGTTGCGGCGGTGATCGCCTGACGCTGGTCGGCATCGAGTGTCATGGCCACCCGCTGTGCCTCATTCTCCCCGTCCGGCTCCAGCATGCCCAAGGCCGCCGCAGCATCCGCGACGTCCTCCGGCTGCTTTCGCGGATCCTTCATCGACATGCTTTCCGAGACGTCGATCAGGATCGGCAGCCGGCGGCGCTCCGTGTGGGTCTCCTGAACGACACCGGTCGGCTCGAAGAGGGAGGCGACCACAAGCCCGAGGGCTGCCATTCGGACGAGCGAAAGAACCACGCGGAGCCACGGCGGCAGGCCCCAAGGGCGACGGTAGAGATAGATGCTCAGCGCAGCCACGCCGCCGAAGGCCGCCACCATCAGTGGCGTCGACATCGGCCTTGCCCAGAAAACTTCCTCGATACTCATGGAGTTCTTGTCAGCCAGTAAGGCTCGCGGGGGTAGTGGCAGCAGCCGCGATCGGACTCGCCTCGCGCGACCGCTGCCGCCGCATGAGGAAATCAGCGAAGAGGCTCTCAATAATCAGGCAGGCAAGTGCCGCGATCAAGAACAATCGCCATGCCGACCGCCCGGTGCGAGAGGCGTCGATCGCCGCGGCGAGGTCGGCCCCGGTGGATGTCACGGTGACATCGAGGCCCGCGAGGCCGGCCTGCAACTCCGTGACGGACAGGCAGGCCACGTCAGACTCGCGCGGATCGACATTGACCGCGATCGGCATGCCCGGAGCCTGCACGCTCACTCGGGCGACAAAATAACCAGCCTCGCGAGCCCTCTCGAGCATGGCTCCGTACTGGCCGCGGTGCTCGAGCACGGGAACGGCGATCGTCTCTCCCGACGGTGTGTCGAAGACGGCGTCGCTGGCATCCGGCTGCTCGACGTAGGTCAGTGAGAGGGCGTCGCCCACCAGTCGCGGCTGCTCGAACTCGCGGCCCACCACGTAGGTCACGATCTGCTGCATGAGAAGTGGAAACACCGGGGTGAGCCCCATGTTGTTCCACGATGGGTCTGCCGTAGTCGTGAACATGAAGACATGCCCGCGGCCCAGCGAGTGCTCGATCAGAATCGGTGCGGCGTCTCCGGCCAGGCGGAGCACGACGAAGCTCGATGGTCCGGGCGTGACCTCCACGTGCCTGAGGAAACGAGTCTCGCTGAAAAGGTCTTCCGGCAGGGAGAGCAGCGGCAGGCAGACTGGATGATCCGGCATGCCGGGGTCGAGTGGCTTACCGGCACCGAGCGAGTCGCTGACCTCGACCCGTTGGCCGAGCACGGCGGGGAGCAGCGGATTCGCTGCGGTGGCCGCCCGCTCGTTCCAGGTGGCAGCCTTCACGTCATCGCCAGCAAACCACACAAGGCCGTTGCCGCGTCGGACGAACTGAGCGAGTTGCTTGGCCTGCTCCGGTGTGACTTCGGGGACATTCGCCATGACGAGGACATCGACCTCGCTGAGATCCTCGGACGGAAACGACAGCCACGGAATCGACCGCACGACGTAGTTCTCGTCGTCTGTGCCCTCGCCGCGGGCCAGGAGCGCGGCGACGACGAGGCGGCCAGCGTCGCCCGACGTTCCATCCACACACAGCACGGATATCCGGTCTTGCCCGACCGCCACGGCCCGACGAACGTTGTCTGCGGTGAGCGGATCGCCGTCGATCTCCGCCGTGATGCGGGTCGGGCCGGCATTGTGAAAGGGGACGAACAGCGAGACAGTTTCCGATGTGCCCGGCGCGATGAGCGGGATGACCTTCGTGTCGATCTGAATGTCGTCGGCTCGGCACCGAACCTCGATGTTGGCCGCCGGGCTTTCGCCGCAGTTGCGAACCGTGGCCTGGTAGCGGGCGATGGTTCCCACACGCAGCGCTCCCGAGATGAGTTCAAGGTTGGTGATCGCCAGATTGTCGGGACCACCGGGCACCGCGACCACGAAAACCTCGGTGCCCTCGCCCAACGCCGTCAACGACTCGCGAAGTGGCGAGGAGAGTTGCGTCCAGTCGCGGGCCTGTGCATCGGTGATCAGGTAGACCTCCTTCCGCGGAGCCTCCATGTCTCGGACGACATCGGCGAGCAGGTGCGGCACGGTATCGAGGTCAAGCATGCCCTGCCCTGCCTTGAGCCCCTGCACCACATCGCCAAACCGGGCCTTATCGAATGCCATGTTCCACAACGCCACGCGATGTTCGTCCCCGAGCAGGACGAGGGACACCGGATCGCCAGGCTGGAGGCGATCCGTGATCACGTCGACCATCTCGAGCGCCCGCCGGAATCGCGATGAGCCACCATCGCCGTGCGCCATGCTGAACGACGTGTCGATGGCGATCACCGCGCCCGCGCGTCGCTCGCCCGGTAGCCAGGAGCCTCCTGTCCATGCGGGGCGTGCGAGGGCGAGGGCCAGGAGCAGGATCGCGGTGCAACGCAGGATCAGAAGCAGCAAATCCCGGAGTCGGATCTGTCGCGATCGCACTCGGACGCTGCGATTGAGGAAGGCCATCGCGGCCCAGTCGGTCCGATTGACCTGAAACCGATTGAGCAGGTGCGCCAGGATGGGAAGGGCCACCCCGGCTGCGGCGATCAGAAGGAGCGGATGGAGGAATGTCATGATCGCCCGGAGGAGCCTCCGTGCATGGTTCCCTCGCGCTCGTGGAAGAGCTCGCTGAGGAAGAGGTCGAGCGGACGCGAGGTGTCGACGAGCGCATAGTCGATGTGGCTGGCGACGCACCCGGCCCGCAGAGCCTTCTGGTGAGCGCGAAAGCGGGACAGGTACTCCTCTCGGATCCGCTCCGGCTGGGTGGTCAGGGGGTCCTCACCCTCGAGCCCGTCGAATCGCCACGTGCCGGTGAAGGGGAACTCGATCTCGTACGGGTCGAGCGTCTGCAGGACCAGTACGTTGTGACCGTCGAAGCGAATGTGGTCGAGTCCGCTGAGGATGCCGTCCACGTCAGCGAGAAAATCCGAAATCACGATCACGAAGGAGCGGCGGTTCATCATGAGCGCGATGTCATGAAGCTGCCGGTCGATGGTCGTCCGCGGCACCGACCGTGTTTCGCGGAGGAGCCGGTCGATCTGCACCAGGATGCCCATCGTGGACCGAGGCGGCAGGTAGGCCCGTACCTCAGTGTCGAAGACCGACAGCCCCACGGAGTCGCGCTGCTTGAGGACGATGTAGGCGAGCGATGCGGCGAGAAACTTTGCGTACTCGAGCTTGCTCACCTTGCCCGACGCGTAGTTCATCGACGCGCTGGCATCGACGAGCAGGTGGCAGTCAAAGTTTGTTTCCGCCTCGTAGAGCTTCGTGTAGTACCGCTCCGTGCGGCCGAACACTCGCCAGTCGATGTCGCGGATGGCGTCGCCCGGGGCGTACTGCCTGTGATGCGCAAACTCGGTGCTGAATCCTCGCAGCGGACTGCGATGGCTTCCGACCCGAAGCCCCTCGACGACCTCACGGGCGATCAGTTCGAGGTCCCCCAGTTTCTGGAGGGTCTCCGGATCGAGGTAGCGGGTGGTGGTCAGGGCATCGGGCATGTGCGGGAATCTGAAGGCGGGAGTTGCGATCGGGGCTCGGCCGGGTCGACATCCGATCCCCGGCGGCCGATTCCTCGGCCCGGAAGGTCACACGGCTTTGCGGCGGGATCCGCTAGCGGCGGCCGGCACTTCTTCGAGCAGTTTCTCGATCAGGCTGTCCGAGGTCATGCCCTCGGACCGGGCGGCGAAGCTTGGGATCACGCGGTGTCGCAGGATCGGGAGGCACAGTTCGCGAATGTCTTCCTCCGACACATGGCAGCGGCCGCGGAGTGCGGCCCGTGCTTTGCCTGCGAGGATCAGATTCAGTGAGGCACGCGGTCCGGCGCCCCACGACATGAGCTTCTTCACGAAATTGGGCGCGTCGGGCTCGCTGGGGCGGGTCGCACGCACCAGCCGCGCGGCATACTCGAAGACGTGGTCGGCCACTGGAATGCGCCGCACGACGTGCTGGAACGCGATGATCCCCTGGCCATCGACGACTTTCTCGATCTTCGGCTCGTCGTCGCCGGTCACGCTCCGCATGATCGCGAGCTCTTCCTGGTGGCTCGGATACTGGACGCGGATGTTGAAGAGAAAGCGGTCGAGCTGCGCCTCGGGCAGCGGATAGGTTCCCTCCTGCTCAATCGGATTCTGCGTCGCCAGCACAAAGAACGGCAGGTCCAGCTTGTACTCCTCGCCGCCAGATGAGACTCGCTTCTCCTGCATCGCCTCAAGGAGCGCAAGCCTGCGTCTTCGGCGGGGTCCGGTTGATCTCGTCGGCCAGAAGCAGGTTGGTGAATACCGGACCTTTCTGGAACTGGAACCGACGCTGGTGGGTCTCGGGATCCTCCTGCAGAAGCTCGGTGCCGGTAATGTCTGACGGCATCAGGTCTGGCGTGAACTGGATCCGTTTGAATCCCAGCGACATCGTCTCGGCGAGCGAGCTCACGAGCAGCGTCTTCGCGAGCCCTGGCACACCCACGAGAAGGCAGTGGCCTCGGGCAAAGATCGCGATCATCATCTGATCGATGACTTCATCCATCCCCACGATCGTTTTTCGCAACTCCTTGACGATCGCGTCCCTGGCGCGGCCGAGTTGCTCAACAGCCTGGGTGTCATCAGCGGCTTCCGTCATCTGCTTCTCCTGGAAAAGACACCGGCCAGGGCGGGCTGGCACGTATCAAGGCGATACGGCGGCTCGGTGCGATGGGGGGGCTCGATGCGATGGGGGGG
>Ga0163152_10004149_pt1 | contig 18245 bp, 13 predicted proteins | sample OliLakLV19MP8IB2_FD_148635 | JGI IMG/M metagenome (GOLD analysis project Ga0163152, IMG submission 148635) | Freshwater microbial mat bacterial communities from Lake Vanda, McMurdo Dry Valleys, Antarctica - Oligotrophic Lake LV.19.MP8.IB-2 | ecosystem: Environmental > Aquatic > Freshwater >...
GCCAACGCCGGACGCCGCATCGCGGCGATCGGACTGACTTCAGCCGAGGCCCAGCTGACGCTGGACGTGGTGACGGCCTTCTACGATGCGGCGCTCTCCAATCGGATGGTCGCGATTGCCCAGATGGCATTGGACCAGGCCGACTCCACCCTGGCGCAGACCCGGCTTCGGCGTGACGTCGGGACGGCCCCCGAGTTTGACCTGCTCCGCGCCGGGGTGGCACGCGACAACCTGCGCCCCCTCCTGATCCAGGCCACTTCGCAGCGGGACCTCGCCCACCTCCGGCTCCGGCAATTGCTCGAGCTCCCGCCCGCCGACTCGCTGGTGGTGGTGGCCGACCTCGGACCAGACGGCTATGCCCACGGACCGACGATTGCCGCGATGCTGGCCAGGACGCCCGACACCGCCGCCACCCACCGCGCCGCGGTGCGCCAGGCCGATGAGTCGGTTGCGGCCCAGGAGGCACTGCTGGCGGTGGCACGCGGCGAGTCGCTCCCGGCGGTGTCGGTATCGTCGCAATATGGGAAGGTGGCCTACCCGAGTGCCGCGCTGCCCGGCTGGAACGAGTTCCTGACCAACTGGAACCTGACCGTTGGCCTGCAGATCCCGATCTTCACCGGTGGTCGGCTCAGCGCCAGCCGGGAGATTGCCCGGACCAACCTGCGCGATGCCGCGCTGCGGCGAGAGCAGGCCGAGAAGGGCGCCGCGCTCGACGCCCGCGCCGCCACCTCACAGCTCGACGCCGCGTCCTCCACCTGGCAGGTCAGTGCCGGCACGGTGGATCAGGCGAACCGTGCCTACCAGATCGCCGAGGTGCGGTACCGCGAAGGGATTTCCACCCAGACCGAGCTCCTCGACGCGCGGCTGGCGCTGCAGCAGGCCGAGGCGAACCAGGCCACCGCCGCGCGCGACCTGGCAATCGCCCGGGTGCGGCTCGCCCTGCTGGCCGACCTGCCGCTCGGTGGAGCCACCTCGGCCACGACGACGACCTCGATGTCAACTTCACGCCCGGCGGTGCTGCCGGCTCCCACGACTGGACTTGGTGTGCCATGACCCGGACTGACGCGCGCTCCCCTGCCCTGCTCCCGGCCCTTCTCCTGCTGGTCGGCGCAGCTGCGGCGTGCGGCCAGGCCCCGGCCTCCGACGGCGTCCCGGCGGAGTCGGAGCTGAGCATCGCCCCCGAGAATGTGGCGGTGGTGGCATTCCAGGACCTGCACAGCGGCCCTTCCATTTCGGGGACGCTGGAGCCGACCCGACAAGCCAGTCTGCGCGCCGAAATCGGTGGCCCCATCCTCGAGGTTCGAGTCGAAGCGGGGCAACGCGTCAGCGCCGGCGAGCTCCTGCTTCGGCTCGACGACACCGCGCTCCGTGAGGGCGTCCGCTCGGCGGAATCCGCCGTGCGGGTCAACCGTGACCAGGCCGACCTCGGCCGTCGCAACCTGGAGCGGGCGGAGCGACTGGCCGCAGCCGGCGCCATCGCGGACCAGTCGGTGGAGCAGGCCCGAGCCACACGCCTCGGCGCCGACGCGGGGCTGGCCGAAGCCGAGTCCCGGCTGATCGCGGCGCGGAAGCAGCTCGACAAGACCGAGATCCGGGCGCCGTTTGCGGGCATCGTCAGCGTGCGCCCCGCGAATGCCGGCGATGTGGTGCAGCCCGGCACCCCACTGGCGACCGTGATCGATCCCAGCAGCATGCAGCTCAAGGCGGCTATCCCGCTCGAGGCGCTCGATTCCATTCGCGCCGGACTCCGGGTGGACTTCTCAGTGCCAGGGTATGAGAGCCGCCTGTTCACCGGCACGGTCGCCCGGATCAACCCGTCGGTGGACCCGGTCACGCGGCAGTTGCCGGTGACGATCACGATTCCCAATCCTGGCGGTGCGCTGGTGGCCGGGTTGTTTGCCGAGGGGCGTCTGTCGGTCCGGAGCGGACGGTTGCTGGCGGTGCCCTTCGCGGCGCTGGACCTCCGGGGCGCCGCGCCGGTGCTGACCGTATTGCGGGCCGGACGAACCGTGTCGCTTCCCGCCAGCCTCGGGCTGCGGGACGAGGCACTCGAGATGGTGGAAATCACCGCCGGCCTGGTGGAGGGGGACACCGTCCTCCTCGGCTCGGTACGGGGCACCGCTGCGGGGACGCTGGTCCGCGTCGGCCGCGACCGCTAGGAGACCGGCATGTTCATATCCGATTTTTCAATCCGGCGTCCCACGATCACCGTGGTGGCCATGCTGGCGCTGGTGATCTTCGGCAGCTTTGCCCTGATCACCCTCAAGACCGATGAGTACCCGGACGTGGCGCCTCCGTACGTCACGGTCGCGGCGATCTACCCCGGCGGTTCACCGGACATCGTCGAGAAGGAAGTGCTCGACCCGATCGAGGAGGCGCTCGCCGCGATCAGCGGGGTCAAGAAGATGATGGGCCGAGCGGAGGACGGCTACGGCTTCATCCTGATCGAGTTCGAGTTCACCAAGCCGCTCGCGGAGGCCACCCAGGATGTGCGGGACGCCATTTCGGCCATTCGCAACGACCTGCCCCCCGAGATGGAAGAGCCGCTCATCAAGAAGATGAACGACACCGACCTGCCGATCGTGTCGCTGGCCCTCACCTCGCCCACCCGAGGTCGGCGCGAGCTGACCCAGCTGGCGGACCCCGGCATCACCCGGGAGATCCGCTCGATCAACGGGGTGGCGGAGGTGACGGTGACCGGGCAGCAGGAGCGCGAACTGACGGTGGAACTACGTCCCGACGCCATGCAAGCCGCCGGGGTCAGCGTGACCCAGGTGGTCCTGGCGCTGCAGACTCAAAACCTGGCGGCGCCGGTGGGCCGGATCGATGGCGACTTCGAGGAGCGCTCGATCCGGCTCCGCGGCCGTCTGGAAGACCCGACCGAGTTTGCCCGGGTGGTCGTGGCGCAGCGCGGCGGGCGGATGATCCGCCTCGGCGAGGTGGCCACCGTGCGGGACGGCGCCGAGGAGCCCCGATCGCTGGCACTCTACGACGACCGTGAGGCGGTCGGCATCGACATCCGCAAGTCCAAGGGGTACAGCACCACCGACATCGCCACCGAAGTGCTGAGCCGGGTGGAGCGGATCCGGCAGGCCCTGCCGGAGGGGGTGGAGCTGGAGGTGGTCAAGGACGCCGGCAAGCAGGTCGACGCGTCGGTCTGGACGGTCAAGCAGGCCTTGGTGGAGGGGGCGCTGCTGACGGTCCTCGTGGTGTTCCTCTTCCTCAACTCCTGGCGTTCGACCGTGATTACCGGGCTGTGCATGCCGGTGTCCGTGCTGGCATCGTTCATCGCGGTCTGGGCGTTCGGCTTTACGCTCAACACGATGTCGCTGCTCGGGCTCTCGCTCGCCATCGGCATCCTGATCGATGACGCCATCGTGGTGCGCGAGAACATCGTCCGGCACGTGGAGATGGGAAAGGATCACCTGACGGCGGCCCACGAGGGGACCGACGAGATCGGCCTGGCGGTGACCGCCACAACCTTTTCCATCCTGGCGGTGTTTCTCCCGATCGCATTCATGCCGGGCCTGGGCGGCCAGTGGTTCAAGCCGTTCGCGCTGACGATGGCCTGCGCCGTGTTCGTCTCCCTGCTGGTCTCGTTCTCGCTCGACCCGATGCTCTCCGCCTACTGGCCGGATCCCGAGGTGGCGCCTGAGGACCGGGCCTGGATTACCCGGGTGCTGGACCGCTTCAACGCCTGGTTCAATCGCCGTGCCGACGACTACAAACGGGTGATTGCCTGGGCGCTTGACCACCGGCTGGCGGTCGTGGCCCTGGCGGTCGGCAGCTTCGTGTTTGCCCTGGCCATGGTGCCGCTCCGCCTGGTCGGGGTCGGATTTGTTCCCGAGGATGACCGGGCCGAGATGACCGTGCAGCTGGAGACGCCGCCGGGATCGAACCTGGCCTACACCCGGCTCAAGGCCGAGGAAGCGGTCCGGATCATCCGGGAGAACCCGGAAGTCCAGTACACCTATACCACGCTGGGCGGCGGGACTTCGGGGGCCGTGGACGTGGGCAAGATCTTTGTCCGGCTCAACTCCCGGCACCTGCGCGACCAGAGCGCCGAGGAGATTGCCCGCCGCTTCCGTGATCGAATGCAGGGCGTGTCGGGGGTGACGTTGGCGATCTTCACCTCGCCGATCGGCGGTGGCCGGAAGCAGCTCATGCTGGAGATCCGGGGGGACGACTCCCGCACCCTGAACGAGGTGGCCGAGCAGGTCCGCGGCGTGGTGGCGGCGGTGCCCAATGTCGTGGACCTCTCGATCTCCACCAAGGGCCAGAAGCCCGAGTTGACCGTCGTGCTCGATCGCGGCCTGGCCTCCTCGATGGGGGTGAGCCTGGCGCAGGTGGCGCAGTCGCTCCGGCCGGCCTTTGCCGGCATCGACGTCGGCGACTGGGTGGATCCGGCCGGCGAGACCCGGGACGTGATGGTACGACTGAGCCCCGAGGCGCGCCGGCGGGCCACCGACCTGCGGCAGCTGCCGCTGATGATTCCCGGCCCGGATGGCATTCCCGTCACCATCCCCCTCGGGCAGGTGGCCACGGTCACCGAGGATGTCGGGCCGGCGGTGATCAACCATTTGAACCGGGAAATGGTGGTCAATGTCGAGTGGAACCCGTCGGGCCGGGCCACCGGCGAAATCATGGCCGACGTGATGGTTGGCGTCAACCAGATCGTGCTGCCGGAGGGGGTCCTGATTTCCCAGGGCGGCGACGCCCAGCAGCAGTCCGAGATCTTCGGCAGCATCTTCCTGTCGCTGGCGCTGGCGGCCCTGCTCATGTACCTGGTCCTGGCAATGCAGTTCGGCTCGTTCACCGACCCGATCGCCATCATGCTCTCCCTGCCGCTGTCGCTGATCGGGGTCATGGGCAGCCTGGCCCTGACCGGCAACACCGTCAACATCATGAGCCTGATCGGGGTCATCCTGCTGATGGGCCTCGTGGCCAAGAATGCCATCCTGCTGATCGACTTTGCCAAGTGGTCGCAGGAGCGTGAGGGGATGTCGCTCCGCGACGCGCTCATTCACGCCGGCGCCATCCGGCTCCGCCCGATCCTGATGACCACCTTCGCGCTGATTGCCGGGATGATCCCGGTGGCCCTCGGCAGCGGCGAGGGCGCCCAGTTCCGTGCCCCGCTCGGCGTCGCCGTGATCGGCGGAGTGTTGAGCTCGGCCTTGCTTACGCTGGTGGCCATCCCCACCTTCTACGAGATCCTGGAGGAAGGCCGTGAAGCGCTCACCGCCGGACTCCGTAAACTGACCCGCGCCCGGCCCTCCGTGCCAGCGCCTGCCCCGGGGGAACACTGACCCGATCGCCAGTAGATCGCACCAAGCGGGCGGGGATTCCGGACACCGCCCCTTCGCAGGACAAGAAGCGCTCCAAGCTGACCTTTTCCGTGGCCTGGCGCGAAGCCCGAGAGCTCATCTGGGCCCACCGCAAGCGGCTAGGCATCGGCCTGGTGTTGATGGTCTTCAGTCGGCTGGCGGGGCTCGTCCTCCCCGCCAGTTCCAAGTACCTGATCGACAACGTCATCGGCCAGGGCGACGGCCACCTCCTGGTCCCGATTGCCCTCGCCATTCTCGGCGCGACCGTCATTCAGGCTCTGACCAGCTTCGCCCTCTCCCAGCTGCTCGGTGTTGCCGCCCAGCGCGCGGTGACCGACATGCGCCGCCGGGTCCAGGCCCATGTCCTTCGCCTGCCGATCCGCCGTTTTGACGAGACCCAGACCGGCATCCTGATCTCCAGGATCATGACCGATGCGGAAGGGGTCCGGAACCTGGTCGGCTCCGGGCTGGTCCAGCTGGTGGGCGGCGCGATGACGGCCAGCATCGCGCTGGCGGTCCTGTTCTACCTCAACTGGCAGCTCACCGCCGCCACCCTGTTCTTCCTGGGGATCTTCGCCGGCGGGATGGCCTTTGCCTTCCAGCGGCTCCGGCCGGTTTTCCGCGAGCGCAACAGGATCAACGCCGCGGTCACCGGCCGCCTCAACGAGACGCTGGGCGGGGTGCGGGTGGTCAAGTCGTACGTGGCCGAGCGGCGCGAGGAGCTGGCATTCACCCGCGGCATCCACCTCCTGTTCCGCAACATCGCCAAGTCAATCACTGGAGTCTCGGCCATCGGGGCGCTTTCCACCGTGGTGGTCGGCGCCATCGGCTCGCTGGTGGTGGTGGTCGGGGGACGCGCAATCATCGCCGGGACCATGACCCTGGGCGACTTTGTGATGTACATCTTTTTCATCGGGCTGGTCGCGGCGCCGCTGGTGCAGATCGCTTCGATCGGCACCCAGGTCAGCGAGGCGTTCGCCGGGCTGGACCGGATTCGCGAACTGCTCAGCATGACCACCGAGGCCGACGAGGACCTCGAGCGGCAGCCGGTCGACCAGATCAAGGGCGACGTGGCATTCGAGAACGTGACCTTCGAGTATGTCGACAACGAGCCGGTGCTCAAGGATGTCAGCTTCAGCGCCCCCGCCGGGACGACCACCGCGCTGGTCGGGCCGAGCGGCTCGGGCAAGAGCACCCTGATCAGCCTCGTCATGGCCTTCAACCGGCCGCAGAGTGGCCGGGTGCTGGTGGACAATCGGGATCTCAACGACCTCCGCCTGCGCGACTACCGCGGCCAGCTCGGCATCGTCCTCCAGGACAACTTCCTGTTCGACGGCACCGTGCGGGACAACATCCGCTTCGCACGTCCCGACGCCCCGATGGCCGAGGTGGTGCGGGTGGCCAAGATTGCCCATTGCGATGAGTTCATCGAACGGTTCCCGCAGGGGTACGACACCATCGTGGGTGAGCGCGGCGTCAAGCTCTCGGGCGGCCAGCGGCAGCGGATCGCGATCGCCCGCGCCATCCTTGCCGACCCTGGCATCCTGCTCCTCGACGAGGCCACCTCGAGTCTCGACAGCGAGAGTGAGGCGCTCATTCAAGACGGACTCCGTGCCCTTCAGGAGGGGCGGACCACATTCGTCATTGCCCACCGGCTCAGCACCATTGTCGGGGCCGACCAGATCCTGGTGCTCGATGGCGGCAAGATTGTGGAGCAGGGCACCCATGACGAGCTGCTGGCGCGGGGCGGGCGGTACCGCCAGCTCTACGAGCGGCAGTACGGCCTGCAGGGGAACCGCTTCGTCAATCCCGGCGAGGAGCTCCAGCCGGTCAGCTGAGGCGGATCGGCAGCCGCCGGATCCGCTGGCCGGTCAGGGCAAAGAGGGCGTTGGTCACCGCCGGGGCAATTGGCGGCGTACCCGGCTCCCCCACCCCGCCGGGTGCATCCCCGCTCGGCACCAGCACCACGGAAACGGAGGGCATCTCCGCCATTCGAAGGATCGGGTAGTCGTGGTAGTTGGACTGGGCCACCCTGCCACCTTCGATCCGAATCTCCTCACCCAGCGCCGCACTCAGCCCGAACCCGATTCCGCCCTGCATCTGTGCCACGACGATGTCGGGGTTGACCACCACGCCGCAGTCGATGGCGCAGTGCACGTGGTGCACCCGGACCTTTCCTGACTCGACGGACACCTCCGCCACCTGTGCCACGATGCTCCCAAATGACTCGTGCAGCGCCACCCCACGAGCCCGACCCTCCGGCTGCGGCTCCCACCACCCCGCGGCCTCCGCCACCGCCGCGAGCACCCGGGCGTGGCGCGGATGCCGCCCGAGCAACCCCGCCCGGAACGCCACCGGATCCAGCCCCGCTGCGGCGGCCAGCTCATCGACGAATGACTCCACCACGAACGCATTGGAAGAGTGACCGACCGACCGCCAGTACCCCACCGGTACCCCAAGGTCGGCCTGTGAGTAAGTGACCGTGATGTTGCCGATGTCATAGGGGAGGTCCACGATTCCCTCCACAGCGGAGGGGTCGATCCCACCTTTCATCGGGCCCGCCAGGTGCGCCAGGAAGTCCGGAACGGCGGCGGGGATGAAGCGACGGATGATCGAGGGAGACACCACGTGGTGACGCCAGGCAGTGGGGCGGCCGGCAACATCCAGCGCCGCGCGGATCCGATGGAAGGACACCGGTCGGTAGAAATCGTGCTGCAGGTCATCTTCGCGGGAGTAGATCACCTTGACCGGCCGTGACACCGCCTTCGATACCTCACACGCCTCGCGGACAAAGTCCTGCTCAGAGCGCCGCCCGAAGCCGCCGCCCAGGAAGGTGGTGATGATCTCCACGTCCTCGATCGGGACCCCCGCCACCGCGGCGGCCACGCCACGCGCTCCACCACCGGCCATGAGCCGCGGGGCGGCCTGGAACTGGGTGGGTGCCCAGACGGTCACCTGATCACCGCGGACATCCGCGGTGCAATTCATCGGCTCCATGCAGAGATGGGCCAGGTAGGGCAGCGAATACTCGGCCTCCACCACGGCGCCGCCCACTGCCAGGGCCGACTCCGCATCCCCGACCCGCAGGGCGCCGACTCCCGATTCCTCGGCGAGTTCGCGGAGGCGGGCCTCAATCGACTCGTTGGTCTGGCTGGCAGCTGGGCCTTCATCCCACTGAATCTTCAGCGCGGCCCGGCCACGGGTGGCGGCCCAGTAACCGTCCGCCACCACCGCCACCCCGGACCCGATCGTCACCACATCCCGGACACCGGGAACCGACCGGGCCGCAACAGCGTCGAACGACACCAGCGTTCCCCCGAACACCCGGCATCGCGCCACCACCGCAACCAGGGCGTCGGATGGGCCAGCGTCGATGCCGAATACCGCCCGGCCGGTCACTTTGTCCCGGGTATCCAGCCGCTTGGTACTCTGGCCAATGAGTCGAAAAGTCGGCGGGTCCTTGAGGGGCACATCCCTGGGTACGGGCAGCCTGCCCGCCGCTGCGGCCAGCGAGGCGTAGCTCCGCCGAGCGCCGGTCGGGGCATGGAGCACCACCCCGGATTCGGTATTCAGCTCGCCGACCGGCACCGCCATCTCGGCGGCTGCCGCGGTGAGCAGCATGGCCCGGGCGGTGGCGCCGGCCTGACGCAGCGGCAACCAGGCGCCGCGGACAGACGTGCTTCCTCCGGTGACCTGGAGCCCCATGGCGGGGTTGTAGTAGGCGGAATTGGCCGGGGCAAATTCGAAATGCACCCGCTCCCATTCGGCGTCCATCTCTTCCGCCACCAGCATGGGGAGAGCGGTGGAGACCCCCTGCCCCATCTCAGAACGCGCCACCATCACGGTAAGCCAGCCATCGGTGCTGAACCGGACCCAGGCATCGGGGGCGAGCGCAGCGTCTCCGGTACTGATCGGCGCTTCGCGCATGCCGCGCCGGATCCAGACCGCCAACGCCAAGCCTCCACCCACCGCCACCGTGGTGGCAATGAACGCCCGTCGCGAGAGTCCGCCCGACTGATTCATGGGATTCACATTGCGAGGAAAACGCCGATCGAAACACGCCGCGGGCAGCCAGGGATACCCCTCTTACCTCTTACCTCTCACCATCTATTTCTCCCTTCTCCCTTCTCACTTCGTAACTCGCACCGAATACCCCGCCGTCGACAGCAGCGCAAAGGTCCCCCGCGCCGCCACCTGTTCCACCACCGCCAGGTACGGCGCCGCATCGTTGATATCCGGCACCCGGATCCTGGCGATCGGCCCCGGCACGATCGTGCCCGCCACCACGATCCGCCACATCCCGCCCGGCACTTCGGCCGCCTCAATCACGTAGCCTCCGAGCCCGGTCACCGATTCGATCTCGCCGGTCACCCGCAGCAGGATGGCGCCGTCCGTCGCCCCGGGGGAAACCAGGTTGAGCGTCAGCTCGCCGGCCACCGGACCGACTGGAGGATCGGAACCGCAGGCCGCCAGCAGGACGACCGACAACCCGATCCGGAGCAGGATGGCACGACTCATGACTGACCTCCGGCATGGACAGATGGCGGCGCACCGACCAGGCCGGCGCGCTGCAGCAGGGCGAGGTAGTCGCCGACGTCGAAGTAGCCGTTCTGGTTGCCCAGCGCATCGAGCTGAAGCCGCTGTTCCGCGGAAAGTGTCGCGGTGCCGAGAAGACCCGCGGCGGCCACCTCGCGCGGCACACTGGCGGTGGAGGTGAAGAGCGCGGTAACGTCGTAGGGACGCCCCATCGGCAGGACCAGGATGGGCGACGCGCTCACCGTGTCGCCGCTCCATCCGCTGAAGAACACCGCCCCCCCGCCAGCGGTGTGGCGGTCAAGGTTCGTGGCCAACCCCTGGGGCAGGAAGATACCAGCCAGGAGGTTGCCTGGACGGTCGGCGGCGACGGTGCCGAGCCCGTCGGTCAGCGCCAGCAGCCGGTGCTCCAGTGCCATGTTGGCGATGACCGTGTCGGGCTTGGTCGCACTGGCCACGATCGAGTGCTCACGCGCCCCGCCGTCGCTCCAGCTCAGGAAGGTGGCCCGGCTCCGCCCGCCGAGCAGTAGCAGCTGCTGGTCCACCGCCAGCGCCAGGATCGTTCCGGGGGCGACGATCTCCTCGAATCGCTGGTAGGGGATCAAGTTCACCCGCACCAGGACATCAGGGTTGCTGGCGGTGATCACGGTGGGGCCACCCCGGGTAAACCGGAACGTCATGACCTGGCCGGCCTGATGGGCGATGTTGTCGATGGCAAAGCCCAGCCCGATGCCCTGATAGGTGCGAGCGACGGGGTTCGTGGTCAAGCCGAACCGCGTGTTCCCGCTGCCGCCGGGATAGGCGTCGCCGGTGTCACCGCGATTGGAACGGTTGCGCAAATGATTCAGCCCATCGGCCTGGAGCAGGGCCACCCCATGGGTGGCACCGACGTTCACCGTGTTGCTCAGGGAATTGAGGGCGATTTTCTGCTCATCGACATACCAGAGCAGGAGACCCGGTGCCTTCTGGCGGCCCAGCACGCCGGGACCCATCTGGGCAGTGTCGCTGCCGGCCGCCTGGCGGTTCTCGAGCAGCAGGTACTGGTGGCTGGTGGCGGGGGTCCGCGCCAGGAAGACGGTATCAGACAGCACCCGCGGCCCGGCGATGATGATCCGGTTGGTGGTCAGCTCGTCGACGGTCGCCCACCCCAGCGTCACCAGCGACCAGGCATCATAGGACGACGGGCTGTGCTGCGTAACCTGGTTCCCGAACGACATCAGGCTCCAGTCGCCGACGCCATAGGTCTGGTTCGAGGTGTCGTAGAGGTCGGGGAGGCCAAAGGCGTGGCCGGTTTCGTGGGCAATGGTGCCGACCGGCAGGATCGCACCACTGGAACAGCCGTTGGCCCCCCCCCGCTGCGATTGAATGGTGTAGTCGTCGAGCAGGAGGAATTGACCGGCGATTGGCTGGCCCTGGGCATTGCGCCGCGGGGTCGCGGTGACATAGGGCGAACCGTTGTTCCAGACACTCAGCCGCCAGCGGTGGGCCCAGATGCCTGAGCTGCCGGAGCACTCGCCGCCCACCTCAGGATGCAGGAACGTGACGAAGTCGATATAACCGTCGTCGTCGCCAGAATTCGGCAACCCGTCCGGCCCGTCATTGTCGAAGGCGTGCCAGACAGTGTCCTGGCCCGGACCCACCGAGACCGCCGCCAGGGCGGCGATCAGCATCTGTCCCATGTGGTTCTGGACCCCGGAGCGGGCACAGGTGGTCCGGCCAGGAATGGTCAGGCCGTTGCAACCGTCGGTAACCCAGGCCGCGTTCTGCTGATGGGCGAACGGCGCAAACACCACGCCCACCATCTCGATCCGGCCCCGGGAAAGCTCCTCGTAATAGGTCTTGAGGGTGTAGGGACGGCTCAACGGAGGAACCACACCAAAAAGCACATCCTGGAAATCCTGGGTGGTGTGCTGGACCGGTACATCGAGATACCCCAGCGGGACCACCGGCAGCACATAGCGGCCCGTCACCGCCGGACCCAGGGCACCGACCGCCTGAACCGCGAACGGGCCCCGAAAGACGACGCCGCTCCCCCGGTTCAGGCTGGCAATATCTCCGGCCCTGAGCAGGGTACGGCGCATCGTCCGGACTTCGTTGGTCCGGCGCCGCCAGGCCCCATCCCGCCGAAAATCCATCCCGGCTGGCTCGATCGGGTCCCGGACCTGGGCCGCCAGGGAATGCGGGGACACCCCGAGTCCGGCACCCGCCACCAGGGCCGAGGCCAAAGCCGACAATACCCATCGAGGGCGGCAGACCGACGGTAGTTTCACGCGGTGGAATCCGTGGCAAAGGAGGAGTGTGGTAGCCCGTCCACAAGATAATGACGGCGCCGCCTTCCGCCCCCATCCCCGCCGGGAACGCGACCCCGAGATCCCTTGAGAATCCGGTCCTGAATCGCTACTTTAAGTGCTTGATGGTCTTGGACTTGAGCCTGTAGTCCCAGTCCTACTTGCGACGAGGCCTCGTGCACACCACCTCCGTGACCAACGACATCGCGTTGTTTGAGAAGTGCCGCCAGTTCACCCGGGTCGAGGAGATCAAGGCGGCCGGCCTGTATCCGTATTTCAAGCCGATCTCCGAGTCCGAAGACACCGTGGTGGTCATTGAAGGCCAGAAGCGCATCATGCTGGGGTCCAACAACTACCTCGGCCTGACCCACCACCCCAAGGTCTTGCAAGCGGCACACCGCGCCCTCGACACCTACGGCTCCGGCTGCACCGGCAGCCGGTTCCTCAATGGAACGCTCGACCTGCACATCCAGCTGGAAGCCGCCCTGGCCGATTTCCTCGGCAAGGAAGACTGCATCGTCTTCTCCACCGGGTACAACGCCAACCTCGGCCTGATCTCCGGCCTGGTCGGCCGCAACGACACCGTCTACCTCGACAAGCTCGACCACGCCTCGATCGTCGATGGCGCCAAGATGAGCTACGGCGAGACCGATCGGTTCAATCACAACGACCTGGCCGGCCTGGAGCGGAAGCTGACCAAGAATGGCAACCCCAGCAGCCTGATCATCGTCGACGGGATCTACTCCATGGAGGGAGACATCGCCGACGTGCCCGGCCTGGTCAAGGTGGCCAGGAAGCATGGCGCCGCGCTCGCCCTCGATGATGCCCACTCCATCGGCGTGCTCGGCCCCAAGGGCGATGGCACCGCAGCCCATTTCGGCATGGTGGACCAGGTCGACATCATTGCCGGCACCTTCTCCAAGTCGCTCGCCTCGATCGGCGGCTTCGTGGCGGCCTCGGCCAAGGTCATCAATTACCTGCGGCACCATGCCCGCCCCCTGATCTTTACCGCCTCGCTGCCGCCGGCCAACACCGCCGGGGTGCTGGCCGCCCTCGAAGTCCTCAGTACAGATGACGAGCGCCGTGCCCGGCTCTGGCACAACACCCGCCGGCTCCAGGACGGGTTCAAGCAGCTGGGCTTTGACATCGGGCCGAGTGAAACGCCGATCGTGCCGATCCTGATCGGCCCGCTCGACCGGACCCTGCTGATGTGGCGCAAGTGTTTCGACGCCGGAGTCTTTACCAACCCCGTCGTGCCCCCCGCCGTGCCGCCTTCGGCGTGCCGGCTCCGCACCAGCCTCATGGCCACCCACACCGACGAGCAGATCGACTTCTGCCTTGAGACGATCGGCAAGATCGGGCGGGAGCTGGGGGTCATCTGACCAGTCCGGTCGCGGTGCGGCCGGTCTCCAGCACACGCGACCGCCGCCGCTTCATCGATCTGCCCTACCGGCTCCACGCCGCCGACACCCTCTGGGTGCCGCCGCTCCGGCGCGATGTCCACGCCCTCCTCGATCGCCAGCGCAATCCCTTTTTTGAGCACGCCAGCGCCGAGTACTTCCTGGCCGAACGAGGTGGCGCAGTGGTCGGCCGAATCGCAGCCATCCAGAATCAGCTCCACAACGAGACTCACCACGACCAGGTCGGATTCTTCGGTTTCTTCGAGTGCATCGACGATCAGTCCGTGGCTGATGCCCTGCTCACGGCCGCAGCAGCCTGGCTCAAGCCTCGGGGCCTGGACACGATGCGGGGACCAGCCTCGTTCAGCACCAACGACGAGTGCGGGCTGCTGGTGGACGGATTCGACACCCCACCCACCATCATGATGCCGCACAACCCACCCTACTACCAGCCGTTGCTGGAACGCGCCGGGTTCTTCAAGGCCAAGGACCTCCTCGTCTACGAAGGTGGTCACCCCACCCACGAGGCGCCGATACCCGATCGAATCATCCGGGCCACGACGCTCATTGCCCAGCGGGTGGGGGTGACGATCCGGCCAATGCGGATGGACGACTTTGACCGCGAGCTGGCCACCATCAAGGATCTGTACCAGCGCTGCTGGGAAAAGAACTGGGGCTTTGTCCCCATGACCGAGGCGGAGATTGACCACCTGGCCGAGCAGTTCAGGCCGGTCGTGGTGGCCGACCTGGTGCCGTTCGTGGAAAAGGACGGGGTGCCGATTGCGTTTGGGCTGGCGCTGCCCGACCTCAACGTCATCTTCCGGAAGAACCGGAAGGGGTACCTGCTGCCCGCGCTGATCCCGCTGCTCTGGGCGCTCAAGCGGAAGACCCTCCGGCGGACCCGGATCCTCCTGCTCGGCGTGACGCCGGAGTATCGCGGCAAGGGGCTCGACGCCGTCCTCTACCATTGGATCTGGACCCGCGCCGCCCAGCATGGCATGTACTGGGGCGAGGCCGGCTGGCTGCTCGAGGACAATCCCGCCATCATCGCCGGGATGGTAAAGATGGGCTTTGTGCAGTACAAGGTGTACCGCATGTATGATCGTCCGCTGTGAGGGTGCTGGTTACCGGTGGCACCGGCTTCGTCGGTGGCCACCTGGTTCAGGCGCTCCGCCGTCAGGGCGATGATGTCACCGCGCTGGTCCGCTCTCCTGACAAGGCCGCCCCCCTCGCCGCGCTCGGTGCCACGCTCCTCCCCGGCGACCTGCACACCATCAATGCCAGCGCCCTCGAAGGTGTCGACACCGTCTATCATCTGGCCGGGCTGACCGCCGCCCGCAGCCAGGCGGAGTTCCAGCGCATCAACGTAGACGGCACCACCAACCTGCTCCAGGCGGCGTCCACCGCTGGCGTTGGTCGTTTCGTGTTCGTCTCATCGCTGGCTGCTGCGGGGCCAGTACCGGTGGGCACACCCCGTTCCCTCGACGATCCCACTCGACCGGTCACCGACTACGGCCGCAGCAAAGCGGCCGCCGAGTCGGTGGTGCGCGGTGGCGCGGTGCCGTGGGTCATCGTGCGGCCGCCGGCGGTCTACGGCCCGAGCGATGTCGAGCTGCTCAAGGTGTTCAAGATTGCCCGGTTGGGAACGGTGCCGATCTTTGGGGATGGCTCGCAATCGCTCTCGCTGGTCTTTGGCCCAGACCTGGCCGAGGCGCTGATCGCGGTCGGCTCGCCGACCGCTCCAACGGGCCAGATCTACTATCCCGCCCACGCCGAGGTCGTTGCCAGTGGGGACCTGGTCCGCGTTATCGGCACAGCGATGGGCAAGACCATCCGTTTGATGCCGCTGCCACGGTGGCTGGCCCGTGGCATCCTGGCCATGACTGAGACCGGCGCCCGGCTGGCGGGACAGGCCACCCTCCTGAACCGTGACAAGCTGCACGAGTTCTATGCCGCAGCATGGACCTGCGATCCAACCCCCCTCTCGCGGGACACCGGCTGGCAAGCTGGCCACGACCTTGCGGCCGGGGTCGAGCTGACCCTGACCTGGTACCGGAACAAGGGCTGGCTCTGAGCACCACCGTCGGGCTCCGCACGGTAGACCGGTTGCTGCTGGGGTACCTGGCGCTGACCGCGGTAGTCGCCGCAACAAGAGTCGCCCATCGACCTGGCGCCGGCTGGGTGCTGGTGTTGAACGCCGGCATGATCGCCTTGATTCTCCTCCTGGCTAAGCCCGGACTCGGCCGGTTCGGCACCCTCCTCCGCCAGTTGTATCCCCTCCTCCTCCTCCCCGCCCTCTACGGCGCACTAGACCTGCTCAACGGGCTCGGGAATGTGTCAGCGCACGATGAGTTGGTGTTGGCTTGGGAGCGGGCGCTCTTTGGCGGCGAGCCGGCCCGCGAATGGTGGCAGCGGTATCCGAGCACCTTCTGGTCTACGGTGCTGCACGGGGCATACTGGCTCTTCTACCCAATCCTGGTGTTTCCGGTGGCGTGGTTCCTCCGCAGTCGGGACGAAGCGGCCTTGACACGGACCGTGCTGGCGCTGACCGCCACCTTCGTCGGATGCTACCTGGTCTTCATCTTCTTCCCGGTGGCGGGGCCGTACTACCAATATCCGCGGCCCTCGGCTGAATTCCTGGACAACCCGATGGCGCGGCTGGTGTACCGTACCCTCTCCACCGGGAGCTCGTACGGGGCGGCCTTCCCCAGCTCCCATGTGGCTGCGGCGGTGGTGGCGCTTGGCACCACCTGGATGGGCTCACGCGTCGCGGGGCAAATCCTGCTGCTGCCGGTGCTGATGTTGATCGTGTCGGTGGTGTACTGCCAGATGCACTACGCGGTGGATGCGCTGGCAGGGCTGGTGGTGGCGGGGGTGGTGCTGGTGTCTACCTGGCGCCGGGCGCCGTAGGGGCGGGGCCTGCCCGGCCCCTGCGGATCGGGACATGCCACCATTCGATACAACGGGCGCCCGTATCGGGCGCCCCTACGATCATTTCCCACCGCGTCCAATCCGCCCCATTCCGGGTGATTCTGGTTACCGGCGTCCTGGCCCTGGGCCCCATCATGGGGGATGTCTTGCCAATTCCCTGACGCCGAGCCGATACTATGGGCATGCCTGCGACTACCTATTACAGCGCGGCCGATCTCCTCGGCATGCCGGACGACGGCAACAAGTACGAGGTGGTGCACGGGGAACTGCTGGTGAGCCCGAGTCCTCGGATGCGACACCAGGCGATCGTGTTCCGGCTCGTGGAGCTCCTGGGGGGATACCTGCGCCGCCATCCCGTTGGAATGGGGTACCCCGGCGGCGATGTCCACTGGGGATCGGACAGCCTGGTCATCCCCGACCTGCTGGTGGTAGACCTGGAGAGCGTCCGTCGCGACGAATGGAGCAAGATCAATCTCCCGTTGCTCGTCGTCGAGGTCTTGAGCCCCTCCAGTACCAGGCAGGATCGCTTCACCAAGCGACGCCTCTATCAGGAGATGGCGATTCCGCGCTACTGGCTGGTGGATGGCGTCTCACGGGTGGTGGAGGTGTGGACCCCGGACGCCACATTCCCGATGGTCGAGCACGAGCGTGCAACCTGGCACCCCGAGGGGTCGCCGGAACCGCTGACGATCGAGCTGGCGGAGTTGTTCGGGGAGGAGTAGGGCGGGGCGGCTGCCGAGCCGTGACTTCAGCCGCGGATCACGACTCGTCTGTCGTCGATACGCCGACTCGCTGCTCCAATCGTTCTGCCAGCCAGACCTTGATGATTGACTGACGGGTGACGCCGACCCGGCCCGCCTCCCGATCGAGCTGCTCCACCATCCACGCCGGGAAATCCACATTGACCCGGCGCTGGGCTTGGCGTGGCCGCTGTCCTGTGGAAAGGTCGAGCTCGCTGGCTACGCTCCGCCCCTCGTCGAACTTCCGATCAAATGTCTTCGCCTTCATACAGCGTTGCCTCCTCCTGGCGCGCCCGACGCACCGAAATAATCCGTATCGTATCGCCACGGTAGGTGATTACCGCGGCCCAGATGCGCCCCTCGAGCCGGGCAACAACCAGCCACCGTGGCTCGTCGGTCGTTCGGGCCCGGACCTGAAGAAGATCGGGATCGTCCCAGAGCCCTCGGGCCTGCTCGAAATCCAGCCCGTGCTTGGCGAGGTTAACCTGGCTCTTCCCCTGATCGAACTCAAACTCCATCAGGCGCACCTGTTAAGGTATAATATCTATACTTACCGATAGTGACGTCAACTACCCCCTAACCTCCCCCATCACAGCCCGCGTCTCCAGATGCCGCTTCGTCAGCTCGGAATCCGTTCCCTCAAACGCCCCCGCCACCGCAGCAAGATCTGACCCCACCCGCACCGCCACCCGCTCAGCATGCAGCGCCAGCAGCCGCCCCAGTCCCCGTTCCATCCTTCCCAGACGATAAGGGTGCGGGGGATGTCGACCACCATCAAAAACGGAGGCGGCGCACCAGAAAGCTGCGAGGCGTAGTTGCGGACCTGGCCGAAGGCCTTGCGGAGCGGCCTGTCATTGCCCTCGGCGGTGTCAGTGGCCTTGGCTTCGGGTGCAAAGTGCCCGGCGCGCCAGCAGTCGGTGATGTGGGTGGTCTCGGTGCCGTCGCGGTTGGTGACGTGGACAGGGAGTTCGAACTGGTAGTCGGGGGACGGCGGGTTGGGCCGGGCACGCCGAGGGCGTCGTAGAAGGC
>Ga0163152_10004150_pt1 | contig 18240 bp, 15 predicted proteins | sample OliLakLV19MP8IB2_FD_148635 | JGI IMG/M metagenome (GOLD analysis project Ga0163152, IMG submission 148635) | Freshwater microbial mat bacterial communities from Lake Vanda, McMurdo Dry Valleys, Antarctica - Oligotrophic Lake LV.19.MP8.IB-2 | ecosystem: Environmental > Aquatic > Freshwater >...
GCTTTCCTAAAAAGAATCACTCCCTGGCTTGGCTAACTGTGATCAGACTAAAGCCCTGCACATACCCCAACCTCATTAAAAAGGTACTTTCCCGATTCCATCCTGTTTAAAATCGCTTGTCCTTATTCCCCCATGTTTGAGGGGAACGCCGGAGAATCAAATATTCCGCCCAAGTCTCAGTAAGTCAGAAGTTAAAAAAAATCTAAGTGGTGCTGCCAATGAGTTATTCTAAATCCCCAGAATCCGTCGTTGAAGCTGAAGAGCAAAAATCTCCCACACCGGAACTGCACCTAACGGATGCAGACAGCGAGCAACCGGAGGATGAGGATTCTGCCACCGTTGCCGATGATCGCCCCGAACCTGTTGCTAAACCACGATCGCGCTGGCCCCTAATTGCTGCGATCGCGATCGCCACAGGCGCAGCAGGTTTCGGCTGGTACTCGTGGCAATCGGGTCATAATCGCGCACAGCAACCGGCAGCAGCAGCCCAACCCCAAGGCATACCAGTCAAGCTCGCAGCCGTACAAACCAGCTCAGTCCAAGATGCCTCGGAATTTGTCAGCAGCCTAGAAGCCAAGCGTTCTGTACAAATCAAACCCGAAACAGAAGGGCTAGTCACGCAGATTTTTGTCAAATCCGGGGACTTCATAAACAAAGGGCAAGCCATCGCCAGGATGAAAAGCGACAGCGCCCAAGCTGACTTGAGGGAATCCCAAGCCAACCTGATTCGCGCTCAATCCCATTTAGCCGAATTGCAAGCAGGCAGCAGGCCAGAAGAAATCGCCCAAGCTCAAGCCCAAGTCGCCCAAGCCCAAGCCAACCTAGCCCAACTGCGATCGGGCAATCGCCCAGAAGAAGTTGCCCAAGGCCAAGCCCGCGTCGCCCAAGCAATCGCCAACCTAGCCGATGCCCAAAGCGGAACTCTCTTAGAAGACATCGCCCAAGCCAGAGCCCAAATAGAGGCAAGCAAAGCCGAAGCACAGTTAGCCAGCCAGCAGTTGGCCAGATATCAAGCATTGGCAAAAGAAGGCGCAGAGTCACAAAACACCCTCCAGCAATACATCCAAAAACAAACCAGCGCCCAAGCCAACCTCCGAGAAGCTCAAAGGCGGTTGGATCAGCGCCAAAAAAACAGGCAAACCCAGATCCAGCAGCGCACAGCAGCCTTGCAACAGCAGCAGCAAGCCTTGCGGCAATTGCAAAACGGTGCGCGCCCAGAAGAAATAGCCAAAGCCGAAGCCGAAGTCGCACAAGCCAAGAGCAAATTAGCCCAGTTAGCCAACGGCACTCGCCAAGAGCAGATAGATCAAGCCGAAGCGCAAGTTGCCCAAGCTCAAGCCCAAGTGCGCGGCTTTGAAATACAACTGCAAGAAACTGCTGTCACCGCGCCCTTCGCCGGAGTCATCGGCGACATACCAGTGAAAGTGGGTGATTACTTAAAAAAAGGCGACCCGATCGCCACTTTGACAGAGAACAAATTGCTAGACTTGCGGTTATCAATTCCTTTAGAGCGTCAGCCTCAACTACGCTTAGGGCTGCCCGTAGAAATGCTGGATAATCAAGGCAAGGCGATCGCGAGCGGTCAAATCAGTTTTATCTCCCCGAACGTCAGCGCCAATTCCCAAACAATCTTAGCTAAAGCCACCTTTCCCAATCCCAGCGGCGAACTGCTCAACCTGCAATTTGTCAAAGCTAAAGTCATCTGGCAAGAAAAGCCGGGAATTTTAGTTCCAGTCATCGCAGTCACTCGCTTGGGCGGGCAAACGTTTGTCTTCACAGCTCAAAAGCCGGAACAGCAAAAACCGGGAATGCCGCCTTTAGTCGCGCGGCAAAAACCAGTGAAATTGGGAACCATTCAGGGAAATAATTATCAAGTTATCGAAGGTTTGCAAGCCGGAGAAAACGTGATTGTAGCAGGCATTCTCAACTTAACTGACGGCGCTCCAATTATTGCTCAAGAGCAAGCTGTTGACGAAGGTAAAAAATTACCCGTGGGTGGGAAAAATTAAGGTCTAAATCCAATACGCGATTGTTAACGCTTTTTTGTCCGAAGAGAGGAACGAAGCAATCGCAGTATCTATTTTTCACAGGATAGTACCGTATTGGGTATAAATCAGGATTTACAGAATTTTGAAGATTAATAGGATTGAATTGAAGATGACTAAAATTAATCCTGTTCATCCTTTAATCCTTAAATCCCGATCGCTCGTAGGGGCGGGTTTAGCTAATAATCTATGAGATCAGCCCGAAGATGAAGGCAAAACCCGCCCGACCCATTTAATGTTTATTTTTCCCCACCCAATTACCAATTACCAATTACCATTACCAATTACCAATTACCAATTACCAATTACCAATTACCAATTACCAATTACCAATTACCAATTACCAATTACCAATTACCCAAATAATGTTTGCAGATTTCTTTATTAAACGACCAGTCTTTGCTAGCGTCTGCGCCTTAATTATTATTTTGGTAGGCGCAATCAGCATTCCCACATTGCCGATCGAACGCTTCCCCGACATCAGCCCCACCCAAATCAACGTCACAGCAAACTATAGCGGTGCCAATGCTGAAGTTGTCGAAAATGCGGTAACAAACATCCTAGAAAGGCAAATCAACGGCATTGAAGGACTAAAATATCTAACTTCCAGTAGCACTAACAGTGGAACTAGCACCATTACAGCCACCTTTGATACTTCCCGCAACAAAGATATCGCCGCCGTCGATGTGCAAAATCGAGTTGCAGTCGCTCAACCACAACTGCCAGATGCCGTACAACGCACAGGAGTTACAGTTACAAAACAATCTAACAGCCTGCTGCTGGCTATAGGATTATTTACCGAAAATAAAGAATACGATACCATATTTTTAAGCAACTACGCCGACATCTATTTAGCAGATACTTTAAAAAGAGTAAAAGGCGTGGGCGACGTGCGAATTTTTGGGGAAAGACGCTATGCTATGCGCCTGTGGATCGACCCTAATAAATTAGCGGCTCGTAATCTAACAATGCAAGATGTAACAAGAGCAATTAACGAACAAAACTTGCAAGTTGGTGTAGGAAGAATTGGTCAAGAACCCGCCCCAGAAGGGCAAATGTATCAGATTGATTTGAGTGCAGAAAGCCGTCTTAAAAGCCCCACAGAATTTGAAGAAATTGTTATCAAAAGCGAAACAAATGGAACTTTAGTTAAGTTAAAAGATGTCGGTCGAGCCGAATTAGGAGCAGAAAATTATAACTCTTTCCTGCGATTTCGAGGTAAAGACGCGGTGGGTTTAGGAATTTACCAATTGCCCGGAAGTAATGCTCTAAATGTTGCCAATTCCGTCAAAACAGAAATGGCAAGATTAGCGAAAAACTTCCCTCCAGGGGTGATACACAGAACCGCACTAGATACGACTCAATTTGTCCAAGAGTCAATGGCAGAAGTAGTCAAAACTCTGTTTGAAGCAGTCTTGCTAGTGGTGATAGTAATTTTTGTTTTCCTGCAAGATTGGCGCACTACGATTATTCCCACCATCACAATTCCCATTTCCTTGATTGGGACATTTGCTTTTATCAAAGCTTTCGGGTTTACGATTAACAGTTTGTCTCTATTTGGTCTTACCTTAGCAACAGGTTTAGTGGTTGATGACGCGATCATCGTAGTCGAAAATGTTGACCGTCTAGTCCGCCAAGGTATGAATGCCCGCCAAGCAGCTTCCGAGTCAATGCGGGAACTTTTTAGTGCTGTAATTGCCACTTCCTTAGTATTGATGGCCGTGTTCATACCCGTGGCATTTTTCCCTGGGACAACGGGAGCACTCTATAAACAATTTGCCTTAACAATTGCTTTTTCCGTTCTGCTTTCTACCTTTATGGCGGTTACTCTTACTCCCTCACTTGCCGCTATATTACTGCGCCCAGGTAAGAAGTTTGGCGGCCCGTTGGGTTGGGTGTTTAACCGGATTAATATTTTTCTGGATTGGATGCAAAAAAAATATAAAGATTCCTTAATATTCTTAACACGATTTAAAACCATTGTTACCCTGTTGTTTATTGCTTCTCTGGGATTCACAGCTTGGCTTTATTTATCAGTACCGACTGCATTTATCCCAGAGGAAGACCAGGGCTATTTTCTGACAATTATTCAAGGGCCTCAAGGCGTTTCGCTGCAATACACCCAGCAGGTGATGGACGGAGTTGAAAAAGAAATCCTCAACGTTCCTGAAGTTGTGGGGACTTTTTCTGTAGGTGGCTTTGGTTTTAGTGGTAACAGTTCCAATCAGGGGATTATATTTACTACCCTTAAACCCTGGAAAGAAAGGAAAGGTGAAGATCAAACTGTACAAGCGATTATTGGTAAATTGCGGGGTAAATTTTTCGCGATTCCAGAAGCTAGAATTTTCCCTGTGAATCCGCCGGCTATTCAAGGTTTAGGTCAATTTGGAGGTTTCCAATTTCAATTGCAAGACCGCAAAGGTAACAGCGGTTTAGATTCTCTGGTTGAGGCGATGGGTGGAATTTTAAAGCAGGCGAATCAGACACCGGGATTGCAAGCAGTATTTAGTACGTTTGCTGCGAATACGCCTCAGTTAATTGTGGAAGTTGACCGCAATCGAGCTAAGGCTCTAGATATTCCCATTAATGATGTTTTCAGTACGTTACAAACGGCTCTGGGCTCTCAGTATGTGAATGATTTTAATCTACAGCAGCGCAATTATCGGGTGTATGTTCAGGCGGATAAACAGTTTCGTGATAACCCTGAAGATATTAGTAAGTTGTATGTCCGCTCTGGAAAGAATGAAATGATTTCTTTGAGCAATTTGGTGAAGATAACTCCGGTGGTGGGAGCGCAAACTGTTAACCACTACAATTTATATAGGTCAATTGAAATTAGTGGCTCTCCGGCTCCGGGAGCGAGTTCTGGACAGGCGCTAAAAGCGATGGAAAAGGTGTCGGCTCAAGTTTTGCCGTCGGGTTTTGGGTATGAATGGTCGGGGAGTTCTTTAGAAGAAATTGAGTCGGGGGGTCAAGCACCAATTATTTTTGGTTTGGGGCTGGTTTTTGTGTTCTTGGTTTTGGCTGCTCAGTACGAAAATTATGTCGATCCTTTCATTATTTTGCTGGCGGTTCCTCTGGCGATTTTAGGTGCACTTTTAGCTCAGTCGTTGCGGGGTTTGGCGAATGATGTTTATTGCCAGATTGGTTTGGTGATGTTGATTGGGTTGGCTAGTAAAAACGCGATTTTAATCGTGGAGTTTGCTAATCAGTTGCGGGAGCGGGGGTATTCAATTGCTAAGGCGGCAGTTGAGGCGTCTCAAGAGCGTTTACGGCCGATTTTGATGACTTCTTTATCATTTATTTTGGGGATTGCTCCCCTAATTAATCCCGAAGGTGCCGGAGCCGCAAGTCGTAGGTCGCTAGGGAATGCGATCGCGGGGGGGATGGTGGTTTCTACTTTCTTGAGTTTGTTTATGGTGCCGGTGCTGTATGTGGTGGTTGTCTCGGCTCGCGATCGCTTTCGGAAACGCGATCGACTAGACAATCTGCCCGATGAGGGCACAACTTTGAACGGCAAAACGACTCCCGGCGATGTTGAACGCGATCGAGTATCGCCGTTTTAGTTGGTAATTAGTTCCTTTAACTATCCGGTTAGTGGCTCTTTATTCAAAATACCCCACTATCTGTGTCACCGACTTTTTTATTGTTGCGACGCTGTGCGGCCACTCTCGGAGAAGATTTTTTGTGCAGGTAGCGATCGCCAGATCGCCCTTCATCATGCAATAATAATATAAAACTTGCACAAAAACTCTATCAGTAGTGTCAGCCTTCCCGCCTTACTACTACAAATAGCGTCTCAAATCTCAATTCGTGCAAATTCTCAATTAAACCAACTGTTGCTCTACACAATTTTTTCCTAATGGCTGAAGTCCCCCAATCTCCCGCAGAACTTGCCGAAGCCCTCAAAGGCTTGACCGATATCAATTTCCAATTACCAGACCCCGAAGACGAACAAATACCTGACTTTGATTTTGAAAATCAGGTTGACAACGCCTGGAAAGTGTGCGATCGTTTCGACTTACAAACCGACATCTGGCGCGGGCGCATTCTCCGAACAGTCCGAGACAGAGAAAAAAAAGGCGGCGACGGACGCGGCACCGGCTTTTTGAACTGGCTAAAAGAACGAGAAATTGGCAAAAGTCAAGCCTATTCTTTGATAGAACTCGCTAAAAGTGCCGAAACTCTGATCGATCAAGGAGATTTAGACCCAGATTCGATTAGAAACTTCAGCAAAAGAGCTTTTGTCGAAACCGCCAAAGCATCTCCCGAAGTACAGCAAATGGTCACAGATGCGGCCTCAAAGGGCGATCGAATTACCAGGCGCGAAGTCAAACAACTCTCCGACGAATGGATGGCAATGAACTCAGAATTATTGCCAGAAGAAGTCAAAGAAAAAGCATCTAGCGGTTCACTTCCTTCCCGTTATCTCGCTCCTTTAGTCAAAGAAATGGAGAAACTCTCCCCATCTCACCAAAGCGAAATTCAAAAAGAAGTAGCAGAAAATCCCGACGTAGATACTGTCAAACAGCTAACTTCCGACGCCAAGAACTTATCAAAATATCTCGACGCCGCCGCCCAAGTGCAAGCTCTCAATCAGTCTCATTTAGACATGGAAATGGCCTTAGAAGAATCTTTGCGAGTAGGCTGTTTGGGAACCACCGCCGACGTTGTAAAACAAGCCGCACAGCTAGAACAAACAGTAGTCAAACTCTACACAATTTGGAAGCGTTTAGGAAGTTTGGCCGATAGATTATACGTCGATACAGGAGCAAGCACACCCAATTTGCGATTGCTTTTGGGATGCTTGGACAGTCTTTCGGGAGAAAAGATTGAAGTGGATTTCGGAGACGGAGAACGCTCTATTCGCTTGCAAATTTTCAGCGAATAGCTCAACCTTGACCGCAGATAAACGCCAATCTCCAGGCTCATTATCGGCGTCGAACCCTGTTCATCTGTGGTTAAAATTTCTGATTTTTTTCCAAAGATATCGGGGATGCAAATAACGCCGATATTTGGTAACTACTTCTTTCCCCAACAGCACTACGCTAATCCAAAAACAAACCTCGGCCCCAACAGCCAGAACTACAGATAAAGTAGTTTTTTGGGTAATATCCAGCGGCAGGAATGGCACAACAAACAAGATTGCGAGCCAGGGCAGAAAAGATACGATAAATAAAAATAAACCGAGTTTTTGCATAGATTCACCGGAAAGCGAGACGGAAGCCCCGGGCTAACGACATGGGGAGGAAGTCGGTAGCGGTTTCAACCGCCTTCAATATTTCTTTACACAACTAACTGGAATGTTATGTTATAATTAGATTAGCAAGTAAAACAACCATCTACGCGTTGAAACACGCCTTGTATCGGAGCAATCCCGGCGAGCGTGAGCCACTACACTCCTTAAGGAGTAGTAAGCCTGTATAACTGACAAGTAACGGCAGAGTGTGAAGCGTACCTATCTGGCAAAAGTGATGGATTATGAAAGCAAACACAATTCAAAAGTAAGCGCAATTGCAATACCGTTTATACTGGTAGTTGTTTTGAGCGTGTAGAGGTGCTTTGATAACGCCTTTGAGAGTTTTCGGATTCATTCAAGAATCCCCCTGATTCATCAGTGGGGAGTATCAAATAATACAGCTTTGATATGCCCTTTATCTATTAGTCTGCTTGGAGTGGATTTTGTTTGTATAGTAGCGATTTCAATCGCCGAGTGACTACAAACTCACCTAGCGGCACCAATGTCAGCAACAGGCAAGATGCCTGTTCCACAAGAAAGTTAACTCTTTGTGGAACAGGCATCAATGTCAGCAACAGGCAAGATGCCTGTTCCACAAGAAAGTTAACTCTTTGTGGAACAGGCATCTTGCCTGTTCTTGAGAATGGTTCAAGATATGACTACAAACTTAATTGCGATGCCTCTCCAACTCAATTCTTAATCCCCGTCGCCGCAATCCCCCGAATAAACTGCCGCTGACCGACCAAAAACAGCAACACCACCGGCACTGTTCCAATTACCACCGCCGCCATCAACAACTGCCAACTGCTAGTAAACTGTTCCTGAAACTCAGCCAGAACCAACTGCACAGTTCGCAACTCCGGCCGCGTCGTAAACACCAGCGGCTTAAACAAATCATTCCACTCCCCGATAAAGGTAAACAAAAACAGCGTCACCAAAGCAGGGCGGGCCAAAGGTAACATCACCTGCCACAAAACCTGCCAGCGGTTAGCCCCATCCAGCATTGCAGCCTCCTCCAACTCCACCGGAACAGTCATAAAATACTGGCGCAGCAGAAAAATCCCAAAACCGTTAGCCGCCGTGGGCAAAATCAGCGCCCCGTAGGTATTCAGCAAATGCCCCCACTTCAAAACCATGAAAATCGGAATCACCAAAAGCTGAAAGGGAATCACCAGCGTCGCCAAAACCACCAAAACTAGGGCTTGTCGCCCCCGAAACTTCAGCCGGGCCAAAGCATAACCTGCCAAAGCAGAAGTCACTAGCTGAAAAGCGGTAACTGCGATCGCCACTAGAGTAGAATTAAAGAATGCCAACAAAAAATTCCCCCGTCGCCAAGCCTCCTGATAGTTCGCAAAAGTCAGACTATTGGCCTTGACACCAACACCAGATGGTGATAATGAAACCCAAAAAACAGCAGCCAGTGGCAGCAGCACCAGCGCAGCCCCCGCCAGCAACAAAACAAAACTCAGCAGCTCCAGTGCTTGAGACCGATCAAAGGATTTACCCATAAACTTGTGAATTAATCTAAAATAATAAGCTTGTGAGGCTCTCAAACCCGATCGCCTCCCAGATTCCCACACAACCGTAAATTTTTAGTCAAAAATAGGTAAAGTGTAGTGCACGCGACCCCAAAATTTAAAGGGGTTTCCAAACATCCTACAAGGTTATATGAGGAGACGACATATCTATGCCCCAGCTTGAGACCTGCCCAACAATTGACTTTCAAACCGAAACTTACAAAGACGCTTACAGCCGCATCAACGCCATTGTGATTGAAGGCGAACAAGAAGCTCACGACAATTACCTGACGCTGGCCGAAATGTTGGCTGACAAAAAGGAAGAGTTAATTGGCTTGTCCAAGATGGAAAACCGCCATAAGAAAGGCTTCCAAGCTTGTGGCCGGAATCTCAAAGTCACACCGGACATGGTATTTGCCAAGGAATTCTTTTCGGATTTGCACAGAAATTTCCAAACGGCAGCGGCTGGCGGTCAGATTGTAACTTGCTTGCTGATTCAATCACTAATTATCGAGTGTTTTGCGATCGCAGCCTACAACATCTACATCCCCGTCGCCGATGACTTTGCTCGCAAAATCACCGAAGGCGTAGTCAAAGAAGAATACAGCCACCTCAACTTTGGGGAAGTTTGGCTGCAAGCTCACTTTGAGGAATCCAAAGCCGAACTCGAAGCCGCCAACCGCCAAAACCTGCCCATCATCTGGAGACTGCTAAACGCTGTCGCAGACGATGCCCGCGTCTTGGGAATGGAAAAAGACGCTTTAATCGAAGACTTTATGATTGCCTACGGCGAAGCCCTGGGCAACATTGGCTTTAGCAACCGCGACATCATGCGGATGTCAGCACAAGGCCTCGCAGCCTAGTTAAATGGGAAATAAGGAATGGGAAAAAATGAAAATTTATATTTTTAATTTTCCTTCTTCCTTCTTCCTAATTACGGCAGAACTGATGGGTAATCGGTAATCAATGATGGGTAATCGGGAATTCTATCCGTTACATCCGTTAAATCCGCTACACAATCCGCTGCCGAACTTCCTTCTTCAATCTTCCTTCATTTGACAACTTAATGTTTGGTCTAATCGGTCACTTAACCAGCTTAGAACACGCCCAATCAGTAGCTAACGAGCTGGGCTATCCAGAATATGCCGATCAAGGGCTAGACTTTTGGTGCAGTGCACCGCCCCAGATAGTTGATAATATCACTGTCACTAGCATTACCGGGCAAAAAATAGAAGGCCGCTATGTGGAATCCTGTTTTCTGCCAGAAATGCTAGCGACTCGCCGGATTAAAGCAGCCACCCGCAAAATTCTTAACGCGATGGCACACGCTCAAAAGCATGGGATTAATATCACTGCTTTAGGTGGCTTTTCTTCGATCATTTTTGAAACTTTCAACTTGCAGCAAATTAAGCAAATTCGCAATCTCAAGTTGGAGTTTGAACGCTTCACCACTGGTAATACTCACACGGCTTACATTCTCTGCCGTCAAGTAGAAGAAGCAGCCCCCAAATTGGGGATTGAACTGTCAAAAGCTACTGTGGCTGTTTGTGGTGCTACAGGTGATATTGGCAGTGCTGTGTGTCGCTGGCTGAATGTTAAAACAAATGTAGCAGAATTGTTGCTAATTGCCCGCGACAAAGAACGCTTGCAAGATTTGCAATCGGAATTGGGACGAGGCAAAATTATGAATTTGGAAGAAGCCCTGCCCCAAGCGGATATTGTAGTCTGGGTTGCTAGTATGCCAAAGGGAGTAGAAATTGACCCCAAGACATTGAAGCAACCTTGTTTATTGATTGATGGTGGCTATCCGAAAAATCTGGCAACTCAGGTTCAGCATCCCGAAATTTATGTACTAAATGGTGGCATTGTGGAGCATTCCCTCGATATTGAGTGGAAAATCATGAAGATTGTCAATATGGATGTGCCGGGGCGGCAGTTGTTTGCCTGTTTTGCCGAATCAATGCTGCTGGAATTTGAAAAAATGTATACCAATTTTTCTTGGGGACGGAATCAAATTACTGTGGAAAAGATGGAGCAAATCGGTGAGATTTCAGTTAAACACGGTTTCCGACCCTTATTAATGTAATTTTGATCTTAATAGTCAACAGTTAAAGTTGAAGTTGAATTTGAAAGTTTAACTGTTGACTATTGCGTCTGAATCGAAATATTTTTCTGAGAGCAGCCCGATCGCCAAGTTCAACTTTCCGAGTATAATTTCGATATTGCGGAATTTGATATCAAAGAAAATTTAAAACTCAAAAATTCCAATTTTCAACTGTTTTTCAGCATCCTCTAATACGGTAGGAGCGGAAAATAGTCGGAAAATAGTCAGAAAATAGTCGGAAAATAGTCGATCGACTAAACCTTAAAACCCTATAGAAATTATCAGCGTGCCAAGCTCAGACCGCAAACCACTACTCCTAGATTTTGAAAAACCACTGGCCGAACTCGAAACCCGAATTCACCAGATTCGCGAACTCGCCGCAGAAAACAGCGTCGATGTCACCGACGAAATTCGCAAACTCGAAGCTCGTTCAGCCCAACTGCGACAAGAAATTTTCAGTAGCTTGTCCCCCATGCAGCGGCTGCAACTAGCCGCCCCAGTACCCTCGATTACATTCAGGCAATTAGCGACGAGTGGATCGAGCTCCACGGCGATCGGCGCGGCGGAGACGACCCGGCCCTCGTCGGTGGAATTGCCCGCATAGACGGGCGTCCCACAGTCATCATCGGCCATCAAAAAGGGCGCGACACTAAAGACAATATCGCCCGCAACTTCGGCATGGCTGCTCCCGGCGGCTACCGCAAAGCCCTGCGGTTGATGGAACACGCCGATCGCTTCGGAATGCCAATTTTCACCTTTATCGACACTCCCGGAGCTTGGGCGGGCTTAGAAGCAGAACAGCTCGGACAGGGAGAGGCGATCGCCTGTAACCTCAGAGAAATGTTTCGCCTCGATGTTCCGATTATTTGCACAGTCATCGGCGAAGGCGGTTCCGGCGGCGCATTGGGTATTGGTGTGGGCGAGCGGCTGTTGATGCTGGAACATTCTGTGTATACCGTCGCCACCCCCGAAGCTTGTGCCGCCATTCTCTGGAAAGACTCTGGCAAAGCTAACTTGGCCGCAGAAGCCCTGAAAATCACTTCCTGGGATTTGAAAAACCTCGGCGTTCTCGATCAAATAGTACCAGAGCCGATCGGCGGCGCTCACTCGAATCCCCTCAAAGCTGCGTCCATACTCAAACAAGCTTTGTTAGAAAACTTAGCAGAACTGACACAGCTTACTGGTCAGCAGCGGCGCCAGATGCGGTATCAAAAGTTTCGGGACATCGGTGTGTTTACTGAAATTGCTGCTTGAGTCGATCGATTCAGAGTTATCAGTTATGTAGTGAAAAATCTCTTAACTTCCCACTCATAACTGATAACTCACTATTCTGCGAATCTGTCAGCAGTGTTATAATTTCTCAGGTGACACGGCTTAACAGTTCTTAATGTTAATCTCATAATTAACTGTTATCACCCGCAGCAGACAGTTGTCTAATTTGCCTCAGAAGGCTGCAACGCTGTAGGGAGTTGCCGAGCGAAAGTATTAGGACACTGAATGAACCATCCAACAACAAAGCAGGCTCTGATTACCGGAGCCAGCAGCGGTATTGGCAAAGCGACGGCTCTAGCGTTCGCCGCCGAGGGCATAAATCTGGCCTTAGTTAGCCGAGAGTCGGAAAACTTAGAAGCCGTTGCTGCAGCAGCCCGAGAACTCGGAGTGAAAGCAGAAGCTTATCCCTTAGACTTGGCAAAAATTGAGCAAGTGCAAAGCAGCATCAGCGCGATCGCCTCTCAATTCGGGCCCGTAGATATCCTGGTCAACAGCGCTGGCATGGGCTACACCGGCTCCTTAACGGAAACGCCGCTAGCCGACTGGCAGAGCGTTCTAGACCTCAATCTAACTAGCGTTTGGCAGTGCATTTTAGGAGTTTTGCCGGGAATGCGCGATCGGCGATCGGGAATCATCATCAACGTTTCCTCGATCGCAGGTAGCCAAGCCTTCCCCAACTGGGGAGCCTACTGCGTCAGCAAATTCGGTCTCATGGCTTTGTCTAAAACCTTAGCCGCCGAAGAACGGGCTCACGGAATTCGCGTAACAGCAATCTGTCCGGGTTCTGTCAATACTCCGATGTGGGACACAGATACCGTGGACGCCAACTTCGATCGCACCGCCATGTTAACCCCAGAAATCGTCGCCCAATCAATTCTGCACGCAATTCAGTTGCCGGCAAGTGCAGTAATTGAAGAAATCACACTCATGTCCAACGCCGGAGTTCTGTGAACTTGAGATTGTAGACTGCTGGATTTTTATCTAATTCAACAAGCTTTAAATCTCTAGCTGTATCCCCCAATCCCCAACCCTCCATCGAAAATCGAAAGTCGAAAATCGAAAATAGATAGCTCTATCCCAATCGAAAATCGAAAATCGAAAATCGAAAATAGATTCACCCTCACACCAACTTCTTATGACAATTTCATCAAACACCAGTTCCAATGGATCAAACTCAATCTCGACTGACAGCATGAAACTTTCAGAAACCGCAGACAACAACACCCCGCGCATCCCAACTCGACCAGATCGCAATTCCTCGAACGGTCAAGAATCCCTCGTACCGAAACCGTCAGAAGTAGGCCAAGAAGAAATGATGGAGGCCGTTCGGACAATGCTGCTAGGAGTAGGAGAAGATCCAGAACGCGAAGGATTGCTCAAAACCCCAAAGCGAGTAGCAGAAGCAATGCGGTTTCTCACCAGTGGCTACAGTGAATCCCTCGAAGAACTCCTCAACGGCGCGATCTTTGACGAAGGCCACAACGAAATGGTACTGGTGCGAGATATCAGCGTATTCAGTATGTGCGAGCACCATATGCTGCCGTTTATGGGCCGAGTCCACATCGCTTACATTCCCAATCAAAAAGTAGTGGGATTGAGCAAATTAGCCAGAATTGCTGAGATGTACAGCCGCAGATTGCAAGTACAAGAACGTTTAACGCGCCAAATTGCCGAAGCAGTTCAAACAATATTGGAACCGCAGGGAGTGGCTGTAGTTATGGAAGCCAGCCATATGTGCATGACAATGCGGGGCGTGCAAAAACCCGGTGCTTGGACGGTGACGAGTGCGATGTTGGGAGTGTTTCAAGAGGAACAAAAAACTCGCGAGGAATTCCTGAATTTGATTCGCCACCAACCGGCATTCTTTTAGTCATTAGTCATTAGTCATTAGTCATTAGTCATTAGTCATTAGTCATTAGTCATTAGTCATCAGTCATTAGTCATTAGTCTGTGGGCTTTGGGTGCTTGACTTTTGACTGTTTTGGGATAGTTGGGAGGCAGATTCTAGTGACGATCAACAAATAAGCCCATAAAATAGACAAGTGACCTATGGCTTGTGACTAAAAATGAATCCTATTAAATTCGGTACCGATGGCTGGCGCGGCATCATTGCTGACGATTTTACATTCGATCGCGTAGCGTTAGTAGCTCCCCTAGCAGCACAAGTTCTCGCACAAACAGGCGGCAACAATGCCAGCAGCGGTACTGTAATTGTCGGTTACGACCGCCGATTTCTGGCTGAAGATTTTGCCAAAACAGCGGCTGTTGCCGTCCAAAACGCCGGATTTGACGTGTTGCTGAGCGAATCCTACGCTCCAACTCCGGCTTTCAGTTTAGCGGCCAAACAATTAAATGCTTTAGGTGCGATCGTCCTGACAGCCAGCCACAATCCCGGCGCATATTTAGGATTAAAAGTCAAGGGCGGATTTGGCGGTTCAGTTTCGCCCGAAGTTACGCAACAGATAGAAGAAAAACTCGAAAATCCGGCGGCACTTTCAGCAAATCCCGGCAAATTGGAGAATTTCAATCCTTGGCCGGCTTACTGCAAAACCTTGCGGGAAATGGTAGATATTGAGGCGATAAAAGAGGCGATCGCCAGTGGCAAAATTACAGTATTTGTAGATGTAATGCACGGTGCCGCCGCCGGAGGATTAGCTCAAATATTAGAAGAAACAGTGCAGGAAGTCAACAGCGATCGCGATCCGCTGTTTGGTGGCGGTGCACCAGAACCTTTACCACGCTACCTGTCGCAGTTATTTCGGGTGATGCGTACTCACCAGCGAAAAAGTTCTGGTTTGTCGATCGGATTTGTATTTGACGGAGATAGCGATCGAATTGCAGCCGTTGACTCTAGCGGCAACTTTCTCAGTTCACAAATCCTAGTTCCCATATTAATCGAACATTTAGCAAAACGGCGCGGCTTGACCGGGGAAGTCATCAAAACAGTCAGCGGTTCAGATATAATTCCTAAAATTGCCAAGCTGTACAACTTGCCATTATTTGAAACGCCGATCGGTTACAAGTATATAGCCGATCGAATGTTAACAACCCAAGTCCTAGTCGGCGGCGAAGAATCAGGAGGAATCGGCTACGGTACGCACATCCCCGAAAGAGACGCTTTACTCTCAGCCCTGTACTTGTTAGAAGCAGTCGTCAAATCCGGGGAAGACTTAAGCGAAATTTACAGCCGACTGCAACAAGAAACCAACTTTACTTCAGCTTATGACAGAATCGACTTGCACTTAGCAAACATGGAAGAAAGGTCGCGTTTGCTATCGCTGCTGCAAAACCAACCATTAACAGAAATCGCCGGCAAAGCAGTAGTAGACTGCAACAAAGTAGACGGATATAAATTCCGCTTAGCCGACGGAAGCTGGTTGTTAATTCGGTTTAGCGGAACCGAACCAGTATTGCGGCTGTATTCCGAAGCAGCCACATTGAAAGAAGTTATGCAAAACTTAAACTGGGCAAAAGGTTGGGCGCAGAAAAATTAGAGTTTTTAACCGCAGAGACCACAGAGGTCGCAGAGGAAAAGAAGAGATAGAGATGAATAATTCCGATGTCAACGGATTTGATATCACTTATTTCTCCATTCTTCTTCTCTGTGTTCTCTGCGGCCTCTGCGGTTAAAATAAATCTTTCTTGTTCACAAATCAAAAGTATTGTAGGGTGTGTCGCCATTGAAAATCCCTAAATTGGACATAAAATCTTACAGTGACGCACCTGAAAAGCTTGATACACAATAATTGTTCGTGCTTGTTTATTCAACAATTGTGTAGGGTGCGTCGCCACTCGAAAAGTTGATTTTTATGCAGATATTTTTAATGGCGACACACCCTACGGCTAATGTTGCAAGAGTTTTGATAAATGGCATAAAAAAATGGCATACAGCGATTTCAGCCTTGCAAGAGTCAAAAAAGATTTTGGATTAACCTTAGATGAAACGCGCAATTTATTTGCCGACACAAAACCTGTTACACCATCAGAAATATTAACAACAATTCTGATTGATTATGTGCCGTTAGCAACTTTTATTTCAACTGAGAAAGCTCGATCTGAATTTTTGATTGCTCCGATTTTGGCAGAAGTTAGGCGATTGTCAAACAAACGAGTTGCTCTTTTCTCAGGTAAAGATTTTACAGTCGATCCTGAAAGAGGTTTGCAAGGATTTTGCGATTATATTATTAGTGGTTCTCCAGAACAATTGTTTATTAGTGCTCCGGTTATAACAATTTTTGAGGCAAAAAAAGAAGATATTATGGGCGGGTTGGGTGAATGTGTTGCAGCAATGGTGGCTGCTCAATGTTTCAATCAAAACCAAGACACTGAGGTCGATCGCATTTACGGCGCGGTGACGACGGGAACTAACTGGAAATTCTTGATTTTGGAGGAAACTACTGTTTATATCGATCCGATTGAATACTATATTCAAAACGTTGATAAGATTTTGGGAATTTTGTTGCAGCCTTTTCACCAATCTTTTGTTAATATCGATGGGTAAATTTCAATTAAAATAATGACAAATAATAAATTGCTAGTTGTAGCTACCGGCAATCCGGGTAAACTCAAGGAAATGCAAGTTTATCTTCAGGATTTGGGATGGGAATTGCAGCTTAAACCGGAAGAGTTGGAAATTAAGGAAACTGGCGAAACGTTTATTGCTAATGCTTGCTTGAAAGCTTCTGAAGTGGCCGCTTCAACTGGCCAATGGTCGATCGCCGATGATTCTGGTTTAATGGTAGATGCACTCGACGGTAGACCTGGGATTTACTCGGCGCGCTACGGGAAAACCGATGCTGACAGGATCAATCGACTTCTCAAAGAATTGGGAAACGAACAAAACCGGGAAGCACAATTTGTTTGTGCGATCGCGATCGCCCGTCCCGACGGTACAATTGCCTTGCAAGTAGAAGGAATTTGTCGGGGCGAAATCCTGCACACTCCTCGCGGTACGGGAGGTTTCGGATATGACCCCATTTTCTACGTACCCGCACAGCAACAGACTTTTGCCGAAATGACACCGGATATCAAGCGATCGCACTCTCACCGCGGCCGAGCATTCCATGCTCTATTACCACAATTGGCGAACGTTGTCAACCAATAATGAGGAAAAAAGCTAAAAAATGGGCTAACTGTGGCATTGGATATTGACACGCTTGGTATCAGAACTAAACAGGAAAGAGGTTTTTCGTTGGCAGTTACCAATGACCAATTACCAATGCCCAATGCCCAATGCCCAATGCCCAATGCCCCAGTATCTTAGATAGCCTCCAAGTTCTTTTCTCCAGTCCGAATCCGAATAATTTGTTCTACAGGAGAGATGAAAATCTTGCCGTCGCCAATCTCGCCCGTGCGGGAAGCCGCGATAATTTTATCAACCACCATGTCAACCTGATCGTTTTCCACAACAATCTCGACCTTGAGCTTTTGCAAGAACTCAACGGTGTACTCAGAACCGCGATAGCGTTCTGTCATGCCCTTCTGACGGCCAAAACCTCTAACTTCAGAAACAGTCATCCCCACAATACCAGCATTGACGAGTGCGATTTTCACTTCGTCTAGTTTAAAGGGGCGAATAATAGCTTCAACCTTTTTCAAGTTTTTCACTCCTAACAGTTAGTACCTTCGTTATATTACTTAATCGGCGTGACATCTTTTAATATCACTGCCAACAGCAAGTATTTTGTCAAGTATATTACCGTATCTTGTACTCGCGATGAAATGCAGGCCAACCTTTAACAATATTCTCGGATTTTCCGGGCGCAGGTTCTCGGCTCCGGCCGATCGCGGTAGAGTTAAGAAGACAGCAGCAGCCCTCCCCCGCCGATCTGCTAAAACTGAAAAAGAATGCAGGAGACAGGAGTTTTCCGAGTTTCCGCTTTGTCATGTGAGATTTGTACGTATTGCTGAAAACTATAATTGCCAGAAGCGGTCAGTTAAACTATTCCTATGCACCCAGCCAGCCCTCCCCCTGACCGCAGCGGGCTTGATGCCCTACTGAGAAATCGCCCCTTCCTCGCCTTGTGGACGGGCCAATTATTGGCCCAAGTGGCGGATAAAATC
>Ga0163152_10004153_pt1 | contig 18230 bp, 17 predicted proteins | sample OliLakLV19MP8IB2_FD_148635 | JGI IMG/M metagenome (GOLD analysis project Ga0163152, IMG submission 148635) | Freshwater microbial mat bacterial communities from Lake Vanda, McMurdo Dry Valleys, Antarctica - Oligotrophic Lake LV.19.MP8.IB-2 | ecosystem: Environmental > Aquatic > Freshwater >...
CACGCGATCCTGGTCGACCGGCCGACATCGCATAGCCCTTTGGCCGGTCGACCAGGATCGCGTGCGTGAAGAGCACCATGCCGGCTTGCGCGATCGTGCGATTGCCGGAAAACAGCATCGGCGGCGTGTCCATCCAGTTCGGTCGGTATGTGGCGCCGAGCGAATAGCCGCAGGCGGCCATGCGCGCATGCTCGAACCCCGCCTTGTCGTAGGTGCGGCGATGTGCGTCGTCGATTTCGCCGAGCGGCCGGCCGGGTTTGGCTGCCTCGCTCATCGCCTCGACCGCATCGCGCGTCGCCTCGAACATGCGGCGCTGATAGTCGTCATGGCTGCCGATCGCGACCGTTCGCATGATGCAGGCGTGGTAACGCCGATAGACGCCGGCAAACTCCATCGTGAGCTGGTCGACCGGATCGAGCTTGCGCGGGCCGGTCGAATTGCGGATGAGCAACGCGCGCTCGCCCGAACCGAGCACCGGACCCGAAGCCGCGACATCGCCGCCGCCGCGCCAGATTGCGGTCTGGCCCGCTGCCTGAACGTCGCCCTCGAACACGCCCGGCCCCGCCGTCTCGATCATCGCCGCGAGCGCGTTGTCGGCAAGCTCGGCGGCCTTGCGCGTATAGGCGATCTCGGCCGGCGATTTGACGAGCCGCAGCGACCGCACGATCTCCGATCCATCCTCGAGCCGGCACCATGGGGTGAGAGCGCGCTCGATACGTACATAATTCGCCGCCGTGAGCCCGTAGGTCGCAAGCTCGATCCCGACGCGCGCGCCGGCAAGCCCCATCTCGGCGAGCAGCGATTTGAGATCCTCGGCCGGATCGGCGTCCTCGGTGTCGTACCAGATGCGGATATCCTCCATGATCGAGGTGATCCGTGCCTGGGCGAGGTCGGGCTTGCGCGTGAGCAGCACCATCGGCCGCTCGTCGGCGGTCAGCACGGCACACTGGAAGAAGACATAACCGTTGGTATCGAAGCCGGTCAGGTAATAGTGGCTCTCCTGCGCGAACACGAGCAGTGCATCGAGCCCCCGCTCCCGGAGCTTTTTCTGCGCGGCCGCGATCCGTCTTTCATGCTCGCCGCGTTCGAACTGCAGTGCCATCCGCTCCTCCGTCCCGATTCTTCCAGACCGGTTATTGCTGTTGGGCTACCCGATCCGCCAATATAGTGCGCCACGTTAGCGGCGCCGCGGGAAGCCGCGCCATCAAAAAGATCGCCTGCGCAGCCGGGACCGGCGGCACGCGATCCGGGAGGCTGCATCGATGATCGAGAATCCGATTCCCTGGCCGACCGGCGCGCGCTGCGCGGTCGCCATCACCTGGGACATGGATGCCGATAGCGGCCTCAATTATTACAACCAGGCGAACGCCGACAATCTCGTCGCCTCGCAATCGCAAACGCGCTACGGCCCGCTGATTGCCATCCCGCGCATGGTGAAGCTGCTGAAAGAGCGCGGCATGCGGCAGACGTTCTTCGTGCCGGGCTGGTGCATCGAAAAGTATCCAGCCGCCATCGATGCGCTGCTGTCCGGCGGTAACGACATCGCGCTGCACGGTTACATCCACGAGCGGCCGAACGAATTGTCGGCCGAAGACGAACTGTACTGGCTGCAGCGCGCCATCGCGTCCTTCAAACGCCATCTCGGGGCGGCACCGCGTGGCTGGCGCGCACCGAGCTTCGCATTTTCGAGACAATCGCTCGCCTATCTGATCGCCGAGGGCTTCGTCTGGGATTCGTCGCTGATGGGCGACGACATTCCCTATCGCCTGACGCACGAGACCGGCAGCCTGATCGAGTTGCCGACCGACATGGCGCTCGACGACTGGCCGCATTACATGCACAACCGCGACTTCCGATACATGATGCCGATCGCCTCACCGCGTCAGGCGATGGAAGTGTTCCGCTCCGAGTTCGATTCGGCCTGGAAGCATGGCGGGCTCTGGGTCAGCGTCTGGCACCCCTTCGTCAGCGGCCGCCTCGCGCGCTTCGATGCGATCGTCGAACTCATCGACTATATGCAGGAGAAAGGCGGCGTCTGGTTCGCGACGCTCGACGAGATCGCGCGCCATGTCGAGGCGCTGGTTGCGGCTGGAACCTGGACACCGCGCGAGGAAAAATTGCCGCTCTACACGAGCCCGGTGCCGGAGTTGTCGAAGACGCCGTTCTAATTTGCCGCCGGCGCAGGGCAGCCACGCGCTCCGGTTGCTTGCTCCGATCGGCAAAGCGTGGCTATCGTTGCAGCGGAATCGAGCCTCGGGAGGAAAATCGATGCCGAAACTGCTGTCACCCGACGCCGTCGCGCAGTTCCACGAGCATGGCTATTTCTATCCGGTCCCGGTTCTGGCCCCGGAGGAGACACGGCATTTCCGCAGCGGGCTCGCGGAATTCGAGACCCGCGAGGGCGGCACGCTCACCCCGGCCGGGCGCAACAAGTCGCATCTGTTTCTCAAATGGCTGCACGACCTGGTGACGCATCCCAAGGTTCTGGATGCGGTCGAAGACCTGCTCGGGCCGAATATCCTCCTCTATCACGCCCAGTGGTTCGTGAAGGAACCCAGGACACCGAACTTCGTCTCGTTTCACCAGGACACGGCCTACTGGTCGCTGAACCAGCCGCAGGGGCTCTCGACCTGGATCGCACTCGAGCCGGCGCCGGTCGAAGCGGGCTGCATGAAGGTCATCCCCGACACGCACAAGACCGCGCTCGCGCATGGCGAAGTCCGCACCAGCGACAACATGCTCTGGCGTGGCCAGACGGTCGCCGAGGCACTCGATACGACCAAGGCGGTGCCGATGCCGCTCGGCGCCGGCGAGATGTCGATCCATCACGCACGCATCGTGCACGGATCGGGCCCGAACACCTCGAGCGGCCGGCGCATCGGCTATTCGGTGCGCTATCTGCCGACGCATGTATCCCGTACCGGTCCGCGCGACAGCGCGATGCTCGTGCGCGGCGTCGACGAATACGGGCATTTCGATCTCGAGCCGGCACCGAAGGCCGATTACGAACCGGATGCGGTCGCGCTCCATGCCGAAATCAACCGGCAGTTCATGGAGCATTACACGACGGCAAAGCCGGAAGTCGCAGCGTAGGCGCGACGGTTTGCGATGCGAACCCTCGCCCGCAAAGCGGGAGAGGGTAGCTACGCGAGCATCGGCGAGCGTAGCCGGGTGAGGGCTTGCGGCGGAGATGTGCCACCGCAGTTACCCTACGGCCGACGCCCCTCATCCTGTTTCGGGTAAGGCGCGCCGTTGCCGCGCCAACCCTCCGCGTCCTTCTCCCCGAAGACGGGGGAGAAGAATTCTCATTTTGCGGCACCGATCTCAGAGCGTGTTCTTGACGATCGTGCCGGCCTGCATGATGAGCGAGAGATGCTCGCCCTGTCCGGCGAGCAGATCGAGATTTGCGAGCGGATCGCCGTCCACCACGATTAGATCGGCCAGCGCACCCGGCGCCACGATTCCGATCTTGCCCTTGAGCCCCATCATCTCCGCGTTCGTCGCGGTCGCCGCGACGATCACTTCCCAGGGCGACATCACCTGCGCCTTCAGCGCGAACTCGCGCGACTGATAGGGGTGGAGGATCCCCTCGAGGTCGCTGCCATGGCCGATCTTCACGCCGGCCGAATGCACCCGGTCGAGACCTGTCACCGCCATCTTGCCGAGCTCGGCGAAACGGGCGGTCACGTTGGGCGCAAACCCGAGATCGGCGCCGTGCCGGTGATAGCCTTCATAGACCGTCATGGTCGGCACCATGTATGTGCCGCGCTCGGCCATCAGCTTCGCCGTGGCATCGTCGATCAGGTTGCCATGCTCGATCGAGTGCACGCCGGCTTCGACGCAGCGCCGGATCGCGTAGGATTCGTAGGCATGCGCCATCACATAGGTGCCGGCGGCGGTGGCCTCCTCGACCATCGCCTCCAGCTCGGAGACCGCGTAATGCGCCTGATGGATCGGCACGCGCGAGACCATGCCACCCGACGCCATCACCTTGATCTGGTCGGCGCCCTTACGCAGCTCGTCGCGCACGGCCTTGCGCACCTCGTCGACGCCGTCGACCACGCGGCAGAGCGAACGCATGGCGTTGCAGCAGGGACAACCGAAACTGTCTTCCACGCGCGTGCGCACATCCCCCTGCCCGCCGGTCTGGGCCAGCGCGAGGCCGGCCACATGAAGGCGCGGCCCGCGAAAATAACCGCGCCGAACCGCTTCGGCGATGCTCCATTCCGCGCCACCGGCATCGCGGGCAGTCGTGAAGCCGCGCGCCAGCATGCTTTCCAGAATGCCTTTCGCCTGCGCGGCAACGAGATAGGGCGGGATGCGGGCGAGCGCCGCCAGATCTGTCGTGACGCCGATGACATGAACATGGGCGTCGATCAGGCCGGGCATCAGGGTGCGGCCGCCCAGATCGATTATGCTTGCGCCGACCGAACGGATCGGCCGATCGCTGACTTCGCGGATCGTGTCGTCCTCGATCAGCACGTCGATGCCGGTGCGTCGCTCGCGCGCATTAGCATCGACCAGCGCCGCGTTGCGCAGCAGCAGAAGGCCCTTCGCATCCATCGTCGGTTCGGTTCTCCCGGATCGGTTCTGCGACAGCCTAATGCGCTCAGCGGTTTCGTCCAGCAGGAAATCCGCCATACCGCGTCAAAGGCGGCCGGACCCCGACCCCGGCCCTGATCGGTTCGCGCTCGATTGCATGATCACGGCGTTTCGCGTCACAGTGCGCCGCCCGTCCACGGCCCGACGAGACCGCCCGTGCCCGCCCGCGCCATTCTGGTCACCGGTTGCGACCAGCGATATTTCTACCTGTTGCGCATGTTCCTGCGCTCGTTTGTCGATGCCGGTTGTCCTGAGATCCTGGATCTCGGCATTTTCGATATCGACTTCACCGCGCCACAGAAAGAATCGCTCGCGAAAGTCGCGACACATATTGTCCCCGCCCGCTCACCGATGGGGGCACTGGTTCCGGTCGAGAAAGACCGTCATCCCCTTCCCTCGCTGGTGCGCCCGTATCTGCCGGATCTGTTTCCGGGCTACGACATCTATCTCTATTCGGATGTCGATGTCTGGGTGCAGGATCGTCGCGGGTTCGAGCTTTACATCGAGGCCGCGGCGCAGGGCTGCCTGGGCATCGCGCCGCAGGACGATCGCGCCTACCGGCATGACGACCGCGCCCTGAAAATCCGCCATGATCGCTACCGCGAGGTGTTCGGTAACGCCGTCGCCGACGAGCTGATGGCGGTGCCGCATCTCAATGGCGGCATCTTCTCTCTGCCGCGCGAGGCACCGCATTGGGCGCGCTGGGGCGAAATCTGGGCCGATGCAATCGCGCGCAAGGCTCAATGGTTCGGCTCCGGCCAGGCGATCCTCACCCGGATGATCTACCATGACGGCATGGCGGCCGTGTTGATGCCGGCCTTGTGCAACTGGCAATGCCATCTCGCCTTGCCTGCCTGGGACGAGCTGCGCCGCTCCTATGTCGAGCCCGGGCCGCCACACGAGAAGATACTGCTGATGCACATGACAGCGAACACCAAGGGGCAGGCGCACGATATCGCGACAGTCCAGGGCAACATCCTTCGCGGCGCGAAACTCACCTATCCCTATTACCGCCGCCTGGTCGACGGAACCGCGTAGTTATCCCATGGCCGAAAAACCAATCTCCTTCACGCGGCCATCGCTGACCGGCGACGAGATCCGCTACATCGCCGAAGCGCTGCAGAGTGGCCAGCTCGCGGGCAATGGCACCTTCGGGCAACGCTGCGCCGCGCTGTTGCGCGAACTGACCGGTGCCAATCTGGCGCTGGTCACGGGGTCGGGTACCCATGCGCTGGAAATGGCATTCCTTGTTCTCGGTCTTGAACCGGGCGACGAGGTCATCATGCCGTCATTCACCTTTGCCTCGACCGCGAATGCGGTCGCGCTGCGCGGCGGCGTGCCGGTCTTTGTCGACATTCGCGAGGATACGCTCAACCTCGACGAAGAGAAGATCGAGGCGGCGATTACGCCGCGCACCCGCGCGCTTCTGCCGGTTCACTATGCCGGTGTCGCCTGCGCGATGGACAGGATGCAGGCGATCGCCGAACGACACCGGCTCGACATCGTCGAGGATGCCGCGCATGCGATCGGTGCGACATGGCAGGGCCGGCCGCTTGGCGGGCTCGGCCGCATGGGCGCGTTCAGTTTCCATCAGACCAAGAATCTCTCCGCCGGCGAGGCGGGGGCGCTGCTGATCAACGATCCCGCCTTGATCGATCGGGCGGAGATCGTATGGGAGAAAGGCACCACGCGGCTTCGATTTGGCCGCGGCGAAATCGGCCGCTACGAATGGACCGAACTCGGTTCGTCCTATCTTGCGAGCGAACTCGTCGCGGCGATGCTGCTGGCGCAGATCGAAGCCATGGCGTCGATCACCGCACGCCGACAAAATGTCTGGCAGCGCTATCACGCTTCATTCGAACCGCTCGAACAAGCGGGCCGCCTGCGCCGGCCGGTCGTGCCGGCGGACTGCGGACACAACGCGCATATCTACTATCTGCTGGCGGAAGACGCAGCCGACCGCGATCGCATCATTCGTTTCCTCGGCGAGCGCGGCATCCGGGCGGTCTTTCATTATGTGCCGCTCCACGAGAGCAAAGCGGGCCGCCGCTACGGTCGCGCGCCGGCGCCGTTGCCCGTTACCGAGCGTCAGGCGGCACGGCTGCTGCGTTTGCCGATCTATCCCGATCTGGACATCGAAGACACCGATCGCATCGTCGCCGCCGTCGCCGCCGCATTGGACTGAGCAAACGCCGCGCGACGCATTTCAGCGCCCGCGCCGGTTCACTTTCGTGTGGATCTCGGTGAGCGCCAGAAACGGCTGCAGCGGATCGTCGGGATCGCCGGGATCGACGAAGGTCGCCATATCCTGCAAATGCAGCAGCATCACGTATTTGGTACGGGCAGACCGGTTCGTCACCGAACCGTGGATCAACCGCGGATCGAACAGGACCGCATCCCCGGCCGCCAGTGCGAACGAACGCAGTTCGAAACCGAGCCGGGCGAGTTCGGCATCGTCGATATGCGGGTAGTCGGTGTTTTCGGTCACGTAGCTATAGGGACCGCCGCGATGGCTGCCGACCGCAATCCGCAATGTGCCGAAATGTTCGTCCACGTCGCGCAGTGGAACCCATAGTCGCCAGGCGGTGCGGCAACGCGTGGTCGCATAGTCCTGGTGCAGCGGGAAGCTGTAGAGATCCTCGCCGGGCAGATCGGCGCGCAGCGTCGGCCACAGGATCGGCACTTCGATCGCAGCGTGCCGGAACAATCCCAACGCCTCGAGCTGCCGTCCGATGTCGCCGGCCAACCGTTCGATCACATAGAGCCGCTTGATATGATCGAACATCATGCTGCGATGGCGACCGGCCGCGCGCAGAGCCGCCGTCAACGGTTCGCCGCCTTGGGGATCGACCCCGTGTCGTGTGGCGAAACGCGCGCCCAGCAGCGCGATGTCATGCTCGAAACGCGCGAGATCGTCGGCGCCTACCAGGCCGGGCAGAATGGCGTAGCCGTCGCGGTCCAGTGCCTCAAAATCGAGCGCCCCCGCGTTCTGCTCGCCCGCCGAAACCCGGCTCATGGCATTCCCTCCGGCCGCGGGATTTCGCCGATGACGCGCGCCGGGTTCCCGGCAACGATCGCAAAATCGGGTACATCCCGCACGACCACGGCACCCATCCCGACGACACAATAGCGCCCGATCCGCAGTTCCTCGCGGATCAGCGCGCCGGGACAGAGATGGGCGCCGGTTTCGATCTGCGTATAGCCCGCAACACAGACGCCGACCCCGATCATGCAGAAATCGCCGATCCGGCTGTCATGCGCGACCGTCGCCCCTTGCCGTACGACGACATGGCGGCCGAACCGGACCGCCGGCATCACGATCGAATGCGGTGCAAGAAAGCAGCCGGGCCCGAAGACGGTATCCGGCGCGACGATCGCGTCGGGATCGATGATATGCGCCCAGCGCGCGTCAGGAATGCCAAGCGCTTCGATCAGCGCAGCACGCGTGGGCGCTTCTTTCACCTTGTGCAGCGGGGCAAGGAAAGCGGTCTCGTCCGGCAGTGTGCGCCAGGCGGAAAACGGACCAAGCACCGGGTTGCTGCCGATATTCGTGCCCGGCGCAACAATATCGTTGAGCAGCCCGAGGAAACGCTGATCGCCGCCGCGTGCTTCGATGCGGCGCAGAATCATCGCCGCGTACGCGCCGCTGCCGGCACCGCCGAACACGGCGACCGGACGAACGGTTTTCGTCGATTGACCTGCCATCCCGGTCGCGCCCGATCCCCTGAGCCCCGAACGCCGCATGCGTCACGCGCATCCGCCTCACGCGAACGCGCATCACCATACAGTATTGGAATGGTTGGATCGGAACTGCTGGAAGGCCCCGGCCCATCCGCGCCCGCCGGAAGAAGGCGGGGCGCGCCGGGGGCATGATGCGCCTCGGCGCGCCCCTGCGGTGTCTGGGACCATAGTTGGAGCTAAAGGGCCAGAGCAACCGACCCGACCGTCGCCGGCAGGGTCACCGACTATTGCATACTCAAGTATGACTGTCGATATGATGAACCTTTGGTATACATATGCAATTTCAGTATGTTAGCTCATTCTACGGCGATCAGGAAAACAGCCCAAGGCCAGCGCGCCTCGTCCTCGGCCGTGGCGGTCGCGCCGTCGCGGCGCTGGTATACCAGCCAGGCCGGTCCGTGCTGCCCGATCCCGAGATCTCGTCCGTCGCCGCGGATCGCAAGAATCCAATCCTGGTCGTCGAGTTCGGCACGCTCGATCCGCTCGGCATAGCCATCGAGCGCGACCAGCGTAATCGTATCGCCCGTGGCGCCCGCCTGGTCGAGAACGTCGCGCAACAGCGGACCCTCGAAGCGGATCGGGCCCGGCCAGCCGGCATAATCGATCGTCGCTTCCTGCATGCCGAGTGCCTCGAGCATTGCCCGGTCGAGTTCCAGCGCTTTCTCGAAGCGGTATTCGTGATACCCGATGAACGCGTCTTCGAAGGCGTCGAAGGGTGGCCGGTTGGTCGATCCGATCGCATCGATCACGGTCACGATGACCGCCCCCTTGGGCGCGGCGACCTCGTCTGCCCGGACAAGGATCGGCCCGGCCAGGGCAATCCCAAGGGCGATCACCCCGGCGGTAATAAATGGAAAGGCTCGACCTGCTCGATAACTCATTCGTTACCCCGCCCTCTTGGCTGCGACGATTGGCGCTTGGCGCAGGACAGCTTTGAGCCCGACGCCGGAATCGATCGGATTCCTCGATTTCTGCCCGAGTTTCGTCGTTTTTTGCACCATTTTTCCAGGCCAGACCGGATCGGCACAGCGTTCGTCCCGGCTGGTAATTCGCCCCGTTTAGCGCCATATTAGCGTTCATGGAGAACATTCTGGTTGACGACACGCCGACGGAAACTGTCACAGAATCCGTCAAAAAGCGCCACTGCCTGCGCTGCTCGAGCGAGTTCGAGAGCACGTGGGCGGGTCATCGGATCTGCCCGCGCTGCAAGTCGACTTCGGCTTGGCGGGCCGGCGAATCCGCGCATTCGCATCCCTCCTCGCGTCGCCGCTAGCGCGGGTTTCGCGCTTCACATCGGGCAACGCGTTCGGCGAGATTTTTCGGCGAACCATCGATCAGCGCAGCCCCCCGGCGCGATGCGGAACTGCGTCCGGATCGAACACGGCGAACATGGAACGATCCGGCGGACGATCCGGAGACACCGATGTCGCGCGCAGCAGCGATCGGCCGTCGAAATGCGCGGGCGACGCAGCCCCTGTCATTTCCAGCAGCGTCGGTCCGACATCGTAGGGCGTTGCCGCTGCGCGATCGCCGGCCGGCATACGCGGATCACGAAACCAGGCAAATCCGTTTCGCGAATGTCCGCCGGTTCGTCGTAATGGCACCGGCCCGATCCGGCCCACGAGCGGACTGTCGGCGACGTCGCACGGTTCCTCTTTCCATTCCACGATCAGATCGGCGGGCGGCAGATCCGGACCGTCTGCGAGCGGATCTCGGCGCGTCCGGAAGAAGCGATTGACCAAAGGCCTGCCCGAACGCGCATCGCGCAGGCCGGCAATCGCGCGCGCGACATCCGCCAGCCGCGTTTCGTAGTCGGCCGGCGCAACGCGACCGAACGGATCGCGGCCCTGTACATTGAGCCGCACCATGCCCTCGTCCAATCCCGGCAGCGCGAACACATCCATCTGCGGCCAGTCCGGTGCATACCAGGCGGCGGGCACCCAGTTGATGCCCTCCGACATCGCCGGTTTCGGCCGCCCGATATCGAAGGTCGCGTCCCAGACCTGATCGGCCCAGTACCACGCACCCGCGCTTGGAGGCGGCAGCGCGCCGGTCGTATGGCGGACGCGCGCGGGAAACGCGATCCGATGCAACAGCTCGGGCAGAATGTACATCGTGTCGATGTCCCAGCCGTTGCGCACCATGCCGTGTATCGAGAAGACCGCAACACTGGCATCGGGCGGGGCCGCCGCGAGAAGATCGGCGATCGAGCGGTCGACCGCGCGCGCCAGGGCCAGCATGCGATGTCCGGTCGGTCCGTCGCCGATCAGCGTGTAGTCGAGATCCTCAAGATGCATGAAGCAGTGCGCGGCGGAATGAACCTCGCTGTAACAGGCGAGAAAGAGATCCCACGCCTCACGCGACAACAGGTCGCGATGCACCGCGCTGCGCAGGCGCACGCCGTCATGCAGTTTCTCGTAAAGAAGATCGAGCTCGGCCGTCTGCCAGGGTTCGAGGTGATCCTGTTCGAGTGCCGGATGCAGACCGTATTTCCGAACGAGTTCGCCGAAGATCTCCGGTGGATTCGAGATCGACGGATTGAGCGACCCGTGCGCGCCCCAGTTCAGCACCTGGATGCCCGCAGCGACACGCGCAAGGCCGGCCTTCGGCAAGTCGAACTGACAGACGGCGAGCCCCGGCGTGTAGTCGAAGAAGCTGCGGATCTCGCCATAGTCGTAGGCCCGCGCATAGAGCGGCGCGCAGTGCGCCCGGTCGTAGTCGAAGGCGCCCCAATATCCGGCTTTGGCTGGATAGGTTGACGTCAGCAGCGCGTGGGTCGGCAACTCGCCGGTAAAGGGATGGACGCCATGAAGCGGTACCCGTGCGCTTTCGGCATGGAGCCGGGCCAATGTCGGGAGGTAACCTTCGGCGAACCAGCGCTCGATCCAGGCGGGCTCCCAGGCGTCGAGCAAGATCGCGATGACGGGTCGGTGCATGGGGCCTACCGCTACGGTGACATTCACCGTTCGCTACCAGTCTATGGTTTCAGCGCCGCCGCGCATACCCAAAGCGACAGCGCCGGCTGGCGGCTACGTTGACATCGACCCGCCTATCAACTCAGATTCCGAACGTCGCCATCGGGCCTGAGCCACGGGCCCGCCGTCGTTCCGTTTCTGCAGGGGCACGCATTGAAAAAGATCGAACAAATAAGTGCGACACTGAGTTTCGCGTCGCCGATCTGCTGGTTCAAGATACCCGACAGCGATCAGCTCAACGCCGATCTGTTGCGGGACGGCCAGGCATGGCGCACCGTTTCCGACGGCGTCACGGTTTCGAACCAGAACGGCTGGCACAGCGACCCCCTCCTGTTCCAGCGGCCAGAAGAATCCTTCAAGGCTTTGTGCGACGCCATCCGCGAATGCGTGCTGGCCGTCACGCGCAAGGGCGCGCCGACCTTCGATTTCGACAAATCCACGCTGTTCTGCAATGGCTGGATCAACATGAATCCGAAGGGCGGATATAACTCGCCGCACCGTCATACCGGCTTTCTCTGGTCGGGCACCTATTACGTCCAGGTTCCCAGGACGAACGCCGAGCACAGCGGATCGATCGAGTTCATCGACCCGCGATCGCGCAACGACATGCATACCATCCGGGAGAGCGACCTGTTCGCGACGAAACTGATGTTTCAACCCGAAGCCGGGCAGCTGGTGATTTTTCCCTCCTATCTGCTGCACTGGGTCTATCCGAACGAAGAAGCGCAGGAGCGCGTCTCGATCGCGTTCAACGCACGGTTCGGCAAAAAGAAAAGCGACACCCGACCCTAGAGGCTGCGGCGCACTCTTCCCCGTCTTCGATTTTAGTGGTGCCCGCTGCCGGACTCGAACCGGCACGGCCCTTTCGGGCCAAGGGATTTTAAGTCGATCAATCCCGTCTATCCTTTGTCTATCCGGCATTGCGCTACACTACGACAACCTACTGATCAGTCTAGCTTTTTCAGCTGTTGTCATCACTCTGCGCTAGCCGGACCTGCGACGCAGCAGGATTTCTAGGGGCCCCTATTTGGCTCCTGAAACTGGCAACGGATGGAGTGAATATGGCCACGATCAAACTGACCAAAACAGCCGTCGATAGCGCAACACCGAAGTTGAAGGACTACGAGCTGCGCGACACCGCAATACCCGGCTTCCTTCTCAAAGTCACGCCGACTGGCCGGAAGGTGTTCATGATCCAGTATCGAACGAATGCTGGTGAACGACGCAAGCCAGCCATCGGGCGGTTCGGGGAGATCACCGTCGAACAAGCCAGGTCAATTGCCCAGGACTGGCTTGCCGAGGTTCGGAGGGGCAAGGACCCCAGCGCCGAAAAATCGGCAGCGCGCCAAGCTGCCACCTTGCGTGATCTTTGCGACCGGTTCCTAGGCGACTATTCCGAGCCAAAAAACAGCAAGAGCACTGTGAAGAGCAACAGGGGTTACATCAACCGATACATCCTGCCTGCCTTCGGCTCGAAGAAGGCCCGAGACATAACCCGCGTCGACGTGGCGGATTTGATCACGCGGATGAAGCGCATACCCGTGCAGGCCAACCGGACGCTGTCGTGCCTACGCAAGATGTTCAACATGGCAGAGGTCTGGGGCTACCGGGAAGACGGAACGAACCCGTGTCGCCACATTCCCAAGTATCCGGAGAACGGCAAAACCCGACTCATCAGCGATGACGAGATGATCCGCCTTTTCAGCTACCTCAACCGTGCCGACGCAGAAGGGTTGGAGCACCCCTTCGTCACGCTTGCCATTCGGCTCCAGTTCGCCTTCGCGGCACGAATGTCCGAGATCATCGGTCTCGAATGGGCATGGGTCGACTTTAGCCGGCGGCGTGTCGCCTGGCCGGATAGCAAGACGGGCGAAATGTCAAAACCGATGAGCGAAGAGAGTTTTGTTCTTCTGTCGAACGCGCCGCGCCTAGAGAACAGCCCCTTCGTGATCTCTTCGATCTTCAACCCCGATCAGTCGATGTCGCAGCACACCTATGCGAAGGCTTGGGGCCGGATACTCGAACGCGCTGGCATTCCCCATATCGGCACACACGGCATTCGCCATCGCGCCACGACAGAAATAGCCAACTCAGGAGTGCCTGTGAAAGTGGGCATGGCGCTCACCGCCCATAAAACCGTCACGATGTTCATGCGTTACGTCCACACCGAGGATGGCCCGATAAGGGCAGCGGCGGAGGCTGTAGCGCAGCGCCGCCAGTCCTTGATCGGTGGCACGCTATCGGCCCCAGCTTCGGCTCCGCCGACCGCTCCCGCGCCGATCACTGCGGCTGTGTGGATCTTGCCACCGGTAGATGCGGGATCGCTGTCCGACAAGAAGCTCCTTGGTTTGGAAGATGGCAAATACACATCCCGCACCAAGCTCGGCAACTACCGGCCCTTCCGCCACCGTGGTAGCCAGAACCGCGAGGTTCCGCCTGGAACCAAGCGCGCCACAAATGTGCAGGAGCCGACCGATGGCCGATAAATCGAAATCGCCACGACGGTGGCCAGCAGCAGACATCCTGCGGCGTGCGGAGTTCGTGAAGGAGGCCGGTCCGATCCGTTTTGTGGATACCGAATGTGCCGCCCGGCGTCTTGCCTTGGAGGCGCACACGCTGGAGTGCTACCGCTCCCTTGGCGAGGGGCCTGCCTACCACAAGTTCGGCAAATACGTCCGCTATGCAGTCGAAGACCTCGACTCCTGGGCGGCAAAGTGCCGGCGGGTGACCACCGCCTCGCCGGTGTCCCCAGCCTTATCCCTCTTGACAAAACATAGCCCGGAGGCTATGTAGATGACTTGGGATGTTGAGTTTCATGACGCCTTCGAAGTGGAGTTCCTGGCCTTTGAGCAGAGCGTCCAGGATGCTTTGCTCGCCGTCGCCAAGCTGCTGGCCGATTATGGCCCCCAGCTTGGTCGGCCGCATGCAGACACGCTGAAGGGGTCGAGGCACGCCAATATGAAGGAGCTGCGGTTTGAGGCATCGGATGGCGAATGGCGGGCAGCCTTTGCCTTCGACCCCGAACGAAAGGCGATCCTGCTTGTGGCCGGCGACAAATCTGGCGGGAGCGAGAAACGCTTCTACAAGCAGTTCATTGCAAAAGCGGATCTACGGTTTTCAGCCCATGTGGGAAGCCTGAAAACTGCGAAAAAGGGAAAGTGAAATGGGCCGGAACCTGAACCAGATCATCGCCACGCTTCCGCCCGAACGGCAGGAGCGCATCGATGCGCGCTATCAGGAGCTGAAACAGGAGGTGGATGGCCTCCGTGAACTGCGCCAGATCGCCGGCAAGGCGCAGGCCGACATCGCAACGGCCTTGAACATCAAACAGCCCTCGGTTTCGAAGATCGAGAAGCAGGCCGATATGTACCTATCGACCCTGCGCAGTTATGTGGAGGCGATTGGTGGTAAACTGGAACTAGTCGTGAAGTTGCCAAAACACCCTGCGATGCGAATCCGTCACCTTGGCGACGCGCTCGGAGTGTCCGCGACGACGGCGGACGTCGGATCCACTACTGTTGAAACATCCGTACGACGCAAGGCTCAGTCGGTTTAAGTGCTGTCTCGTAGCGGCGATAGCCTGGTTGTTCCAGTAAAGTGGCTCATCAGCCGGTAAGCGATTTATGCGCAGTGCTCCATTCACAAGGCCAACCATCATAGCTGCGGTCGAACTCCTGGATGGACATAGCCAGGCCCGGTTCTGGGGGGGCCAGGACGGCGCCGCTCCATCGAGGATGACGTGGCACCCTGCCGCCGGCTGGCATTAGCGACGGCTCCGGGGGACAAATGTCGAGTGAAATCAACCCGCTATCCCTCTCCACAAAAATCATCTGACAACAAGGCATTAGCACTTCCCGCGCGCTTATTGTTGCTGTTATGTTCTTTTCATGAGCGAATATCGGGGCGACAACACGACCGGCTTCCAGTCGCCGGCGCAGGATTACATCGAGGGCGTGGTCGATCTGGCCGCGATCCTCGATCTGCTGCGCCGCGCTGGCCGCTATCCGGTCCGCGTGAAGGGTCAGGCCCTCGCCGACCGCGGCATTCATGTCGGCGACATCCTTGTCGCCGACGCGTTTGACCAACCACTGGCAGCCATCACGGCAGCTCGGGCGCCTGAAGCAACCCCACCGATCTGCACGCCAGACTACGCTATGGCTCTCCGGACACGTGAACGCTCTTTACGATCGGCTCCGGCCGCGCTTCAATTCCCTGGCGGTGATAGAGACGGAGCGGAATTACCGGTCGAAAACCATGAGCAGCGCGAAGTCAGGTGGCGATGAAACCGCCAAACGTACGCTATCGCCGCCGATGGTATCCGGTCACTCCCACTCGATTGTAAACAAGGACTCTAACATCTTGAATTAGACTGATATTTTTATACGGAAAAATGTCCATACCGTCACAGATACCGTCAGAAAATCACGCTTTTGAAATTGCTCACTTTATTCCTCGATTTTCGCGGCATGCACTCTGACGGCTACATCGTCACCGAGACGGTGGCAAGTTAGTGTAGATGGACCTACGACGACAGTCGACGTTGCTGACTGCGCGTGCGGGCGATGAGGCTTGCATCTCATCAACATCTTCGGAACTCCGCCTCTAAGCTAAGGGGGGCGTCGCCAAGTTTGTTGAGATTGCAAGCTGACGACCACCCAACACCGCGAATGCACGAGTCCTGCAGGTCAGTACGATCACTTGCTGCTTCTGCCCCGCTCGGTTCAGGGCGTCGAACATCTGCTCGATCCGATCATCATCGGAAAAAACCAACGCGTCGTCGAGGATGACGGGAACCGGCTGGCCGCGTTCGCAGATCATTGCGCCCATCGCAAGCCGCACAAGCACAGCAATTTGCTCCTGCGTGCCGGCAGACAAGCGTTCAAATGTCTCCGCAGTCGGACCGCTTCGCTTGATGCCGGCGATGGCGAAACCGTCACCGAGTTCAAGTTCTGCGGAAGGAAAGACATCGTTCAGAAAGGGCTGGAGGTGGCGACGCAGCGGCGCATGGAGGCGATCACGCTGCTCCTTGTAGCACGTCTCGATCGTGGTCTTCAGAAGCAGCAATGTCTCGACGCGACCCTTGTATTTTTCGACTTCACGCCCCGTGAGATCACGATCTTGGCGCAACACCTCGACTTTCTCACCAAGTCCGTCGCCACCAGCATTCTGAATCTGCCCCTCAAGATTGGCGATGTCCTTTTCGAGAGAACCAAGCCGCAATTTCTGACTTTCCAACGCACTTTGAAGACGAGCAACACGAATCTGCCGACGCTCCAGCTCCTCTTGTGAAGGAGCCTTCTCGCGCTGCGCTTCGAGGGCTGCCGCCTTAATCTGATACTCGTCGCGTATTTCGGCGACTGCTCGGTCGGCATCCGCGATCAACCGAACGCTATCGGTATCCGGCAGGATAGCCAGATCACCATCGAGCCTGTTTTGGATTTCGGTAAGCGTTCCACCCAATCGGCCCCGGGCGTCGGCCAGATTCGATAGAATCGTATTCTGCGCTTCAATGGCACCATCAAGCGCCTGGCGCTTACGACGTGCCTCTTCCCGATTCTGCCGGAGGCCATCCTGGCGTACAGTAATGTACTCCGCCGTTGGCAGAGTATCGAGGTTTGTCTGGTTGAGCGCCTCCGATACCAAAGCCTCAATCTCTTCGATCTCGGTCTTAATCCGCTCGATTGCAACTGCAGGTGACGTATCCGAAATACCGAACATGTTGATCTCGGCTTGAAGGCCAACGGCCTCAACTTCGAGCGCCTCGCGGCGCGCACGAGCGGCGCGAAGTTCGCCTACACTCGCAACGCCCGCATCCTCGATCAGTTTTGAGAGTCTCTTCAGTGCCTCTTGGCGTTTCTTTTGATCAGCTGCACTGGCAGCCTTGGGCGGCGTCACTGTAATGGTCGCCAAATCGCCGACCCGAATTGTCAGGGTATCGACGGCCGCCTGTACCACGTTCCCTGCAAGCGGCGTCTCGGCGATCGATACCTGTCCCACACCGCTCGCGCCCAACTCAATCGCCACCTCGGGCGCTGACGCTTCGAGACGCGCCGTGAGTAGGGAAAGCTGACGCACGACTTCCTCTACCGACATCATCACCGCTGCGGTGACGCGATTGCTAGCAAGGCCTGCTGTGTTCTTGACGAGCCTTTTCCCAAGCTCTTCCAGACCGTCCCGCTGCCGGACCAAGGAGTCACGAGCGCCAACGCGCGTGACCGCCGTTGCGAGACGTTGAAGGTTACGCTCCTGTTCTTCTTCCTGCTCCGATTGCACGTCGAGTCCGGCAATTTCGTCGCGCGCGATCCGGATTGTCCCCCGCGCAGTTTGTTCTTCAGCGTCAAGCGGCGTAAGCGCTCTACGAATTTCCTTATCGCGCTTGCGATCGCTATCTATTCGGGTTCGCCGTTCATGAAGATCGGCGAGGTGCCGCTCTTGGCGTTCGAGCCCCGCTTTGCTGCGCTGCTCGGCCGCTTCGAACTGCAAGAGCAACGCGGCGGCTCCTTCTCCTGCTTTCAGATTCTGTTGCGCTGACTCAAGGTCAGATGTCATTTCTTTCATAAGAGCAGCATCCCCAAGTCGCGCTCTCTCACCGCGCTTCGCTCCCAACTCGACCAATTGGCCATCGAGAACAGACAGGCGAGACTCTCCATCTGAGAGGTCTCTCTGCAGAGTTTCCAGACGAGCTGCTGCATCGGCCAGCGGCCTACCAGCCTTCGGCCGACCGGTATCAGTGACGAGTTGCGCGAGCTCTTCCCTAAGCGATGTCAGAACGGAGCGAGCACGCTCACCGCCGACCAAGGTGCCGACCTCTGCCTGAATTGCAGTATTGAGAACGGTCGTCGCCGCTTCCGTTGGCTCCGGAACGCGGAGAGATTGCCCTTGTCCAACCCAAAGGATACCGAAGGCGGATTC
>Ga0163152_10004154_pt1 | contig 18227 bp, 16 predicted proteins | sample OliLakLV19MP8IB2_FD_148635 | JGI IMG/M metagenome (GOLD analysis project Ga0163152, IMG submission 148635) | Freshwater microbial mat bacterial communities from Lake Vanda, McMurdo Dry Valleys, Antarctica - Oligotrophic Lake LV.19.MP8.IB-2 | ecosystem: Environmental > Aquatic > Freshwater >...
ACCCCCCCGCCCCACTTCGTCGACACCCGCGACGAACGCGAACCCGAATCGACGCGCGGCGTTTTCGAACGCGCGCGAGGCTCTCGTCAGCTGCGCTTCTTTTCCTTCATGCGGGCCGCCTTGCCGCGCAGCTCGCGCAGGAAGTACAGCTTCGCACGGCGCACCTTCGCGCTGCGGAGCACTTCGATCTTGTCGATCGTCGGCGAGTGCAGCGGGAAGATACGCTCCACACCCTGACCAAACGAGACCTTGCGCACCGTGAAGCTGGCGCGCACGCCACCACGATGCTGGCCGATGACCAGACCTTCAAACACCTGGATCCGTTCCTTGTCGCCTTCGCGCACTTTCACGTGCACGCGGACGGTGTCGCCGGACCGCATCGCGGGCCGCTGCACCAGGTGGGGCTGTTCAATCAATTCCAACGCGTTCATGTTCGTCTCCTGCTCACTGCTTCTGACTGGCCGGCGCTTCCGCGTCGGCCTTCAACAACTCGTCCAGTGCCGCACGTTCCTCTCGGGTGAGGTCGGCACCGTGCAACAACTCCGGCCGGCGATCCCGGGTGCGCGCCACACGTTGCCGTGCGCGCCACTTCTCTATCGCGCCATGGTTGCCGGACATCAACACATCCGGCACCGCTCGATCCCGACACACCGCCGGGCGCGTGTAGTGCGGATGATCGAGCAATCCCCGCACAAACGAATCGGCCGTGACCGACTCTTCGTCGCCCACCACCCCCGGCACCAACCGCACCACCGCGTCCATCACCACCAGCGCGGGCAACTCACCACCCGTCAGCACGTAGTCGCCGATGGACACTTCATCGGTCACAAACGCGTCCGCGACGCGCTCGTCGATTCCTTCATACCGGCCACACAGCAGAATCAACCGATCCATCTGCGCAAACCGTGCCGCCATCGCGTGCGTGAGCGGCTGGCCTTGCGGCGTCAGCAGCACCACCGCCGACGGTGCGCCCCGCTCCGCCACGATCGCCTCGATGGCTCGAAACAACGGTTCAGCCTTGAGCACCATGCCCGGCCCCCCGCCATACGGTCCATCGTCCACCACCCGGTGCCGGTCATCTGTGAAGTCGCGCAAGTCCCGCGCCTTCACCTCCACCAACCCCGCCGTTCGTGCGCGACTGACGATCCCGTCCATCAGCAGCGCTTCGACCATCGCCGGAAAGATCGTGACGACGTCGATGATCACGTGACGTTTTCCACCTTCACCACGTTGACGACGTTGACATCGAGCAACCCCTCGGGGGGCACGATGACGATCCGTCTCGCCGCGACATCCACCTCGCGGCAAATATCTCCGGCCATCGGCACCAGAATTTCGCCCGCCGGCCCGGTAATCCCCAACACCGTCTGCGCGGCGCCGGTGTAGACGATGGCGACCGGTCCGATGACCTGGCCGTCTGCCGTCTGCACCGTGCAACCGACCAGATCGTGCAGGTAATACTGCCCGGCCGGCAACGCGCCGAGCGCATCCGGCTCGATCTGGAGCTCCACGTCCCGGAGCGTCTCCACCGCCTTGATCGAATCGAGGCCGGTGAACCGAATCACCCACCGATCACCCTGCGGACGACTGGTGGCAATCGTGAGCACCCCGTTGGTGCTCGTTGTGACCCGTGCACCCTTGCGGAACCGGGTCTCGGCAAAGTCGGTGGCCGACTCGACCACGACGTCACCCTTCAACCCGTGCGGTCGCACCACACGGCCGACAGTAATCACGGCCTAGTCGTCCCGGAAGTCGACGCTGACGCGTTCGCCGTCCAGTTCCCCAGCGGCGGCGGCCAGCGTGCGCACGGCCGAGGCGGTGCGCCCCTGTCGTCCGATCACGCGACCGAGGTCGCCCGGAGCCATGGTGAGTTCGATGATCGTGGTGCCGCGACCCGGCACCTCAATGACATCGACCTCGTCGGGCTGGCTCGCCAGCGCGCGTGCGACGACTTCGACGACGTCGCGTGCGCGGCTCATTGGGTTACCGGGGGGGCCGCCGGAGCCGCCGCGTCCGCCGCAACCGGCTTGGGCGCGCGCGAAATCAGCGTACGCAGCGTGTCTGACGGCTGCGCGCCGGTGCCCATCCAATGCGCCAGGCGCTCGCGGTCGAGCACCAGCGTCTCGGGCTTGGTCCGCGGGTTGTAATGCCCGATGATCTCAATGAAGCGGCCATCACGCGCCGCTGCCGACTCCGTCACCACAATGCGGAAAAAGGGGCGATTCTTCGAGCCCGCACGCCGCATACGAATTACTACCATCGTGTCTCCCTCACTTCTTACCGGCCGCGCATCATCTGCATCATGCGCTGCTGGCCTTTCCGTCCACCACCCGCGCCACTCATCGTCTTGAGCATCTTGCGCATCTCGACAAACTGCTTGAGCAGCCGATTCACGTCTTCCACCGTCGTGCCGCTGCCGCGCGCGATGCGCTTGCGACGGCTGCCGTTGAGCAGTTGATGGTCGTTGCGTTCGGCCGGCGTCATCGAACCGATGATCGCCTGCACCCGACCCAACTGCTTGTCGTCCACCTGGGCGCCGGCGTTCGCCGCCTGCTTCAGTGCACCCATGCCCGGGATCATCCCAAGCACCTGTTCGAGCGGCCCCATCTTTTTCAACGTCTTGAGCTGGTCGGCAAAATCTTCCAGCGTAAAGTCGTCGAGCCGCGTCTTCTTCTCGAGCTTCTCGCGGGTGTCGTCATCAAGCGCCGCTTCCGCACGCTCGATGAGGGTGAGCACGTCGCCCATCCCCAACATCCGAGAGACGAGCCGGTCCGCATGGAACGGCTCAAAATCCTGCGGGCGTTCGCCGACGCCCACAAAGGCAATCGGCACGCCCACGACACCCACCACCGAGAGCGCCGCGCCACCGCGCTGGTCGCCGTCGAGCTTGGTGAGCACGACACCGGTGACGCCGGTGCGCGCGTTGAACTCACCCGCACTCCGAATCGCGTCCTGGCCGGTCATCGCATCGGCGACGTACAGCCGGTCAGTCGGGTCCACCGCCTTCGCGATGGCGTCAAGTTCCGCCATCAACTCATCGTCGATGTGCAGACGCCCCGCGGTATCGACAATCAGCGTGTCGAACCCGAGTTGCTTCGTGGCGGCGAGCGCCCCCGCAGCGCGCTTGACCGGGTCCATCTCCCCTTCGGGATCGTGGACCCTGACGCCGACCTGCTTCGCCAGCACGGAGAGCTGCTCGATGGCGGCCGGACGCCGGACGTCGGTGGAGACCAGCATGGGATGTTTCCCTTGCTGCGTCAGCCACCGGGCCAACTTCGCCGTGGTGGTCGTTTTGCCCGAGCCCTGAAGCCCCAGCATCAACACCACGCGCGGCGCGCGCGCGTTTTCCGTCAGCCCGCCGGTGACGTCACCAAACAGGGCCAGTAACTCGTCGCGCACGATGCGCACAACCTGCTGATCCGGCGACAGGCTCCGGAGCACGTCCTCGCCCACCGCCTTCGCACGCACGCGATCGATGAACGCCTTGACGACGCGGAAGTTGACGTCGGCTTCGAGCAGCGCCAGACGAATTTCGCGCAGGGCAGCATCAACGGCCTCTTCGGTGAGCCGTGACTCCCCGCGAAGCGTCTTGAAGACGTCCTGCAGTCTGGTGCTAAGCGATTCCAACATACGCGCTATGCGCTTGTCGGGGTCCAGGAGTCCAGGAGTCCAGAGGCCACAGCCCTCCCCTCCAGGCACACTTTGCCCGAGCGCAAACCGCTATCTTAGGCCACTTTAGGGGGGTTCCGCAATCCTGGCACCAGGGCTTTTCACAGGTAAGACACGGAGGCACGAAGGAATTCAGGCTTGGGATCAGGGGTGGCGAGCACCAGAGGGGAGGGCTGGGGCCGCCAAGCGCTGTGAAACACGGTGTAACATCGCGGTAGGCAAGTTGACGTGAGCGATTGCACCGACCAGTCGTCGGACCGCGCGGTGGGATGGGCCGCAGTCAGTGCGGCCTTCGCCGCCCTGGGCCGAGCCTTCCTGTGCATCGACGGCGAGTTCCGCGTGGTGCACGCATCCGAGTGGCTCGACCGGATGTTCGGCGCGGGCACCGCCAAGGCGGCCGAGGAGCAACGGCTGCAGGACCTCTTCGGGAGCAACCTCTTCGATGAGGGCGGGGTGCTGCGCCTGGCGCTCTCCAACGGCGAGCGGCGCGAGGGCTGGCGCGCGCTGTTCACGGCGACCAACGCCCATCACCTGGTGTCGCTGAGCGTGGCGCCGTTTCCGCGCGACCTGGCCACCGCGTGCGATCCACGCGTCAAGTATGTCCTGGTGGTGCGCACGGCGGCGGAAGACCACGAGGATCCCCTCGGCGCGCCGAACGCGATGGGGGGCCTGATCGCGCGATCGCCAGCCATGCTCAAGGTGTTCGCGCTTGTGGATACGCTGCGCCACAGCGAGGCGCCCGTGCTGATCACAGGCGAGAGCGGCACCGGCAAGGAACTGATCGCCCGGGCGGTCCACGACCAGTCGCCGCGATCGCAGGGGCCGTTTGTGGCCGTCAGCGGCGGGGCGCTGCCATCGGAACTGCTCGAAAGCGAAATGTTCGGCCACACGCGCGGGTCGTTCACCGGCGCGGTCCGGGACCGCATCGGACGCTTTGAGGCGGCGTCAAAAGGCACGCTCTTCCTCGATGAGGTCGGCGATCTGCCGCTGTCGCTCCAGGTCAAACTGCTTCGGGTCTTGCAGGACGGCACGTTCGAGCGCGTCGGCGAGAACCAGACACGCACGAGCCACGCGCGCGTGATCGCCGCCACCAACATGGATCTCGCCAAGGCCGTGCGCGACGGCCGCTTTCGCAAAGACCTCTACTTCCGCATCCGCGTCGTCCCGATCGAGATCGCCCCACTCCGCCGACGCCGTGAGGACATCGACCCGATCGCGCGTGCGCTGCTCGGGCGCATCGGCGCCCGGTACGGTCGGTCGCTGCAGTTTTCGCCGGACACGCTGCGCGTCCTGCTGCTCCACGACTGGCCGGGGAACGCCCGCGAACTTGAGAACGCCATCGAGTTTGCCGTGGCTGTCTGTGACGGCCAGACCATCCTGCCAGACCACTTGCCGGATCTGGCCGCCTTCAACCTGGCCGCCGACGATCCGGGTCCGGGCACCGAGCCCGTGGTTGAGGCCGACAGCCATCGGCCGACCGCCACCGCCGCTACGGCTGGGGACTGCCTTCGAAGCCTCCTCGACGCTCACCATTGGCGGCGGGACGACACCGCACGCGCCCTCGGCATCAGCCGCATCACCCTCTGGCGGCGAATGCGCGACGCGGGATTGCTCTAGCGAATAACAACATCTGAATCAAATTGTTTCAAAACTACATGTTTCACCAAGAAACATTTGGTTTCATCTGAGCTTCGCTACTCAGAAATTACCGTTAAAAGCTCAAGGATTCTCACTTCCCCCTTCTGGCACGGCCGGTGCTTCCTTGGAGTGTGTCGGCGGCTTCATATCCGTGCGCCGGCCTGAAAGGCCGTTGGACGATGGCGAAAAAGACTCAATCCGGACTCTGGCTCATCGGGGCGTGCCTCCTCCTGTCGGCGGCCGTCGCCACACGGGCCAATGTGGGCGTGGAGTTGGCGCCGGCGCCAGAACCGCCACGATCGGTCGAGGCATTCGTCGTACCTCAAGGCGCCCAAGCCGTCGGCCAGGACGTCTGCGCCACCTGCCACACCGATGTCGCGGCGCAATACACACGGTCGGCCCATGGCTGGTTCCCGGACGACACCCAGCCGGACAAAGTGGTCGGATGCGAGTCCTGTCACGGTCCCGGCAGCGTCCACGCTGAAAGCGGCGACGCCAAAGACATCCGGCGCTTCAAGACGCTGAATGCCCGCGATGCCAGCCAGCCGTGCCTCTCGTGCCACCAGGCCGAACACGCGCGCGAGTGGGCGACCAGCGAGCACGCGACCAACGACGTCGGGTGCACGGACTGCCATCGCGTCCACCAGTCGCGAGAGATCGCGCCGAAGATCGGCCGCGGCGACACCGCGGCGCCCCATGCCACCGCACCGGCCGCGCGGCACTCGCTGATCAAACCCGAACCGGAACTCTGCTTCACCTGCCACAAGAAACTCCGCGCGAAATTCACGTCGAGCTCCCATCACCCAGTCCGCGAAGGACGCATGACGTGCAGCTCCTGCCACGACACGCACGGCTCTCCTGGTGAGCACCTGTTGCGCACGGCAGAGCGGACCAACGATCTCTGCGCCACCTGCCACTCCGCCAAACAGGGCCCCTTCATGTTCGAGCATGCGCCCGTCGAGGAAAGCTGCATGACCTGCCACGACCCGCATGGCACGGTCGCCAACAACCTGCTCAAACAGGGAGAACCGTTCCTCTGCCTGCAGTGTCATGAGATGCACTTCCACAACGCCCGCATCTCGCCCACATCGCCGGTCAACCTGGCGGCGGGCGGTTCGACCAATCCAAACGGGGCGGCTGGTTTCCAGCGGGCATTCGGCACGCGGTGCACCACCTGCCACGCCCGCATTCACGGCTCAGACACTCCGTCGCAGGGCGTCTCCGGCGGCGGCAAGGCCTTCATCCGGTAAGGCGAGGTGACTCAATGATTCGATCACGATTCCTTGCAGCGTCCCTGGCGGTCATGACGTTTCCGCTCTGCGCGGCGTCCGCCGCCGCACAAACGCCACCGCCGACGACGGGCCCACCGCCCGCGACTGTCACCTCGCCACCCACCACCCGGCGCCTGGTGGAGGGCACGGTCTCGGTCGGCATCCTCACCAGTGACAGCACCGGCAACCAGCAGCGCGTGGGCCAGTACGACGACCTCTTCGATACCACACGCGCCCGCACAGGCTTCCAGCTGTGGGGCCAGAACGGCCGGGTCAAGTTCGATCTGGTGGCGTCGCACGGGGGCGACCGGAGCGAACAGCGTTATTCGGCCGACGTGGCCATCGGCCGAATGGTCAAGGCGCACGTGCAATATCAACGGTCACCAAAGCGGCTCGATCACGATCCGCTGACGTACGTCGATGCCGCGTCCAACATCGGCGGCACCTTCGTCGTCGAGCACACCGACACGGATCCATTCGCGCAGTACGGCTTCGACTACGCCGAGCTCATCTCGCGCCTGGAAGTCGTGCTGCCAAAAGCGCCCTTCCTGCGGTTCTACGTCAGCCACCGGCAGGAGACACGCAGCGGTAGTCGACAGTCGCTTGTGACCTCCCACTGCGCCACGTGCCATGTGGTGAGCTACTCGCGCGAGATGAATCAGAAGACATCGGACCTCATCGCGGGGATGCGGCTCTCCACCGCCAGGGTGTCGGTGGACTACCAGTATCAGAACCGGCGTTTCGACGAGAACGCCGGAGGCCTGACACACACGTACGACCGGGCTGTCCACCCGGTCACACTCGCCGAGGTGTTTCTCAACCGTGTGCAATTCGACCAGCGGGACGGACCTCTGCCCTTCGACACGATGCCGTCGATTGACACGAGACGACACGCCCTGAGGGCCGCCGCCACGCTCCCGGGAGAGATACGGACGACCGGAAGCTTCACGTCCACCCAGACGCGCAACCTCGACACGAATCTCGAGACGCGCCAAGTCGGCGGCGTCGGACGGTTCGTGGTGCCGCTCGGTGCGCGCATCACCCTGCGTGGCAGCGCGCGACGATACACGATCGAGTCGGACAGCGCGGCCATTGACGTGATCGAGCTCGTCTCTCCGGCCGGCCCCTCGGCGGGCCGCACGTACGCGCAGGCCTATCCGACGTTCGGCAATCCCGACTACGTGCGCGAATCCTCACTCTCGCGTACGCCAACAGACATGTCGTTGGAGCTGTCCTGGAAGCCGTTCAAGAACACGACGATGCGCGCCGGGTACGCCTGGGAGGAGATTCGTCGCGATCACTTCGCGGTCAATCGCACCACGACGCAATCGCTGCTCCTGAGCGGACGTGGCACGCTGGCCAAGGGCCTGCAGTGGCGGTCGCGCTTCGACTATGACTGGACCCGCGACCCGTTCCTCAACGAACGAGCGGCCCTTCCGGCCGTCCTGCAGCCGTCGCCCAGTCCCGGCAACCTCCCGTTTACCGGGCTGCAGTACTACCAGATGTACGGCGCGCGCCAAGCCGACCTGACCTCGTTTCCGACACGTCACGGGTCATTCGATCAGACGGTGACATGGACGCCGATTCAGGCGGTCTCGATTTCCGGTCATTACCGGTGGCACGACGCCTCAAACGACGACCTGACCTTCTCCACGTGGGACCGCACCTCGCATGCGCCTGGCGTGGAATTCTGGATCGCACCGGGTGAGCACTGGAGCCTGATGGCTGGGTACACGTACCAGAAGGAAACGCTGGAAACGTATCTGTACACGCTCGCCTTCAGTGGTTGAGCAGGCGGAATCACCGGGGGCCAGTTTGGCTCCCTTGCCGACCAAAGTCGCTACACCACCACGACCAACACGGCGTTCGCTGCGCTGCAGATCTTCCCGTCCTCGCGCGTCGAGTTGTTTGCCAACGTGCTCTACACGCGCGGGACAGCGGCGATTGACCAACTGAACTACGACCCGACACTGCTGCCGGGTCCGATCGCGGGCCTGGACTTCGTACTCATGTCGAAGAGCTTCAGTGACTTCTCGGACCTTCAACAGCGTTATGCCACAGGCTTGGCGGGCGCCAACGTGCGAGTGACGTCCAACGTGGTGTTCAACGGAACGATTGAATATCGAGACTACCGGGACGATCAGCCGTACTTGTTTGATACGACCGGCAAACGCTGGACAGGGGTTGCCGGACTTACATGGGTGTGGTGACGACGCGCACGACCGGCGCGCCGGTGGTCAGCCGCCCGATCACCGACGCGCGATCGAAGCCATCGTCGTGAAACGCGGCTAACACCGACGCCACGGCGTCGGCCGCGCAGGCCACGAGCAGGCCGCCGCTGGTTTGGGGATCAGTCAGCAGCGTACGGTCCATGTCGGACGCACCGTCGAGCACGACGTCCTGCCCGTAGCCGGCCCAGTTGCGCGCCGATGCGCCGGTCACACAGCCTTGTTCTGCAAGCGCCTCGACGCCCGGCAGCAGCGGCACCTGCGACATCGAGACCTCGGCGCCGAGATTCGACCCACGGCAGATCTCCAGCAGGTGGCCCAGCAACCCGAAACCGGTGACGTCGGTGAGCGCATGAACACCCGGAGTCGCAGCGAGACGCGGACCAGGAGTATTCAACCGGGTCGTCGAGGCGATCATTTCCCGGTAGCCGTCAGCGTCGAGCAGGTCCTTCTTCAGCGCCGCCGAGTAGATGCCCACGCCGAGGGGCTTGCCCAGCACAAGCGCGTCACCGGCGCGCGCGTCGCTGTTCTTCTTGATTCGATCCGGGTGGATAAGGCCGAGCGCGACGAGCCCATAGATGGGTTCGACGGAATCGATGGTGTGCCCCCCCGCGATTGGAATGCCGGCGGCCGTGCACACCGACTCGCCCCCTTCGATGATGCGGCGAATCACGTCGACGGGCAACTTGTTAATCGGCATCGCCACCAGCGCCAGCGCCATGATCGGCGTGCCGCCCATGGCGTACACATCCGAGATGGCATTGGTCGCCGCGATACGCCCAAAGTCGTACGGGTCGTCGACGATCGGCATGAAAAAGTCGGTTGTCGCAATCAACGCCTGCTGGTCGTTGATCTTGTACACCGCCGCGTCGTCTGACGTCTCCAGCCCAACCAGCAGCGCCTCCGGCACCACGCCGCCGGCGTGTTTCAGAATTTCGGACAGGACGCCCGGGGCGATCTTGCAGCCGCAACCACCGCCATGCGAGAAAGATGTGAGTTTGATCACGCTCTGATTATCCACCATGGCCGTAACAAGAGCCGACTGCCGGACGCCGTGGCGGATGAGCGCCGATCTTCAAGCGCTGGGTTGGGCGCGCCTTTTTAGCGCTGCCCGGGTTTGTATTGCCGCTCGATGTGCCCGTCCAACTGGGACCTGTAGAAATACACGTCCCGGAGCTGCCCAGTGGCATACCGGTCGGCCTGGTCGTTGAAATGTTTGGACCCCGGTACGCTGTTCAGGCCCCCGGCGGTCACGGCCTTGGCCCGAACCTGGTCGCCGAACTCGACCACGGCGACAAAACTGTTCCCGCTGGTCCCGTACCACTTCTTGGTCCCTGGATAGGCCCGGGCCCCGAACGAGGCCAGGGAGCCCCATCGGGCCGAAGCGAACATCACCGGCGTGCTCGGCTTGGCATCGTCGAAGGTCTGGACGATGTCGGCGGTGAGGCGCTGGAAGCGGTTGATATCGCCCCACGGTGTGCGCCACGTGCCGAAGTCGGCGGCCAGTGTGGTGATGGCGGCGTCCAGCGACTCCAGGCGCTGCTCCGCAGTGGCCCCCGACCGCATGTAGTCGTAGACGCCCTGGTTCGCCGTGCGGGCGTCGGCGGTCACGCGGCGCCAGAGGTCCTCACCGTAGAAGATGGCGACTGACGTCGGGACCGACGTGACCGACCACCGGTAGTCCCAGCCCCGCAGCAGAGCAATCGGCTCGGCCAGCCTGGCTTTGAGAGGGTTGGACGCCGGCAACGCGGCATGTGCGCGCACGAGCAGCGGAATCTGGATCTCGAACTCAGGCAGGTAGCTGTCGTACGCCGCCGCGATCAATGAATCGAGCGTGAAGCCCTTTTTGCCGTCGAGCACCCTGATGGCGTGGATGCCGCGGGGATTCTCGGACCCGGAATCCACATATTTCGGGAAGTCTCCCGGCTTCGGGCTGTGTGGCCCGGCCGCTGAGTACGGATAGTTGTTGGTGTTGTAGACCCAGCCGTTGGGTGGGTTCACCACGTTGGGCGACTCGTCAAATGAGAGGAGCCCATTCCATTCGGTGGCCGGGTCGCTTCCGTCCACGGGTTTGGTCCAGTCGAAACGCGCATCCCGACGCGGGATGAAGTTCGAGTGAAAATACGCGATGTTGCCATCGGCATCGGCGTAGAGCGTGTTGTTCGAGGAGTTGGTGTGCAGCGCCATCACCTTCTTGTATTCGTCGATCGTGCGGGCCTTCGTGCGCAGGTACGACTGCATCAGCGCCTTGAGCGGCTCGTGCATCAGGCGCACACTCACCCACTTGTCGTCGGCCTTGCGGACGATCGGACCGCGAGACGTGCGGTAGACCAGGAACGTCTTGGACGCCATGCCGGTGCCGGACTTGTAGGGGACCTTCAGTGTACGTGACTCGACCGGCCGCTCCTGCGTGCCGACGCGATATGTGTATCGCCCGTCGCTGGTCTGGGTCACGGTCTCCAGATATTCGTCAATATTGTCGACGCTGCTCGACGTGTGCATCCAGCCCGCGCGGTCGTTGAAGCCCTGATAGACGAAGAACTGGCCCCACGTGAGTGCGCCATACGCGTTGAGGCCCTCTTCACTCACCACCTGCGCTTCTTCACGGAAAAAGAATGACGTGTGCGGATTGATCAGCAACTGCGCGTTGCCCGAGGCGGTGTTGGCGCCGGCAATGGCGAAGCCGTTCGATCCGGTCGGTTCCTCCGGTGGTTCGAGACCGCTCTGGGTGGTGCGGAGCGTGCGCTGGGCGAGCATGGGTGATTTGTAGAACGCTTCAAGCTGTTCGAGATTGATCTGCTCGATGTCGCCTCCGATGCTGCCCTCGCTGAAGCTCAACGCCATCCACGGCTCAAACCGTGTGAGCACACGCGGCTTCACCTCGGGGTGGGTGTGCAGGTAGTAGTTCAGCCCGTCGGCCCACGCATCCATCAGCGCCTTGAGCCACGGCTCGGCTTTGGCGTACTCCGCCTGCAGTTCGATGGGATCAATGAACAGCCGCATCCGGAGGTCGCGATAGATCGCACTCTCGCCCTCGGCTTCCGCCAGGCGTCCCTGCGAGTTGAGGAAGTTGGTCTCGACGCGATAGAAGTCGTCTTCGGCCTGCGCATACATGAGGCCGAACACCGTGTCCGCGTCGGTCTTGCCGTAGATGTGCGGCACGCCCCAGTCGTCGCGGATGATGGTCACCCCCTCGGCCCGCGCCTTCCACGCTTCGACCTCGGCGTAGGTGTCGGTCTTCGACCCACACGACGCAACAACAAGCGCAATCGTCAGCAACACACACGATCTGGTCAGCAGTGTTTTCATCGGGAACCTACTTGAACCTCTTGTCGAACGAGCTTTTTACCATGGAGGCTTGCGCTACCGGCCAGCGCCGGAGATCCGCGGCAGCGGCACCGGCGGTTTGACGACGGCCTTCTGCGTCTGACGTTCACCACCGGCTTCGAGCGTCACCGTGTACTCGCCGGCAGGCGCGACCGGCGCCCCGCCCCCGCGACCGCCACGGCCACCATCTGCGGCGGGTGCCGCAGCGATACGCAGCGGCCACAACACGCGGCGCACGCCGGCGCCCGCAGGCACCCGCTGCGTGAACACCGTCGCACCGGCGGCATTCGTCACGGTCAGCGTCACGGGTCCCGACGACGCCTCCCGCTGCCAGAACACGATCGGCATGCCGTTGGGCTCATTGGGCGTCGCCAGGACATCGTCTCCATACAGCCGATAGTTGCCCCAATCAGTCTCGATGCGAAGGCCCTTGGCTTCCGGCGCAAACAAGTGCAGCGGCTTGGTGAGCACCTCGGCAGTCAACTGCTGCAACGGCGTGATGTCGGTTACCCACAAGCCCCGACCGTGCGTGCCCACCACGAGGTCGTTTTCGCGCGGATGAATCACCAGGTCGCGCACGGGCACCACCGGCATGTTCGCCTGGAACGGCGCCCAGCTCGTGCCACCGTCGATGCTCGCAAAGAGGCCGCGGTCGGTGCCCAGGAACAGCAGGTTTCTGTTGGTGCGGTCTTCGACGATCACGTTGGCCGACGCTGCGGTGGGCAGTGTCGCCGTGATGGCGCGCCAGGTGGCGCCAAAGTCGTCGGTGCGATATACAAACGGCCGGAAGTCGTCGCGATGGAATCCCGTGAGCGTCGCGTAGGCCGTGCCGGCGGCATGAGTCGAGGGCGTGACGCGCGTGAACCAATAATCCTTGGGCGCCCCGGCGGCCTGAATGGCGGGCGTCACATTGGTCCAGGCGCCGGCTGGCCCGCCGGACGCGGGCCCACCATTGAGGCCGCGGGTCACATGAATGCGCCCGTCATCGGTCGCCGCCCAGATGACGTCCGCGGTATGCGCCGACTCGGCCAGGGTCGTAATCGTGCAGTACCAGACGTTGCCGTCCCCCACGCGTGTGATCGTGCACGGGCTGCCGGCAATCTCAGCGACCGCGCCCTCGGCACTCGTGAGGTCGGGGCTGATCGTTTCCCACGTGGCGCCCTGATCCGGCGACCGCATCACCTTCTGGGCGCCGGCAAGCAACGTTTTTGGATTGTGCGGCGACAGCACCAGCGGCGCCACCCACGTGTATCTGTTGCGCGGCTGGGGAGCCCCGGCCCCTGAGCCTGAGCCTGTCGAAGGGGAGCTTGCCGCAGGCTGCGGCGGCGCGATGCTCGTGCGCTCACCCGTCCGCACGTTCTGCCGGAAGTGCAGACCGAACTGCTGCGTGTTGTAGACCCACTGGCTGTCGGTCGGATCCACGGCGTTGTACATGCCGTCGCCCTCACCGACCGTCACCCATTGCTCGGTGCCGACCGTTCCGGCGAACCCGTTGACCGGTGCCCGCCACGACTCGTGATCCTGAAGGCCGGCGTGAATATGGTACGGATCCTCGTTGTCGAGCGCGACCGCGTAGACCTCTCCGAGCGGCAGGTTCGCATAGTGCTTCACGCTGCGACCGCCATCAAGCGTCTGATACACACCGCCGTCAGACCCCACGAGCAGACGATCGGGATCCTCCGGGTCGACCCAGATGGCGCGGATGTCGCCGAACATGTTGCGGAACATCGACCGATTGCTCTCGAGGTCGTTCCAGGTCTTGCCACCGTCTGTCGTGTGCGCGACCCATACGCTGGTCACCCAGACCTTGTTTTCGTCCTTGGGATCAATCTTGAGCCAGTTGAACGAATACGGTGCCTTGCCGCCGACGTTGATCGTCCGCTCGTGTGTCAACGTCCACGTGCGACCGGCGTCATTTGATCGGTAGACCTCGCCCATCCCGCCACCGACCGCGTTGGGCTGCGGCAGCCCAGGCGGCCGGGGATTGGTGTTCTCCACGAGCGCATACAGGATGTTGGAATTGCCGCGGAACACATCGAGACCAATACGTCCGATATTGCCGGTGGGCAGTCCACCTGCGAGTCGCGTCCACGTGGTGCCGCCATCCGTGGACTTGTGAATGCCGCTGCCAGGGCCACCCTGGCGCAGCCGCCACGCGACACGTTCCTTGTCGTAACTGGCGGCATAGAGCACGTCGGGATTGGACGGGTCCATGACCATTTCGATGACGCCGACCTCGTCGTTCACGAAGAGCACCCGATCCCAGGTCGCGCCGCCATCACGCGTGCGATACACGCCGCGGTCGGGCGACTTCGTATGCAGCGGTCCCATCGAGGCGACGTACACGACGTCCGGGTTCTTCGGGTGCATCAGAATGCGCGAGATGTGCTGCGTGGGGCGCAGGCCCATGTGTTGCCACGTCGCGCCGGCATCCGTGGACTTGTAGACCCCGTCGCCGGGATACGAATACCGCGCGACAAACGACTCCCCCGTCCCGACCCACACGATGTTTTCATTGGACGGCGCCACGGCCACCGCGCCGATGGACTGCTGGCCGGTGGCGTCAAAAATCGGCTTGAAGGTCGCGCCGTTGTTGTCGGTCTTCCACACGCCGCCGTTCCGGGTGCCCACGTAGAACGTGTACTTGTGCGCGCGCTCCGGCGTGGTCGGTACCGCGAAGTCCGTAATCCACGCACCCGCACGGAACGGCCCCATGTTGCGGAACTCAAAACTGTTGAGCACGTCCGGCGTGACCCGTGACTGTGCGATGACCGTCGCCGCGGCCACGGCCACACACCCCACCACCACACTCCATCGATTCACCATGTGTCTCCGCACTCCGGACGGCGCACTATTATTTGATAATCGTCCCGACGGTCACGTCGAACTTCCGGAAATTCGAATACAGCGCCCGCCCCGTGATGATCGGCTGCCGCGGCGTCGAATACCGTTCGCTCATCAGCACCGGCAGCCACAGATCGAGCTTGGCCTCATGTCCGTACGACACACCGATCACGGCCGACGTGGACCCGGTGGAAATCTTGAGTTCCGTCTTGAGGATGCGACCGCTCTCTTCGTCAATCCAGAACGTCCCCTGAGCCGCCGCGTTGTCGGTGGTCCGGATGACCCTGGGCATCGCGCGTTCCGTGAACCGTACTTCGCGCGCCTCCGCATCGCCCACCTTGGACGTGCCCCCACGCCGGAACTGCGATCGTTTCTGCTCGTCCCGCTTCCCGAAGATGAGCACCATCGTCGGCACATTCACCGTGCGGGTCACCCAGCCGAGATTGTGTTTGGCACTTTCCTTGACGATGGCGTTGACCTGATCGAGGGCGTCGCCGGTCGGTTTCACGAAGAGCTGGATGAGGCGATTGCTCCGGTCCTGCACGGGTTTGCCGTCGACCTCAAACACATCGCGGAAGGCAATCCACTCGGGCATCCCCCCACCCGCCGCCGACTTGGTCAGCAGGAACTCGGATCGGAGCACACGTGATCCCGGCCACAGGCTCGAGGCCCCGGTCACTTCCTGCGTGTAGTGTTCCTCGGAGACGACCGCAGAGAGCGTGCGTTGGTAGGTCTCAATGTAGGTCGCGAGGCGGTCCAGCAGCGTCTCAAGCGGCACGTTCTGCGGCGTGGCCAGCGCGGCCACCGACGTCAATAGCGCACAGCAGAGTTGCAGCCCAAGGGCCATCGTTCTCTTCATGTGTCTCACACCGACGATAGTGTATGCCCGAGTTTGTCCTTCTTGGTCTTCATGTATTTGCGGGTGTCGTTGGTGGCGGCAATCTCGATGGGCACCGACTCCACCACCGACAGACCGTAACCTTCCAGACCCACAAACTTGCGGGGATTGTTGGTCAACAGACGCATGGACCGGATGCCGAGATCGCGCAGAATCTGGGCGCCAATGCCGTAGTCGCGCTGGTCGGGCTTGAAGCCGAGCCGCTCGTTGGCCTCAACCGTATCGAGCCCCTGGTCCTGCAGTTGATAGGCCCGGATCTTGTTGCCGAGGCCGATCCCGCGCCCCTCCTGGTGAAGGTACAAGAGCACGCCCTGTCCCTCCAGCGCGATCCGCTGCATCGCGGTGTCGAGCTGCGGCCCGCAGTCACAGCGCAGGGAGTGGAACACGTCGCCGGTGAGGCACTTCGAATGCACCCGCACCAGGATGCGCTCGCCGCTGCTGATGTCGCCCTTGACCAGCGCCACATGGGTCTCGCCGTCAATGCCGGACTGATACGCGAAGATCTCGAATGGCCCATGCACGGTCGGCAGCGCGGCTCTCGCCACCCGGGTCACCATGCTCTCGGTGCGCATCCGATAGCGAATCAACTCCGCGATCGTGATCATCGGCAGCTTGTGTTTTTTCGCGAACTTTGTCAGCTCCGGCACCCTCGCCATCGTGCCGTCGTCATTCATGATTTCGCAAATGACGCCGGCGGGGAGCAGCCCCGCGATGCGCGACAGATCCACGGCCGCTTCGGTGTGGCCGGAGCGCACGAGCACCCCCCCGGTGCGCGCGCGCAGCGGGAAGATGTGGCCGGGACGTGACAGATCACGTGGTGTGGAGTCTCTCCCGATCGCGACTTTGATCGTCTTCGCACGATCGGCTGCTGAGACGCCGGTGGTGGTGCCCTTCTTCGCGTCGATGGACACGCAGAACGCGGTTTCGCGACGGGACGAATTGTCGCTCACCTCGAGCGGAATCTCGAGTTTGTCGAGGCGTTCGGGGGTCATCGCGAGACACACCAGACCACGCCCGTGTTTGACCATGAAGTTGATGGCCTCGGGCGTGACCTTGGAGGCGGCCATCGTGAGATCGCCCTCGTTCTCCCGGTCTTCGTCATCCACAACCACGATCATCTGGCCGGCCCGCAGGGCCTCGAGTGCGTCCTCTATCGGAGCAAACGGCGTCACGTTCCGCCCCTTCGCCAATCGCAACGGCGCCTTCTTCACACTGTCCTCCCCAACTCCACCAACCGCGCGACGTGTTTTCCGAGCACGTCGGCTTCCAGATTGACTGCGTCCCCGACCACGCGATCCGACAAGGTCGTCTCTGCCCATGTGTGCGGCACGATCTGCACGGCAAACCGATCAGGCCTGAGCTCCGCCACCGTGAGGCTGATGCCGTCCACCGCAATCGATCCCTTCGGGATCACGTACTTTGCGAGTGACGCCGGCAAGGAACACTCCAGCCAGTAGCTCTCACCATCGGGTCGTGATTCCAGCAGCCGCGCGACCCCGTCAACGTGGCCGAGCACAAAATGGCCTCCCAGCCTCGCGTCGGCGCGCAACGGACGCTCGAGGTTCACACGCGCGCCCGTGTGCCAGTCGCCGGCGGTCGTGACCCGGATCGTCTGTGGCGACACATCTGCGGCAAATCCGGACGCGGTCACCTCGACGGCGGTAAGACACACGCCGTTGACGGCAATGCTGTCGCCAATCGCGAGTTCCGCCCCCAGATCCGTCTGGATCTCGATGCGCCCCCCGTCAGGTCCGGCCACCCCGGTCGTCAGCCGTCCGGTTGATTCGATCAGCCCCGTAAACACGTCAGGCCCATGTTCCTTCCACGAGGCGATCCGCCCCTAAAACCTTTTGATGCCGGCCGACGCCGTTTGTCACCCAATCGCGGAGCGCCGGAGCCACCGCCACACCGGACCCGAGTCGGACCGGCGTCTCGACGTATTGCACCGCGTCGACGAGGCTCGCCTCGATCCAGGCCTGCTGCAATGCCGGGCCGCCCTCGACCAGCAGGGACTGCACGCGACGTTGCGCCAGTCGCTGCGCCACCTCGGTCAGGCTCCGGTCGGCACACAGCTCGATCTCCACCCCATGCTCGCGCAACGCGTCACGATGGCGCGCTGGGACCGACGCCAACCCAACCATTATGACGGGGCCTGCCGACCCGGTCGAATAGACCCGGGCGTCGACCGGCACCCGGCCGCGCCAGTCGATGATGACGCGCGTGAGCGGGCGCGGACGGAACGCGCCCCTCGGGGTCAGGAGCGGGTTATCCGCCAGGACGGTGTCCGCGCCCACGGCGATGGCGTCGATCCAGGCGCGCTGGCGATGCATCCAACGGTCGGCGTCGGGGCCA
>Ga0163152_10004156_pt1 | contig 18215 bp, 13 predicted proteins | sample OliLakLV19MP8IB2_FD_148635 | JGI IMG/M metagenome (GOLD analysis project Ga0163152, IMG submission 148635) | Freshwater microbial mat bacterial communities from Lake Vanda, McMurdo Dry Valleys, Antarctica - Oligotrophic Lake LV.19.MP8.IB-2 | ecosystem: Environmental > Aquatic > Freshwater >...
CCACATAGCGCTCGGTGAACGTGCCCGCAGCCGCGATTGATCAGCCGTCTCCGACGGCGGCGCGGTCGCTTCGCACCGACGCCATCTGTTTGTTGTGGCTCGAGCCCGGTCCGACGATGCACCTCCGTCGTGTCGGCGCCGACGGGCTCGCGACGGCTCTCTACGACGGGGCCACGCCTTCGAGCTCCGGTGTGAACGCGGCAGCCGTCTCGGACGACGGAGCCGGTGGCGACACCTGCTGGGTGGTGTCCGAATCGAACGACGACTGCGTCGACACCGACCTGTCGATCCTCGGCTGGACGACCGCTGGCGGCCCCGCGTTCAGCACCACGCTCGCCGACGCCGGGAACGTCGTTTCCCTCGTCGCGTTCTCCTCGGAGGAGTTGTGGCTCACGCACGGGTGCGACGGGACGAGCCACATGCGAACGCAGCTCCTCCGCAACGGCTCCACCTGGGCGCGACGCGACATCCCCGTATCGCAGCCGACACTGCTCGTGAGCCCCGAGCGCGGCCTTCCGTGAAGTACGATTTCACAACCGGTGTCTCGATTCCGTTCTGAGTCGGCGGATGTGCTAGCGTCGAAGGCGGTGCCGAGCTTCTTCCGACTTGCGATATTCCTCACGCTCGTGGCCATGTTGCCAGGTGCGAGAGAAGTCTTCGAGCAGGCGGGGCACTTCGCGGTCTCTGGTCACTCGTCGCATGCATCCGCACATCCCGAGGGAGCTGCCGACTCGACGGATGAGCACGGTTGTGCCGGTGCCACGCACGTCTGCCACTGCTGCCGCATTCCTGTCGTGGCATCCGCTATTCCCGGTGGGTCCGTGTTTCTCGACGCCGCGAGACTCTCGACCGTTGCCTGGCAGATCACCAGGGGGGTCGCCTCTCAGCTCCTCCGCCCGCCGCTCGCCTGACGCATCACCCGTCGCGAGCGTTTCACCGTTCCGGGCAGTGATGCGCGCCGTCCTGGCGTGAGGTGACCTCATGATTTTGCGTTCGATGTGCGCCGCGGCGCTTGCCGCCGGCGTGTTCGTGTTTTCCGCGCGTGTGCGTGCGGAGGAGAACAGCCGTGCGCCCGCTCTCACGCTCGATGCCGCCATCCGGCGGGCCCTCGAGAAGAACGTCGACGTGGCCCTCGCGACCGCCGACGTGGAGGAGCGGAAGGGGCGGTTGCATGCCGCGAAGGCGCTGCTCCCCGGCAATCCGGAGATCGAGGTTTCGCAGGGCCGGCGCACGGATGACGCAGGTGGCGAGACGACCGACGTTTCGGCGGGTGTGAGTCAGGAGATCGAAATCGGCCTGCAGCGCGGAAGTCGGAAGGATGCCGCTCGCGCCGAGCTCGCCCGCGTTGAAGCGATTCTCGACGGACAGCGCCTGCGCATCGCCGCCGATGTCCGTGCGGCTTTCCTGCTCGTGCTCGCCGCGCGGGAGAAGGTCCGCTACGGCGAACAGGTCGAGGGACTCGGCAAGAGTCTCTACGACGCGGCGAAGCGGCGCGAGGACGCGGGCTCGGGAACGGCGCTCGAAACGAACCTCGCCAAGATCGAATGGGGAGACGCGAAGCGCTCGAGGATCGCTGCTCAGCGCGAGCTGGCAGAGCGAACCGCCGAGCTCGGACGGCTGCTGTCGCTGAAGCCCGTCGAAATGGGGACGCCACAGGGCGAGCTGCGGCCGCCAGCGACGCGCTCGCTGAGCCTCGATACGTTCCGGAAGAAAGTACGGGAGAGAAGTCCCAGTGTGCGCGCAAGCGCTCGCGCCAAGGAGGCCGCGCGGGCGGAGCTGACGCTCGCGCGAAAAGAGGTGATCCCGAATCTCACTGTGCGTGGTGGATGGGACTTCGAAGCGGACGGCGCCGAGGAGATCGTCGGCGTCGGCGTTTCCGTGCCGATACCTCTCTTTCAGCGCAACCAGGCCGGGATCGGCGCTGCGAAAGCGCAGGTTCGACGCGCCGAAGCCGAACAGGGATTCCTCGACGCGTCGCTGGAACAGGAGATCGACGTCGCGTGGCAACGCTCGCAGGCGACACGCGAGGAGCTCGAGGTCTTCGACGAGGACATCCTCAAACAGGTCGAGGAGAACCTTCGCCTCCTGCAGTCCTCGCTCTCCGCGGGAAAGTCGAACCTGCTGGAAGTGATCGTCGTACAGCGCCGGCTCGTAGACACGCGCCGGGATTACCTGGATGCACTTGTCGCCGCCGGCGGCGCCGATGCCGAAATGGAGCGCCTGCTGGGCGCGGATGAGGGAGCACCGCGATGAAATGTTTGGGACGAGTGACGCTCCTTCTTCTCCTGGTCGTGACGACGGCTTGCCGCGGAGGCAAGGAAACACCCAAGGAAGGTGAGCATGCCGAAGGCGAGCATGCCGAGGGCGAGCCGGAAGAAGCTGAACACGGAGGAGATGTCGAGCTCTCCGAAGACGCCGCGAAGCGTGTTCGGATCACCACGGCCGCCGTGGAGTCGCGCGCGCTGGCCCTCGAAGTCTCGACGACGGGACAGGTCGACTACGACCGCAGCCGGGTGGCGCAGGTCGGCTCGCGGCTTCCGGGGCGCGTAAACAAAGTCGAGGTCACGCTCGGCGCGTCCGTGAAAAAAGGGCAGCTCCTCGCATCGGTCGACTCCATCGACCTCGGCACGGCGAAGTCCGAGCACCTGAAAGCGAAGACGCGCCTCAAACTCGCGAAGGAAAACTACGAACGCGAGAGGCAGCTCGCCGCGGAGAAGGTCTCCTCGGAGCGCGAGATGCTCACGGCCCGCGCAGGCCACGAGGAAGCGCTCTCGGACTACAACGTGTCGCACGAAGCGCTGCGTTTGCTTGGTCTGTCCGAGTCGGAGATCGAAGAGTCGCGCTATGGGGACCCGAAGGCGTCGCTTCTCGGCATTCGCGCGCCGTTCGACGGCAAGGTCGTCGAGCTCGATCTCACTCAGGGCGAAGTTGTCACCCCGGAGCGCAACCTGTTCACGGTCGCGGATCTCTCGCGCGTGTGCATCTGGATCGATCTCTACGAGCGTGACGTTCCGCGCGTCCATCTCGACGACGAGGCGATCGTTCGGCTCGATGCGTTTCCCGAGAGGGATTTCCGCGGAAAGATCTCCTACATCCGCGACGAGGTGGATCCGCAATCGCGGACCGTGAGGGCACGCGTCGATGTCGCCAACACGGACGGTGTCCTCAAGCCGAAGTCGTTCGCCAAGGTCCTGCTCTCCGATCCGCATGGCGCACAGGGCGCGGAAGCCGCGAAGACGCTCGTGATCCCGGACGCGTCGGTGCAGCGCGAGGGCGAGGAGCATGTGGTGTTCGTCGAGGAGAAGCCCCGCCACTACGAGCGGCGCGAAGTGCAGCTCGGCCGGTCCGGCGGCGGCTATGTGGAAGTACTGAGCGGCGTTTCTGCGGGCGAGAAGGTCGTCGTCGAGGGCGCGTTCATCCTCAAGTCTGAAGCCTCCAAGGCCGCCATGGGCGGCGGGCATTCGCACTGATGATCGCGAAAATCATCGACGCCTCGCTGGACAACCGTTTTCTGGTGATCGTCCTCTGGCTGCTCGCGGCGGCGGTCGGAATCCACTCGATGGTGAATCTCCCCATCGACGCAGTCCCCGACGTCACCAACGTCCAGGTCCAGGTGCTCACCCAGAGCCCCGGTCTCGCTCCCGAGGAGGTGGAGAAGTTCGTCACCTTCCCTGTGGAGACGTCCATGAGCGGCCTTCCGAAGGTCGAGGAGATTCGCTCCGTTTCGAAGTTCGGACTCTCCGTGGTGACCGTCGTCTTCGAGGAGGGCTCGGACATCTACTGGGCGCGCGCGCTCGTCGCCGAGCGTCTCACGGCGGCGCGGGAAGAGATCCCCGAGGGCTACGGCGAGCCGGAGATGGGGCCGATCTCGTCGGGGCTCGGGGAGATCTATCAGTTCGAAGTGAGGGGCGAGCCGGCGTGCCAGAAGGGAGAGCCGGACACGGATGCCTGTTACTCGCCGATGGATCTGCGAACGATCCTCGACTGGAACGTGAACTATCAGCTCCGCTCGGTTCCCGGCGTCGTCGAAGTGAACTCGTTCGGCGGCGAGCTCAAGACCTACCAGATCAGCGTCGATCCGAATCGGCTCGTCTCGCGCGGCGTGACGCTCGATGCGCTTTTCGAGGCGATCGAGGAGAACAATCGCAACGTCGGCGGCGGCTACATCGAGCACCGAGGGGAACAGCTCCTCGTTCGCGGCGAAGGACTGGCGCAGACCCTTGCCGACCTCGAGAGCATCGTCGTGGGACGCGGCGCCGATGGTGCCCCGATCTACGTGCGCGATCTGGGCAAGGTCGAGTTCGCGCCGATGATCCGGCAGGGCGCGGTCACGCGCGATGGACGCGGCGAAGCCGTCGTCGGCATCGTGATGATGCTCATGGGCGAAAACTCGCGCGTGGTCGTCGACCGTGTGAAGACGCGCATGGAGGCCGTCCGGAAAACGCTGCCGCCGGGCGTCACCATCGACACCTTCTACGACCGCACGGAGTTGGTCCGGAAGACGATCAAGACGGTCGCGAAGAATCTCGTGGAGGGCGGGATCCTCGTGATCATCGTTCTCTTGCTGCTGCTCGGGAACCTGCGCGGCGGGCTCATCGTCGCGTCGGCCATCCCGCTCTCGATGCTGGTCGCGTTCATCGGCATGCGGCTGGCGGGACTCTCCGGAAACCTCATGAGCCTCGGCGCCATCGACTTCGGACTGATCGTCGACGGTTCCGTGGTCATGATCGAAAACATCGTCCGGGTTCTGCATGACAAACCGGATCGCTCGAAGTTGAGCCACGTCGACGCGGTCCGCGGGGCGGCCAAGGAGGTCGCGCGCCCGGTCGTCTTCGCCGTGATGATCATCATGATCGTCTACATCCCGATCCTCGGGCTGCGCGGCATCGAGGGGAAGATGTTCGTTCCCATGGCGCTCACCGTGGTGTTCGCACTCGCCGGATCGCTCGTGTGTGCGCTGACATTGATGCCGGTGCTGGCCTCCTTGCTCATGGGCCACGTGTCCGAGAAACCGCCGTTCCTTTTCCGGTGGGCGAGCCGCCTCTACTTCCCGGCGATCGCCTGGGTGGCTCCGCGGCGCGTGCCGACGGCGGCTCTTGCGGTGGCGGCGTTCGCCATCAGCATGGCGATCTATCCGTTCCTCGGCTCCGAGTTCATCCCGCGGCTCGACGAGGGTGCCGTCGCGATGCAGGTGTGGCGGCTGCCCAGCGTCTCGCTCGAGGAATCGAACCGCGTCAGCGGCATGGTCGAGTCGGTGATCAAGGAGAAGTTCCCCGAAGTGAAGACGGTGGTCTCGCGCACGGGCCGCGCCGAAATCGCAACCGATCCGATGGGGGTCGAGATCAGCGATACGTATCTGATTCTCGAGGATCCAGACACATGGCGCTTCGGCTCGAAGGAGGAACTGGTCGAAGCGGTCGACGAAGCGCTTCAGGAAGCGGTCCCAGGAGCGATCTTCAGCTACTCGCAACCGATCGAGCTTCGCGTGTCCGAGCTCATCTCCGGCGTGCGTTCCGACGTCGCGGTACACCTCTATGGCGACGACCTCGCTCTGCTCAAGTCGAAAGCCGACGAGATCGCGCTCGCTCTCCAGAAGGTGCCGGGCGCCGCCGAGGTGAAAGCCGAACAGACGACCGGTCTCCCGATGCTTCGCGTGAAGATCGATCGCGCCGCTCTCGCCCGTTACGGGATCAACGCCTCGGAAGTTCTCGAGGTCGTCGAAACCGTGGGCGGAAAGCTCGTGGGAACGGTCCTGGAAGGGCAGAAGCGTTTCGACATCCAGGTGCGTTTCGCGCCCGAGTTCCGAGCGAATCCCGATCAGATCAAGGACCTGCGCGTCAGCACCGTCGCGAAGGACGGTTCGCTCCAGACGATTCCGCTGGGCCAGCTCGCGCAGGTCGTCCTCGAGGACGGACCCGCGCAGATCAGCCGCGACAACATCAGCCGCCGAATCAACATCGAGGCGAACGTGCGCGGACGGGATATCGGCTCTTTCGTCGCCGAGGCGGAGGAGATCATCGAGCGGGACGTGAAGCTGCCGGCGGGCTGGATCCTCGACTGGGGCGGTCAGTTCGAGAACCTTCAAGCGGCGTCGGCGCGACTGGCGATCCTCGTGCCGCTCGCACTGCTCCTGATCTTCGTCTTCCTCTACTCGACGTTCGGCTCACTTCGGCTCGCGAGCCTCATCTTCCTGAACTGTCCCCTGGCCGTCACCGGCGGTGTCTTTGCGCTGGCGATCCGGGGTTACCCGTTCTCGATCTCGGCCGGTGTTGGCTTCATCGCGCTGCTCGGCGTCGCGGTTCTCAACGGCGTGGTGCTCGTCTCGTACATCGTGCAGCGCAGCAGCGAGGGGCTGGCGCCCGCCGCAGCAGCGATGGACGCTGCTCGAATCCGGCTCCGTCCCGTGCTCATGACGGCGATGGTCGCGTCGTTCGGGTTCATTCCCATGGCTCTCGGGCACGGGGCCGGAGCCGAGGTCCAGCGACCTTTGGCGACTGTCGTCATCGGCGGGCTCGTCACCTCCACCCTGCTCACGCTGCTCGTGCTTCCCGCCATCTACCCATGGTTCGCCGAAAAGCGCCCGCCAACAGCGCAGAAGGGAATGCCATGACCCGCTCGGGCGCCCTGGCGCTGGCTGACTCTCGGGCAGCGATTCTCCGATAGGTGCCCAATCAAGAGTGAAGCGTGCGCCGATCCATGTGGCCCGCGGCCCGTCACCGGCGCGCTCCCGTGCATCTCGGCGCGCGCCCTCGCGAACGCACTCTCGATCGCACTCCACAATCGGATGAGGAGTCGTCGTCAGAGGCCGTGCGCCGCGGAGCGCCGCTTCGCGCTGGCTGAAATCAGGGAATCGTCACTGTGCCTTCGTACGCGCCGCTGCCGACCGACAAGCAGTTGATGACGTCATCGGCGGCATCCGGCACGAGAAGCCACGGAGAGCCGTTCCGCCGAAGCCGCGTCTCAGTCGTGGCCAGGCCGGATGCGGACGGCCCGCACGACGCGCGGTGTCGCCTCGACGATTTCGAGCACCATCCCGTCCGGAAGTGAGAAGCGCTCGCCGGCACCGGGAATTCGTCCCGCGACGTGGAGGCAGAGGCCGGCGATCGTGGAGTAATCACCCTCCGGAAACGTGAGCGAGAGGGCGCGCTCGAGCTCGTGCAAGCGGGAGGAGCCTTTCGTGACGATCGCGCCGTCGGGCTCACGCTGGAAGAGGGCGCTTGGCGACGTGCTCTCGCTGTAGATCTCGCCGATGAGCTCCTCGACGAGATCGTCGAGGGTGACGAGCCCGGTCACGCCGCCGAACTCGTTCACCACGATCGCGAGGCGAGTCTTCTCCTGCTGCAGACGCTGGAGTACCGCGCTCGCCGCTTTCACCTCGGGGAGGAACGGCACGGGTCGAAGGCGTTTCGCGATGTCCGGCTCCTCGCCCGCCAGAACGTCCGTGAGCAGGTCGTCGGCCGCGACGTAGCCGGAAATGTCGTCGAGATTCCTTCCGTAGACGGGCATCCGCGAATGGCGGCCTTCGAGTAGCGTCCGCGTGAGCTCTTCTCGCGTCGCGTTCTTCGAAACGGCGACGATCCGGTCGCGCGGCACCATCACGTCGCGTGCCTGCAGCTCGTCGAAGTCGATCGCGCGGCTCGCGATCTCTCCCGCACGCGAATCGAGTGTGCCGGCCTTCGCCGCTTCCTCGACGAGTTGCCGCAGCTCATCCGCGGACAAGCGCGCTTCCGTGAACGTGGTCTTGTCGCCGAAGGGGCGCAGGATGACGTTGGAAGACGTCGTGAGGATCCAGACGAGCGGACGCGCCACCGACGAGAGGAAGAGGAGGGGGCCGGCGACGAGGAGCGCGTAGCGCTCGCCGAACTTCAGCGCGAGCGATTTGGGCACGAGCTCGCCGAGAACGAGGGATAGAAACGAGACGGCGACGACGACAATTGCGAGAGCGACCTGCTCCGATCGCTCGGCGAGCCACGAGATCCGGTCGAGCACCGGGACGAGCCGCGCCGCGAGGGACGCGCCGCCGAACGCCGCGGCCGTCGCGCCGACGACCGTGATGCCGATCTGCACCGTCGCGAGAAAGCTCTCCGGCTTGTCCCGAAGCCTCTCGACGTTCCGCGCCCGCGAGCTTCCTTCGCCGGCGAGCTCCTGCACGCGCGTCTTGCGCATGGAGAGGATGGCGATCTCCGCACCCGAGAAGAAGCCGTTCGCGAGAACGAGCAGAAGGATCAATACGAGCTCGGTCCCCACCCGCTCCTCTTATCACGACGGCGGCTCAGCCGCGGCCGTCGTGCTTTTCGCGAAGCGACGAGGTCCGTCAGGGGCGCACGCTACGTGCTCTTTTCTGCGCAGCGCCGCGGCGATGGGAAGGACGCGCAAGAACCGGCGCGGTGATCTACGATCGCACCATGGGCCGCCGTCGCTCCGAGGTTGGGCTTCTCTTCTGCTGGGCCGCGCTCGCTGCGGCGGGCGGATGCGGGCCCGGCGACAAGAAGAAGGGCGAGCCGGACCCGCTACCCGCGACGCGTCTGTCGATCGTGTCGGCGCCCACGGATTTTCGCGAAGGACAGCCCGCCGCGTTCTCGCTCGTCGCGGTCGACACGTCGGGCTTCGAGGCCGCGTTCGACGGAGTCATCGACGTCGTATCGAACGGATCGGTTTTTCCGGCGGCGACGGCGATGATCGACGGCGAGGCGAGCGTCGGCCTCACGTTTCAGCTCGGTGGCGACGGATTCGTTCGTTTCACGACGATGGGGCTCACGTCGGCGCAGCAATATGTCCTCGTGCGTCCGCCGATCCCCGTGCGGATTCCCGGTCCCGCTCTGCTCGGATCCGTCCTCGCGGAGGGCATCGGATGGGACGAGGCCGGCGCGTGGGCGCCTTCGGCGGTCGCTGCCGGCGGCGGAGTGCGCCTCTACTACGCGAGCTCTTCCGGCTCGGCGGTCTCGAGCATCGGCCTCGCGATCGCTCCCGACGGTCTCACCTTCACGAAGACGGGCGCGCCGATCGTCGGCCCTGGCGCGACGGCGAGCGCGTGTCACGCTGACGGCGCGGATCATCCGGATGTCACCGGTCACGTCGGCGCGTGGGAGATGCTCTACGAAGGGCGTAGCGCGGCGGGCTCGCACCTCTGCCGCGCGACCTCACCCGACGGGCTCGTGTGGACGCCGGTCGTGGGCGACGGCCCCGATGGCTCCGTGCTCACGATCAGCTCGAGCGCGGAGGTCGTCGACAACGTGGCGATCCACGGCCCCGCTGTCGTCGAGCTTCCGAACGGGAGCTACGCGATGCTCTACGGCGCGCAGGGTCTCGGCGAGTTCTACGACATCGCGAACGGCCCCGACGACATCGGCGGGCTGGTCGGCGCGGTTTCTCCCGATGGCATCACGTGGACGAAGCAATACGGCCCACAAGCGGGCGGCGCGATCCAGTTCGGCGTCTCCGGGTTTCCAGAGCTCACGACCGAGTGGCAGCTCTTCTCGGTAGTCGATCCCGCGGTCGAGCGCCTGGGGACGGTCTTCCACGTGTGGTCGAGCGGTTTTGGCTACGAGAATGTCTGGCGCATCGGGCGATTCGCCTCGCTCGACCTCTTCAATCTCGGTCCACACGTCGACGGCGACTCCGACACGGGCGAGGTCCTCGGCCCGGGCACGCTCGGCGACTTCGACGACGAGGGCGTGTTGCAACCCGCCCTCGTCGCGTACCCGGCCGGCCAGCACCGCGTTTTCTACACCGGCATTCACGCCGAGGACGGAAAGCGCCGCATCGGCGTCGCGTCGTACTGACGCGGCCTCAGCGTCGTCGCTTGCGCATCCGCCGCATTCGCTCGGCGGGACTCATCGATCGACCACCGAGCGCGGGCCGCCCAAGCCGCCGAGGCACGCCGAACAGACCGCGGCCACAGATGTTCTCTCGGGCGGCATAGTCGTGGAAGCCGTGAGCGAGTATTTCGAGAACTCGAAGCGCGTGCCGTTGGTCCCGAGAGAAGGCGAAGCCGTCGAGTCCCACGTAGTAGAGACTCCGTCCGACGAAATGCCGGGATCCTTGATGGAGCAGGACCGACGGCGTGTGGGGCGACGTGACGCGATTCGAAATTCCCGCGATGGCGCAGAGCTCCCGGACACTGAGCGTCGCAATCGTCACGGGTGGGACGGCGTCATCCGCGAGGATCGTGGGAGGGGGGATGAACGGCGTGTACGGCAGGCGCTTCATGTCGCGGTCTTCTCGTGGAGGCGCTCGATCCGTGAGACGACTCGCAGGACGCTCGTCCGGAGATCGCGGGCTTGGTGGGCGTTGCCGCCGCAGATCGCCATGAACTCCGCCGACTTCTTCAGGAGCTCGAGGCTCGCGACCGCCTCGTCGGTGAGATAGCCGTCGAGCCGTTCCGCACGGAGCGCCGACCGGTCAAGGAGGTGAAGGATCTTGATGAGATCCCTCTCGTCCTTTGCGCCCTTCGCGCTTCCGCGACGTGACCTGTACGCGTCGAGTTTGAGCACGAGCAGATGTTCGAGCGACGAGACGCGCACGCCGTCGATGACTTGCGAGGAGGCAACGACGTCGGCGTATTTCACGTTCAGCCCGTTGTTGTTCTCCAGGTAGACGTCGTACTCGACTCCGCCCTTCACGATCTGATGCTTGTTCAATCGGCGGTTCGCGGTGACCTCCTCGATGTCCCGGAGGTCGGCGAAGTCGGCGAGCGACACGAAGAAGTCGCCGTCGTGGCTGAGCTCGATGAACCGGTCGGGAAGCTTCTGTCCCCGTACGTGCAGAAGCACCGCGACACCACCGATGAAGACGACTCCGTCCGGGAAGGTCTCGCTGAATTCGAGAATCCCGGCCCACAGCTTCCTCCACTCCTCGGGGTCGACGGGCACGTTTTAACGTAACATCGTTACGAAATTACGCAAGGGGCGTCGCGAGGAAGAGCAGGCCGGTGCGTACCCGCATTGCCGGAGCTATTTCTTGCAGGTCATGTTCGCGACCGGCATCCATTTGCCGTCCGGACCCATCATCGTCACCTCGACCAGTGTCTCCTTGTCGCTCTTGTGCGTGATCACGTCCTTCATTGGCGTCTTCTCGCCGCCCATCGTCGCGTCACCGGTCCACTCGATCTTCCCGTCGGCGGAAGGCCCCGTCGTCGTCATCAACGCGGTGCCGCCCATGTTGTCGATGAACGTGCGCTGGTATTTACTCGACGCGCGGTCGAAACCGATCGTCTCCTTGAACGCGAACGGCATCGGGTTCTCTTTCGTCTTCTCTTCGACGTAGTCGACCATCACCCAGTGGCCGCCGAGCTCGCTCGTCATCTTCATCGTCGACTTGATCGCGTGCATGGTCGGCTTCCCCATGTCGGCCGACTTTCCGGTGCAGCTCCACGTGCCGATCATCCCCTTCAGCTTCTCCATCTCGGCGGGGGGCTTCATCATGTCGGCCGCGGAGGGCGGCGTTTTCTTGTCGTCGTGGTCGTGGTCCTTGTGGGCCCACGCGGCGGTGGACGTGAGGCAACAAGCGGCGGCGAGAAGGGCGATTCGATTCATGGAGTGATCCTGCCTTTCGAAACTCATTTTTCGACGATGTCGGTGTAGAAGCCGCTCGCGGTCAACGTGACGACGATCGGCTTGTCCGTTTTGTTTCCCCAGAACCATCCGTGCGTCCCCGGGAACGGCGCGATCAACATGCCGCGAGACTCGCTCACGCCGCGTTCCTTGATGAAACTTTCGTACTCGTCGTCCTTCGCGCCGAGGGGCTCGCCGTGGAAGTCGTGGTTCACGACTTCGCCGCCTTCGGTTTTCCACGAGAAGATCAGCGCGGCACCCTTGTCGAGCGTGGTCTTCACCTCGAGGCCCTTCCCGGGCGGGAGCGTGACCTGCTTCGTGTCGCTGCGATACGTGGCCTGCTGGCGTCCGGCGATCGTCCCCGTCGCGCCAACCGGAGTGGGCGCCGGCGTTTCCTCCGGCGCCGGAGCATGGAGCGCCGTCAGCCCGAGGACACCGCCGACGCCCGTCGGGTCGATGCCGTATTCCGACGGCAACACGAAGAACGTGAGCACGACCGTCGCGATCGCCGCGGCAATGCCGGTGCCCTTCGCGAGCTCGCGCTTCGACGCGGTGATGGCGGATGGCGCGACTTCCGGTGTGGACATGACGAAAGTTCCTTAGCGGGTGAAATATCCGGTGAGCTGGTAGCCGGCAAGCGTGAACCCGGCCGCCATGAGGGCGACGTTCCCGGCGAACGCGTGTCGCGAGAAGCTCGGCGTCGACCGCCAGTAGCGCATCCCCACGAGGATCATCCCCAGCGCGAGGAGCTGTCCGATCTCCACGCCCACGTTGAAGGCGATCATGTTCGGGACGAGCCCATCGCGCGACAGCTGGAAGTCCTGCAGCTTCGTCGCGAGACCGAGGCCGTGGGCGAATCCGAAGAGAAGCACGGCGGCCTTCTTGTTCGGCTGGACGCCAAGGAGCGTGCGATAGGCGCCGAGGTTGTCGAGCGCGCGGTACACGATCGAGAGACCGATGATCGCGTCGACGAAATACGGGTTGATGTGCCAGCCCATCAACACGCCGAGAAGAAGGGTGCTGCTGTGTCCGGCCGCGAAGAGCGTCACGTAGATGCCGACGTCTTTCATCCGGTAGAGGAAGAAGATGACGCCGACGAGGAAGAGCAGATGGTCGTAGCCGGTGACCATGTGCTTCGCGCCGAGGTAGAGGTAGACCGCGAGGTGGGTCCCGCGGCTGCCCACGAGGAAGCCCTTGTCACCTTCCGAAACGCCATGCGCAGCGGCCGTACCGGCGGCGAGCACGAGGAACAGGATGCCCAGGACCCAAACCAGACGCAGTCGACCGGCGCTCACGGGCTTCTCGTAGCGTGAGGCTCCGCGACGGTCAACCCGTGCATCGGCGGCGAAGTCGCTATACTGGATTCGATGGCTCTCGCCTCCCGATTGCTCGCCGCGACGACCGCTCTGGTCGTGCTGGCCATGGCGCTCGGCGGGGTGATGCGCGAGCGCTGCCTGACGCCGGGCGAGGGTTGCTGTCCGGCCGCTGCTGTCCTCGCCTTCGTCGCCACCGACCCCTGCGGCGACTGCATGGCGCCCGCCGGGCCCGAAGCCGATCCGTCCGACGTGGCTGCGCGGTTCGCGAAGGAGGCACCCAGCTTCGTCGCCTTGCCGTTCGCGCCTTTCGTGCTCGATCGCGAAGGCCGCGAATCGCCGAGCACGGCGGCGGATCCCTTCCGCTCCGATCCCGTTCCGCTGAATCTCCGGATCCGCGTCCTGCGGATCTGACGCTTCCCACGACTCGAGGCCGGCGCGCGTCGTCGCGCGCCATCGCATTCAACCTCTCTCGTCTGGAGCGTCACCCATGAACCGCCTCTTTCTCGTCGCCACACTCGTCGTCACCTCGTCGTGCGCGGCTCGTCCGCCGGCGTCGAAGCCCGTGCAGCAACCGATGGGCGTGATCAGTACGCTCAGTCGCGCGAAGACCGCCGACGCGAAGTTCTGCGAGCACAAGGTCCCCGAAGAGAACTGCACGCGGCATCATCCCGAGCTCTCCCAGCGGTTCAAGGACGTCGGGGACTGGTGTCCCGAACACGACCTGCCCGAGTCGCAGTGCCTGCTCTGCCACCCGGAGCTGACGTTCGAGCCGCTGCCTCCGGTGCCGGCCGATGCGGACGTGAAGACCATCGCCGAGAAGGGCGCCGACGTGCCGTCGCTCGAAGCGCATGTCGTCCTGGGCAAAGTCACGGTGTTCGATTTCTACGCGGACTGGTGCGCGCCCTGCGTCGAGATCGACGTGCACATGATCGGCCTGCTCGCGAAGCGAAAGGACATCGCGTATCGGAAGCTCGATGTCGCCGCATGGGACACGCCGCTCGCGAAGCGGTACATGAAGAAGGTGAAGGGTCTTCCCTACGTGGTCGTCTACGGCAAGGACGGGAAGCTCGTGAAGCCGGTCGTCGGCTTCGATATCAAGGCGCTTGACGCGGCGATCGCGGAAGGAGCGGCACGATGAACCGGACTCTCACGAGCGTCGTCGTCGCGCTCGGCCTCTTCGCGTTGCCGGTGCGCGGCTTCGCTTGAGCAGGGTGAAGCAATCCCAATCTCCCGGTCGGGGGATCCAGTCGAGCGACGATGGAAGAGGGCGCGTGGTTCGTCGGCGCGAACGTGTTCGGCACGACCACGCGCGTGCGGCACGACGCGCCCTATGACGTTCCGCCGTCGAAACACGACCAGCGCTTCTACATCGGCGAGTTGCGCCTGAGCGCGGCCTACGGCCTCTCGGACTCGCTCGCGATGGAGATCCAGGTGCCGTACCGCGTGACGAAAGCGACGGTGAAATTCGAGAACCTCGGTGGCGCGGAGCTGCCGCCCGGCTATGAGAGCATTCACCACCGCAACGAGACGATCCAGGGGTTCGGGGATCCGCGTGTCGGCGGCAGGACGGGCCGGACGATCGCGGGGGCCGACGCGTCGCTCGGTCTCGGGCTCACGGTGCCGTTCGGCCGCATCGAGCGGAACCCGTTCGAGTTGGGCGACGAGGGGAAGAAACACCAGCACATCCAGTTCGGCACGGGGACGTTCAATCCCTGGGTCGATCTGTACGCGCGACGACCCCTCGGACCGGTCACGCTCGGGGTCGGGGGCGGCGCGCTCCTCCCGTGGCAGGACAACCAGTACGGCTATCGGGCCGGGACGCGCCTGAACGGCGGCGTGTCGGTGTCGCTGCCCGCGTGGCGGAAGCTCGAATCGGGGGTTCGCGTCGATATCGCGCACGAAGAGGCCGAGCGGTGGGATGGGCGGGTGCAGGCGGACGGCAACATCGGGCGGACCGAGGTGCTCGTCGCGGGTTCGCTGGGGTACCCGATCGGCGGGGTACGGGTGTCGCTCGACGTCGCCGTGCCGGTGTGGCGGCGAGTCCCGAAAGGACACGGAGACCAGGGGCAGCTCGAATATCCCGGCGTCGTGGGCGTTGGGATCACGAGGTCGTTCGGGGCGGATTGACACGCGGCCCCATGCTCTCGATCCTCTCTTGCAGGGCGCTGTTACCGGAGGTCTGAAATGTTGATCGCTTTGGCGGCTGTCGGTTTCCTCGCTGGCAGTACGCCCCTCTCCGTAGACGACTCGGCGCTCGGACGCATCGAGCGCGCGTATGAAGAGGGCCGCATCGACGCGCCGACGCGCGCGTTGCTCGGCCTCGCGCTCGTGCGCACCCCCGGCTCGCTCCCCGCGGAGTTCCGTCCGGCGGCCGGAGAGACGGCGCCGCGATGCGGCGCGATGCTGGTCCGTCGCGCGTTCATCGAGAACGTGCAGGGATCGTTCAGTGAAGAACAGGCAGCGCAGTTCGCGCTCGGCGTCGCGCGTCCGATCCTCGATTCCCAAATGCTCGTCATGGACAGCTCGGGCGCCCTGATCATCGCGACGCTCCATTACAACCTCGCGACGACGGACCTCCCCACGGCGACGGCGGCGGCCGGGTTCATCACGGAGTCCTGGACCGCGCAGGTCGACACGATGGGCTGGCGTGCCCCGCCGCCGGATGCGGGCGCGGGTGGCGCCGATCCCGATGTCGAGATCGACATCTATCTCGATCCTGCGCAGAACGCGGCGGTCACGGTTCCCACAGGCACGGGGACCCAGGCGTGGGACGACTCGGCGGCCTACGTCGTGATCGACGCGACGGCGACGAACATCCAGACGTTCCTCGCGCACGAGCTGAACCACGTCCTGCAGTACGGCTACGACGTCTACGAGGGCGACATGATCTACGAGGCGACCGCGGTCTGGATGGAGGACGAGATCTACGACACGGTGAACGACTACACGACGTTCACCGGCGAGTTCCAGAGCAACCCGGAACGCACGCTCTCGTTTGCGACCTACAGCGACTTTTACATGTACGGCGGTGCGCTCTTCGTGCACTACCTCGCGAGCTTCGGAAACGACGGGCATCTCATCGAGCCGCTTTGGGACGGGCTCAAGCAGACGACCGGCGTCGACAACAGCGTCGACTTCTACGACTCGGTCGAGACGCAGATGGCCACGCTCGGCGGGTTCTCCGACCTGGAGACGGTCTACGCCGACTTCGCGGGCGAGCGCTACCTCATGGGGACCAACGGCACGTTCGACGAGGGCGCGGACATCGCTCCGGTCGAGGTGCTCGCCACCTACACGCTGAGCACTCTCGAAAGCGGGACGACGACGAACCCGCCGATGGGTCTCGGCGCGAACTACCTCGTCGTGGACACGACGGACGCGGAGCCGGGCGACACGCTGACGCTCACGATCGACGGCGCCGACGCGGGACCGTGGCGCATCGCGGTCGTCACCGGCGACGTCACCGTCGTTGCCGACGAAGATGGCGACGGCACCGTGGAAGCCACCGCGACCGGCCTCGACGGTGTTTCGACCGTCGCGTTTGCCGTGACCCACGGCGCGGGTGTCGACGCGGGACCGGACCTCTCGTCGGGGGCAGGGGGCCACACGGCCGACCTCGCGACGCACGCTTTCAGCTGGTCGTTCGTCGCGGACAAGGAGCCGGCCGGCTGCGGCTGCCGTATCCCCGCGAGCTCGACCCCGCTCGGGGGCGCGTCGCTCGGCGGCTGCCTCGCGCTCGTCGCCGGCGTCCTCGCGCTCCGGCGTCGCGCCTGACCAGCCGTCGGGCGAGCTCTACGGCGAAGTCACGGACGCGCCTTGTTTTCGTCGAGGATCTCGCGAACACGCCGGCCCAGCTCGTCCGGCGTGAACGGCTTCTGCAGGAACGCGACGCCGGGAAGTGCGAGCTGCTTTCGCACGTCACCGTCGTCGGCGTATCCCGAGACGAAAAGCACGGGGATCGACGAGCGCATCTTGCGAATGCGCTCGGCGAGAACCGTTCCATTCATCTCCGGCATGACCACGTCGGTGACGAGGAGGTCGATCACCGTTTCCGTCTTGTCCGCGGCGATGAAGAGCGCCTCCGACGGCAGCGCCGCGGAGAGCACGCGATAGCCGGCGCGCCGAAGGATCTCGACGGTCGCGGTGCGAACCGCCTCCTCGTCCTCGACGACGAGCACCGTGCCCGCGCCGGACTTTCGTGCGGCTCGCTCGGGCGTCTCGGTCTGCGTCAGCGCGTCTCCCGTCGAAGGCAGCAAGACGTTGAATGTGCTGCCACGGCCGATCTCGCTTTCGACGCGGATCGTGCCGCCGCTCTGCTTCACGATGCCGAACACGGTCGCGAGTCCAAGCCCGGTGCCCTTGCCGCGGTCCTTCGTCGTGAAGAACGGCTCGAAGATCCTCGAGCGGGTGGCTTCGTCCATTCCCGAGCCGGTGTCCTTCACGGAGATCAGCACGAACGTTTCGTGATCACTCGTGCGAACCGTGAGAAGTCCTCCCGCCGGCAGCATCGCATCGCGTGCGTTCAGCGCGAGATTGAGGAGCACCTGCTCGAGCTGTCCCCGGTCGGCCCGGACTCGTCGGGTCGACCCAGTCTCGACGGAGAGCTGCACCTGTTCGCCGAGGAATCGGGAGAGCATCTCGTGCATCGACCGCACGACGTCGTTCGGATCGAGAACCTGCGTCTCGAGGATCTGCTGGCGGCTGAATGAGAGCAGCTTCTTCGTGAGGTCGGCGGCGCGGGTGCCGGCCTTGCGGATCTCCTCGGCATGGCGCTCGAGGGAGCTGCCGGGCTCGAGGCGTTCCTTGAGGAACTCCGCGTAGGTGAGGATGGCCGTCAGCAAGTTGTTGAAGTCGTGAGCGATGCCACCGGCGAGGCGTCCGATCGCCTCCATCTTCGCCGACTGGCGGAGCTCCTCTTCCTTCTCTCGAAGCGAGGCCTCGGCGCGTCGGCGCTCGGCGATCTCCTGTTCGAGCGACGCGGTCCGCTCCTTCACCCGGGCTTCGAGCTCGTCGTGCGACGCGCGGAGAACGGCCTGTGCGTCTTTCTGCTCGGTGATGTCGACGGAGACACCGAGCAGGTGCCTGGGCGTTCCGTCCTCGCCGAGGATCGGGATCTTCCTCGTGTGGAGCCAGCGCGTGCCGCGCGGCGTCTCGATCGGCTCTTCGGGAATGTCGACGAGCGCGCGGGCTTCGAGGACCTTGCGGTCCTTCGCGACGAAGAACTCCGCCTGCTCCTTCGGGAAGAGATCGAAGTCCGTCTTCCCGAGGAGCGCCTCGCGCGAGATCCCGAGCAGCTCCTCGCCGGCTTTGTTGAATCGCTCGAAGCGCAGGTCGGCGGCGTCCTTGA
>Ga0163152_10004157_pt1 | contig 18207 bp, 9 predicted proteins | sample OliLakLV19MP8IB2_FD_148635 | JGI IMG/M metagenome (GOLD analysis project Ga0163152, IMG submission 148635) | Freshwater microbial mat bacterial communities from Lake Vanda, McMurdo Dry Valleys, Antarctica - Oligotrophic Lake LV.19.MP8.IB-2 | ecosystem: Environmental > Aquatic > Freshwater > Lake...
CTGCCCAGCCGCTCGTGAATGCGGACGATGCGCTCCAAAGCCGAGCGACCACAGGCCCGCGCGAGACGGCGCTGCTGGCGGATCGCAGACGACGAGAGGAGAGGCTGGGATGACATCGCTGGCTGCGGGGCGGCAGACGTGTCGATGGATCAGGATGAAGCGTCGGACCCGGCGACGCGTGAGGGTGTGTTGGGTTCGTTGATACGTAGCAACGGAAAAGAGGTTCCCACCATGCGCGGGGTGTAATTGAAAGTGAAGTCAGAGGAGAGAAGGCCGGCGTGGTGGCACAGGCATTCCTGCCGGTGGGGCTTGAGCGGCGGGCCAGAGTCCAAGCCACAGACAGGAATGTCCGTGCCACCGCGGACTGACTTCACTTCCAGTTACACCCCCATGCGACGGAAGCGCCACTCCAGGCAGACCCCGTTTGACTCTCTCCCGTTCTGAACGGAATCGCTTGAACCGAACCGCGAACGTGGTCTGGAGCCAGTGCATGCCATCGTCCAAATTCGGAACCGGCGTGGCGAGTGCGAGGTGAAAATTGGAGCAGGTAGTCTCGAAAAGGTCCCGGCGGTAATTACCGCGGTTGATGGGGTGATAGATCGCTCCGGGAAACTGAATTCGAAGGCGACGCGCCACCGCCCTAGCAGGCGATGAATGGATCCTTCACGCCAGACGATCATCACCCCAATCCTGAGGGGGAGCTCGTACGATTGCTAACAAGTAACGCTGACCCCAAGGCTGACCCCCAGGCAGACCCCTTGCGTGAGGGCATGTAGTCCGTTCCGTCGTTTTGCTTCCCCTTCTTGGAAAAGGCCGGATCAATCGATCCGGCCTTTTTTTGGCCGCCGCGCATGCGTGAGGCGGGTCGCACGCAAGTCTAGCGGGGGAATTCTTCGGTCGGGCGCGGGGTCCCCGACGTCAACTTGCGGCCAAGAGCTGCGGCCAAGGCGCTGAGCATCCCGGTGCTTTCCTCCGGTGGGAGTAGGTCGCCATGAGCGGCTGACGGGATGCGGCGCTGCTGCCGCTCCCGGCGGCGAGCGTCTCCGAAATACGTGATAGTAGGGAACACCGTCCCAACATGGATGCTCAGTGGAACCACATGGTGCGGCCCCTACGACCCAATTCGGGGGCCGGTGGGTCCTACCCATTCTGATCGCGAAGAATCGAACTGAAGGGACCGCCAAGGCTTGTGCGGCTGACTACGGGCCAAGGAGTTATTTGTATGACCACCACCGCTAAGAGAAAGAGAAAGAGCGTCTCCGATCGTAACGGGATGCGCAAGTGCCCCACCGGCATCAAGGGCTTTGACCAAATTACAGAAGGCGGGCTCCCGGCGAATAGAACGACCTTGCTCGTTGGAAGTGCGGGGTCCGGAAAAACGCTTTTCGGGCTGGATTTTCTCATCAAGGGCGCGCTCGAATACAATGAACCGGGCCTCTTCTTGTCCTTTGAAGAGACCGCCGATGAACTTTATAAGGATGTAGCTTCCCTCAATCTGGATTTGGAAGAGCTGGTCTCACAACAAAAGATCCGGTTGGAGCACGTCGTTTTGGAACGCCGGGACATTCAAGAACTCGACTTCAATCTTGAAGGGATTCTCGTCCGATTAGAGCACGCCATTGATTCAATCGGCGCCAAACGCGTGGTCATAGATTCCATCGAGTCTCTCTTTGCTGGTCTCACCGACACGGGCATCCTTCGCGTGGAGATAAAAAGGCTTTTCCGCTGGCTGAAAAACAAACAAGTTACTGCCGTGGTTACCGGTGAACCCGCCCAAAGCTCGTTTACCCGCCATGGCTTGGAGGAGTATGTATCCGATTGCATCATTTTACTCGACAATCGGGTGAGCGAAGAAATGGCGGTCCGCCGGGTTCGGATCATAAAATATCGCGGTTCCCATCATGGCACCAACGAGTATCCGTTTGTGATCGATAAGACTGGGCTTTCCGTAATCCCGATCACTTCAGCCGGGCTTGACCAGCCCGGCAGCAACAAGAGAGTTTCGACCGGAATTCCTTCGCTGGATACCATGTTCCAGGGCGGGGGCTATATGCGAGGCAGCACCATCCTCGTTTCCGGCACCGCCGGCACCGGAAAAACCAGCCTCGGCGCGGCGTTCGCCGTCGCCAGTTGCAAGCGCGAAGAGCGGTGTCTTCTCCTATCCTATGAAGAATCTTCCGGGCAACTCGTTAAAAACATGAGTTCGATTGGCTTTAATTTAGGACCATTGGTTAAGAAAGGACTGCTCAAGATGGTGTCCACCCGGCCCTCGTTCTTCGGCCTGGAGATGCATTTGCTCGATTTATACAAGATCCTTGAAGAGTTTAAGCCGCAATCTGTGGTCATCGATCCTTTGACCAGTCTCATCGGCGAGGGCAAACAACGTGAAATCCAATCGATGATTACCCGCATGATCGATCTTCTGAAGTCCAGGGGCATCACTGGCTTTTTCACCAGTCTCGTTTCTTCAGCCGAACCCAGTAACACGAGCGGTGAAGTGGGCGTATCATCGTTGATCGACACCTGGATCGTCGTGAGAGAATTGGAAGAAGAGGCGGGAAGAAAACGCATTCGTGGAATGTATATCGTCAAGTCTCGCGGCATGGGTCACTCCAGCGACGTGCACAAATTGATTTTGAGCGATGATGGGATTGCGTTGGTTCCCACAGCACCGGAGCAGAAGATGAAGGTGGAAAAGAATATAAGGGGGGGGGTAAATCGAAGCGGGGGGAGTAAATCGAAGCCATCGAAGTGAAGGGCGAGATGACTTAGCAATGCGAACATTACGCCCCAACTTTATTGTCGGCATTGGTGGGTCGGCCGGAGGACTTAATGCCTATAAGTCGCTATTGGATGCCACTCCGTCCGATACCGGTATGGCCTTCGTGATTATTGCGCACTTGATGCCCACGGCTCATAGTCAGTTGGCGCAAATTCTTTTGCGGCACACGAAAATGCCCGTATTGATCGCTCTCGAGGCGATGCCGATCGAGGCCAATCACGTCTACGTGATCGCTCCGAACGAGGACCTTTTCATTGAGAACTATGCCTTCAAAGTCGTCTCCCCTCGCGCGAGGGGGAACAAGCAAGTGGATTTGTTTCTGATTTCGTTAGCGGAAGCCATGGGGGCGCGCGGGATCGGCATTATTCTTTCGGGGTATGATGGCGACGGCACCGAGGGGTGCAGGCAAATCAAAGCCAAGGGAGGGGTAACTTTTGCGCAGGATGGGTCGGCCGAGGTAGGCCACATGCCTCTCAGTGCTCAGGCTTCAGGGTGTATCGATTTCGTTCGACCGCCCAAAGACATGGCACGTGAATTGAAACGGCTCGCACGCCTTTCTAAAAAACCAGTGCCATAACACGGTCTTTGAAGGTGAGATTTCGATTGTCGCTGGTGGAGACGGCATTTGCTAGAACGTGGTCGAAAGCCGTGCAAATCGTCGCGTTCGCCGCGAGTCCGAATGCCGCCGGAGCGGCCGCGCCGCCGGCCCCCAAACGAACGGCCCTCGATGGGTTTCTCGACGGCGATTACGGTCGTAAAGCAGGGAAACGCGTTTTACAGCTTTGCCCGAGGTGATTTCTGCCCCAGCGAACGCGGACATAAAGGCCGTAACTCGCCCGGTGAGGTAATGCAGCAGAGAGCCCTTCGTCCAGATAGGCAATTCGATGAAGAAACCGTCCGACAAAAAATCAACAATCGCGCGTGAAAAAACCGATCGACGCGCGAACTCACCCTCTGCACCGGCTCCGTCGGCGCAACCCCAGCGAACTGAGGCGCAAGGGGTGTCACCGAAGTCGGTTAGCTCCTTCACTCCGTCGCCGGAGAAAACAGCTGCGTTGTCCCAGAAATCGTTTCCCATCGTCGGCGTCGGCGCCTCCGCGGGCGGGTTGGAGGCGTTCACGCAGTTCCTCAAGCATCTGCCGTCGGATACCGGCATGGGTTTCGTGCTCGTGCAGCACCTCGACCCCGTGCATGAGAGCGCCCTGACCGAGATTCTATCGCGTGCGACTGCCATGCTCGTGCACGAGGTCACGAATAATCTCCGGGTCGAACCGAATCACGTTTATGTCATCCCGCCCAACACCGCGATGGAGATCAGTCAGGGCGTTCTAAAACTTCGCCCCCGCGACCAGCAGGCGCGCGGCGCGCAACATTCGATCGATGCCTTTTTTGAATCGCTCGCGCTCGATCGCGGCGAGCGGGCGATCGGAGTGGTTCTTTCCGGCACGGCCGCGGACGGTACGCTCGGATTGGAAGCGATCAAGGCGGAAGGTGGCATCACGTTCGCTCAGGATGAATCGGCTAAATTCGACTCGATGCCGCGCAACGCGATTGCCGCGGGTTGCGTTGATTTTGTCCTCACGCCAGAAGCCATCGCGAAAGAGGTGGCGAGGATCGCGCAGCACCCGTTCGTCGCGGGCGCCAACGGCGAACCACCCCTGCTCGCTCCCGAAGCCGAGCGGGAAGCCGACCAGCGCGAAGGCCCGGATGACCCACTGGCATCGGGTGGAAAGGGCAGTCGGCGCACAAGGGCGAGGCAGGCCCGGGCCGAAGCGAAAGCGGGGCACGACGACCCTGGATCGATCGAGCAAAACGGATTCAGAAAAATTCTGCTCTTGCTGCGCAATCATTGCGGGGTCGATTTCTCCTTCTACAAATCGAGCACCATCCAGCGCCGCGTCTCCCGGCGCATGGTGCTGAACCGGCAGGGCGCGCTGGCCGACTACGCCACGTTTCTCCGGGCCAATGCCAAGGAACTCGACGCGCTTTACTCCGACGTGCTGATCAACGTCACCAGTTTTTTCCGCAACGCGGAAGCCTTCGAGGCGCTCAAGCAACGGGTCTTTCCCGCCCTCTTGGCGCAACGCGGACGCGATGGGCCAGTGCGCGCCTGGACACTCGGCTGTTCGACGGGCCAGGAGGCGTATTCCATCGCCATGGCCTTCGCCGAATTTTGCGAGACGGTTCCCCGCGCGCCCAAGCTTCAGCTCTTCGCGACCGACCTGAACGACGCGCACCTCGAAAAAGCCCGGCACGGTCTTTACGCCAAGTCGCTCGCGCAAGATCTCTCGCCGGAGCGGCTGCGCCGGTTCTTCGTGGAGGAGGAAGGCGGCTATCGCATCAGCAAGGTGCTGCGCGAGCAGGTCGTCTTCGCCCGGCAGAACGTCATGAACGATCCGCCGTTTTCGCGGATGGACCTGATTAGTTGCCGGAACCTCCTGATCTATTTCGAAGCTGGTTTGCAGAAAAAAATCATGCCGGCCTTCCACTACGCGCTCAAGCCGGGCGGGTTCCTGTTTCTCGGCGCGAGCGAATCCGTCGGCTTGTTCACCGACCTGTTCGAGCCGGTGGATAAGAGGCAAAAAATCTTTTCCCGAAAAGCCGCGCCGACGCCGTCCTTTCGGTTGCCGCTGCCGCAGGAGCGCTCCGCCCATCCCGCACCCGGACCGCGGCCCCCCTCGCGCGTGGAGCGGCCGCCGGCCATGCCGGACGGATTGCGCGGCGAATTCGATGCCCAGCGCGAGGCCGACCGTCTCTCCGTGAGCCAGTTCGCGCCGCCCGGCGTGCTGGTCAATGCGGAACTCCAAGTGCTGCAATTCCGGGGAGCGACTGGCAGTTTCCTGGAGCCTCCCACCGGCAAGGCGAGTTTCGACGTGCTGAAGATGGCGTGCGAAGGGCTGATGCTGCCGTTGCGCGCGACCATCAATCAGGCGAAGCGGGAAAAGAAAACGGTGCGCCGGGAGAATGTGCGCGTGCGCCAGAAGGGCGTGACCCGCGCGATTCACCTGCAAGTCACCCCGCTCAAGAAGCTAAAGGAGCGCTGCTATTTGATTCTGTTCGAGGATGCGAAGCCCACCCGAGGGGGCCGGGGCACGCCGCCGCTCGAAGCGACGGGTGAGGCCGCGCGGAAACTGCGTCCGGTCGTGCCGAACGCGACGGGCCGCCGCGTAGCCGAACTGGAGCGCGAGCTCTCCGAGACCCGCGATTTTCTCCAATCGATCCAGGAACAGTCCGAAGCGTCCACCGAGGAACTCCAGGCTTCGAGCGAGGAAGTCCAGTCCGCCAACGAGGAGCTGCAAAGCCTCAACGAAGAACTGGAAACTTCCAAGGAGGAGCTGGAATCCACCAACGAAGAGCTGACGACCGTCAACGAGGAGATGACCAATCGGAACGTCGAGCTCAACGGGCTCAACAACGACCTGAACAATCTCCACGTCAGCATCGGCACCGCGATCCTGGTGCTGGGGCGCGACCTTACCCTCCGGCGTTTCACGGTGCAGGCCGAAAAGATTTTCAACCTGCTGGCGACCGACGTGGGCCGCCCCTTGAGCGGCATCCGGCATAATCTCGATTGCCGCGACCTCGAGGAATTCGTGCGCGAAGTCATCGACACGGTGAGAGTCCGCCAGCGCGAAGTGCAGGACAAGGATGGCCATTGGTATTCCCTGCGCGCGCGGCCTTACCTGACGAACGACAACAAAATCGACGGCGCGGTGCTCGTGCTCGTGGACATCGACGCGCTCAAGCGGAGCGAGCAGGAGATCAAAGGCGCGCGCGATTACGCCTTGGCCATTCTGCGCACCACGCCCAACCCGCTGCTCGTCCTGCGCACCGACCTGAAGGTGGATGCGGCCAACGAGGCCTTCTACCAGGCGTTCAAAGTCGCGCCCGCCGATACCGAAGGCCGCTTGATCTACGATATCGGCAACCGGCAATGGAACATCCCCAAGCTGCGCGAGCTGCTCGAAGACATCCTGCCACGAAATAGCGTCTTCAACGGCTACGAGGTCGCGCACGAGTTCGAAACGCTCGGGCACCGCACGATGCTGCTCAATGCCCGTCGCATGCATAGCGAAACCGGCGTGCCCGAGCGCATCCTGCTCGCCATTGAAGACATCACTGCGCGCAAGGAGGCGGAAGGCGCGCTCCTGCAAAGTGAGCGCCGGCTGGAAAGGGAAGTCGGGGCGCTCGCCCGGCTGCAGGAGTTGAGTGCCAGCCTGTGGCGCAAAAGCGATGTTCGCGATGGGATGAAGGACATGCTCAATGCCGCCATCGAGCTCCTCGGCGCGGACATGGGGAACGTGCAAATGCTGGATCCACAGAAAAAGATCTTGGAAATCACCGCCCAGCGCGGCTTCCAGAAGGATTTCCTGGAATTCTTTCGCGAGGTATCGACCGACGACGATTCAGCCTGCGGTCGGATCCTGCGCGCAGGGCGACGGACGATCATTGAGGACGTCGAAACGGACGACGGCTACGCTCCCTATCGGGAAATCGCTGCCGCTGCCGGTTATCGCGGCGTGCAGTCTACGCCGCTGGTCGGGCGCGACGGCGCGGTGTATGGCATGCTGTCCACGCATTTTCGGGCCCCGCACCGGCCCTCGGAACAGGAGTTGCGCCGGCTGGACCTCTACATTCGTCAAGCGGTCGATTTCATCGAACGCATCCGCGACGAACAGGTGTTGCGCGAAAGCCAGGCGCGGTTCAAGGCCATCATTTCGCAAGCGACCGTCGGCATCGCGGAAATGGATCTCACGGGAAAATTAACGCTGGTGAACGAGCGTTTCTGCACGATTGTCGGGCGCACGACGGAGGAGTTGATCGGCCTCCGCACCGCGGACATCACCCATCCCGAGGATCTCGCGGCCAGCACCGCGCGCTTCATAGCGCTCGCCAAGGGCCGGGACGATTTCAGTGTGGAAAAACGCTACGTCCGCCCCGATGGCACGAGCGTCTGGGTGAGCAACAGCGTCTCCTGGATTGTCGACCGCGACGACGTTCCCAATGGTTTCGTGGAGATCTCGCAGGATATCTCCGAGCGAAAACATCTGGAGGCGGCGCTCCAGGTGAGCGAGGCGTATTTTCGCGAGCTGACGCAGAGCCTCCCGATCGGTGTCTGGACCAGTCTGCCTGACGGCCAGGTGGATTTCATCAACCGCCACTGGCTCGAATATACCGGCCAGACCTTTCGCTCAGCGATGACGCATCCCGAGATTTGGGTGAGTCACCTTCATCCCGACGATCGCGACCGGGCCGAGCAGGCCTCGGCGATCGGCCGGGCGGCGAACGAGGGTTACGCGATTGAAGTGCGGTTTCGCAACGCGACGAGCGGCGAATACCGCTGGTTTCTCAAGCGCTCCGTCCCGGTGCAGGATGCCGGCGCGAATCCGCGAAAACGTATCGGCATCTGCATCGACATCGACGACCTGAAACGCGCGCAAAGCATCCTCGCCGATCATGCCGGCGAACTCGAGGTGCAGGTGCAGGCCCGCACCGGGGAGTTGCGCGAAACGATCGGCGAGCTGGAGGCGTTTTCCTACAGCGTATCGCACGACATGCGGGCGCCTCTCCGGGCCATCCAAGGGTTCGCCTTGCTGCTTTTGGAAAACAACGAGGCGTCTCTCGATGCCAGGTCCGTGGACCAGTTGCGCCGGATCACTACCTCGGCCGCTCGCATGGACGCATTGATCACCGATGTCCTGACCTATTCCCTGCTGCTGCGTTCAGAGATCGTATTGGAGCCCGTCAACCTCGACCCGCTCGTCCGCCAGATCATCGCCACGTATCCCCAGCTCCAGGCCAACGGCGCCGAGATCGCCATCGAGGGAACGCTGCCCACGGTGGTGGCCCATGAGGCCAGCCTGACCCAGGTGATTTCCAATCTGCTCTCCAATGCCGTAAAGTTCATTGCGCCCGGCGCCACGGCCCGCGTCCGCATCCACGCCGACGAAATCGAGGGAGACGCGCGGCTCTGGATCGCAGACAACGGCATCGGCATCGACCCGTCCAATCACGCCCGCATCTGGAACATCTTCACGCGCATCGTGCGGGCGAGAGACTATGAAGGCACGGGGATCGGCCTCTCCATCGTGCGCAAGGCGGTCGACCGCATGAACGGCACGATCGGATTGGAATCGCTGCTTGGAGAAGGCAGCACCTTCTGGCTGCGGCTGCGAAAGTCATAATATTATGGATACAATCACCACCCAAACGATCCTGCTCGTTGAGGATGAAGAGAACGATGTCGTCTTTATGGAGATGGCCCTGAAAAAATCGGGCCTCGGCAGCGCGTTTCAAGTGGCGGAGGATGGCCAGGAGGCAATCGACTACCTCAGTGGGGCAAGGGAATTTGCCAATCGCGAGCGCTTCCCGATCCCCGCCCTCGTCTTCCTCGACTTGAATCTGCCCCGCGTCATGGGGATGGACGTGCTCAAATGGATCCGGGACCAGCCGGAATTGGACGCGATGGTCGTCATCATTCTGACGTCTTCGCAGCAGCGCTCCGACATCCGCCGCGCCTGTTCGCTCGGCGCCAACTCCTACCTGGTGAAACCCTCCAATCCACTGGCGATGGGGGAAATCGTGGACCTGGTGAAACGCTATTGGTTGCAGCTCAACTTGCCGACCGCGACGGCGACGGCGGCGCAGGCGCTGCACGCGGGGACGTAACGAACGGGGTCTGCCTGTTGAACGGTTAGCAAGTTTCCAGACTGAAACAACTGGCCTCGTTCTGAACAAAAACGATTGAACCGAACCGCGAACGTGGTCTGCAGCCGGTGCAGGCCTCGTCCAAATTCGGAACCGGCGTGGTGAGTGCGAGGTGAGAATCGGAGCCGGTAGTCTCGAAAAGGTCCCGCCGGTAATTACCGCGGTTGATAATGTGATAGGTCGCTCCGGGAATCTGAATTCGAAGGCGACGCGCCATCGCAATAGCAAGCGATTGATTGATCCTTCACGCCAGACGATCATCACCCCAATTTGATGAGGGAGAAGCTCGTACGATTCCTAACAAGTAACAGGCCCGTTTGACTCTCTCCGCACTCCCGTGGTTCACGCCCGCTCCACCTTGAGTCCTGCCCGCGGGCCAGTCGGCCATGGAAAAAACCCGCGGCTTTCCAGTCCAGATACTGTTGCGCCGCCGGATTTCACTCTCTGCCTTCGGGTGATCGTCGCCGCTTGGGCGCGTCTTCCCAGCCTAAACTAAACCCTACTATGCGTTCCACCGTCTGCCTCCTCCCCGTCTTCCTGGCCGCTATCATCGCCTACAATTCTCCTGCACGCGCTTTTGCGTCAGCGGTGCGCGGCGGCCCGACCCCGATCACCGTCGCTGATCTCGAAGCCGCGCAACGCGCGTGGTGCGACGCTCTGCTCGCTATAAGCAAGACCCACCGCGACGGCGGTGATGCCAAGGCGCTCGCTGGAAATATCATCGATGCTGCCTATAATTATGCGCATGGTCCCGTCCTCTTCAAACCCACTCTGACGTACGGAGAACAAACCTTCCGCGTCACCCGGGAAGGTGCCCTTGCCTATTTTGTCGGTGGCAACGCGGCTTTTCCCCAGGACCAAGGTTTCGCCCTCAAGCCCTGGGTCGGCGCGCGCCCCATCAATGCCGCTACCTATATCGAAGATTCCCTCGGCATCACGATGGGGCATGTTATATTCACTGACACCTCTGGCAAGGAAACCAAAGTTGAAAAGACCTGGGTGTTCCGGCGCGGCGATGACGGCAAGCTTCGGATTGTCCTCCACAAATCCACCATCCCGTACTCGCCGGTGGCCAAGTAATACCAGCGACGAATGTTTTGCCTTCGGCCGCGGCCGCCTGCCGGCCGCGTGGAGCGCTGACGCTTGGGCGCGGGCGCGAATCGTCACCCCCTCAGTAGTTGAAAAATAAATACGCTGGTCCGAAGTGCCGGCGGACGATCCCCACCGGCACGCGCCGGCCGTTTGGGGCGCCCGGACTTTATTTGGGCGGATTCCTCATCAACGGCGAAGTGACTGATTCGCGCTCGGCCAAGTAGGCGCGATTTTGTGGCGGGACGGTGGTTTAATACCATGAGTTGGTATTTCCGCAGCAGCATGGCCTGATTGCCCTCAGCAGGGGTTACTCCTTTGGGGATCGGTAGGGAAGTTGACCTGACATGACGGTTACCCGATGACTGCGGACATGATTGCCGGCGAACGCATCAAACAGGGCTACGAACGCCGGCCCTACCCGGGTCCGACGACGGGTGAATCCACCGCGAAGAGTGGCTCAATGCCTGCGAGAGAATGGATGCAGGCCATCGGCCGGCCCGGAACGTCGGCTCCGCAACGGGTGCTCGTCGCAGGTTGCGGCACAGGCCAAGAGGCCCTTGTACTCCGGCGGGAGTGGCCCAAAGCGGAGATAGTCGCCGTCGATTTTAGCCCACGCTCCATCGCGGTCGCCCGACGGCTCCAGCGCAGCGGTGGAGCAGGGCGACCGATCGACTTTCAGGTCGCCGACCTCACCGCGCCGGATCTCGCGGCCCGGACGGGCGGCGAGTTCGATCTCATCACGTGTCACGGGGTCCTGAGCTATGTCCCGGAACCCGGGTCGGCGTTGCGCAACCTGGCCGAGTGCGTGCGGCACGACGGTGCGCTCTACTTGGGAGTTAACGGCGAAGGGCACCCGGCGACGCGATTGCGGCCGTGGCTCGCGAGCTTTGGTTTGGCCGTGGACGACCTGGGGGACGAGCCGCGGTTGCGCGCGCTGCTGCGACTGTGGGATTCGCTTCATGACGACGACCTCGGCGAATTGTCGACGATGTCCGCCAGCTATCTGAGCAGCGATATCTGCGGAACGCATTTCAACAACTGGCCGCTCGCGCGCTGGCGGGCGGAGGCGAAGCGCTACGGCTGGGAATTGGCCGGCACGGGGGTCCTGCCGTTGGCATTGCGTTTGGCGATGGAGGGGAACCACGACCGGCCGCTGTTCCCGGCTGGCATGGGCGACGTGGCCGAGCGACTGGATCACGCCCGACCGGCCGGCTTTCATCGTTTGATGTTTCGCCAGGCGGCCGTTGGCGCCCTCGAATTGTCCTTGGATCTTAACGCCGGGCCGCGGTTGCGCTGGACCGGATTCTACTCCGCGCGTTTTTTAAAACCAACTCGAGGTTCCGGAGTGAAGATTGCTCTTCACTGTCCGACCTTCGGGCTTCGCGCCGAGTGGAAGCTGAGCGGGCGGCAGGCGGAGGCGATGCGCACATTTGTAGCGGCGGGCGTGTTGCCGGATGGATCGGCGAAGCCATTTGGGCAGAGCGCCACGGCGAAACGGATGCTATGGCTCTGGCTTGGACTCGGGGCGGTGGCGGTGGAAGCGGAAGTCGGGGTTTGTGACTGCCAACGGCCCGCCCGGAGGTCGGGCCCTACTGGCGCGGCTGCGCCAAAGTCACAATCACGTCAGCCCTAGGTAAAATAAACACGGGGGAAACAGATCTAGATCGAGGCATTCCGGAAGCCGAAAAAAAGGCCGCCGGAGTTATCCGGCGGCACCATATAAAAACAGAAGCAGAGGCTTAGAAAACAGTATTATACCAATAAGCCTTTGCTTTTACACCTACTCCGTACCACGGCTAATGCAATTAACCGCGGATTACGATTACGCAGATTCTGAAAAGTTAAAAAGCTTGGGACGATTGGTGTTATAGTAATCCTTTCTCCCGTTTTCTGGATCGATCCTCAAGCTTTAGACAGGATGACAAGATGGACAAGATGGCCTGAGGTCCAACGCTAGGAGCGGGCTATTGCTCGCAGCGCAGAGCGCGGTTTTGATCCTGTGAATCGTGTTAATCCTGTCTCTCCTACAGTGTAATGGGCGATTGGTATTAGAGGCCGCGAACGAAGCTAAAGGCTTGGACTACGCCGATCAGCGGTATTCTTCGCCGGTGATCGCGTTGATGATCTTGAAATTCTCCACGTGGTAATTGAGGTCGGCCCGGAAGGCCAACTTCACCCCGAAGAGTTTCTCCATGCGCACGAGCAGATCGGCGTCTTCGCTGCGCAGGCGCTCGAGGATACTCGGGTGCACCATCACGCGGAGTGAGTACTCCTTGCCGTCGTTGCGCAGCTGGAGGCGACGCACCACCGAACTCAACTTGCGCTGCAACTCGACGCTCATCGTCGTAGCGGACTTCACGATGCCGCGGCCACGGCAATACGGGCAGTCCGTGTAGAGATTGCTCGAGAGCGACTCCTGCTGGCGCTGGCGCGTCATCTGCATGATGCCGAGCTGCGAGATGGGGAGGATGTGGTTCTTGGCTTTATCGGACGACATCAGCTCCACCATCTTTTCATAGATGGCGTTGCGGTGGCGCCGCTCCTTCATGTCGATGAAGTCCATGATGATCAGGCCGCCGAGATTGCGCAGCCGGATCTGCCGGGCGATTTCCGCCGCGGCTTCCAGGTTCACCGCGTAGATGACGTTCTTCTCGTCGCCGCCCCGGTTCTTGTGCGAGCCGGTGTTAACGTCGATGGCGATCAGGGCCTCGGTTTCGTCGATGATGATTTCGCCGCCGCTCGGGAGCGGGACCTTGCGCTGGCCGGTCTGCTCGATCTGCCGCTCGATGTTGAAGCGCTCGAAAATCGGAATGCTGTCTTTGTAGAGCGCGATCTTGCCGGCACTGCGTTTCGAGATCTGGCCAACGAGGCGCTGCGTGCGCTCGTGGTCTTCCTTGCGATCAATGAGGACGCGGTCGACTTCCTCGGTCAGGAAATCGCGGACGGTGCGCTCCACCAGATCGGGTTCCTGATACAGGCACGCGGGCGAACGCTCCGATTTCAGCTTCATCAGGATGTCCTCCCAGGTCTTCAGGAGGATGTGGAGATCGCGGACGAAATAGCGGGCCTTCTTGCCTTCGCCGGCGGTGCGGACGATGACGCCCACGCCTTCCGGCAAGGTGAGTTCGTTGATCAATCCCTTGAGACGTTTGCGCTCAACCGGATCCTCGATCTTGCGGGAAATGCCGCAACCATCGCTGAACGGCGTGAGGATCAGATAACGGCCGGGAAGCGACAGATTCGTGGTCGTGCGCGGACCTTTGGTCCCGATCGGGCCTTTGGTGACTTGGATGACGATCTCGCTGCTGGGAGGATAGAGGTTCGGGATGTCTTTGACCGTGGGTTCGGCCGGACGGGCGGGGGCGTTCTTCTTCTTGTTGACGCGGACGACTTCCACCGAGGAATCAGCTGCAGCCGGGAGCATATCCCAGTAATGGAGAAACGCGTTCTTGGTGTAGCCGATGTCGACGAAGGCAGCTTTCAGGCCGGGATCGAGATTCTTGATGCGGCCCTTGTAGATGCCGCCGACCATGCGGTTATCGGATTCGCGCTCGATTTCGAATTTCTCAAGTCGACCATCGACCAGCAAAGCGACCCGCTTTTCGAGCGGTTCGGAATTGATGATGAGCTCGCGGTACGAGCCTTTTTCCTTTTGGAACACCGCGAGAATCTTCTGCAGGAGTGGGCGTTGTCTGGCGCGGTCGGCGGCGCCGGCTTTCAGTTCAGCCTGGCTGACTGGCTCGGTTTCGACCTGCGTGGGAGGGTTGACGAGTTCTTCGTCATATTTTTGGGCGACGTCCGCCGGGACACCGGGTTCGGAACGCGATTGCTGTTGATCGCTCATTGTGGGTATCGTGTCTGGGTTGCACGGTAACCCCTAGGCGCGGTAGTCGCGGCGCAGGAAATTCTGGCAGAGCGGTCAATAACGCTGGGGATCTCACGTGAAATCCTTCCTGAAGCGCCAGACGCTCTGGACCAGTCCTTGCAGCAAGCAGCAACTAAGCACAAAGGAGCCACCGTAGCTGATGAAGGGAAGCGGTATGCCCGTGATAGGCACTAGCCCGATGGTCATGGCGATGTTCACGAACACGTGCACCGTGAAGAGCACCGTCACGCCAATGGCGATCAAGGTGCCCAGTCGGTCCCTTGCGGAACCGGCGATGCGAATGCCATTGAACAACACTATCCCAAACAGGCCCAGGACCGTGAGGCTTCCCAGAAATCCTTTTTCCTCGGCGATGACCGAGAAAATAAAATCGTTATGCGCCACCGTGCGCGGCAGATAGCCCAATTGGGCCTGCCAACCGTCCGTCCACCCTTTGCCGGTGAGACCACCGCTGCCGACGGAAATCAATGACTGCGAGAGGTTATACGCCACTCCGGTTCCCGATGGATCCACTTTCGCCGGCGCCGCAAACGCCAGGATCCGATCCCGCTGATAATCATGGAATGGCATGATGCCTTCGCCCGAGGCCTGAAACTTGCCGCGATCCGCGCCAAATTTGTACCCGTTGGTTTCCATGTAGTTCACGTAACGGACGCTGTCCCAGCTGACCAATGCCACGACGGTCAAGAACGCGCCAAGCGCTCCCAGGAAAAAACGGGGAGAAAGCTTTGAAACGTACAACATCGAGAACACCATCGGGGGCAGAACGATCGCCGACTTTAAGTCTGGCTGAAGCAGGATAAGGAACATGGGCGCGCCTACCGCAAGGGCCAATTTCCCCAGTGTGCCAAGGGATTGCCGAACGGTTCCAACTTTCGAGTGCACCAAAATCGCTGCCGTGATCAGGAGGACCCCAATCTTGGCGGTTTCGGCGGGTTGAAAGGAGAAGGGCCCGAGATCAATCCAACGTTGCGCCCCCCATTTCTCCGCCGCGGCGCCGCCCGCGCCCGGAATAAACACGATGACCAACGGCACCAGGCACGCGATGTAGAACCAGTGCGCCACGCTCAGCCAGAAGCGGTAGTCGATCAGTGAGACGGTGATGTAAATGCCCGCGCCAGCCCCGAGGAAAATCAGTTGTTTGAACCAGTCCTGCCGGAGCAAACCCTTGAATCCAACGACATTGGCAAACCGAGGATCGGAGAACTGGGCGGAGTAAATAAACGCGATTCCGACCAGACTGAGACCAATGAGCGCGACCGGCGAAAGGACGTCCCAATTGGTGCGGGTGGTCGTCCTGAATACGCTAAAATAATCCGTGGGAGACGCGAGCTTCACGAAGCAAACGCAACTTCACGCGCGTCCGCCATTTCAGGCAAGTGCTGATCCGATTTAACCTAAAAAACACCGTTGAACCACTGATTGTCACTGATGACCACGGATGCCAACAGAGTTGCGCGCTGGAGGCCGTTCACCCGGTAAGTCACGGGAAATTTCTATCCCATCAATCTGGATCTATTTGATCCGTGGTCAGCGTCTTGAACCCCGCCGAGCTGGATTCGAGTACGGGGCTGAACGCTGGCTCGGCGTCATCTCCGATTCGTTCGGGTGCCGACTTGGCATGGGCGTAGCCATTTGCGACGCCCAGCAAGGTCCAGAAGATCATGGCGCCCATCGGGCCTTCCAGTACCACGCCGAAGCAAGCGGCGACCAGCATCACCCAAGCCGCGACCCAAGCGGCGTCGGCGGGAGCATTCGGGTCCGGATTCCGCACCGCCCGCCACGTGGAACCGGCGGCGGCGGCGATCACGGCCAGAAACAAAACCAGGCCGAGGAAACCCATGCGGGCGAAGACCGTGATGAGGACGTTGTGCGGACTTCGCGCGCTAAAGTCGTCATTTCCCTCCGGAAAATATTGGCGCACAAAACGCGCCGCCAAGTCGTGCCCGAAGCCCAGGCCCAACCACGGGTTGCCCTCGACGGTCTCGTTCACCGTGGCGCGCCACCACACCATGCGAAAGACGTTGTTGTCGCCCTTGAAAGCATCGTCGGTCTGGTACGCGCGCTGGCCGAATGGATCCGCGATCGACAGCACGCGTTCATACACGCGGTGCAGCTGAGTTTGTCGCCAACTTTGATTTTGAAACTCGGCCGCGAGTAACAACGTGATGGCGGCGAGCACACCGCCGAGGCCGAGCAGGCCGGTGAAGCGCCAGCGCCCGCCGATCGCCAGCCACCCGGCACCAACGGCCAGCGCCACCATTGAGGAACGATTGCTGGTCGTTAGCATCAGTGCGGCCAGGGCAAGACTCGCGACCAGCCACCGCCGTCGACGCGATCGTTCGAAACGCAGGAAGCAAAGCACCGAGCCCACCGCCATGAAGACCGCCGCGAGATCGCCTTTGAAAAAAATCAACGGCGTGCCGCGCAGCGTCAGCGTGGAGATAAAGAAATCCGGGTATTGGGTGAAAAGCGGATGGATCACGAGCAAGGCACCGCAGCTGTAAAGCATGCAGCGCAGGAGAAAGGCTCCGGAAGCGCGGTCTCGCGCTACCTGCTGCGCCAGAAAGAAAAATGCCGCATAATAGACCAGGGCGTAGTCGCGGATGGCGGAGAAGCCATACTCGCGGACGTCGAACAGCACGCGAATCGTGCCGGCGGTGATCCAAACGAGCAAAGCGACGTTGAGCAAATCGCGACGAGCGGGCATTTCGTGCCGCCACGCGCATTGCACGAGCATAATACTTCCGGCTAACAGCAGCGCCAGTTCGCCCGGCAGCAAAGGAAAAGATTGGCTGAGCGAGATTTGGGCGAACCCGCGGTTGCCGACGATGTAGCCGATCGCGGTGACGCCGAGAATCACCGCGAGCAACGGTCGCGGTTGAATTGAAATGGCGACAATCCCCGCGAGGAGGCCCGTGATCAAGGTGGGCCAGAACCAAGCGCCATTCGCAATCTGCGCGCCAAGGACGATCGCCACCACGGTGGCGACCATCGCGAACAGGCGGTTGCGCCAGACGGGAGAGAGCATTGCGGTCTCCGTTTCGATGACATCGCGCCGGCCGTTGAACGAGCCTGAAAAGTGGCTTGCCCCTGGGACCGCGGCCGCCCTCGGCCGCAAGCGTGGAAGGTGGAGCGGGTTGTCCCTAATACCAATCGCACATGAAATTTGGCCTTTTCCGAGGGTAGGGCCCGACTAAGAGAGTACGGATGGAAGGTCGGGTTGGAAGGTAGGGTTGGAAGGTAGGGTTGGCTATCCTTAGCCGACCTCATTGCGGCCTGCGCACACCCGCCAAGTATCCGAACTTCCCCTCGCCACCTCGATGGCATTTGGTCCCACCAACAAGGACCGCTGCGGAGAGCGGTCCCTTCCTCAATCCTGGTCCCTATCTCAATCGCAGGATTCCCGCTCAGCGCCCGCGCCTTGCCTCGCGAAACAGATAATGCCGCGCCATTGGCCGCATCAGCACCCACGGCACCAGCGGCGTGATGATCAACCACTGCGCGAACCACGTTTTGCCCAACGCCGCGCTCCCGACGCAACCGATCGCCAGAACCGCTGCGGTGGCCAACTCCACCGGGCCGCACGCTTTTTCGCAGCGGCCCGCCATCAGGAGGGATTGATAAAACCCGGTGGTGAGCAGCGCCACCCCGAAGCAGCCCGCCGGCAGGATCCAGGGGAGCGCGTCACGATACCGTTCGCCAATCAACCCACCGACCAGCAGCGGTGACGCCAGCG
>Ga0163152_10004158_pt1 | contig 18206 bp, 16 predicted proteins | sample OliLakLV19MP8IB2_FD_148635 | JGI IMG/M metagenome (GOLD analysis project Ga0163152, IMG submission 148635) | Freshwater microbial mat bacterial communities from Lake Vanda, McMurdo Dry Valleys, Antarctica - Oligotrophic Lake LV.19.MP8.IB-2 | ecosystem: Environmental > Aquatic > Freshwater >...
TCACTGCTCTTCAGGCCAGCCAGGGATCCGAAAAGTCGAAGTACGAGATATCCGCGTAGCAATCGTTGCTCTCGGCCAACGCGTTCGTCACCGCTTCCGGCAACTCCAGCGCTTCACCCAAACGCGCTTCGGCCTCCGATGTGAAGTACGCGACTTCGGTGAACGTGCCGTCGGCGTGCCACGCGGTGAAGCCGCCCATGAGGTCGGGACGCAGCGGCGCCAGCTTCGGCACCCATTCGCGTTCGAGGGCTTCCGCCTTGGCCCGGTCGACGCACCGGCCGATCATCACTTGCACGAATCCCGCGCTGTCGGTGCCGCCGTCGAGATACAACGTGACGTCGTCGGTACCGGCGAACACCGGCGGCGCGGAGAAGCACTTCTCGACCTCGGACCACCACGCCGATTGCTCCGGGCGTTGCGCGTTCGCGACTCCGGCGGTCTCGTCACGGAATCGCACCAGCGCGACGAACTCGCCACCCGGAGTCACACCGGAAGTCGTGCCGAGATAGCCCTCGGCGCCCGGTTTCAGCTCCTCGGTCCACCGTTCCCGTAGCCGCTGCAACCCCTCGACGTCCTGTACGGGGCCTCGGATCACCTGGACGAACATGGCCTGACCCTTGTCCCCGGCGGGCCCCTGCGTCAAGGGCCTCAGAGCGCGCCGATTTCGTCCGATGGGGCACCGTGCGACGACGAGCGATGGCGGCCGTATTCGCGCTCACCGTGGCGGCCTGCAGTAGCGGCGGTTCCGGGTCCGATTCGCAAACGGAGTCGGGCACCGACGCGCCCGACGAGGCCCAACCGGCCGTAGAGGCAGCGACGGAGACGAACGCGAGCGGGTCGTCACCCGTCGGGAACGTGCTCACGCTTGTCGCCGACGACAACGACGAGCCCGCCGAAGGCACCGACGTGCAACTGTTCTTCGAGCCCGAGGCCGTCGCGACGCTCTACATCCAAGCCGACGACGACACCACGTTCGTGGCGCACGGTTCGTGGTCGTACACCGACGGCGAACTGGCGCTCAGCTTCTCGCACGAGCAACTGACGGTCGACACGGTCGTGCCGTTCGATCTCGACGTCGACACCATTACGTTCCCGTTCCGACTCCTGGACGGCGGCACCGAGGGCAGTTCCGAATGGACCCGCCGCGCCGCCGACCCGGTGGCCGACCTCCGTCCGATCTTCCGCGCTGCGGTCCTCGACGACACCGACCCGCGGGAAACCGCCGACGGCATCGACCGTGCCACGGCGTACGCGCAGGCACTCATCGATCTCGAGGGCCCCGCGACCGGGGGCCGGGCCCGAGCCGCAACCGACCCCACGAGCGCGGTACCGGTACGTGCGGGGTCGCTGGTCAACGGCATCGAGATCGAGTACTCCGACGGCACGTCCGCGCAGGTGCTCGTGTTCGGGTGGGCGCCGCCGGGGCCCGACCCGCTCATCCTCACCACGGGCGCGCTGGCGGGCGACCCGCGCGTGCACCTCAACATGCAGCCGAGTGCGCACACGCAGGACGACCCCGCGAACAAGACGGCAATGTTCGTGGTTCCGTTGAAGACGGGCCGCATCAACGACTGGTGGGACCGCCTCACCAACTCCGCGCGCGACACCGGCATCGTCGGCACGACGTCCGACCCGTTCGATCTCGACGGCGCCGAGCAGACGCTCACCGACCGGGGTTACGACGTCGCCCGCTACGAAGACGAGAAGGCGTGCGTGCTCTGCCTCGTCGAAGCGTTCACCGAGCACAAGAATCCCGGATTCGTGCTGTTGCAGTCGCACGGCACGAGCAACGGCTACCTGCTTGCCGGCGACCAGCTCGCAGCAGACGACGACTGGGACGCCGCGCACGAAACGTTCGAGGCGCTGCAGCAGAAACTACGCGACGAGGGTTACGCCTCGCTTGTCGAGACGCCGGACGCGCTGTCGATGATGAGCATCGAGACCGAGATGAAGGTGCCCGAGGGCGTCGTGTGGTTCGCGGCGGTCGGACCCGGCTTCTGGCAGTGGTTGCGCAGCCAACAAGGCGCCGACTTCTCGCATTCGCTCGTCTACGCGGCGGCCTGCGAACTCGACAACGCACCGGCGTTGCGCGAATCGATCATGGCGCGCGCGTTCTTCGGGTTCAAGACGTCGATCAGCCCGGCGCTCGCAGGCGGGATCTTCAACTACATGGTTGCGCACCTTGCCCGCCACACGCGTTCGGCGGAAGAGGCCTTCTACAACATCGTGCGGGTCGTGAACACGGGCGAGATGATCTTCGCCGAGGACAAGGAACTCGACGGCGTCGCGCCGAGCGACGCATCGGGCAGCATCCCGCTGTTCGGCGAACCCGAGGAGTTCCAGTTCAACGGGTACGCGAGCGACGGCGCGTCGGGCCCGCAGCCCTACGCGATTCACGGGTGGTTCGACACCTCGAGCGTGAGTCAGACGCAGGTGTGGTGGCTCCTGTTCGCGGCGCGCTGGAACGAGAACGTCGACGAAGGGGTCCAGAACCTCGTCACCTGCCACCTCGAGTACTGGAGTCAGGGCGAGTACGGCGGCCTGGGCAGCCCGTTCTGCAACGCCGCGAACGACGGCGACCTGCCGACCGAGGCCGACATCGGGCTCGCCACGTACCTCATGACCGGGGCAGCCGCGACCCCGACGACCGGAACGCTCCCCCGCTTCACCCTCAACGAGGGAGCGTGATCGACGCCCGCGGCGTGTACTGCGCGCCGTCGCGCGCCGGCACGCTCTCGTAGACGACGACCCCGCCCACCGTCCACGCGTCGCCGACCGGAGCATCGCCCAACGCGGCGACCGCGCCGCGCAGATCGGCCGGCGTCTTGCACCGGGCCAGCGTGAGGTGCGGGTGATAGGCGCGCCCGTCGCGCTCGTAGCCGAGCGGGGCCAGCCGCGCCGCGACTGCGGCCGCAAGTTCCTGCAGGAGTTCCGTCCCTTCGGCGATGCCCAGCCACAGGACGCGACCGCGGCGTGGGTTCGGGAACGCGCCGGCGCCGCCGACGCGCGCCGGACCCGGTGCGACCGACAACCCGTCGAGCGCACCCGCGACGGCATCGATGTCGACGTGATTGCCGAGGAACTGCAACGTGAGATGCCACTGGTCGCGCGCCGTGCGCCGGGCCTCGGGCAGTTCGACGGACTCGACGCGCGCCGCAACCGCGTCGAGTACGGATTCGGGCGGGTGGACTGCAACGAACGCGCGCGTCACTTTCCCGGATCGGCTTGCGCTCCGCCTGCCATCGCCGGTGTGACTTCACCGGTTCGGGCCGGCTCCGCTGACGCTCTCACTTTCCCGGATCGGCTTGGGGTCCGCCTGCCATCGCCGGTGTGACTTCACCGGTTCGGGCCGGCTCCGCTGACGCTCTCACTTTCCCGGATCGGCTTGCGCTCCGCCTGCCATCGCCGGTGTGACTTCACCGGTTCGGGCCGGCTCCGCTGACGCTCTCACGCGTCGAAGGCTTCGAGGCGTTGCCGCACGAGGCTCAGGAGCGAAATCGTCGAGAACTGCCGGATGCGTTCGCGGTCGCCCGGCAACCGGAACGACACCGACTCCGTCGGGCGGCCCGGGAGGGCAACGCCGAAGAACACGGTCCCGACCGCGACACCGTCTTGCTCGGCGGGCCCCGCTACGCCCGTGACCGAGATGCCGACGTCGGCGCCGAGCACGCGTTGCGCGCCTTCGGCCATCTCGCGCGCCGCTTCCTCGGTGACGACCGACTCGGCCGTGACACCGAGCACGGAGCGTTTCACGTCGGTCGAGTAGGCGCCGATCGTGCCGCGGAACGAGTCGCTTGCCCCGGGGACACTGACGATCCGTGCTCCGATGAGACCGCCGGTGACCGATTCGGCGACGCCGAGCGTCCAGCCCCGCTTCGCCAAGAGGGCGAGCACCGCGTGTTCCATCGTCTCGTCGTCGACACCGAACACGAGGTGGCCGATGATCGCGCGCAGTTCGACTTCTTCGGCGTCGACGAGCGCGCGCGCCTCGGCCTCGGTCGCGGCCTTGGCCGTGATGCGCACGACCAGTCCTTCGATGCCGCGCGCGAGGAACGCGATCGTCGGGTTGGTCTGGACGTCGACCCGGTGCGCGATCATCTCGGCCAGACCCGACTCCGACTGCCCCCACGTCTTGAGTGAACGCGACACGATGACCGACGCCTCGCCCGAGCGGCGCAGCAAGTCGGGGATGACGTGGGCGCGCACCATCTCCTGCATCTCGTACGGGACGCCGGGCACCGCGTAGATCACTTTCCGGGAGTCCGGCTTGTCGCCGACGGGGCACATCAGGCCGGGCGCCGTACCCATCGGGTTCGGGATCGCGGCACCGCCGACCGGGATGTCGGCCTGGCGCAGGTTGTTCTGGGGCATGTCGCGCAGCCGGGTGCGGAACATGGCGGCGATCGTCTCGGCCAGCTCCATGTCGCGCTCGAGTTCGACACCCATCAGTTCCGCGATCGCGTCACGGGTCAGGTCGTCCTGGGTGGGCCCGAGCCCGCCGCAGATCAGCACCGAGTCGGAACGCGAAAGCATGTCCTGGAGGGCCGCGACGATGCGGGATTGGTTGTCGCCGAGCACGCGGTGCTCGTACGAGTCGATGCCCGATGCCGCGAACTGCTCGCCGATCCACGCACTGTTGGTGTCGACGATCTGTCCGAGGAGCAACTCGGTACCAATGGCCAGAACCTCGCAGCGCATCTAGGTCTCCACCGGCTTCCAGTCGGTCCAGCCCCGGCGCAGGATCTCGAGCCCCGAGACGACGGTGAGCACGACGGCCGCGCCGAGCACGAGATCCTGGAACAGGTACGCGGTTTCGGTGAGTGGGAACACGACGAAGCCGACCGCGCAGTACTGGAGGAACGCCTTGTACTTCCCGAGCCGTTGCGCGGGCAACACGATGCCGCGCCGGCCCGCGAGTGATCGGTAGAGCGAGATGCCGAACTCGCGCACGGCAATCAGCACGACCGGCCACCACGGGAACGCGCCGATGTCGGCAACCACCGCGAGCCCACCCAGCACGATGAACTTGTCGGCGATGGGGTCGAGGAACGCGCCCGACCGCGTTGCGCCGTCGCGGCGGGCCATCCACCCGTCGAGGCTGTCGGAGGCCGTGATACCGAACCACAGCGCCCACGCGAGCCATGACGCGCCCCGGTCGTGGATGACGGCGAGCGTCGGGACCGCGATGGCGATACGAGCGATGGTGACGAGGTTGGCCGGGGTGAGGATCGCGCCCTGCCCGAACCGCCGCGCCTGCGGAACCGTGTTCATGCGGCTACGCCCTCCGGCTGGTCACAAGGCGACCGCTTCGAGGTCGGGTCCTTCGAAGTCAGTGACCCGGGCGCGCACGATCGCGCCGGGGCGGGCGAAATCGGCGGTGAGCCGCACGACACCGTCGATCTCGGGGGCCTCCCGGTGGGTCCGGCCCACGACCACGCCGTCCTCGACGCCGTCGACCAGCACGTCCAGAGTCTGCCCTACCAACGCCGCCCGCGCGCCGTTGGTGATCGGCTCCTGCACTTCGGCGCACTCCCGCAAGCGTTCCGCCACGAGGTCGTCGGGCACGGTGTCGGTGAGGTCGGCCGCGGCGGTGCCGTCCTCGCGCGAGAACGGGAAGAACCCGGCCCAGTCGAGCTGCGCCCGTTCGAGGAATTCCAGGAGCTGTTCGTGGTCGGCTTCGGTCTCACCCGGGAAACCGACGATGAACGACGACCGGAACGTCGCCGCGGGCTCACGGCTGCGGATGTCGTCGATCGTCTTCGCGAACTTCTCGCCGCTCCCCCACCGTTTCATCGCCCGCAGCAACGGCGCCGCCGCGTGCTGGAGCGACAGGTCGAAGTACGGCACGACCGTCGGGAGCTCGAGCATCGTGCCGACGAGCGGGTCGTGCACCTCCGACGGGTAGAGGTACAGCAGCCGGATGCGGGACAGGCCAATCGCCGACAGCGCGTCGAGGCGCGTCAACAACGGCGCGAGTGTCCCGGGCGCGCCGATGTCGCGGCCGTACCACGCCAGGTCCTGCGCGACCAGTACGAGTTCGGCGACACCCTGCTCGACGAGGCCGCGTGCCTCGGCTTCGATCGACTCGGGCGTGCGTGATCGTTGCGACCCCCGGAACGACGGGATGGCGCAGAACGCGCACGCGCGGTCGCAGCCCTCGGCGATCTTGACGTACGCCCACGGCGCGCTCGGCGCGGGCCGAGGCAGTTCGAGCAGGTCGCGCACGCCCGACGGCTTGCGCCGCAACACGACGTCTATGGCTCCCTCCATGCGCCGTCCGTGGCTCCGTTGCGTCCGCACGATGTCGCCGAGGGAGCCTTCGCCCCCGAAGCCGACGACTGCGTCGACTTCGGGAAGGGCGCTCGCGAGTTCGTCGCCGTAGCGCTCGGCCATACATCCGGTGACCACCAGCTGGGCGCCGTCGCGCTTCACGTCGGCCAGCGCGAGCACGGTGTCGATGCTCTCCTGGCGGGCGGCCTCGATGAACGCACACGTGTTCACGACGACCAGGTCGGCGTCGCCCGCCTTGTCAGCCGCTACCAGCCCGTCGGCGAGGAGGGAAGCCACGACCTTGTCGGAGTCGACGGCGTTCTTCGGGCAGCCGAGCGTTTCGACGTAGAAGCGCCGGGGAGCAGACACAGCCGGTCATCGTACCGGCGGGATTCTGCGAGACTTCCACAGTGACAAACGACAGCCCATCGGTGTGGTGCCCCTCGTGCGGCGCCGAGTACCGGCCCGGTTCGACTCAATGCGCCGACTGCCGGGTGGCGCTCGTGAGCTACAAGCCTTCGGCGCTCACTTCCGGAGGAGAGGGCGGCAGTGACGAGGAGTCGCTCGTCGAATTGGGCGAGTGGTCGCGGCTCCAAGCCCAGATCCTGAGGCGTCGGCTCGAGAGTGCGGGCGTCGCGGTGATGATCGAATGGTCGAGCACCGAAGGCGACGCGACCGGCGTGCTCATCGTCTCCGACGAGCACAGCGAATTCGCGTGGTCGGTCGTCAACGAGGTGACACCCGAGGAAGAGGAACCCGACACGTCACCGCACGCGTACGTCGCCCGCATCGAGGACCAACTCAGCTCGGCGGCCACACTCCTCGAACAGCTCCGCACCCGCCTCGACTCCCTCGAAGCCGAAGGCAAGCTCTGAGACGCCAAGACCGAGACAAGTGTCACATCTCGCGGGATGTAACCGCGCGACCACGCCGCGGGTCTGAACGGTCTGGAAGGCACGGAGCTTTCCACAACCACCCGGAGGTGGACGATGTACGACTTCGCGATTGTTGCGCTCCTTGCGCTCGCGACCCTCAAGCTCGTGGACTACGTCACTGACGTCATCGCACCGGTACGCAAGTTCCGTTCCCTGCTGACGTTCGTCGTCGCAGTCGGCGCGACCGTGCTGCTCGACTACTCGGTGTTCGCGGGTTGGGGCATCGACATTCGCAACGCCGACATGGGCGCCTGGATCACCGGCTTCATGGTTGCCGGCGTCACAGTCCCGTGGCGGGCCGTGTTCGGCTACCTGACGCACGACCGTGCGGCGAGCGACGAGACGCTCGGCGAGCACACCCAGATCCGCGCCGCGTAACCCAACGCACGCAAACGCAGTAACGAGGGGCGCCCCACGGGGCGCCCCTCTCGCGCGTCCATGTTCCGAAATTGCGCCGTACGACGACCGTTTCGGTCGCCGAGTGACGCAATTTCGGCTGGGGTTACTCGCGCTCGCGCATCTCGTTGAGTTCTTCGGTGCTCATGAGCACGGCGCGGGCCTTGGAACCTTCGGACGGGCCGACGATGCCGCGGCGTTCGAGGAGGTCCATGATGCGACCGGCGCGGGCGAAGCCGACGCGCAGCTTGCGTTGCAGCATGCTCGTGGAACCGAGACCGCTCGTGACGATGAGTTCCATTGCCTCGTCGAGCAGGTCGTCGCCCTCGTCGTCGATGGCGTCGGCGCGGCTGCCGCCGGGGCCGTCGTCGCCCTGCACGCCTTCGATGTAGTTGGGCTGCAAGGTCTGGCGGCGCCAGTGCGCGACGACTTTACGGACGCACTCCTCGTCGACCCACGCGCCCTGAATGCGCTCGCAGCGGCTCGACGACGCGGTCATCATCAGCATGTCGCCCTTGCCGATGAGCTTCTCCGCACCCATCATGTCGAGGATGACGCGGCTGTCGGCGAGCGTGCTCACCGAGAACGCGAGCCGGCTCGGGATGTTGGCCTTGATGACACCGGTGATGACGTCGACCGACGGGCGCTGCGTCGCGATCACGAGGTGGATACCGACAGCGCGGGCCATCTGCGCGAGGCGGCAGATGCTCGTCTCGACGTCGCGGGCCGCGACCATCATGAGGTCGGCGAGCTCGTCGACCACCACGACGATGAACGGCAGGCGTGTGTACCACTTGCCCGTGTCGGGGTCGGGATCGTCCTCGGTGGGCAGCGTGCCCTTGTCGTACATGGCGTTGTAGCCGGTGATGTCGCGCACGCCGGCGTCGGCGAGAAGGTCGTAGCGCATCTCCATCTCGCGCACGGCCCACTCGAGCGCGTTGGCGGCCTTCTTCGGGTTGGTGACCACCTCGGTGAGGAGGTGCGGCACCGAGTTGTACTGGCCCAGCTCGACCCGCTTCGGGTCGACGAGGATGAGGCGCACCTGGTCGGGGGTCGTGCGCATCAGCAGCGACGTGACGATGCTATTGATGCAGCTCGACTTGCCCGCACCGGTCTGGCCCGCGATGAGCAAGTGCGGGAAGGTGGCGAGGTTGGCCATGACCGAGCGACCCTGGATGTCGCGGCCCATGCCGACGTCGAGCGCGTTGGTGGCTTTCTTCGCTTCGTCGGTGGCGAGGATGTCGCCCAATGTCACGAGCGGACGGTTCTTGTTCGGGACTTCGACACCGATGGCGCTGCGGCCGGGGATCGGAGCGAGGATGCGGACATCGTGACTCGCCATTGAGTACGCGATTTCCTTGGCCAGGCTCGTGACCTTGTTGACCTTCACGCCCGGGGCGAGCTCGACCTCGTAGCGCGTGACCGTCGGGCCCACCGTCGCGCCGACGAGGCGGGCGTCGACACCGAACTCGCGCAACGTCGCCTCGAGCACTTCGCCGCCCGCTTCGATCATGCGGGGGTCGACTTCGCGCGACTGGCTGCGCTTCAGCGAAGCGGCGGGCGGGAGCTTCCAGACAACCTTGGGAACGGGCGCGTTGAGGCCCTCGGCCTCGGACTCCTCTTGCTCCTCTTGCTCCTCTTCCTCTTCCTCCTCTTCCTCTTCCTCGTACTCCTCTTCCTCTTCGTCTTCCTCTTCTTCCTCTTCCTCGACGGCGGGGGCTTCGATACCCGCCATCCAGTGCGCGTCGGCGTGCTCGGCCGCGACGAGGTCGAGGTCGAGGTCGATGTCGGCGTCTTCGAGGAACTGGTCGTACAGCGTGGGCCGGACGGGGTCACCGTGCTCGTCGCGCGGGGCCGGCTGGAACTCGAGCACGCCGAGCGCCTTGATCCGTTCCTTCGTCCACGCGGCCGCGACGCGGATCCCGTGCGCGAGGTCGCGCAGTCCGGCACCGATGACCAGCAAGAGCCCGAGCACACCCGCGGCGATCAAGACGATCACCGCGCCGGCCGAACCGAGCAGGGCCCGCAGTGGTGAACCGACGAGCGCGCCGGTGATGCCGCCGGCCTCGCGCAGTGGGTCGAGCGAGTCGCCGCCCGGGTTGCCGTGACCGAGGTGGAGCAGGCCGACGGTGGTCGCGCCCACCAACATGAACCCGAGCCCGAGCCGCCACGCGCGCTTCGACTCGTCTTCGACGCGGTGGTCGGCGGCGATGAACACCGCGGCCAGAATGAGGACCGCGGGCACGATGACGCGGCCTGCGCCGAACATCACGGCGCTGGCGGTGTCGATGGCATCGCCGACCGGGCCGCCCAGGTCGGAGAAGATCCCGAGCGCGGTGACCACGCCCGCGACCGCGAACGTCAGGGCGAGCGCATCGCCCGCGTGCCCGCCGAGCTGGGTCGCGATGTCGTGGCGCCAGTTCGGCTGCTTCGAGGCCGCCCGCGTGTTCGGGCGCGAACCGCGCCCGGACGTGCGCCCACGCTTACGACCGCGCTTGGTCGACTTGCCTCCACGTCTTGTGGCAGCCATAGCTCACAAACGTAACACCAGCCACACGTTAAACAGCGGTATCCCCGGTTACCCGGGCTGCTGCCCCACGACGACCGCGAGGTCGCGGTCGGTCCAGACCACCCGGACCCCGAACCCGGCCGCGCCCATCCACTCGAACAGGTCAGCCGGCCGGTCGGCGACACGGTGAAACACATCTCAGAGCGCCGGCGCGTACCCGCCGTCAACCGGATATACCTGACCGGTGATCCACGCGCCCGCGTCGCTGCACAGCAGTGCGACGAGCGGCGCGACGTCGGAAGGCAACCCGAGCCGAGGCACCGTGTACTGGCGGGCCAGCTTGCGTTCGAGTTCGGGGTCGGCCTCGACCGCTTCCTCGGAAAACCCGGTGCGCATGGTGCCGAGCGAGATGCAGTTGGCCGTCACGCCGTGGGCGCCGACCTCGGCGGCGAGGCCGCGCATGAACCCCATCGCGCCCGCCTTGGCCGAACCGTAGATGGCCTGGAAGCGCTCACCCTTGCGGCCCGCGTCGGAGGCGATCGTGACGATCCGGCCCCACCCCTGCTCGACCATCGCACCCGCGTACGCGTGCGTGACGTGCAGCACCGCACCCAGGTTGAGCCGCATCATCGGCTCCCAGTCGGAGGGCGCGGTGTCGACGAACGCCTTGAGGTCGAACCCGGCAGTCGGGATACCCGCGTTGTTGACAAGGATGTCGACGGGGCCGGTGTCGTCGCGCATGCGGCGCACTTTCGCCGGGCTGGTGACGTCGGCCTTCATGGGCCGGGCGTGCGCCTCGCCACCGAGCTCGGCCGCGACCTTGGCCGCGCGGTCTTCGTAGATGTCGTTCACCCACACGAACGCGCCCGCTTCGACGAGTGCGGTGCAGATACCGGTGCCGACACCGTTGCCACCGCCGGTCACGAGCGCGGACCGGCCCGAGAGATCGAGCACTGATCAGACTTCCATGACGACGGGGATCACGATCGGCCGACGCCGGGTGCGCTCGTCGATGAACTTGCCCAACGACTTGCGGGCGTGGCGGTGCATCGTCTCGAAATCGGTCGCGCCTTCTTTCGCCGCCGCCGCGATCGAGTCGCGTACGACCTGCTTGGCCTCCTCGAGGAGGCCTTCGGCTTCGGGCGCGTACACCCAGCCGCGGGTGACGATCTCGGGGCCCGTGATGATCTCACCCGTCTTCGAGTCGATCGTGACGATCACGACGACAACGCCTTCTTCGGCCAGCGCCTTCCGGTCGCGCAGGACGCCGGTGCCGATGTCGCCGACGATGCCGTCGACGTACATGTACCCGGCCGGTACCGCCCGGCGGTCGACTTCGATGCCTTCGGGACCGAGGGTGAGCATGTCGCCGTCTTCGCAGACGATGACGTGGTCCTCGGCGACACCGGATGCCTTGGCCAGTTGCGCGTGGTGGACCATGTGCCGGTACTCGCCGTGCACGGGAACGAACCAGTCGGGTGACAGCAGGTTGAGCATGAACTTCAGCTCTTCCTGCGATGCATGCCCCGAGACGTGCACCGGTGCGTTGCGGTCGTGGATGACTTCGGCGCCGGCCCGGTGCAGCGAGTCGATGACGCGCGACACGTTGGCTTCGTTGCCGGGAATCGCGTGCGCGCTGATGACGACGACGTCGTCTTCGGAGACCTTCACGTGCTTGTGCTCGTGGGCGGCCATCAGCGCCAGGGCGCTCATGGGCTCGCCCTGGGACCCCGTGCAGATGACGCACACGTCGCCCGGCGCGTAGCGCGCGGTTTCCTCGATGTCGATGACCGCGTGAGCGGGGATGTCGAGCATGTTGAGATCGCGCCCGAGTGCCGCGTTCTGGAGCATCGACCGGCCGACGAACGCGACCCGCCGATCGTGCGCGATCGCAGCTTGCGCGACCTGCTGCACGCGGTGGAGATGCGACGCGAAGCTCGCGACGATGAACCGCTTGGTGGGGTGTTCGCGGAACAAGCCGCGCATCGCTTCGCCGACCGTCGACTCCGACGGCGTGAAGCCGGGCCGTTCCGCGTTGGTGGAGTCGGCGAGCAGGAGACGGATGCCGCCTTCGCGCCGCGCCAGCTCGCCGAGCATGGCGAGGTCGGTGCGCCGGCCGTCGACGGGTGTGAGGTCGATCTTGAAGTCGCCGGTGTGGATGATCGTGCCCGCGGGCGTGAAGAACGCGGTCGCGAACCCGTGCGGCACCGAGTGGGTGACGGGAATGAACTGGCAGTCGAACGGACCGATGCTGCGCCGTTCGCCGTCGCGCACGGGGATCAGTTCGGTGCGGTCGAGCATGCCCGCTTCCTCGATGCGGTTGCGCGCCATCGCGAGTGACAGCTCGGAACCGTAGATCGGGACGGGCACGTCAGCGAGGAGGAACGCGAGCCCACCCGCGTGGTCTTCGTGCGCGTGGGTGAGGAACACGGCCTCGACCCGCTTCGCATTATCACGCAGGTACGTGAAGTCGGGTAACACGAGGTCGATGCCAGGCATGGCGGCATCTGGGAACATGATCCCGCAATCGACGACGAGGATCCGGCCCTCGACCTCGAGACACATGCAGTTCCGGCCGATCTCGCCGAGCCCGCCCAGGAAGACGATCCGCGCTGCCTCTTTTATTGCCATGCGGTTGGGCTGTCTCCGAGGGTGTTCATGTCTCGCGGACGGTACCACCGCTCGCGCGTTGCGCTTGCCACTCCGTGGCCGTGATCGCGTAGACCCAGATCGGGTATCCCTCCGCGGGGTGCACGGTATTGCTGATGCGGCGCATGCCGATGCGCTGCATCACCCGCGCCGACGCGATGTTCTCGCGTTCGCACACGCTCACGATCTCGTCGAGCCCGAGCATCTCGAACCCGTAGTCGAGCCCGGCCGTCCCGGCTTCGGAGGCAAGCCCCCTCCCCCAGACCGCCGGGTCGAACCGCCAGCCGACTTCGACGGCGGGCATGATTTCGGGCAGGAACTCCGGCGCGTTGAGACCGGCCCAGCCGACGAGCGCGTCCGACTCCTTCTCGATCGCGGCCCAGAGGTCGTACTCCCTCGTGGTCGCGTGCTCGAACCGCCGTTCGAGGAACGCGCGCGTCTCCTCGGGTGTCATGGCGCGCCGTAGCGGATACCACCAGAACGCTTCTATGGAATGCAGTTCGGTGAGCGCGGGCAGGTCGTCTGCCGTGAACGGCCGCAACAACAATCGCTCGGTCTCGACGGCACGCATCATTCCGGGTCGCACTCGCTTGGGGCCGGCCGGCTTGGCGTCCAACTGGTGCGCAACTGTGCTGCGGGACACGGTAGCGGCCCGCGGCCGCTCGCCACTCCCGCCAGTTCGCTGCGCTCACGGCCGCGGGCAAGCGCGCTCACAGAGCTACCTCGGATTACGACGCGGCGGCGGCCACTTCGCGGTCCGACGCGACGGCGTCGAGCGTCGCGTATTCGGCCTCGGTGTCGACCCAGTCTTCGAACGCGATGACGCCGAGGTCGGTGAACTTCTCACGCAGCCAACCGTTGTTGCGGTCGAGGAGCCCGAGCTTCTTGCAGTTCGGCACGATCTTCGAGAACAGGATGTTCTGGAACATCTTGCGACCGTCGTCGGCCATGACGAGCTGCAGCGCGTCCTTCACCGGCACACCCATGCGCTCCCACACTTCCTGTTGGAGGAAACGGTCGCGCATGCGCACCGCGGCTTCGAAGGTGAACTCGACGCGGTCCTGCATCTCGGCGTCGGTGAGCTCGGTGTAGTACTCCTTCAGCGAGAGCACACCGAACGCGACGTGGCGGGCCTCGTCGCTCATCACGTAGCGGAGCAGTTGCTTGAGCAGCGGCTCGGTCGTCATCTGGTGCATGAAACCGAACGCGGCGAGCGCCAGCCCCTCGACCATGATCTGCATGCCGAGGTACGTCATGTCCCAGCGCGGGTCGGCCAGGATGTCGTCGAGCAGCAGCCGCAGGTGCGCGTTGATCGGGTAGTGCCCGGTGAGCTTTTCGTCGAGGTAGCGGGCGAACACTTCGACGTGACGGGCCTCGTCCATCACCTGCGTCGACGCGTAGTACTTGGCGTCGATCCACGGGACGGTCTCGACGATGCGCGCAGTACACAACAGCGCGCCCTGCTCGCCGTGCATGAACTGCGACAGTGTCCAGTTCTGGCTCTCGATGCCGAGCTGGATCCATTCCTTGTCGGTCCACTTCGCGAACGGGGTGCCGGAGAGGTCGATCGCCTGCGAGAAGAACCCGCCGTCCTGCCCAGCGTTGGCGAGCACGACCTGCTCCTGGTCGACGTCGATCGACCAGTCGAGGTCGGTCGACGCGTTCCACTGCGACGTCTTCGCCTTCTCGTAGAGCTTCGAGAGCGGCGCCCGGCTGCGCTCGTAGTCCCAGGTGAACACCGCGTCGAGGTTCGCACCGACCGTGTGGATCGTCGAGGTCATGTCGGTGTTCGTCACCGACAGGATCGCTTCGAGATCGTTGATCTCTTCGCGTCCGATGAGTTCCTCGTTGGTGCTCGTCATTGGTGGACCCCCTGCGTGAGACCGGGAAGGACGAAGTCCTCCACAAGTGTGCGTACCCGCGCGTCGTCGAAGAGGACGTTCTCCTCGGGACTGCACAGGTACGAGATCGACATGCGAACGAGCCATTCCGCGAGGCGGAGAGCGCGGTCGGCGGGAAGGAAGCGCGCGAACGCGGGTGCGATGCGGGCGGCAGCGTTCGCGAGGAGCGCGTCGCCGCGCTCGAACGACATGTACGGAAGCAGCGCCTCCGGTTCGACCATGAGCACGAACACGAGCGCTCGGTGCCCGGCGAGCGCACTCGACCCGGTCGTCACCACCGCGCCCGCCGCGTCGGCGAGCGTGTCGGTGGCGTCCGCCGCGGCGACGACGTCGGCCGTGACCCGGTCGGCGTCGCGAGCGACGGCCGCAAGCAACAGCGGCTGCTTGCCCGGGAAGTGGCGGTAGAGCGTGGCGCGGGAGCATCCGGCCTCGCGGGCGACGTCGTCGAGTGTGGTCTTGGCCAGACCGACTCGTCCGACGCAGGTCAACAACCCATCGAGAATTCGGGCGGGCAGAATGTCCTGATGGAGCATCACGTGAGACATTAAGGCGGTGAACGTCTCACCGTCAATGTGTCGCGGGTCACAGACGCGCTAACTCCCGCGAGCGCGCGACCCCGTGTTCGAAGCTCAGCGGCTGCTCAGCAGCCACTTTGCTTCACACGGCTGATGCCGCCGAGCAGCTCGGTTTGGACGAGGTCTTTCACCTGGGTGGGGTCGTCGAAGTCCCAGCGCCCGGGCGAGCCGATGAGGCTGAGGATGCCCCGGGCGAGGTAGTCGGCGGCGGTGTCGATGTCGACGCCGGGGCGCAGCCGCCCGGCATCGGCCTCCCGCTGGAGATATGGGTGCAAGAAGGCGGCGATGAACGGCAGCGTGCGCTGCGACTCGGTGCTCAGCAACGGCAGGAGCCGCTCGGGCTCGGTGTCGAGCATCTTGCGCAGCACCTCGTGGCGGCGGATCGACTGCCGGGCATGGACTAGTCCCCGCTCCAAGAGATCGGCCAGATCGGTCGCTCCCGCGACGAAATCGGCGAGCTCGGTGAAATACCGCCCCAGCTCCCACGCCACCGTTTCCCGCAGCAGCTCGTCGCGCCCGCCCGGGAAGTGGCGGTAGATCGTCGCCCGGGAGATCCCCGACTGTTTGACCACATCTTCGACCGTGGTCTTCGCGATGCCGTACCGAGTGACGCAGACATACGTGGCTTCGAGTAGCCGGTCGCGCACGGTCAGCGGGTCAATACTCACTTTGTCGCCCTCGCTACTCGGCAGCCATTCGACGGCACTCCGCAATACTCGCTTGTCGCCGGGCTCGGTGTACGCCTCGCTTCACGCTCGCACTCCGGCGAGCTCGCGGGCGCACGCCGCTCCATGCCCTGTTCCAAGCCATTCTGGGCCACAATTCGGATCATGGCCGACCATGACGACTGGGTGCAGCGCGATGCCGCGGTGGTGTGGCACGGGTTCACGCAGATGGCGGCCTACGCCGACAACTCCCCCATCGTCGTCGAATCTGCCTCCGGCCACGAGGTCATCGACACCAAAGGGCGGCGCTACCTCGACGCGATCTCGTCGTTGTGGGTCACCACCCTCGGGCACCGTGTTCCCGAACTCGACGCGGCCGTGCGCGAGCAACTCGAGCGCGGCGCGCACACCACAATGCTCGGCAACGGCAACCAGATCGTGGTCGAGCTTTCCGAGGCACTGGCACGCGTCGTGCCGGTCGACGACCCGCACTTCCTCTACGCGTCCGACGGCGCGTCGGCGGTCGAGCAGGCGCTGAAGATCGCGTTCCAGTACTGGTACAACCGTGGTGTCAGCGGGAAGACGAATTTCGTCGGGCTCGCCGACGCGTACCACGGCGACACGATCGGCGCGCTCTCGGTCGGCGCGGGCGGCTTCGGCACCGACTTGTTCGACCCGCTGCGCTTCCCGGTGTTGCGCGCGGCCGACTGCGACGACGCCGCGCGCCTCGTTGCCGAACACGCGTCCGAGCTCGCGGCGGTCATCATCGAGCCGCTCGTGCAGGGTGCGGCCGGCATGTTGCTCGCCGACCCCGCGGCCGTGCGCCGGCTCGCCGACGCGTGCCGCGCCCACGACGTGTTGCTGATCTGCGACGAGATCGCGACCGGGTTCGGCCGCACGGGCACGTTGTTCGCGTCGGAGCGCTGCGGCGTGCGCCCCGACCTGTTGTGCCTGGGCAAGGGGTTGACCGCGGGGTACCTGCCGATGTCGGCCACGGCCGCGAGCGGGCGCGTGTTCGAAGCGTTCCTCGGCGCCGACCTGGGCGAGAAGACGCTGTACCACGGCCACTCCTACAGCGGGAACGCGCTCGCGGCTGCGGTCGCGTTGCGCCACCTCGAACTGATCGACAGCCGGCGCGTGCTCGCCAACGTGCAGGAACGGTCCGAAGAACTGCGCGACCTTCTACACGACCGCGTCGCACCCAAGCCCCAAGTGCGCGAGGTGCGCCTGCAAGGCCTGATGGGCGGGGTCGAACTCGCGCCGCCGACCGAGGGACTGCGCTGGGGTCGCAAGGTGTGCGCGGCCGCCGTCGAGCGCGGTGTCTTGTTACGACCGCTCGGCGATGTGGTGGTGTTGATGCCGCCGCTCACGATCACGTCGGCCGAGATCCACACGATCGTGCGCACGCTCTCGGACGCGATCGACGAAGGCGCGACCACATGACGTGGCGCGACGAAGTGCATCGCCAGACCGATGCGATTCGCGCGTCAGGTCGGTGGCGGGCGCCGCGCGACCTCGACGGCCACGGACCCGTGCACACGCTTCCCGACGGGAGCGAGGTCATCTCGTTCGCGTCGAACGACTATCTCGGTCTCACGCAGCACCCGGCCGTCGTCGCCGCCGCGCACGACGCGCTCGACCGTTGGGGCGCGGGCGCGGGATCGGCCCGCCTCATCGTGGGCTCGCGCCCGGTGCACTCGGAACTCGAAGCCGAACTGGCCGCATGGAAGGGCGCGGAGCGAGCCGTGCTGTTCCCCACCGGGTTCGCGGCCAACCTCGGCGTGCTGACCGCGTTCGCGGGCCGCACCACCTTGGTGTGCTCCGACGCGCTGAATCACGCGTCGATCATCGACGGGTGCCGGCTGAGTCGCGCCGACCTCGAGGTATACCCGCACAACGACCTCGACCAACTGGCCAAGGTGCTCGACGAACGCTGCGACCAGGACGCGATCGTGGCGAGCGACACGGTCTTCTCGATGGACGGCGACACCGCCGACGTCGACGCGCTCACGAAGCTGTGCGACGACGCGGGTGCGCTGCTGGTGCTCGACGAGGCGCACGCGGTTCTCGGCCCATACCCGAGCTTCGCGCCCGACGCCGACGTGCTGCGCGTCGGCACGCTGAGCAAGACCCTCGGCGCGCTCGGCGGGTTCGTCGCCGGACCCGCCCCGTTCATTGAACTCATCGAGAACCGGGCCCGGCCGTACATCTTCACGACCGCGTCGACCCCGGCTGACACGGCCGCGGCGCTCGCCGCGCTGCGCATCCTGCGTAGTCCCGAAGGTGACGAGCTCGTGGCCCACCTG